>Ga0210386_10003065_pt1 | contig 14087 bp, 16 predicted proteins | sample IncBWH32OmetaG_FD_160091 | JGI IMG/M metagenome (GOLD analysis project Ga0210386, IMG submission 160091) | Forest soil microbial communities from Barre Woods Harvard Forest LTER site, Petersham, Massachusetts, United States - Inc-BW-H-32-O ... | reverse complement strand
TGCAGCTGCGACATGTTCTGCCCCTGCTACTTCAACAATCACTCCACCATGCACGGCGACATGCAGTACTGCCGGGCAAATCTGGTGCTGAAGGTGGACACGGGCTATTACAAATCCACCAAGCTCGATGGCGCAAAGGTGTGGGTGTCAACCGATCTCGGCAGTGATTGGGCCACCGGAAAGGATTCCTGGGTGGTCATGACGTTTGATCCCAGCGACACCCCCGAACAGAAGGCAGCCCTCTCCGATATTCTTGGACAGCTATATCCCTTTAAGTGGCAGAAGGCGGCGACCGACACGGCAGCCTTTTCCTGGAACGTAGACGAGACAACGGGCGTGGCGCACGCCAAGATGAATAATGGGAAAGGAGAAGTCGCACTGGAACGCGTCGCGGGAACGAATCCGAATCAAGAGATCGTGATTCCCAACCTGAAGTATTGGGAAGCACAATCCAACAACGGTTTTCGCATGTGGAAAACGAAAGTGGAAAACTATTCCGGACAGGGCCATGACTTCGAGTACAAGGGAACAAATGGTTTCCTGATCACCATTACCTTCTCCGGGAAAGCCACCCCCAACCCCGCGGATTAGTCGCCACCGCCCGGCAAAGTTTCTTCGGCTCGCTGCAAAACACCCAAAGAATGAGAGAGGCCGATCTTTCGATCGGCCTCTTCCTCGCTGAAGGCTAGAAGTGAGGGCCGACCTGGGCCGTAATAGCTCGCGCAAGCTTGAAGAATTAGGCCAACTCCAATTAGTCGCGTAATCGGACGCGTACGCTCGCTCCTCCTGCTGCCAGTTCCCGATAAAACTTCTCGGCTTCTCCATCACTGTGGTTCAATCGCCGTTCGTCGCCATCTCCTGTCTCGGTATCGACAAACGCGATGTACTGGTCGCACAGGTGATAATCCACTCCTATAATGATCATGTTCGGCTCCTTTCTCCCGAGCCCATGGTCTTCGACAAACCACAGTGTACTCGGGTCTAAGGAGCCGACGTTGTTATGCAATCACTTGAATCCACATGGACGATACGGCGTTTACCAGGAGTTATCCAACTGCGGACTGGAGGGGACACGGTGATTCGCGGTAGCATGTCTCTCATTGGAGTCGAACATGAACCTTGCCCCCATGAACAAAAACTCGTCCAAAACCGTCGCCCTCAATGCCGTCCTTTTTTCGTGCTTCGGCGGCATCGAAATTGGCTTCGGCATCCATCAGTTGATGATCGCAAGAGTGCGTTTCGATTGGATAGGCTCGTTACTATTTGGCTCGGCCTTCGTACTCTATGGCATTTTCTGGGCCGTGATGCTCGTCCGCCGCGCTGACTCGGCGAAGATGCAAGCGCCCGCGCAGCAGGCGTGAAATTCGGACCGTCCCTCGTTCTTCCACTCTCCGGTAACCGCGTTTACCAGGCACTACCCGAATCGGAGCACCCAACCCTCTTCGTATGCAGAGTCGGAAAAAGATATACTTTGTCCGGTCAAAACCATAAAGAGCCGCATCATGTACATCGAATGCAAGGGCAACGAGATAAGTGGACCAGCGCGCATCGGTCGAGTGACCTTTTCCAAGTCAGGCAAATCCTTGTACTACAAAGGCCGCCGATTCCATACGCTTTCGGGAAGCGGATTTAAAGCCAACTATTTTGATTGGGAGACCGAGGAACATTATTGGATTTCCGGTTGCAAGAAGCGGGGCGGCGACCGTCTCTACGCGGGCACGATAGAAATTGATGCTGATGTTCGAGAAGAATATTGGAATGAAATTCGTGGACTACCGAACCAGAAAGACCAAAAGCTGATTCGCTGTGCTGGAAAGTATCGCTGAAACAAAACGTACTCCCAATTGTTCGGCGATGCGTCCTTCCGAGGACTTCTCCGGTAAGCGCGTTTACCAGGGACTAGTGCGACTTCTGCCATAACTTCCGAGTTGCCGACGTTGGAATGGCTGTGTAAGGCGTTCCTTGTGCTATCGGCCGAGATGTGCGAGAGCAGAGCGGAGAGGGGCGCTTGAGATTTGGATAAGTCCGGTGAAAGGCGTATACATTTCCAAGATCAGGAAAATCGCGCCGGAAACCGCCAACGCAGCAGCAAAGAGGCTAGCAATCGCGATTACGTTGCGCGGCGCGAAGAGGCCGAAGCTGCCGAAAACCAAAATAAGCCAGAAGACCATGACTACGAGCAACGTGCGGGAAAACGAGGCATTTGACTGTTCGTACATCAACCAGCGGATTCTTCCTATGCTAACCGCGAGATTCAGAGCTTGAGCCGCGAGCGAGCGTTGCTTGTCGTCCTTGGGCGACAATGCCTGAATCTCGTCAAGTAGAGATTCCCGGTCGGACGCTGGTTCTTCGGACGTTCGTGTGCGTTCCTTTGGCCAAAGCCCATCAAGATTACGAATAACGGCAACGCGCAACTCCTCGCGTGCTTCTTTCGTCTCCGGCCCATAATGGGCCAGCAGGCGATCCAAGGCGACAATGTCGGCAGACATCTGGTTCAGTTCGGCACTCTGCGTGTCATAGAAGGTCTTTGCTGAAGAGACTAACAAACCAAGGACCAGGGCAGACATCGTCGAGACCAACGCCATCGACAGTTTCACCGTGTCCTTCGAGTCAGGGCTGATATGGTCCTGCCGCAAAGAACGCCGAAGAAGCAAGCCAGCCAATGCTCCTACGAACACCGATGCCAACACGATTAAGCTAATTGCAGCGGAACCCATGGTCTCCTTCCCGAAGCCATAAGTGAATTCGGGTTTTCAGGCGAACGAAATTCTATCGGTGCACCCAGGGTCGGTCACAATTCTACAGCAGGATTGGTAAGGCGCTTACAGGAGTTGGCATTCGCCAGCGGCCACACCAGAGATCCAGTACCCAAGTTACCGGTAACGCGACTACACAGGAGTTGGCCCACGAACGTTGGAGGCAGCCCGACCCCGGATAAGCCGACGGTACCGCTCAGCGTCCCCGACCCAAATCACATCAACAGCTTTATGAATTTCCGCGTTGCGGATATTCAAGCATGCTATGAATTATGGAAAAGTCGAGGAGCGGAGTTCATCACGGAGCCGATCCCCAAGTACGGTGAGAAGCGCTGCTACATCCGGGATCCTGACGGATATATTATCGAGGCCGGACAGAGCACCGACCTCAAGTACGGATGACGATCGGCCCCGAAAAGGCATTCTCACAGTCCCGGGCGAGTTGTCGCCAAACCGGAATTTGTTATCGACAGACCCCGCGGTCAAGTCCTGGTCGCGTTACCGGAAACTGATCCAATACCCCAACAGCCGTCCCGACGTGAAAATCAGTTCGCTGCAACCGGAGGCCAACCCAGTTTGCGAAACCTGATAGTCTCCAAAGCCGCCTTTGCAACGGCCAACTCGGTACGTTCTTCGTGTTGATCGGGGGCGTTTAGAAGTTGTCGGGAGCGTTCGACCATGGCCAGCTCTGCGGCGAAAAGCAGTAGCGTCACGTTCTCTCTATCGGAGTCCATGAATGCTTGCGTGTACAGTTCTTTCCACAACGGCTGATCGGACTGCCCCATGGCCCCCTCCCTACGACTGAGCAATTGAAAATACGCCTGTCCATCTGTGAGAACTGTTCAATTTTGATCACTTTTGCGAAGCGCCGCCGGGCGAGACGGGCGGGAAACGCCAGGCGAAGATAAAGCGAAGATGATAATATCGCGTGATGAGCGACGAAGCTCGGAAAAAATTGATCTACCTAGTGGCCGGGATGCTGCTGTGCCGCAAGCTGGATGTGTTGGAAGGGCGTCTGTCGCCGGCAAGAGAAATGGCCTTCCGTGATGCGATAGAGATGGCATCGGAACCTATGCGGCGGGTGGAGGCTCGATTTCCTACGGCGAACAAATACGTTATTTGATTGAACCTCCAGTCGCCTCTATATTCGCAAAGCTATTGCCTGATCCCGGTTCGTTTTTAGTGGAGAGCTTTCCAATAGGTCCTAGAGTGCATCGGCCGGAACGACCATCGCGATTCCGCTATTCTGTTCGACAATTCCTGTGTAGGTGCTTGCGGTCGTGAGCGTCAGGTTGGAGTCCTCATGATAGAACCCGCTCACAACCCCGAGTAACTCGTAGTGACTGCCGAGAACAAAGCTGCCGTTTCGACTGCCAAGCATCCGCTCCTGTTCTCACACCGCAGGCACCCGTCACGACCATTGCTCCTGTTATCACGATGAACCCGACGATACACATCCCAGTGCAACCGCCAGCACCTGAATCTCCCAAGCAAATTGTTCCGCCTGTTTCCGTAGCCCCCTAGCCTCTCCCAACCGTGCATCGAATCGACAAAGATCGGAAAGATTTCACTCGAAGGCGGCACTTGGACGCTGAAGCCAAATCCCAGAAGTCAGATCAAACCCAATCGAGCCTTGCTCGCGGAGATTTCCAACGACTGATTTGGCGCACACCGCTAAGGCGGCGAATTTCGTCAACACTTGCAGCGCGTCGTGGATTATTTCGCGCGCCGTCCTGCTGAAAAATTGACATTCTGTGCGCCGCCTTTCAGAATCCTTGCCACACCGTGATGTGCGAAATCCGTCATGCCAGATGATCTCGCATCGCCCGCGTCCGGGGCACGCATGTTGTCTATCCACGCAGGATTCGCTCTCACGGGTGTCATGACCACCCTTCTGGGTCCGTTGCTTCCCTTCCTGGCGGCCCACTGGTCGCTGAACGATGCGCATTCCGGGGATCTGTTTCTCGCTCAGTTTGCCGGCTCGTTCTTATCGACGATCCTGTGCGGACGATTGATTTCGTTGCGCGGCTTCCGTTTCTGCTTTGTCACGTCATTCGCGATGATCGCCCTTGGAACGTTTCTTCTGGTCCGCGGGCCGTGGACACTCGGTCTCGCAGCCGTTTTTCTATATGGTTCGGGCCTCGGCGTAAGCATTACCTCAATTAATTTGTGGATTGGCGAAGTCAACCCCGCGGGTCGCGCGGGTGCGCTCAGCCTGGCGAATTTCATTTGGACCATCGGCGCACTTGCATCTCCATCACTCGTGGCATTGGGCGATCGCCTTCATCGAATGAGCTTGGTGTTGGCCGCACTGGGGGCTGTGGCGGCGCTGCTAGCGATGGTTTTTGCGGCATCACATTTCGAAAGCGCTGCGGCAGCCGCCGCCGAAACAAAAGCAGGGCCGACCCTGAATTTGTCGTTCAGCAAGACGCTTCAGGACCGTTTCGCGCCTGCGTTCGCCCTGATTTTTTTTCTGTATGTGGGAACTGAAAACTGCTTGTCGGGTTGGGTCGCGACGTACGCCCATCGCTTGCAATCGCCTGATAGCGACGCGTGGGCGTTGATGCCTTCCTGTTTTTGGGGCGGATTACTTCTAGGACGACTCTTGCTTCCAATGATTCTGCACGGGGTTTCAGAGCTGCGCTTGTTGCGTGCGAGCCTTGCCCTGGGCGCAATTGGCTGTTGCGTGCTGCTCGCTTCGCAGAACATTCCCGGCGTGGCCGCGGGCTGCGCCATCGCCGGCATAGGTCTCGCGGGAGTTTTCCCTATCGCGATGTCGTGGCTCTCTGAATATTGCGGTGCCGAAAATCGTCAACTTGCTGCGCTGATGCTGGCGCTCGGAGGACTGGCAGGAGGCTTGCTCCCTTGGCTGGTGGGTTTCGTTTCCAATCTTCTAGGGAGCTTGCGAATCGGCTTGATGACCCCCCTCGTCGCAATTACTGTGATTCTCATCGTGTGCGCCTTCCCAAAGTCAGCTTTACCCGCGTGTGCCAGCAAAGGTTAGCCAAGTTCAAGTTTCAAATCGCTGAAGTTGGCTCCAAATCCCGGCCCCTCGGGCGCGGCGCAGGTAATTCCCACAAGCACTTTCGGCTCTGGCGTAAAGTAGCCTTGGCGCACGGTCGTTCGAACCATCCATCGAACACGAGGTCTCAATCGAAACTTTTCATAGCACTCCTCCCGGATTTAACGTCCAAGCAGTCCGTTAGGCGGTTTTTACTCGCGGCTCGTGTTCCACGGGAAAGTTTACGGAATTTGCGATGAAGCACTTCGCATGCGCGTCCGCCTGTAGTTCACGCGCCTTCGCGATATCGGTCCCAGGTGCAACGGTGACTTCGGGCCGAAGAATCACGCGGGTGAAGTGCCCCGATCCATCCGGCGTCTCCTCCATGAAACCCTCCGCGTGGTCAACGTATGCAGTGACAACAATCCCCGCGAGAGCGGATAAATGGAGATACCAGAGCTTGTGGCACGCAGACAACGAGGCAACCAGCAGTTCCTCGGGATTCCAGCGCGCTGAGTCGCCTCTAAATGCCGGATCGGAAGAACCGGGTATGACCGGCTTCTGACCTTCGCCAACGATTTCGTGCCGTCGTTCGTAGTTCTTATAGCCGGATGTCCCGGTCCCGGTGTTGCCCGTCCATTTAACGACGACGGCGTAATGATGCGTTTTTGACACCTCGCACCCCCAGTCGGATAGGAAAACTAACGTAGCACAAAGGATGGGAGGTCCGAGGGGCATAGAAGGAGGCGCAGCGCCAGCCCGGGTGTCCAAATCGCCGGACCTCAAACGTCACCATAGTGGCGGTACACAATCTCGCTGCAAACCGCATAACGGAGACGTTTTATGCACTGGGAAATGTTGCTAGCTATCGAAATCGCGTTGACTGTCGTTGCGGTGTGGTTGGGACGCTACAGCTGCGTCTGCACCTTAGTCGCGGTCGCCCGAACCGCCGTCGTCGTGTTGGCATCCATCGCCGGATGTAAGTGATATGGCAAACTGGCTGAGGCAAAGACATCTTGGCGTCGCTGTCCAAATGGCAGAATCTCAAACGTCATTCCAATAGCAGCACATGATGCGACCTAAAATCCATGATGGAGGCTCCAATGAAATACATGCTGATGGACTATGTGGTTGAAGCGGGTTGGCCTCAATTGACCAAGCAGGAGCAGGAACACTGGTTGGGCGCCTACAAAGCATATATGCAGGCTATGGCGAAAGCGGGTGTTCTGAACAGCAGCAACGGGCTGTTCCCCACTTCGTCAGCGACGACCGTGCGCGTCGCGAATGGCAAGCCCCAAGTGCTCGATGGCCCCTATGCCGATTCGAAAGAACAGTTGGGCGGTTTTCACATCATCGAGGTGCCCGATCTTGATGCCGCGATTGCCTGGGCATCCCGCTCTCCGACCGCGCTGCATGGCGTTGTGGAAGTGCGCCCCGTGCGCGAGGGAACGCTTCTAACCAACGACATTTCTGAGTACATAAAAAAGTGAGCATCCGGCGCGACCGATATCCGGGAACGGCCGGTCCGCTGCGACCTGAATAAATTCGAACATTCAAAAAAAAGGAGAAGAGACATGCGCAAATTAGGCGTATTCAATAACGTGTCGTTGGACGGTTACTTTGTGGACGCGTACGGCGACATGCGCTGGGCTTACCGGGATAAGCCGGACGCCGAATGGAACGCATTTGTGGCGGGTAACGCCAGCGGCGGAGGTGAGTTATTGTTCGGCAGGATTACGTACGAACTCATGGCCAGCTACTGGCCTACTCCGTTGGCCAAGCAAAATATGCCCGCGGTCGCCGAAGGAATGAACAGAATGCCGAAGATTGTTTTTTCCAGAACGCTAGGCAAAGTGACTTGGAACAACACGAAGCTGTTGAAGGGCGACCTGGCGACGGAAGTACGAAAGCTGAAGAACGAACCCGGTCCGGACATCGTAATTCTGGGAAGCGGCAGCATCGTCTCGCAATTGGCGCAGGAAGGCTTGATTGACGAATTCCAGATCGTGGTGAATCCGATCATCCTCGGCAAGGGTCGGACCATGTTCGATGGCCTCAAAGAAAGAGTCACGCTGAAGCTGGTGAAATCGCGAGTATTCGGCAACGGAAATGTCGTGCAGGACTACGAGCCGGCGGCCCGAGACGCCTAAAATATCCGTGGAGTCCGGTGATCGAAGGAGCAGTCCATGACTGAAACGAAAATTTTGATGACCGGCATCGCCTTCCCCAACGGCATGGTTGTGACACCCGATAACTCAACTTTGATTGTGGCGGAGTCGTACGGCAAGAGGCTTACGGCCTTCGACATCGCGCGCGATGGCAGCTTGTCGAACCGGCGCGTGTGGGCTGACCTTGGCGTAGGCGTTCCCGACGGCATTTGTCTCGATGCGGAGAACGCCATATGGTACGCGGACGTCCTCAACAAGCGCTGCGTGCGACTTCGCGAAGGCGGCGAAGTGCTGCAGACGATCAACTTGGATCGCGGCTGCTTTTCTTGTGCGCTCGGAGGCGCAAACATGAGAACGTTTTTCATGGTGGCAACCGAGTGGCGTGGTACTGCGCATATGGCCAACGGGCCGCGAACGGGCCAGATAGTTACTGCAGAGGTGGCCGTCTCCGGCATCGCCCGCGAACATGTTCGCAGTCTTTCGTGAGCGTATGAGTCCCCCTGAAACCAATGCGCAAGCGCGCAGCACGGCGGATGCCGTCGCGCGCCGCAGTTACGGCAAGCTCGTTGCCTTCCTCGCGGCGCGCACGCGCGATGTCGCGGCTGCGGAAGACGCGCTCTCCGAAGCCTTCGCTTCCGCGCTCGCGGATTGGCCGCCGAACGGCTGTCCATCGAATCCGGAAGCGTGGCTGCTCACAGTCGCGCGCCGAAAGGCCATTGATATGCATCGAGGATTGCGCCGCCATGAACTTGCTGCTGACGAGTTGCACGTCATGGCCGAAGGGCTCGAGGCTGCCGCAAGCGCGGCCGCAATTCCAGATCAGCGGCTCGCGCTGATGTTCGCCTGTGCGCATCCCGCAATTGACGCCGGCATTCGTGCGCCGCTGATTCTGCAAGTAATACTTGGGCTGGATGCGAAGGCCATCGCGTCGGCGTTCCTCATGTCTTCCGCGGCGATGGGCAAACGGCTCGTTCGGGCCAAGAACAAAATCCGGCAGGCGGGCATTCCCTTTCGCGTTCCTGAGCGTGAGGAACTTCCCGCTCGGCTCGACACCGTACTCGACGCCGTTTATGCCGCGTTCGCCGAAGGTTGGACCGACCCTGAAGGCACAGATGTCGTGCGCCGCGATCTCACCGAGGAAGCGTTCTTTTTGGCCAGAATTGCGACCGAACTTTTGCCCGACGAGCCGGAGGCCCTGGGCCTGCTTGCATTCATGCTGCACGCCGAAGCCCGGCGTCGCGCTCGGCGCAATCGCAACGGTGACTACGTTCCGCTCGCCGAGCAGGATTCGGCCTTGTGGGATTCGCAAATGATATTTGAGGCCGAGGAGCTTCTGCGGCGCGCGAGCTCTCATAGCTCTATCGGCCGCTATCAGCTGGAAGCGGCGCTCCAATCGGCGCACGTGTATCGCTGCCGCACCGGTTATGCCAACTGGGCAGATGTCGTCAAGTTATACGACGCTCTTCTCGCGCTCACCGCCTCGCCGGTAGTCGCGATCAATCGCGCACTTGCAATTGCTGAGTTGCACGGCGCAAGCGCCGGCCTTGACGCAATACCAGACATGGCCGCGGACGCGCGGCTCGCCGAATACCAACCCTACTGGGCAGCCCGCGCGGAACTTCTATCCAAGACCAGCGCACAGGACGAAGCCCACAGCGCCTATGGGATGGCCATCGGCCTTGAGCGCGACGACGCCGTCCGCCGCTTCCTGCAACGACGACAGTCGGCATTGGCACGTTAACCGTTCGTACCGACAGGGACGCAGCCCGTCAGTAATCGGCAGCGACCGGGCGTCACGCTTTGGGCATCGCATCCCTTTTTTCGACGTGTGCGCGGTGCGCGGGCGTAGTATTCACCACAGAGATGGTGGCCTTTGGCGCGGACATATCTTCGCGCGCTGGCCGGGGCGCCCAGCCCAGCGTTCGTTTTCGTGAACGAGTACACACAAGTCCCTAGTCCCAAAGCCGGTGCCACAAACTCATCACACTCGAGTCGGAGTAGGGATCACGATTGCGCATGACCCCCTCCACGGATCCGGACGAGCGGCTTTCCCGCATCCGGCTCTTGCCTTAGGTGACGACGCCCATGCGCCGCAGAGGATAGGGATGGCAGACAGAAGGCAGAGGCAGCCAACGAGTAATCAGGCGCCGCATGCGATCCCAGAGAACGCGACCGTTCTGACTGCGCCGCGACAGCGCGCGATGCCAGAGCCGTCCCACTTGGAACCAAAAAGTCCACAGCGCCTTATGGTTCATGGGCACTCCGTAGTACCGGATGTGTCCACGCATCACCGCTTGCAACCACTTGCCCAGTTCGGGGATGGGTTCGTGCATCCCTCGCTGAAGTTCGGCTTTCCCCTCGTTCAGCTTCGTCTGCAACCTTTTGCGGATCGTCTGCCGCAACACCGTAAACCGTCCATTGCTTCTCTTCTTCACGCAGATATGCGTAAAGCCGAGAAAGTTGAACGTTTCCGGTTTCCCTTCTCTACGCCACTTCCGGCTGTCGATCGCATAGGGACCGAACTCCAGAAGTCGCGTCTTCTCGGGATGCAGTTCCAGGTGGAACTTCTTCATTCGTTCCGTGAGCTCCGCCCGGAACTGCTCGGCATCCGCTTTGCTGTTAAATCCAACCACGATGTCATCCGCGAAACGCACCACGATCACCTCGCCGTGCGCCCGCTTCCGACGCCATGCTTGGACCCACAGGTCGAACACGTAATGAAGATAGACGTTCGCCAAAAGCGGCGAAGCACTTCCGCCTTGGGGCGTCCCTTCCTCCACGCGTATTCGCTTCCCATCCTCCAGCACGCCGGCATTCAGCCATTTCTGGATCAAACGCACGACGCGCCGATCTGCGATCCGGTGCTCGACGAACTTCACAAGCCATTCGTGGGAAAGCCCATCGAAAAAACCTTTGATGTCCAAATCGAGTACCCAGTTCACTTTCCTCGTCAGCAGTCCCGTGTAGAGCGCGTCCAGCGCTTGGTGCTGGCTGCGTCCTGGTCGGAACCCGTACGAGAAGCCGAGAAAGTCCGTTTCGTAGATAGCGTTCAGCACCTCGACCGCCGCACGCTGGACGATCTTGTCTTCCAGCGCCGTTACTCCGAGCGGTCTCTGCCGCCCGTCGGCCTTCGGTATATACACTCTACGCACCGGCTTCGCTCGGTACGCTCCGCGCTTCAGCCTTGCGGAAAGGTCTTGGAGATTCGTTTCCAGTTCCTCCCCATAGTGCCGCCACGTTTCCCCGTCCACACCCGGAGCAGCTTCCTTCTTCAGCGAGAAGTAAGCCATCCGCAGCGTGTCCAGGTTGTAGATGTGGTGCAGGAGCGCCGTGAACCGCAACTTCTTATCCTTTGCTGCTGCTTGACGTACCCGCCCGAGCGCACTGAGCGCGTTGCTCCGGCTTTGTATCCGGCACGCGTTTTGCTGAGGCAGGTTCCCTTTGGCCAGCCCTCTTCCCTCCATCTCCTCCGCCACCGGTTGCCCGGTGTTGTTCGGGGACTTCGCAGGTACAGCAGGGCTGTCCGACTTCCCAAGTCCGTTCGTCATCGGCGTGCGTCCTTGGACTTCCCGATGCGTCCCAGAGCCACTGCAGCCCTGGGCAAACCTGGGATCTCCCGGTTCCCGAGCGAGGTGCTTCCGTACGTGCACGGGGTCTCTGACCGCGCGGGACTCTGGCACACCTCGCGATATCGGTGCACCCGATGGGGCCTTCCGCATCCTCCTACAGCGTCGGCGTCCCGGAGTGGATTTCTTTCGCGGCTGATTACCCGGCCCGCGCGTTCCCCTGTCAACGCTTCGACGCCGCCCTTGCGAGCGGCTCCGCATGACTCGGGGCCGATGTGGGTCGCTAAACCACTATCGTGTGACTTTTGCATTCACTACACCTCGCCGGTTTAACCGGCGCACAGGAGGCACCGTGATGCGATCCCTTTTTCCTTTGGCTCTCCTCGGTCTCATCTTCGCTTCCGCCGCGACTCAACCAACGGAAGCGCCCACCGGATTCGACAATAAGAGCAACGGTGTCGTGGACGACGCCACTCATCAGGCCGATCAAACAAAATTCGAGGAGGTCGAGCAGCTCAGCGATGGTCTGGGCCCGATCTATAACGCGCAGTCTTGCCGCGAATGTCACCAAAGTCCTGTCTCGGGCGCAGCGTCACAGGTGACTGAATTGCGCGTCGGCCATCAGGGATCGGACGGCCGCTTCCGCAACCCGGAAATTCCCATCGCGCATGGCTCCGAAGTGATTACTGGGCGATCGCTTGTGAACGATCGCGCGATCTGCCCTAATGCGGCTTTTCCCAGCACCGAAATTCAAGAACGAGTTCCAGAGACCGAGACGATCCGAACGTTTCGTCTCTCGCTCAACCTGCTGGGAGATGGATTCGTCGAGGCCGTTGCCGATCAAGCGTTCGTCGACCTTGCCAAGCAGCAATGCAAGTCTTCGCGCAGGAAAATTTGCGGTCAGGTTCTCCGTGTACCCATCGTGGAAGCGCCCGGGCAGATGGGCGTAGGCCGATTCGGCTGGAAAGACCAGCACGCGAGCTTGCTGTCGTTCGCCGGCGACGCATACCTGAATGAGATGGGCATCACAAACCGCCTGCAACCCGACGAAGTCACCAAGCTCTGCAACACCGCTTCGGAGCCGAACGACACGCCGGGGCCAGACGGCCTCTCCGACATTGACCACTTCGCCCGGTTTGTGCGAGCTACGAAAGCGCCCGCGCGCGATGCTCAGGTCGCGAGCACCGCCGCGGCGAACAGAGGCTTGGAGCTGTTCGAGAAGATCGGGTGCGAGACTTGCCACACCGAGAACATGACGACCGCTCCTACTGGAACAAAAATCAATGGTGGATCGTTCACGATTCCAGATGCGCTCGGCTCTGTCACGTTCCATCCCTACGGAGATTTCCTCATGCATGACGTGGGTACGGGCGACGGAATCCTGCAAGCGATCCCGGAACACTATGGGAAGAAGGTTTTTCAAATGATGTCGGATTATCTCTCGAAGCAGGACTTCGAAAGCAGCCGGAATAAGATCCGCACCGCGCCTTTGTGGGGAGTCCGTCTGCGTCCGCGCTTGATGCACGACGGCGCTTCGCTGACGTTTCGCGACGCCATTGTGCGCCACCACGGAGAAGCAAGCCACGTAACCACGCAATTTGAAAAACTCACAAGGGGGGATCAGGAAGCCATCATCGAATTCCTGAAGTCACTGTGAAGCGACGCCGTCGGCCACGCGCACCGTCAATTCTTGACGGCGCGCTCGCGCGTGATTTCCTCGGCGATGCGGCGGCCGACGGCCGGCGCGATCATGCGCACTTCGGACATCAGCTGCACGAATTGATCGGGGTAGAGCGATTGCGCACCATCCGACAACGCGCGCTCGGGATCCTGATGCACTTCGATCAGCAACCCATCCGCGCCTGCCGCCACCGACGCGCGGGCCATGGCGCCCACTTTGTCGCGGCGTCCGGTGCCATGCGACGGGTCGGCGACCACCGGCAAGTGCGAGAGCTGCTTAATCACCGGAATCGCGGCTATGTCCATGGTGTTGCGCATGTACGTGTCGAAGGTGCGGATACCGCGCTCGCACAGAATCACGTTGTAGTTTCCGCCTGCCATGATGTATTCGGCGCTCAGCAGCAATTCCTCGATCGTTGCGGACATTCCGCGCTTCAGCAGCACCGGCTTCTGAATTTCGCCCAGTGCACGCAACAAATAATAATTTTGCATGTTGCGCGCGCCGACTTGCAGCACGTCCACGTAGGGCACCATCACATCAATCTGCGAAGGGTCCATCACTTCGCTGACGACCAGCAGCCCGTTGCGATCGGCCGCGCCGCGCAGAAGCCTGAGCCCGTCTTCGCCCATACCCTGAAACGAATACGGGGATGACCGCGGTTTGAACGCACCGCCGCGCAAAAGTTTCGCGCCGGCCTGCGCCACGCGCTCGGCGATTTCGCCGATCTGCGCGGCCGACTCCACCGCGCACGGCCCCCCCGCCGCCACAATTTCCGGCCCGCCGATCGTAATGCCTTTGCCTAGTTCGATGACCGAGCCTTCGGGACGAAAATTCCTCGACGCCAATTTGAACGGATGTGAGATGCGGATAATTTCTTCCACACCAGGCGCGGCTTGCAGCGCTTCGAGCTCGCCT
>Ga0210386_10003064_pt1 | contig 14090 bp, 9 predicted proteins | sample IncBWH32OmetaG_FD_160091 | JGI IMG/M metagenome (GOLD analysis project Ga0210386, IMG submission 160091) | Forest soil microbial communities from Barre Woods Harvard Forest LTER site, Petersham, Massachusetts, United States - Inc-BW-H-32-O ... | reverse complement strand
CGGGTCTCGTAGAAAAGAACGCCTCGATCACCTCCGCGGATGAGCACACCATGCAAAGTGCCGATCGACGCAGTGAGGATGGTGTTACTAGGCGTCTGCGCTTCCAGCGTCCCTCGCGCTATTTGGAAGCCGAGAAAAACGCTCATCACCATGAACACCGCGACATACCATAGTACGACGTAATAGCTTTTAAGGATCATTCTGGGAGTGAGATACCCTGCCGCTCCGCTCAGTCCTAAAATAAACATGGTCGCTCCGAAGAAGTAGAACTTCAAGATTATGCCGACGACTCCGGACGCGATAAAGAGACAAGAATAAAACAGCAGGTACTTTTGAGACCTTCGATGATATGCACGCACTTTCTCTTGAAGCAATTGAAGCGTGGCGAGGTCTGTTTTGTCGGTTGGTATGGGCGGCGTTCCATCCTCTGCGGCTCGCACTCCCATGCGAAAACCCAACGTGCCGCTGGGGATCATAAAGGCGGCAGCAAATGCTGCCGGTATCACTTGAAGAGCGAAAAGAATGTGCTCCGAAAGGGAGAATAGAGTGAAATAGTACAGCCCGATCCCATAGAAGAAACCGACATCGTACGTTACTGCTAGTGCAGCGCCGATGAGTGGCAGCGCAACAGCCCATTCCTTGACACTCAGCTGGTCATTTTTCCACTCATCCATTTCGACGCACTATAATCAGCACAGGCACTATTTCTTTGCCGCAGTTCGAAATTCGGATATATCCGCAGTCGGCACGACGTACAGCACTTTGTCTTTCATAAGAATTGTGTTTCGCGACATGACGATGATGAGCTTCATGTCACTGAGCGTCTCGTTCTTGAGATAGACGTCTTGATCGAACTCAGATGTCTCCAAAACCGAATACGCAAGCCACTGCCCGAACCCAATAGTGCCAGAAACTGCAAGGATCATGATGCCCGTCATTTGGCCTAGGCTTGGCCACTTCGCATTTTTAACGTGAGCCACGAGCACCAGAATAAATATGACCCCAGACAAAATTGCACCGGCACCAAAAAGGACATGGAAGTATTCATGGCCACCGCGAATTGTGCCGTACATTTCCAGAGCGAAAAGCGCTAGAAAAATGATCGCCGTGGCCGTCAATCGGCGTCGCCGCGGCAGCTCTTGACCCAAAGCGGACACGGTCGCCGTCTTGCACCGTGCGGGCAAAAGGATTGCCGCAGACTGCTGTCCTCAGCGCGATCCGCCGCTACCCGCTCTCACCCAAGATCAGCGGTAAACGTAGGGGTGGTACGCATGGGGATGGTACGCCTGAGCCCCGTAATAAACGTGCCGACGCGTTGTTCTACGCGCCACGCCTGCCACGCTTACAGGAGTAAGTGGCCGACCAACTCGTGCGCTCGCGCTGTCAACGGACAGCGATAACGCTTTCACAGGTGACCACTGCAAGGATACGGGAGCAGCGGACAAGATCGCGGCTCCGAGCAAACACGGCACTATGCTCGACTTCTTCATGACATTCTCTCGTTTTGAAGGGCTTATCTCGACGCCGTTTGGCGCAAGAGCGTTGCGCATATTTGCCGCTGCATTCGATGGTGTCTGTCCAATATCGCTCACTTGGAACCGCGTACTGATTTCGGCCAGTTAGGAACCGCGCGGCTTGAGATTTCGGCATTTGGCCTACACAGGGCGCGCAACCCACGGCCCACCACGATTTGAGCCGGTCGCCGCGGCTAATGGCCCATAACAGGCAAGCGGCGAATTTCGTCGCCTGCTATGGTGCCCGTCCTTCCGGGCCTACAAGCTCCAATGAATCGCCAGAAATCAACAACGAGAGAAAGAGCATTCATGAGAGATAAAAATGGTAAAAACTTCGAGAGTGGCATCACGCAAAGCGGTGAAGGTCTAAAACGCCGTGATCTTCTTTTAAGCGGCACGTCGCTGGTGGCAGCATCGGCGCTGTTGGGTGCGGGCGTCACGTCATCTGCGCAAGCGCAGCAACTGGCAGCAACGCCGCCACCTGGAAAAAAACCGAACATCCTCGTCATCATGACCGACGATGTCGGTATCTGGAATATCAGCGCCTATCATCGCGGGATGATGGGCGGACGCACGCCCAACATCGATAGGATTGCGAAGGAAGGTGCGCTGTTTACCGATTATTACGCTCAGCAATCCTGCACGGCGGGACGCGCCGCGTTTATTCTTGGACAGAATCCTTTCCGTACCGGTCTTCTGAAAGTCGGAATGCCGGCTGCCAAGCAAGGCTTGCAGGACACTGATCCGACGATAGCCCAACTACTCAAGCCTCTCGGCTATGCGACGGCGCAGATTGGCAAGAACCATCTGGGCGACCGTAACGAATACCTCCCAACGGTGCACGGTTTCGACGAGTTTTACGGCATCCTTTATCACCTCAACGCCATGGAAGAGCCGTACGAGCCCGATTATCCGAAGACGCCTCAGTTTCTGGAGAGGTTTGGCCCACGCAATATCTTGGACACCAAGGCGACCGACGTGGACGACGCCACTACCGATCCACGCTGGGGGAAGGTCGGCAAGCAGACAATCGTGGATGGAGGTCCTCTGCCGCCGCGTCCGAATATGGATCCCAAAGCCAAGACCAACATGGAGGACATCGACGCAGAGTTGGTTCGCCGGTCGCTCGATTTCATGGATCGCTCGGTGAAGGCTGGGTCCCCGTTTTTTCTTTGGCACAACACCACGAGAATGCATGTCTGGACCCATCTCTCGCCCAAGTGGGAGAACAAGAGCGGCTATGGCCTCTATGCCGATGGCATGATGGAACTGGACAGCGATGTCGGCGAACTGCTCAAGAAGCTGGACGACCTCGGCATTGCCGACAACACCATCGTGATCTTCACGGCCGATAACGGTGCCGAGACATTTAGTTGGCCGGATGGCGGCAACAGCCCGTTCCGGGGTGAGAAGGGCACGACCTACGAGGGCGGCTTCCGCGTGCCCTTGCTTGTGAAGTGGCCCGGCACCATCAAGCCGGAAAGCATTATCAACGAGGTCATGGCGAATGAGGATTGGATGCCAACGCTATTGGCCGGCGCGGGCAATTCAGACGTGAAGGAAAAACTATTGTCGGGGATGCAGGTGGGCGACAGAACCTTCAAAGTCCACCTCGACGGCTACAATTTCGTGCCGTTTTTCAAGGGCCAAGCCGAGCAAGCACCACGGCACGAATTCTTCTACTTCACGGATAATGGTGACCTGACAGCACTGCGCTACGATGATTGGAAACTCAGCTTCAAAACAATCAAAGGAAATCTGTTCACCGGCACGCCGGAATCGACCAACGTTCCGCTAGTGACCAACCTCCGGCAAGACCCATGGGAGCGCTACCAGGACGAATCAATGATGTATGCCAGGTGGTGGGGCGACAAGCTGTGGACGATGGTACCCGGGGTAACCATTGTTGGACAGTTCCTCGCTACGTTCAAAGAATATCCGCCGAGCCAGAGGGGCGGGACATTGAGCATCGAACAGGCGCTTGCGATGGTTCAGCAGGGAGCCAGCGGGGGCGGCCATTAACGGGCGGCATAGTCTCAAAATCCAGAGGACCGCCGCGAGGCGGTCTTTCTTTTTGCGCGCAATGATCGAGCGACAAATGTGCTGAATGTCTGCTTGTGGCCCAAAGCGGACACGCGCATGGTGGCGGGTCGTGTCTGCTTTCGGGGTTAAAGCGGACGCCGAGTCTTGGCCAAGTCGCGGCAGCTAATGACCCAAAGCGGACTTTGACCGTGCCTTACTGAGCGGTTGCACAATGCTCGTCCGAGCCCCTTCCTGACCCTGGGGCTGAGCCGATACGATGCCTTGTCCTGAGCCTTGGGGGAAGGCAATGAGACGGCGCTCCAGAACCGGCGGTGAACTCCCAACTAAAGCGCGACACCGCAAGACGGTGACGCTAAAGCGGCGCGCTGCGCCTAAGGCCGTGCGCCGTCGCAGTTCCTCTATTGCCAGTCTCCACGAACAGGTCACGCTACTGACACGCGACCGCGACGAGGCACTAGAGCAGCAGACGGCGACGGCGGACGTTCTGCGCGTCATCAGCGCATCGCCCGGCGACTTGCAACCGGTTTTCCACACCATGTTGGAGAACGCCACCCGTATTTGCGAGGCCAAATTCGGTGTGCTTTCACTCAAGGAGGACGCCGTTTTTCGCGTTGTTGCCATTCACAATGCGCCGCCGGCCTTTACTGAGTTGAGGAAGCGCGAGCCTACTTTCAAACCTTCCGGCCGCATGGGCGACCTGATGGCGCAGGCGATCGCTACGAAACGGGCGGTCCAACTCGCCGATTTTGCCGAGTACAGGCAGGATCCGCTGGATCGCGCTTTCAGCGCGGCGACGCAGGCACGCAGCATTGTTCTGGTCCCGATGCTCAAGGAAAATAAGGTCATCGGAACATCAGCGATCTTCCGCCAGGAAGTTCGCCCGTTCAACGACAAGCAAGTCGAACTGTTGACCAACTTCGCCAATCAGGCCGTCATTGCCATCGAGAACACGCGGCTTCTCAACGAATTGCGCGAGTCGCTGCAACAGCAGACCGCCACCGCTGAAGTTTTGAAGATAATCAGTAGTTCGCCTGGTGAACTCGAGCCTGTTTTTCGGGCAATGCTGGAAAAGGCGACGGACATCTGCGACGCCAAATTCGGTACGCTGTACTTATGCGAGGGCGATGGCTTTCGCGCGACGGCAATGCATAACGCGCCATCAGGCTACGCGAAGGCTCGTGCACAAATAGTATATCCGCCTCGGAGCAGCAGCCTTTGGCGTGCGGCTAACTTGAAGCAAGTCGCTGAAATTTCAGACGTCACGACTACGCAACAGTACATTGAGGGCGACAGATTCGTGGTGAGCGCCGTGGCGCTGGCCGGCTATCGTTCCGTCCTTAGCGTGCCCATGCTCAAGGACGATGTGCCAATTGGCGTCGTCAGCATTTTTCGCCAAGAAGTTCGGCCCTTCACCGACAAGCAGATAGCGTTGGTGCAGAATTTCGCGGCCCAGGCCGTCATCGCCATCGAGAATGCACGCCTGCTAAATGAATTGCGTCAGCGCACGGATGACTTGACGGAGTCGCTGGAGCAGCAGACTGCGACCTCGGAGGTGCTAGGCGTCATCAGTTCGTCGCCCGGCGAGTTGAGGCCAGTGTTCGACGCCATGCTGACGAATGCGACCCGCATCTGCGAGGCTAGCTTTGGTACTCTGTGGCTTACAGAAGGAGATGGACTCCGCGCCGTTGCTCTCCATAACGCCCCGCCGGGTTTTGCCGATGCGAGGCGCGCCACGCTGGTCCGGCCCAATCCAAAAACGGCTGTTGGTCGCGTGATAATGACCAAGCAGGTGGTCCAGATTCCTGACCTCGCCGAAGATGCGGCATATGTCGAACGTGATCCTCTGCGGGTCGAGCTTGTAGAGCTGGTCGGTGCACGAACACTTGTTGTCGTGCCGATGCTCAAGGACAATGCCCTTATCGGAGCTCTCAGCATCTACCGCCGCGAGGTGCGGCCATTCACCGACAAACAAATTGAGCTACTTAAGAATTTCGCCGCCCAGGCCGTCATAGCTATTGAGAACACGCGGCTGCTTAACGAATTACGCCAGCGGACAACTGACCTTAGCGAGTCGCTAGAGCAGCAGACCGCCACATCGCAGGTGCTGAACGTCATCAATACGTCGCCAACGGACACGCAACCGGTGTTCGATACCATCATCCAGAGCGCGGTGCGGCTCTGTGGAGCGCAATTTGGAGTCATGCATCGCTTCGACGGCGAGCGCCTCCACGTGGTGGCCCATGATGTCACTCCGGAAGTTCTCGAAATCTTGAAACGTACCTATCCCACGCGCCCGGTCCGCTCACAGGCGTCAGGGCGCGCGATGCTCGACCGCACGGTGGTCGAAATCCGGGATGTGCGCGAAGACTCGAACTATGACCACGCCATGGCCGCTGCGGGACACTGGCGCAGCCTGCTCGCCGTTCCGATGTTGCGTGCGGACGGCGACGCAATCGGTACCATCGTCGTCCAGCGCAGCGCACCGGGCGCGTTCGCGTCCCGCCTTATCGAAATGCTGCAGAACTTTGCCGCCCAGGCCGTCATCGCTATTGAGAACGCGCGTTTGCTCAATGAATTGCGCGAGTCACTGCAACAACAGACGGCTACCGCCGAAGTCCTCAAAATTATCAGTCGCAGTACCTTCGATCTGCAAGCTGTACTCGATACCTTGGTTCAGTCCGCCGGCCGGCTTTGCGAAGCAGAGATTGCAGTCGTTAATCGTCTCAAAGGCGCGGCTTATCAAGTTGCTGCCAGTTGCGGCCTCTCCGCCGAGCAATTGAAGTCTATAACGAACATCCCAATCGAAACCGGACGAACCACGATCAGCGGCCGAGCGGCGTCAGATCGCCGGGTGGTGCATATCTCTGACATAAGAGCCGACCCGGCATTTGTTATGCAAGGTTGGTATGAGAAGGTAGGGTCACGCACCATGCTTGGCGTGCCGCTTGTGCGTGAAGGCGTTTCCATCGGGGTGATGGTCCTTATGCGCCGCACCGTGCGCCCTTTCACTGATCAACAGATTGAATTAGTCACCACCTTTGCTGATCAGGCAGTGATCGCCATTGAGAATGTGCGTTTGTTTGAAAGCGTTGAAACCCGCACCCGCGAACTGGCGAAATCATTGGAGGATTTGCGCACCGCGCAGGATCGCCTTGTGCAGACGGAAAAGCTCGCCTCTCTGGGCCAGTTAACGGCAGGTATTGCACACGAGATCAAGAACCCACTCAATTTTGTCAACAATTTTTCATCCGTTTCGGTCGAATTGATTGATGAATTGCGGGAGACGCTCGGCAATGCTCCGCTCGACAACGAGACCCGCACAGGTATCGATGAGATCGCCGATATGTTGCAAAGCAATCTCGATAGGGTTGTACAACACGGTAAGCGCGCCGACTCGATCGTCAAGAACATGCTGTTGCATTCACGCGAAGGGTCGGGCGAGCATCGGCCCGTCGACATCAATGCCATTGTCGAAGAAAGTCTCAATCTCGCCTATCATGGGGCGCGGGCGGAAAAACAAGGATTCAACATCACGCTCGAGCGGTCGTTCGATCCGACCGCCGGCGAGGTCGATCTTTATCCCCAGGAAGTCACCCGCGTTCTGCTCAATCTGATTTCAAACGGCTTCTATGCAGCGATTAAACGCAAAGGCCAGGCCGGCAATGAAGGTTTCGAACCCGTCCTCGCAGCCGTGACAAAAAATCTCGGCGACCGCGTGGAGATCAGAATTCGCGACAACGGCACCGGCATACCACCGGACGTAAAGGCTAGGATGTTCGATCCGTTCTTTACCACCAAGCCCGCCGGCGAAGGCACCGGGCTCGGTCTCTCCATCAGTCATGACATCATCGTGAAACAACATGCCGGGTCAATCGCGGTCGATACCGAGCCGGGCCTTTTCACCGAATTCAGGATCGTTCTGCCGCGCAGCGCCGCAGTCGTAGGCAAGCCAAGAGGATAAACGTGAGCCTTCTCAGCCTTCTCATTCTCGTGGTCGACGATGAACCCGACGTCGAAATGCTGTTCCGCCAGCATTTCCGGCGCGATCTGCGCTCCGGCCGGTTCACCGTGGAATTCGCCCTGTCTGCTCACGCCGCGCTTCAAACCATGAGCGCTGCGGCCGATGCCTCCCTCATTTTGATCCTCTCCGACATTAATATGCCTGGGAGGAGCGGGCTTGAGCTTCTGCCCAAGGCAAAAGCTGTCCGCCCCGACGTGCCGATCATCATGATCACGGCCTATGGCGACGCGGAGACCAAGCGGAAAGCATTGGAAGGGGGCGCCGAGGCGCTGTTCACCAAGCCGATAGACTTTGGCGCGCTGCGCGCCGAAATAGAAACGCGGGTCGCGAAAGCCGCATGAGCGCACGGATTCTATTTGTCGACGACGAGCCGGATCTCGAAGCTCTCGTCCTGCAGAAATTCCGCCGCCAAATTCGCGACGGGACGATCGGCTTCCTGTTCGCCCATGACGGCGTCGAGGCCTTGGCGGTGCTGAAGTCCAATGCCGATGTCGACCTTGTCGTCACCGACATCAACATGCCGCGGATGGACGGGTTGTCGCTGTTGCAAAAACTGCAGGAAAGCGAGGACCGGCTCTCGGCCATCGTGGTGTCGGCTTATGGCGATATGGCCAATATCCGTACCGCGATGAATCGCGGCGCCTTCGATTTTGTGACCAAGCCGATCGATTTTGGCGATCTCGAAACCACTATCGCGAAGACGCTGCGGCACATCCAATTTCTGCGCGAAGCGCGTGAGCGCCAGGCCGAGGCGGAACGGGCGCATGCATCGCTGTCGCGCTACTTCTCGCCCAATCTTGCACAACGGCTTGCCGGCGACGGCGCCGCCGTCGAGCTCGCCGGGCAGCGCCGGGACATCGCGACTTTGTTCACGGACATCGCGAACTTCACGGCGCTGGTCGAGGCGCTGGAGCCGGATGTGCTCGGAACTCTGCTTAACGAGTACGTTTCCGGCATGACAGATATCGTGTTCGCCCACGACGGCACTGTCGCCAAGATCGTCGGCGATGCCTTGCACGTGCTGTTCGGCGCGCCAGGCGAGCAGCCGGACCATGCTGCTCGTGCCGTCGCGTGTGCGCTGGACTTGGATCAATACGCGCAGCAATTCCGCGACCGCTGGCAGAAAAAGAAAATTCCGCTGGGCGTCACCCGGATCGGCGTCCACGCCGGATCGGCCATCGTCGGCAATTTCGGCGGCGTGCGCTTCTTCGATTACACCGCCTATGGCGACACCATCAATGTCGCGGCGCGGCTGGAAGCCGCCAACAAGCAGCTTGGCACCCGTATCTGCGTGAGCGCGACGGTGGCCGACAAAGTGGCCTGTTTCCGGGGCCGGCCGGTCGGGGACCTTGTGCTTCGGGGCAAAACTGAAGCGCTGCGAGCTTTCGAGCCGCTGCGTGGCGAACAGCACAAAGATCCCGGGATGCAGACTTACCTGGATGCCTTTGCCAAATTGGAGACGAACGATCCCGGTGCGATCGCAGCATTTGCCTCCCATGTCGGCAAAGAGCCTCAAGATCAACTCGCGAGCTTTCATCTCAAGCGGCTTTTAAACGGGGCAACGGGCGCCAAGATCGCCATGGAATAGATCGCGAGGGAAAAGGTGCGGGCGTGGTGGCTGTAACCGACCCGTTCGCGCCGTTAATGTGCGCAAATTCAAGGATGCAATGGCAGCCCAATTTAACGCAATATCTTGAAGAGAGTAAGTTCTGAGGGGGATTAAGATGGCCTATGGGCCTGCAGGCGGCGTCGCTCCTGCTCTATCTTCCACGCATGCACACACGCCACTCAACCGGCAGCAAATCGTTGGTTTCTGGGCCGCTTGGTTTGGCTGGATGCTGGACGGCATGGATTCCGTCATCTACGCCCTCGTCCTAGGGCCGGCACTAACGGAGCTGCTGCCGCGTTCGGGGATCGAGGCGACCCCAGCAAACATCGGATTCATCGGTTCTCTAACGTTCGGTCTATTCCTCGTGGGCTGGGGACTCTCGTTCATTTGGGGGCCAATCTCTGACAAATTCGGTCGAACGAAATCACTCGCCGGCACGGTGCTGGTCTACGCGGTATTTACCGGCGCTGCCGCATTCGCATCCAATGTCTGGACGTTGGCGCTCTTCCGCCTCCTCGCGGGTATAGGCGTGGGTGGCGAGTGGGCCATGGCTGGCACCTATGTCGCCGAAGCCTGGCCGGAGGACCGACGCAAGATGGGGGCCGGCTACCTTCAGACCGGCTACTATTTCGGCTTCTTCGTCGCAGCGGCCCTCAACTACACGATTGGTGCCTCGCTCGGTTGGCGCGCTATGTTTCTCTGCGGCCTTATTCCCGTCGTCGTGGCCCTTCTGATCCTGCTGGGGGTCAAGGAGCCGGAGCGCTGGAAACACAAACAACTGGACGTGCAAGCAGCACCCGCGAAGAAGCGCAATCCGTTCGCTGTCATCTTCAATCCGCGCAATCTGCCGCGCACGATCACCATGTCGGCGCTATTGACGGTCTCAATCATCGGCCTGTGGGCGGCCGCGGTCTACGAGCCGACCGCAATCATCTTCCTCTCCCGCCGAGCCGGAATGGCGCAGCCGGCCGCGGTGAAGATGGCGTCCTACGGCACCGGCCTTCTTTCCATCGGCACTATACTTGGCTGCATCGCAGCCCCGTGGCTCGCCGAGCGGTTGGGTCGGCGCCCGGCGCTTGCTCTCTACTATGTGGGCATGATGGTGACGATCGCGCTGGCGTTCGGCTGGGCATTCTACTTACCGACTGGCACGGCGCTGCCGGCATTCATCGCCGTGCTGTTCTTCCTTGGCTTGTTTGGTGGCAATTTTGCGATCTTCTCCCTGTGGCTGCCAGAGCTGTTCGGCACCGAGGCGCGTGGAACTGCGTTCGCCTTCTGCACGTCAGTTGGCCGCTTCGTCGGCGCCGGGGTGAATTTTGGCCTCGCTGGCGCGGTGGCGGCTATGGGTACGCTCGGGACGCCCGTCGCCCTCACCTCAATCGCGTTCGGCATTGGCCTATTGATCATCCCATTCGCCGCGGAAACCCGCGGCAGGATTTTGCCCGAATAACTACGATTTTGTTGCGTCGCGAGAGTCCGCTATTGGCCCTAAGCGGACACGCCTCCTTTCCGTGCCGTGTCCGCTTTCGGGGGTTAAGCAGACGCGACTTAGATCAGGCCGCGTGTCCGCTAATGACCCAGAGCGGACATGGATCATTCGCTCACTGGGTACGGTCCAGAAACAGTAGCCTGACGGAGCCGGATTTAACGCTATAGCGATGCCTCGAATCGGCGGGCGCAGCAGATTCGTTTGCGGTCATGTCCGCCGTCACCAGATAGATACGACCGCTCTCCGGGTCGATCGCCATCGTGCGTGCCCCGATTTGCGTCAGGATCGGAGGTAACGGCTGGAATTTGTCCGGCGATGTTTCGGCGACCACTGAAAGCGTTCCGTCGCGATTGGAACTATACGCCAAGCCGCTTTGCGGATCGAAAGATGCGAAGTCGGTCCCTTCGCCGATCGGCAAAGTCGCCATTACAACACCGGTGTCGGCGTTCATGACGACCATGACCTTGTTCGAGCAACTGGCAAAAAGACGGTGATGTTCGCGGTCGATCGCAAGACCGTGAGGCTTCAGACAAGTCGGCATCGGCCAATGGGCGTCAGCCGTGTTCGTGGCTGTATCTACGCGTACGATTTCGTTCTTCTCGGTGCCGTCCACGTAGAATTTTCCATTGTTGCCGGTGTCTCCGAACTCCAGGGCGCCGCCGCCATCGATCGTAGCGACAACTGCGTCAGTCTTCGGATCGATCACCGTCAACTTTCCGGAATCACCATCGATCACAAAAATGTGGCCGCTGGCTGGATCAAAGACGATACCGTCCGCGTCGGCCTCAGCCTTGATTTGTTTGAGAACCTTGAGCGTCGTCAGGTCAAACTCAACAACAACGCCGGCTTTGCCGTCATCTGTATAACCCCTGCCGGTAGCGTGCGACACGGCGATGCCATGCGTACCGCCCGGCATCCCCTCGACGGTGCCAACGATATGTCCGCTGGTGCCGTCGACAACCGTGACTCGATCGCCGTGCGCCACATAAACTCTATGCGTATCCGGATCGAACACGACGTAATCCCAGCGATCCGGAACCCCCAAAGGAACAACCATTGCGACGTGATAGGCGGGCGGCTCAGCTTGCGATGCAGCCGTGACCATGGTGTTTGACGCCAACAGTGCTACTGCGACGATGCTCATCGACGGGACGAATCGGCTCATTGATTTTCCTGCAAGGCTGATGAGGGCAAGTGCTGTTCGTCGATTGGGACTAGAACGTAAAGAGAATTGATGTGTACCAGTTGAACTGATCCGTCTGCTCCACATTCTGTACACCGCGACCCAGATAGCCAAGCAGATGGAAATTGTCGTTCAGATCGTAGCGAAGCCCGACGCCCAGCGACGTTGTAGCGAGAGCACCCTGTGTGTCCGGCGTTTGATGGAAGATTTCCAACCCCAATTGCAATTTCGTTGTGAATTGACGCGTGACAACAGCGCCCATCAAACAGAAATTCTCGGAATTTCCGCCGCGATTGATTTCACATCCGCCGCCGCCGAATGCGGACCATTGGCCCCAGTCCTTTTCCAACCATAGGGGAAACAGGAAAGACGCATGCTGCTCACCCACCACCGGCGACACGCTCGGCAAAAATGCCCTGGGAAATACGGCGACATCGAGCCCGAAATTCTGTTGTGTCAGGAACCGGTATTTAGCGGCGAGTTCGACGTTGCCCAGATTCAGTGCCGATGGCCCAAAGGATGGGACGCTATAGGCGGCCGGCACGGTCGCAGTAAGCTGAAGATTGGGCGCGCCGCCGTAGTTGAAATCGATACCGCTTTCTCCGCTGGTGCCGTCTCGCGTCGCGGTGCCATTCGTGAACGTGTAAATTTCAAAGTGCTGGTAATCCGTAGGCTCGGGGTCATCGGTCATGTACGGCGGGCCTGCCATTGCCGGGATGACGGTTCCCAACACTAACGTGCCGCAAAGCGATAATAGAGCCGCAAGACGCAAGGTGCCCTCCCGCAACGGGTAGATTACGCATTCGCCTCGCGCAGTCTACATTTGCCGCCTTTGACCCTTTCGCGATGCGACGAGCAGACCGGAGATCGACAAAAGATGACAGGCGTACCCGAACGAGCAGCGAGCAAAGTTCCGGAAGTCACGCTGGTTTTCTGGATCATCAAGATCGCGGCTACGACGCTGGGCGAGACCGGCGGCGATACCGTGACGATGACGTTGAATTGGGGCTACCTGGTCGGAACGGCATTGTTCCTCTCGCTCCTGCTTGTGCTGGTCATACTCCAGATCGCGGCGAAGAGGTTTCATCTGTGGCTTTACTGGGCGACGATCGTCGCCTCCACGACAGCCGGCACCACCATGGCCGACTTTGCCGACCGCTCGCTCGGCATCGGCTATGCCGGCGGATCGTCGCTTCTGTTCGCCTGTCTCATGGCCACGCTCGGCGCGTGGTATTGGTCGCAGGGCTCGATTTCGGTCGCGACCGTCAACACGCCGAAGGTGGAAGCGTTCTACTGGGTTGCAATTACCTTCTCGCAGACTCTGGGAACGGCTTTGGGCGATTGGACGGCCGATGACTCCGGACTTGGCTATGACGGCGGCGCGCTGCTCTTCGCCGCCGGATTAGCGGTTCTTGCGGCGGCCTATTTTTGGACCAACACGTCGCGGGTCTTTTTGTTCTGGGCCGCCTTTATCCTGACCCGGCCGCTCGGCGCGACAGTTGGCGATTTCCTCGACAAGCCGGTGAGTGACGGCGGTCTGGCCTTGAGCCGGCCCATCGCGTCAGCAGTGATTGCGGCATTCATCATCGCATGCCTCCTCATTCTTCCACAGAAGGCAGGTCAACATCCCGGCCGATCGGAAACGGCGATGTGAGCGAAATGCCAGAAGCGCGACGTCCGCTTATGGCCCTTAGCAGACGCGGCAGGCCTGCAACTCCGCGTCCGCTTTTTGGCGCAAAGCGGACGTTGCAGTCCTGGCGGTTCGGCGACCATCGAGCATTGGATTCAACAAGCAAAATAAATGACGAGTGCGCAGGTCTTCAAAAACGGGGCGCCGCCCGTCTCACCGTCGACGCTCAGTGTTCGAGCATGCAAAAGCGCTTAATCGGCGTCTGAAATGACCGCCAACCCAGCATGCCGCTGCTTCGGCTGTGTAACGATGCAGTGCCGGGTGCTGGCGCTCGAGGAACGTCGCAAGAACGGCGGATTGTAAAACATTGTAAAACGAGAGCCAAAAACTCAAGGGATTCAAATGACCGAAGTAATTGCGACAATTACTAGGCGCCCATTTATGGGCCTTTCGCCGGTACCGCGGGCGAGCCGTGACGGCTAAGTGCTCGGCGCTTGGCCTCAGTGCGCTTGGGCTCAGCTGCCGCCGGTCCGGTAGACCTGGATGTCCAGGTCGCGGATTTTCTTGCGCAAGGTGTTGCGGTTGACGCCGAGCAGATCGG
>Ga0210386_10003062_pt1 | contig 14092 bp, 12 predicted proteins | sample IncBWH32OmetaG_FD_160091 | JGI IMG/M metagenome (GOLD analysis project Ga0210386, IMG submission 160091) | Forest soil microbial communities from Barre Woods Harvard Forest LTER site, Petersham, Massachusetts, United States - Inc-BW-H-32-O ... | reverse complement strand
GTGGCCCGGCGCAAGCCGGACCGCCCGGTGATGCGCCTCAGCCTCGACGACTGATCGGCACAATAACCGACGCAGAGGGTTGTGGCCGCCGCCGATGTGCCGGGGCCGGGCCACCTGTAGTCCAGTACCGAGGGTTCCCGAGCACCCACAGGAGGATCACGATGCCGTACCACGCCGACGTGATCGGCTCGCTGCTGCGTCCGCGTTACCTCTCCGAGGCGCGCGACGCGCTGGCCGCCGGGCGGATCAGCAACGAGGAGTTCAAGCGGATCGAAGACCGCGCGGTCGACCAGGCCATCGCGATGCAGGAAGGCGTCGGGCTCGACGTCGTCAACGACGGGGAACTGCGCCGCTTCTCCTTCCTCGATCACCTGCTCGGGGACATGGAGGGGGTGGCCGACCTGCCCGGAGCGCCGGTGCACTTCCACGCTCCGGATCCCGCGCAGGACTGGGACTGGCACCCGCCGGTCACCGTCACCGGCCGGATCCGGCCCCGGGGCCCGATGATGACCATCGAGGAGTTCAGCTACGCGCGCGGCCGGGCCCGTGTCCCGCTGAAGATCACGATGCCGAGTCCGCTGGTCGTGTACAGCGCGTGGTCACCGGAACGTTCTCGCCCGGCCTATTCCGACCCGTTCGAGCTGTTCGCCGACGCGGCCGAGATCATCCGCGAGGAGGCGCGCCAGCTGGCCAAGCTCGGCTGCACCTACATCCAGATCGACTCACCTGACCTCGGCACGCTGGTGGATCCGGAGAACCGCGCGCTGCGCGAGGGCCTGGGCATGTCCACCGAGCGCACCCTCACCGAAGGCGTGGACATCATCAACTCCGTGGCCGACGTGCCCGGAGTGAGGTTCGGCCTGCACATCTGCAAGGGCAACTATCAGAGCAAGTGGATCGCCACCGGGGGCTACGAGTACACCGCGGACAAGGTGTTCGCCCGCTCGGACAACTTCGACGTGTTCCTGCTCGAGTACGACGACGAGCGGTCGGGCTCCTTCGAACCGCTGGCCAATGTGCCCGACGACAAGGTGGTCGTGCTCGGCCTGGTCTCGAGCAAGCTCCCCGGGATCGAGCCCGCCGACCAGCTCATCGCCCGTATCGACGAGGCGGCCCGCTACGTCGACCGCGAGCGGCTCGCGCTGTCCACCCAGTGCGGGTTCTCACCGGTCTCGATCGGCGCCAACCTGATCAGCGAGGACACCCAGCAACGCAAGCTTGAGCTGGTCGCAGAGGTCGCCCATCAGGTCTGGTGACGCCCGAGGGTCCGACCGGCCTTCGTAGCCGCATCCAGCGCCTCGCGCACGACCTATCCGGTCTGGGCCACTGCGGCCCGGGGCGCCGACGGCACCCGAAGGTTGCGTGCGGCCAGGCCGGCCTCGATGGCTCCCACGACCGACTCGGCCACCTTCACCCTGGCCCACCGCTTGTCCTCGGCCTCGACCAGCACCCACGGTGCGGGCGTGTGGTCCGTCCGGTCCAGCATCTCCTCCACGGCCGCCTCGTACTGCGGCCACTTCTCGCGGTTCCGCCAGTCCTCCGCGGTCAGCTTCCAGGCCTTCAGCGGATCGCGCTCCCGGGCCGTGAACCGTTTGAGCTGCTCTCCGGGCGACAGGTGCATCCAGAATTTGACGATGATCATGCCCTCGTCGGCCAGCGTCCGCTCGAAGCCGACGATCTCCCGATAAGCGCGCCGCCACTGCTCCTCGGCGGCGAACCCTTCGACCCGTTCTACCAGGACCCGGCCATACCAGGACCGGTCAAGCACCGCCATGCCGCCCCAGCCGGGCAGCACCGGCCAGAACCGCCACAGGAAGTGGTGGCGTTTCTCGTCGTAGGTAGGCGCGCCGAACTGGGCGACCCGGACGTGCCGCGGGTCCAGCGGCGCGACGAGGCGCTTGATCGCCCCGCCCTTGCCGGACGCGTCCCACCCCTCGAACAGGACGCAAACCGGCGGTCCGAGCTGCGGTTTCTCCCCGATCTGGCCCCCCAGGGTCAGCCGCAACTGCAGCAGCCGGTCCTGGGCCGCGGCCAGCCGGACCTCCTCCTGCCTAGGGGTGAGCTTCAGGCTGAGATCCAGCCCCGCGAGTGTGCCGCCCTTGGCCGCCACGCGCCGCACCTCCCTCGAATCCTTCACCGATTTACCCGGATTCGGGTTGCCTGTAACGGCCGGCCGGCGTCGTCACGGGAAAGCTTCACCCGGTGAGCTTAACCACACGACCCAGCCGGCAGCCAGGCCCATTGCCGCCCGCCGGGCCATGCGTGAGACTGAGCGCGTGTCACGCCTATCCGGCACCAGGTGGTATGGCCATGCCACCAAGCTGGTGGTCACCGGCATGGTCCTGACGTGGACCGCGGCTGGGTGTTCCAGCCCGTCCGCGGTAACCGGAAGGCCGGCGACCTCGTGCTACCAGTTCGCGGCCCAGGCCATCCAGCGTCACGTTACGGTGGCCGCGAAACCGGCCGCCTGCCAGGGGCTGAGCCAGGTCGAGGTGAACGTCGCGGTCAGCCGGGCGCTGCGCGCCGCTGCGGCCGGGGTGCGCGGCAAGGTCCGCCAGCGCCAGGTCATCGCCCGCGACAGCCGGTACGTGGCGGGGCTGACCCGGGCCGTTCCCGCGTCAGGTCCGTCCACGGCGTCGTCAGGACCGCCGGGCGGCCGTCCAGTCGCCGCCCCGCCATCGCGCCCGCCCAGCCGCGAGGCGTTCAGCCTGGCGGCGCTGGCCGCGTGGCTGGTCACCGCCGGCCTGGGCGTGTCGATGATGGCCCGGTGGTTCCTCCGTGCCCCGCGGCAAGGCAGCGGGCCGCAGCCGGTGCTGAACTTCGCCCATTTCGGCCTGGCCCTGACCGGCCTGCTGGTGTGGATCAGCTACCTGGCCACCGGCGTCACCGGCCTGGCCTGGGCCGGCTGCGGGCTCCTGCTCGCCGTGGCCAGCCTGGGCGTGACCCTGGTGTTCCTCGGCCCGGCCAGCACGGCGACCGCCCCCCAGTCCGGGGACGGCCCAGCACCCGCCGGTCATCCACCCGTCTTCGTCATCGCCGCGCACGTCACCGCCGCCTGCATAACCATCTTGCTCGCCACCCTCGCGGCGATCGGCGCTGGTTAACCGGGCGGCGTCAACGTAATCCGGTGAGGCGTCGTCTGCGGGAGTACACCCTGCCGCCCGACCCGTATCCCAACTAACCCGCGGATCCGGGTTACGCTGTCATGTGATTCCCTGGTGGGAAGAGGTGTGATGACAGGGCCGGGATACGAACAGGCGGTAGCCGTGGCGGGCCGCGGCCACCTGCGGGCCTCGCGTGCCGACCGCGAGCAGATGATCGACGCGCTCAAGGCCGCATTCGTGCAGGGCCGGCTGACCAAGGACGAGTTCGACGCGCGAGTCACCCAGACGCTCGCCTCGCGCACCTACGCGGAACTGGCCACGGCGATAGCAAACCTGCCCGCCGAGCCAGCCAGACCCGATCCGCCGCGCGCGCCGGCCAGGCGGCCGGCGAGCAACGCAGTCAGGTGGGTCGCATCCGGGTCCGTGACGCCCGTCATCGTGGCCGCCGCTTATGGGTTGGCTTCCCTGCGGGGCGGTGGCGGATACGAAGTTGTCGCCTTCGTGATCGCGTCCGTCTATTTCATCTTCTGGCTGTCTGCCGGAGCCGACCTGCTCTGGCAATGGCAGTGTATGTCGTTGCCGGGGATGGGAATGTGTGTCCGGTGCGCGCACACCGCCGCGTCGCACCGCACGCCTGCGTCCTGCGCCGTCCGGCTGGGTTCGCTGAAATCCAGGCGCTGCTCGTGTTCGGGATATGTCCCGCCCGGGCTATCGCCCAAGGCCGCCGACCCGCGTCTGCTGTCGACTCGGTAGAGGGGCCTCGGGTTCGCAGTCCAGGCTCGGCGGAACGCCGGGTCAAGCGGCTCCGGTGACCTGGTTGGCGAGCCGCTCGCCGGGCGCTGATGACGATGAAGAGAACCCAGCCGCTCGGCGAGGCCTACCGCGTTGACCTCACTACTTATCGAGTCGCATACTGAGCCTCACTGTCCAGATCCAGCCAACCGGGGCTTCGTGCAGCACATCCTGGCTCTTTCCCGCTCGGCCGTCACCATCAGGCACTGGTTCGAGATCAACCTTGACGATGCATCCACCGAGCATGGTGCGCGGGTCGAGATCCGGGAACTGCCTCGCCAGCCGCGGCGCGGCAGCGAGTCAGCGTCCCAGGTCACGACCGTCGATCGCCCGCTGTGGCGGGCCGACCTGTTCGACCGGCTCGCAGATCCCCCGGGCAGTTTCGCCGTCGCGCATTACCATCCGCAGTTCACGGGCAACGAGCCGTCCGCCCGGTCCTGGGATGCCGCCCTGACCGCCGATCCCTGGACCTGGCTGGGCGATCAGATCACCAGCCTGGGCACCGCGGCCGGGGGAGAGGGCTGGCCGCTCGACCCGGAGGATGCCGCGGAACTACCCGGCCTGGCCAGTACGGTGGTGGCCACGGCCCAGCAGTTCGGACCGGTCAGATGCCGGTCGGCGGCGGAGTGCTTCCGGCTGACCAGGGACGTCCAGGAGTCGGTCCAGCTCATGATCACCACGCTGCGTGCGCCGGAGCGCCTGGACCGGGACCGGGTGGCGCCCTGGCTGGGACACGCCGACGGCGTCTCGGCCTGACCCCGGTTAGCCGCCTGGCCCAACTCTCACCCTTGGACGGTAGCGGACCCATGGACATCGCTGACTTCAGCCTGGACCTGTTCTCTCTCGCCGGGCGCAATGCCCTCGTCACCGGCGGAAACTCCGGCCTGGGCCGGGCCTTCTCCACCGCCCTGGCCAAGGCCGGCGCCGACGTGCTCGCCGTGGGCCTGACCGAGGACGACGGGACCACCCGCCGGCTGATCGCGGGCGCAGGAAGGCGGATGGAGTTCATGGCCGCCGACATCACGCAGCCGGGCGTTCCCGGTGGCATTGTCCGCCGCTGCGTCGAGACGCTCGGTTCGGTCGACATCCTGGTCAACTGCGCCGGCATCGCCCTGCTGGCCGAGGTCGAGGCGTTCGGCCGTGACCAGTGGGACCGCATGGTGGCGGTTAACCTCACCGCCGCCTTCGAAGTCGCCTACGAGGCCAGCAGGTTCATGATCGAGCAGCGATCCGGCAAGATCATCAATATTGCCTCGCTGTTCTCCTTCCTCGGCGGCCAGCGCTCACCTGCCTATGCCGCGACCAAGGCCGGAATCGTGGGTTTCACCAAGGCCTACTGCGACGAGCTGGCGACCTACAACATCCAGGTCAACGCCATCGCGCCGGGATACTTCAAGACGGCGATCACCGAGGCGACGCGCGCCGATCCCGCCGCCGATCGCCGCATCGTGGAGCACATCCCCGCGGCCCGCTGGGGCGAGGCCGGCGACCTGATGGGCGCGGCCGTATTCCTGGCCAGCCGGGCCGCCGACTACGTTAACGGCCATGTGCTGGTCGTCGACGGCGGCTATCTCATCCGTTGACGCTTCCCAGAGAGGGCGCAGAACCCACCATGGCCCCATCCCGATCTCCGCTGAACCGCCAGTCGATCGTCGTGGCGATGACCGAGCTGCTCGGCTCCCACGCCGTCGAGACCGGCGATGAGCAGTTGAAGGCGGCCAGCGTCGACCGGTTCAGGAAGTACACCGCCGTCCACGGCATCTACGACGGGCCCATCCCGGCCGCCATCGTCTACCCCTCCTCGACCGCGGACGTGGCCGCTGTCCTGCGCTTCGCCGAGGAGAACCTGGTCAACGTCGTGCCCCGCACGGGTCGGACCGCCACCGAGGGCGGCCTGGAAACGGTGGTCGAGGACAGCCTCGTGGTGGACGGGTCACGGATGAACGCGATCCTGTCGATCGACTCGGTCGACATGATGGCCACCGTGCAGTGCGGCGTCGGCCTGCAGGAGTTGGAGGACCTCCTGCGGGCCCAGGGCTTGACCACCGGGCATTCACCCCAGTCCAAGCCGCTCGCCCAGCTGGGCGGCCTGGTCGCGACCCGGTCGATCGGCCAGTTCTCCACGCTGTACGGCGGCATCGAGGACATGGTCATCGGCCTGGAAGCCGTCTTTCCCGGCGGGCAGGTCACCCGGGTCAAGAACGTGCCCCGCCGGGCGGCGGGCCCGGACATCCGGCACATCGTCATCGGCAGCGAGGGCGCGCTGTGCTTCATCACCGAGGTGACGGTCAAGCTGTTCCGCTACCGGCCGGAGAACAACCGCTACTTCGGCTTTCTCGTCCAGGACTTCGGGAACGGCATTGACGCTCTCCGCGAGCTGATCACGGCGGGGTACCGGCCCTCGGTGTGCCGGGTCTACTCACCCGAGGACGCCCGGCAGCACTTCGCCGACTTCTACCAGGGCAAGAACGTCGTGGTGTTCGTCACCGAGGGCCCGAAGGGCATCGTCGAGGCCACCGGGGAGGCGATCGAGGAACTGTTCGCCGGCCGTCCCCACCAGCGGGTCGATTCCGGACGAATCCAGCACTGGTTCGAGAACCTCAATTGGGGCCAGGACAAGATCGACGCCGAGCAGGCCGCCATGCTCGAGCACTCCCACTTGGGTTACACAACCGAGGTCTCGGTCAACTGGTCACAGGTCAGCGAGCTGTTCGACGCCGTCATGGCCCGGATCCGCGGCGAGTTCCCCCGCGCCGGTGACCTGACCATGCTCGGCGCGCACTCCTCGCATAGCTACCAGACCGGGACCAACCTCTACTTCGTCTACGACTACACGATCAACTGCAGCCCCCGAGAAGAGATCGAGGTGTACCACAAGCCGCTGAACGCGATCATCGTCACCGAAGCCCTGCGGCTGGGCGGATCGATGGTGCACCACCACGGGGTCGGCAAGTACCGCACGCCCTGGGTAAAACAGGAGCACGGCAGCGCCTACTACCTGCTGTCGACCCTCAAGCACGCGTTCGACCCCCACGGCGTGATGAACGCGGGCACGATCTTCCCGCTGGATCCGAGCTGACCGTGACGGGGTACCTGCTGGCCATCGACAACGGCTCACAGAGCACCAAGGTGACGATCTTCGACGCCCGCGGTCACGCTGTCGCCTCGGCCCGTCGAAGGCTCAAGCCCTACGACACCTCGGTTCCTGGGCGTGCCATCCATCCCGGTGACGACATCTGGGACTCAATCCAGCACGCGTGCCGCGCCGCCATGGCTCAGTTCTCCGGCAATCCGGCCGACATCGCAGCGGTTGGCCTGTGCACCATCCGGTTCTGCCGGGCCCTGCTGGCCGCGGACGGCAGCCTCACCGAGCCGGTGCTGAGCTGGATGGACGAGCGAGTCTCCCGCCCCTACGAGCCGGCCAGCCCGCTGACCCGCTACGTCACCACCTCCTCCGGTTACATCACCCACCGCCTGACCGGCCAGTTCACCGACGCCGCGGCCAACTACCAGGGTGTCTGGCCCATTGACCAGGACACGGCGACCTGGTCGAGCGATCCCGCCGCCTATGTCTCCGCCGGCATGCCGCGCGACATGCTCTTCGACCTGGTCCCCCCGGGCGGCCGACTGGGCGAGGTGAGCGCCGCGGCGGCGCAAGCCACGGACATCCCGGCCGGCCTGCCGGTCTACGCCACGGCCAACGACAAAGCCGTCGAGGCGCTGGGCAGCGGCCTGGAAGAAGGCACCGTGCTGCTGTCGCTGGGCACCTACATCGCGGCCATGACCATCGGCTCGTCCTCCAGCAGCGCGGACGACAGCTACTGGGTCAACTTCGCGGCCCGGCCCGGGAAGTACCTGTACGAGAGCACCGGAATCCGCCGCGGCATGTGGATGGTCAGCTGGTACCGCACCCTGCTGGAGGGCTCCCACGGCGAAGAGCCGGAAATGGCGCGTCTCGAGGACGCCCTCAACGCAGAAGCCAGCCAGCTAGCTCCAGGCAGCAACGGGTTGCTGACGCTGCCGGATTGGCTCGCGCCCGGCCATGCGGTCTGGCGCCGGGGCGCGCTGCTGGGCTTCGACGGCAGCCAGGGCCGAGCCCATATTTACCGCTCGATCCTCGAGGGCATCGCCTTGACCATGGCGAACAACACCGCCGCGATGGAGAAGACACTCGGGTGCCGGCTCTCGCCCGTCCTGGTGTCCGGGGGCGGTTCCCGCTCAGACGTGATGATGCAGGTCGTCGCCGACGTCTTCGACCGTCCGGCGCGCCGGACCACGGTCACCGACGCCGCTGGTCTCGGCGCGGCCATCTGCGCCGCCGTCGGCCACGGCATCTACCCGGACTGGGACCAAGCCACCGCCGCGATGGTCGCCGTCGGTGACCAGTTCACCCCAGATGCACCAGCGGTCCGCGCCTACCAGCAGATCAACCAGATCTACGCGGGGCTGACCTCATTCACCGACCCTCTGTTCCGCTCGATGGCCGACGCCCTCCAGGGCCTAGGGCGGGCCTGACGCCTCGTCTGAGGATTCGGGTACTCGGGCCACCGCGAACACGGATTGGCCGAAGGGCGGGCGGACCAGGCGTTCGGCAGCGCGCGTGGTCGGGAGGACGAGCCGGTCGTAAAGCTTGACCATCGTCCCTTCCTTCGGCGTCAGCCGGAACACGCTGGTGGCCAAGTAGTACCCGATGAGCCCGAGCGCGTTGACGTAGTGCAGGTGCTCGATGGTCAGCCCGGCTTCGGTCAGCGCCTTCCGCATGCTCTTCTTCGTGTACCGCCGCACGTGTCCGGTCGCGATGTCCACCGGGCTCATGGCGAACGGGAACGCCGGCACGATCAGGACGATCCGGCCACCGGGCCGTACCAGGCGCGCCATGCTCCGCAGCGCCGCGACGTGGTCCTCGATGTGTTCGAGGACGTTGTACGACACCGCACCGGAGTACGAGTTCACCTCGTCGGTGGGCAACAGCATCTGCCGGATGTCCACGCTCTGGTGCCCGTCGAGCCGCTCCTTGAGCGCCACCAGCCGACCGGGATCGGCTTCCGTGGCGGTGAAGTGGCTGAAGTGCGGGGCCCACTCCAGCGCGTAGTCGCCCAGACCGCTACCGACCTCGATCGGGTCATCGCCGAGGAACGGCATGGCCAGTTCCACGAACCAGCGCCGGTGGTTCACCGCTGTCGCGAGGCCTTCGAGGACCTCGGACTGCACGCACTGATCTCCGTTGATTCGCGTCATCTGCCACTCCAGGCTAGGCAGCGGGGTGGTCTTGAACTATGGGACAGCTATGGTACTCAGGGAACCCGGCAACCTTAGCGGATAGTGAGGCTCAATTGGTGGAAGGGCCCTTACCCGATAGGCTCGCCCGGGTGGGCATGCGGAATGCCGCCCAGGCCATCGTCCAGCAGACCGCTCCCGAGCGGTCCGCGGCCCGACCTACGCCTCGATGGGCAGATGCTGCCGCCATCGTGTTGTACCTCGCTCTCGCGTTCTGGGTCACATCCGGGCTGTGGCGTCACATCGGCGCGCTCGCCCTGGTGCACGGTGGTTCCGACGTTCACTTCTTCGAGTGGGCCCTGGTCCACGCGACCCGGATCTTCACGCACGGCGAGAACCCGCTCTTCACTCCCCAGCTGAACGCGCCGAACGGCGTGAACATGATGGCCAACACCGGGCTGCTCGGCCTGACCGTGCCTCTGGTCCCGGTGACCCTCCTGTTCGGGCCCGCCGTGGCGTTCACGGTCATGCTCACCGGCGGTCTGACCGCCACCGCGTGGGCCTGGTACTACGTGCTCTCCCGGCACATCGTCGGCTACTGGCCGGCGGCTCTGGTCGGCGGGCTGTTCGCCGGGTTCGCGCCTGGCCTGGTCAACCAGGTGAACGGCCACCCGGATCTGGTCAATCAGTTCCTGATCCCGTTCATCGTCTGGCGGGCCATCTCGCTGCGCAGCGCGCGCGACGGCGTCGTGCTCGGGTTGCTGGTCACCTGGCAGGCGTTCCTCAACGAGGAACTGCTGTTCCAGACCGGACTGGCGCTCGCGGTCTTCGTGGTGGTGTACGCGATGTTCCGCCCGGCCGAGGTGCGGGCGCGGATCAGGCCGTCGCTGGCCGGGCTGGGGACAGCCCTGCTCACGGCCGGCGTGCTGCTGGCCTACCCGCTGTGGTTTCAGTTCTACGGTCCGCAAAGCTACCGGGGCCTGCCCGAGATTGTGCTCGGGTACGGCACCGACGTGCGAGCCTTTGCGGCGTTCTCCGAGTCGTCGCTGGTCCGGCACGGCGCCTCGCATAGCAGCTACGGCGGGCCGCCAGAGGAGAATACGTTCTTCGGCGCCCCGCTGCTCATCGCCGTCGGGCTGATCGTGGTCTGGCTGTGGCGGCGGCGGGTGGCGGTACGGGCGCTGACCGCCGTCGCGCTCGTCTTTGCCGTACTGTCGCTGGGCCAGACCGTCAAGGTCGGCGGCCACACCGTGTTGCAGCACGGCCCGATGAGCCTGCTCGACCACGTGCAGCTGCTCGACAGCGTGGTACCCACCCGGTTCGGCCTTGCGCTGATCCCGGTCATCGCGATCCTGCTCGCGTTCTCGGTCTACGCGGCGGCGACCGCATCCCATGCCTGGCTCCGGTACGGCTGGACGCTGGTGCTGGTCGCGGCCCTGCTGCCGATCGCGCCCTGGCCGGTGCCGGCCGAGCGCGCCGCACCGGTACCCGGGTTCTTCACCAGCGGGCAGTGGCGCCAGTACGTGGACGATGACCAGTCGGTGTTCGCCGTGGACACCGTCTTCTGGACCGGTTCGTTCACCACCATGGACTGGGACAACGCGACCGGGCAGGACTACCGGATGGTCGGCGGCTACTTCCTCGGGCCGTTCCCGGGTGGGACGGGGAACTACGGCCCTCCGCTCCGCCCGACCGCCGAACTGCTCATCAACATCGTCCAGTACGGCGCGAGCACCCGGATCACCGCTGCGCAGCAGACCGCCTTCCGGGCCGATCTGCGGTACTGGCACGCCGCGATCGTGGTGCTCAGCCCGGCCGCGCCGCACTATGACCAGCTGCGTAACGTCATCGACCAGCTGGCCGGGCGCCTGCCGCGGCAGGTTCCGGGAGCTCTCCTGTGGGACGTCCGGAGCCTCTCCGGCTAAACCCTCGTTCTACCCGCAGGTGGCGTGAGTAGCGGTGCCAGCGGTCTGCCATCGCGGCACCGGTCAGGGTCAGTGCGGCTGCTGCGATGGCGTACCACGCGGTGGTCACGCCGAGTGCGCTGGCGGGCGGTTCGATCAGGAATCTGCTGGTGACGGGGGCGTACCAGGCCAGTGCGATGGCTGCGAAGCTGACGGGAATGGCGATGGCCCCGCCGAGGTCGGCGTAGCGGGCTCGGTCGACGCAGGCAGCGCAGGCCACGGTGATCGCGCACCAGCCGGTGAGCTGGGCTATCACCGGGTAGGCGGCGGGCGGGTGGCCTAGGGTATGCGGCGGGACGGTGTGGGCCATGATGCGCAGCTGCGCCCAGCAGGTCACCGCCAGGACGGGGGCGGCCAGCAGGAGATGGCCGGCCGGGACCACCCACGCCGGGACCGGAGTGGCCTGAGTCAGAGGCCGGAACGGGGCGCGGAGCAGGAATGCGAGCGCAGCGATGGCGGGAAGGAACGCAAGGCGGACGCTGGCCTGGTTGAGCGTCCCGTAGGAGGCACCAGCGACGTGGGCCAAGACGCCGAGGAAGAAGGTGCCGGCCAAGCAGCCTGTAAGCAGCGTGATCCACGGCATCGTGGCGGTGATGTACCGGACCAGGAGAGGCAGCCCACGGAGCCAGGACCGGCGGGATCCTCGGCTCAGGTGGTGCATACCGGGTTCTGCGGCGCGTTGCCCGGTCCACCCTGCACGGTCGCCGTCCCGGGCGGAGGCACCGGAAGGCCGGGGACGCTGGGCATCGGTATTCCGAGTGCAGTGGCGAGCTGGGCGTCGGTGGTGTGCCGGTTCAGCCACGTGGCCCAGGCGTCGTCCAGGACCTGACTGACCTTCTGTTCCGGCAGGCTTGTCATCGCTTTGGCCAGCAGGTACCCGGCGGCGGTGGGCTGCGGGACGACCCCGGTGAGGTACCCGGCGTTGATGCCGGGATAGTTCCAGGTCTGGACCATGGTGTTGCCGACCTCCGTCCCCGTCAGGCCGCCCCCGGGACCGCGCAGGCCATCCCGGAGATCACCTGCCGGCGGGTGCGCGGCGAGGATAGCCAGCCAGATCGCGATCGCCTCCCGCGCCTGATTGAGCGGTACGCATGGCTGGCCGTTGACGATGGGGAACGGGAGGTGGACCGTCCAGTCGGCGGCGGCCAGGGCCACGTCGAAACGTGCGTCGGCCAGTTGCCCGCCAGCGGCGGGCCACGACCCGACGGACAGGTAGATCGCCGATACCGCGGCGGCGTTGCCTGGCGCCCCCTGCAACTGCGCGTTCCACCGGGAGATCTGCCGCTCCGGATGACCGTGCGTGAAGGTCTCGTCGAGCGACGCCAATGTCGCCTGTCTGATCGTCAGCGGCTGGCCCGGCCGGGCGGGCACGTGCGCGAGCACCCCGTTGACCGGCGCCTGCACCGACGACAGGTCGCGGCCGAAGCCGGGGTAGAGGCAGTACCGAATCTCGCTGGCGGTGGTGCAGCGCTGTACCGAGGCCGGGTCGGCGATCTCGGTTACCAGGTGGTTCAGCTCGGCGGTAGGAATTGGCCGCAGCTGCAGGGCGCCGGCGGAACAGATCACCGCCACAGCCAGGATGCCCGCCGCTGCCAGCCTGCCCCGGATCCGGGCGCCGCCGACGGTCAACGCCAGCGCCACGATCCCGGCGAGGACGGCGAGGCCGGCCAGTTCCAGCGCGTGCGCACCTGCGGGCGGATATCCGGCCAGCGGGCCGGGCAGCTGACTCAGATCATCCTGGAGAACCTCCCATGGGAGCAGCCAGATTCCACCTCCCGAGGCCAGGTGGTTCGTCGCGGCGGTAATGAACAACGCCAGGGCGCCGAGCGCTCCAGCCAGCGGATGCGCGAATCGTGCTCCGATCGCGATCCCGGCCGCTCCGGCGGCGATCACCAGCAGCAGCCCGCCTGCCAGCACCGCGATGCTCGCAGAGCCGATTGCGCCGCGCCCTTGGATCACCACTGCAGCGGCGCCGATCAGCAGCAGGCTGGCGGGCGCGGCCCCCGCCAGGCCGATCAGGTGGGCGAAGGCCCGCGTGCCGGCCGTGGCCGGGAAGCTGGCGTACAAGGCCGCCAGGCCGTCTCGCCGGGCCCGCCCGGCGTTCAGCTGCGCGACGGCCAGGACGGCCATGCCGAGGACGAGCTGCCCTCCGCCGATCCGCCAGCCGACGTTCCACCACAACGGTTCCGCCGACCCGATGAGGAACCAGATCACGAGAGCACCGGCCAGCAACCCCGCCAGCACCAGCACGCTGCGGACCAGCAGCGACGCCTCCACCCTGGCCAGGCCCAGCACCATCCGCATCCGGGGAGCCACTCGCTGCGGGGTGACGCGGGACTCGCCGTCGTGGTCGGCGGGACCGGCGGCGTCCGGGCCATGGAGCGCGGGTCCGCCCCCGGTAGCGGTCACCGCGCACCTGCCGCCTGGGACAACAGCAGGTAGCCGTCTTCGACCGTCGGCCCGACGAGTTCGGCGCCGCCCGGCGGGTGGTCGCCGATGTGCCGCCACCGGTTGTCACCGCCACGCCAGGACAGGCGAGCACGGCCGTCGCGCTCGTCCGCGGCCCACACCCGCCCGGCGGCGGTGGCGGCCAGCTCGGCCGGGGTCCCCGTGAAACGGACCTGCCCTTGCAGCAGCACGACGACCTGGGGGCAGATCGCCGCGAGGTCGTCGGCCTGGTGAGTGGACAGCACGATCACCGGGTCGCCGGGCAGGCCCGACAGCAGCTCACGAAACCGCAGCCGCTGCTCTGGGTCCAGCCCGGCCGTCGGCTCGTCCAGGATCAGCAGCTCTGGCTCGCCCAGCAACGCCTGCGCGATCCCCAGGCGCTGCCGCATCCCGCCGGACAAGGCCCGTATCCGCGTGCGGGCGCGGCCTTCCAGCCCGACGGCGGCCAGCACCCGGGCCACCTCCTCGGCGCGGCGGCGCCGGTCGGTGATCTCCTTCAGGATCGCCACGTAGTCCAGGAACCCGGCGACCGTGAAGTGCCGGTGATACCCCAGCTCCTGGGGAAGG
>Ga0210386_10003057_pt1 | contig 14097 bp, 11 predicted proteins | sample IncBWH32OmetaG_FD_160091 | JGI IMG/M metagenome (GOLD analysis project Ga0210386, IMG submission 160091) | Forest soil microbial communities from Barre Woods Harvard Forest LTER site, Petersham, Massachusetts, United States - Inc-BW-H-32-O ... | reverse complement strand
AAATGCTTTGCGGACTTCTGCAGCCTACATCAGGGCACGCGTTTGTCAATGGAGTCAGCCTCCAAAAAGCGCCCGCTCAAGCTCGCTCTCATATCGGCTATATGGCCCAAAAATTTTCTCTCTACGGTGGCTTAAGTGTGAAGCAAAATCTCGATTTTTTTTCAGGTGTTTATAATCTCACAGGATCTGATCGGCTTGAAGCAGTAAATCTCATGATCGATATTTTTAATCTGACGCCTTTTTTAGATACATCAGCCAACCTTTTGCCATTAGGGTATAAGCAACGGCTGGCTCTTGCCTGCGCTGTCATGCATCGACCCAATATTTTGTTTCTCGATGAACCAACATCCGGGGTCGATCCGATTACACGCAGGGAATTTTGGAACCATATCAACGGTCTTGTAGAAAAAGGGTGTACGATCTTAATCAGCACCCATTTTATGGATGAGGCTGAATATTGCGATCGGATCGGATTAATCTATCAAAGCCGATTGATTCATCTCGGCTCGCCCGATGATCTAAAAAATTTGGCTAAAAGCGACCAAAATCCCTCTCCCACCTTGGAAGATGCCTTTATCACGTTAATCAGGCAATACCATGAAACTTAGAAGACTTAAAGCTCTCATCGTCAAAGAATTTTGTCAAATCATACGCGATCCCAGCAGTATTTTAATCAGCCTTGTTCTTCCTGCTATTTTACTCTTTATCTATGGATATGGAATTTCTTTAGACTATAAAAAACTTCGTGTCGGTCTCGTGTTAGAGGACACCTCTCCTGCCGCGCAAAGTTTTGCCAAAGCCTTGACGGACTCAGAATATTTTTCTGTACAAATCGGAAGATCTCGAAAAGAATTTATTCCAAAAATCGTGGATGGATCCATCCGCGGCATCATTGTCATCCCCTCTTATTTTTCTGCCTTTAGACAAGAAAAAGACCACATTGCTCCCATCCAAGTAATCGGCGATGGCAGCGATCCAAATACTGCTAATTTTGTTCAAAATTATACCCAAGGGGCATTTCAAAATTGGCTGATCCAAGAAACGATCAGTAGCCGTTGGACTCCGCCATCACCCATCCAAATAGAATCTCGATTTTGGTTTAATGAACAACTTGAGAGCCGCAATTTCTTAATTCCTGGCTCCATCGCCCTCATCATGACCCTCATCGGCACGCTTCTAACTTCCTTAGTCGTCGCCCGCGAATGGGAAAGAGGCACCATGGAATCGTTGATGGCCACCCCCGTGACCATCATAGAGCTCGTTCTGGGAAAACTGATTTCTTACTTTATCTTAGGGATGATCTCTTTTTTCTTTTCTGTCGCAATCGCTCTTTTCATTTACCATATCCCTTTACGAGGCTCTTGGCTTTTACTTATTTTTTGCACGATGGTTTTTCTCTGGACCGCTCTCGGCCTCGGACTTCTCATTTCCACTACCTCAAAAAATCAATTCGTCGCATCGCAAGCAGCCATTATCTCGGCCTTCCTTCCAGCTTTTATGCTCTCCGGTTTTCTTTTTGAAGTCTCTAGTATGCCGCTTCCCATTCGCTGGCTCACCTATATCATCCCCGCGAAATACTTTGTCTCTTGTTTGCAGACGATTTTTCTCGCAGGAACTGTATGGAAATTAATTTTGCATAATTTATTCCTTATGGCCTGCCTAGGCCTTGGATTATTTCTCTACACAGCACACATCACCGTCAAGAGGCTCGATTGAATCGGATCTTAGCGCTCGTCATCAAAGAACTTCTTTCCGTCTGGCGGGATAAAAAAAGCCGTTTTATTCTCATTTTTCCTCCCCTATGGCAGCTGTTTGTTTTTGCATTCGCAGCCACGCTCGATGTTAAAAATGTGACCATTGGCATAGTGAACCGCGATCTCGGTAAACAAGGGTTTGAACTCGTCCAACGCTTTGAAGGCTCTCCCATTTTTACGCACCTAATCCATTTAAGTTCTATAGAAGCAATCACCCCATTCATCGACAATCAACAAGGGCCCGTTGTCCTTTCTATCGATGAAGAATTTTCCCGCAAACTCGAAGCCAAAGAAAAAGCTCCCATCCAAATTATTCTCGATGGAAGAAAATCCAATACCGCTCAAATCATCGCAGGCTATATCAACACGATCGTCGAACAATTTTCCCAAGAATTAAGTCATCAAGAAAATATTCCGACGCAACCCATCCGCATCATTCCTCGCAATTGGTTTAATCCAAATCTCCTTTATCATTGGTTCACCATTCCCGGCCTGCTCGCCGTACTCACCATGGTAGAGGCTCTACTCATCACAGGCCTCTCAGTTGCTCGAGAAAGAGAGCTCGGCACCTTTGATCAACTTCTTGTCTCCCCTCTTCTCCCCTCCGAAATCCTCATCGGGAAAACAATCCCCGCCATCCTCATTGGAATGGCAGAAGGGATGCTTCTCATCTTCGCCATTTTTGCCATCTTTCACATCCCTCTCGAAGGATCTTTCCTCCTTCTTTGTTTCAGCATGCTTATCTACGTCACCGCCATCACAGGAGTCGGACTCTTAATCTCATCGCTTTGCGCCACACAACAACAAGCCATCTTAGGCTCTTTTGTCTTTCTCACTCCCGCCATCCTCCTCTCTGGATTTGCCACTCCCATCGAAAACATGCCCGTATGGCTGCAATACGCCACCTACCTCAATCCCACTCGCTACTTTATGTACATCTCCCGAGGAATTTTTTTAAAAGACTTATCCACCCAAACCATCTTAAATCAAGTCTGGCCACTCTGCCTTATCGCTATTTTTAACTTAACCGCCGCCGCTTGTTTCTTTCGTAGAAGATTTGGTTAAGTCCTGTTAGGACGCTATCCCGGACAAAAACCCTGCAAAAGGACTGGCGTCCTTTTGAATCTTTTTTTTTCTTTAATCATTTACACAGCGCGCGATTCAAGACGGCATAAATAAATTTAAAAAAATAAAAATTTCCCTTGTGTTATTTTTTATAAATAATCAATGTTCGGTTTTCGAATGAAATATTTATGACAAAATATTTAAGCATTTTAACGTTTTTACTAAGTGTACATTCTTATGTGCTCGCTACCATTTATGATGTGACCACTCAAACAGATTTTAATAATGCGATTTCTGCAAGCTCTGCCTCTCTCGTTGACAATACAATCAATGTAAATGTCCCCGCTGGAGTAAATCTACTGGCGTTAGAAATGTTTCCAGGGAATCCACCACATTCCTTAACAGTACAAATCAATGGCATGGACCCTTCTGGTACAACCTCTTTTAATATAAACTTTCCATTGAACCTCCAGTCTAATAGCACAACCATTCTTTCCCCAAATACCAGCAGTGTAAACATGGTGGTGAATAACATTCTCACCCAAAACGGCGGCCTTGTTACTGCAAATGAAAATAGTACGGCTGTCATTACAAATACAGGAAGTTACACACTCAATGGAGGTACCCTCCAATTAGGCGGCAGCGCCTCTTTGTCCTCTACAGGCGGCAGTTTTTCTCTTGGAGGTGGAACGCTTCAAGTGATCGGTTCCGATTTGACGCTCGATCTAAACATGTCTCTTACCCTCAATTCAGTTTCTATGATCGACACAAATGGCTTTAATGCGACTCTTTCGGGAACAGTGTCTTCGCCTTCCGGGAGCACTCCTGCTTTTATAAAAATTGGAAATGGCAATCTCACTCTTTCAAATTATCAACTTACTGGAAATGGGGAGCAGCATGTCAGTGCAGGAAATTTTTTCGTAGAGGGAAATTGTGATCTTCATTATTTATCCATAGGTTCGGCAAGCGGGCCCAGCGTTGTAGCAGATTTTTCTGACACTAGCATGGTCCTGACGATAAAAAAAACCACAGCGGGAGGAGAAGCCGCGGCTTTTCAGATAGGAGATTTTTCGAGCGCAGCTGTTGTCAATCAATCAGCAGGGACCGTATCTATTTTGGGAGCAGCTATGAATATAAGCAACCAGAGCGGGTTAGGCACTTATCAGCTCAGCGGTGGCTCTATCTTGGTCGGCTCAGATCCAAATTTTCCAACGGATCGAGCATTTTTTACTCTGGGCCGAAATTCAGGACACCACGCACCAACCGTAGGTCTTTTAAATCTCAGTGGAACAGGGGTGATTGATGTTTCTTCTGCTTCTTCTTCCAATGCCTTAATTCTTGGCAGCCTTGTAGGCGCTATTGCAAGCAGCTCCTCCGGTCACTTAAATCAAACAGGAGGAACCATACGCATTCACGATGGAGGGCAATTTTTCCTTTCTGGTTTTGGCAATGGTCTTTATGACTTTTCCGGCGGCGTTTTAGAAATCGGAGGACTCAGCGCCCTAGCGACAGGTTTTGGCGGTGGGTCCGGAACATATCAATTCAATTTTGGCGGCGGCACCATTGCAGTGATTGAATCGGATCTCAGTACCGATGTCAATATGACGCTTGTTCCAGGTTCTAGCTCCACTATTGATACCCAAGGTTTTAATGCCATACTATCGGGTCAATTGACAAATGCAGGAGCTCTTATTAAGGTAAATAGCGGGACTTTAACCCTTTCAGGAGCCAATAGCTATTTTGGAGGGACCACGCTTTCTCAAGGAACCATCCTTTTAGCCAACAACACAGGTCTCGGAACTGGCAGCCTTGCTTTGTCAGATGGTACTACTTTAAGTTTAGACACGAGTATTTCCGCAAGCAACCCAATTGTTTTGACAGGATCCGATACCATCTATGTAAATTCAGGAACAGGCACATTATCAGGACTCCTTTCAGGGACGGGATTGTTGATAAAATCAGGGGACGGGATTTTAGATTTATCCAATCCCAATACCTATTCCGGTGGAACAATAATCAATGGCGGAACCTTATCTCTCATTAGCGCAGGCTCTCTCTCCTCATTAGGGGCTGTAAATCTGAATGTTAGTGGATCCACATTCGATCTCAGCTCTATGGCCGCAACCTCCCTTACAATTGGAGATTTTTTAGGGGCTCTAGGAAGTGATGTTGTGTTGGGCTCGAATCATCTAACAGTAGGCACAGCCAAAAATACCTCTTTTGCAGGAACGATTAGCGGCATCAATGGTTCTTTTACTAAAACCGGGTCAGGTTCTCTTTTGTTAAGCGGCGTGAACACATACAATGGACCTACAACCGTGAGTGAAGGAACTTTGATTGTCAATGGCTCAATCACCAATTCTGCCCTTACTGTTGCTCAAGGAGCTTATTTAAAAGGGACAGGAACGCTTGGCAATGTCATCATCAATGGAACTCTCGAGCCGGGCAATTCCATTGGGACTATAACAGGAGGTACCTTTCATTTTATAAACGGATCTCATCTTATTAATGAAATCAATGCAAGCGGCGGCACTGATCTCGTTGTTGGCACAACTAGCATAACGATCGATCCTGAAGTTAGCTTGGATGTGGTTTTGAACCCGGGGAATTTTATAAATGGAACAACTTATGTTTTTATACAGTCTCCGAATATAACTGGTACTTTTGCGGATGTGGCCGTAAATTTTCCAAGATTCAACGCCAAAATAGAGTATTTTATCAATCAAGTTCAATTAACATTGAATACCAACGATTTTGCAAGCATTTTGCCTCCAAATGCAACATCAAATGAAAGAAACGTAGCCAATTATCTCGATACGTTAGAGAGCGCCGGGGATGTTATTCCTGGAACTGATCTTGCTTATGTATTTTCAATTCTCTCTTTTGCCACCCCCCAGCAACTGACACAAGCGCTCAATACATTTCATCCAGCGCCCTATAACGCAATGTTAATTGCGCAGGAGTACACGGTACTTAGATACTCCTCGATTCTTGTGAACCGTTTGAGCGAATTAAATACTCGATGTGTCAATTACAGCGCTGAAAAATTTAATATCTGGACAACACTCGTCGGAGCCTACTCGCATCAGCTGTCTTCCCACGATCAAGTAGGTTATTGGGACTTTGCAGGAGGGGTTGCTCTAGGGATTGATCGAATAATTGGGAATCATTTTTGTACGGGCCTTACAGGGGGCTACACAAATATGCACGTACATTGGAGCCCTGGCAAAGGAACCGTTCAAACAGGTTATGTGGGGCTTTATGGAAAATATTTTAAAAACATTTTTTATCTAGATGCAAATCTTTTCGTAGGATTAGACCATAATGAAACAAAACGGCAAATATTTGCACAATCAGTGACAGGCACGATCAATCGCACCGCCTCGGCTCACTACAATGGATATAATTATAATGCCTACTTGGGACTGGGTGTAGAAATTGACCATCTTCCTTTTGATTTAGATTTGATCGCCTCCCTTGATTGGGTCGGTATGCACCAAAAAACGATCAATGAAAAAGGCGCAAAAAGTCTCGATCTTCACGTCCATAGCAAAGAAGCTAATTTGTTACGCTCCCAATTAGGTTTTACGATCTCAAAATATTTTCATAACTGGGCGCCTGAGTTAGGACTGTTTTGCGCGTATGATAAACGATTCAATGGCGCCAAATTCATCTCAAATTTCCAAAATTATGAAGGAAGCTTTGTTACTTACGGCCTCTCCCCTTCACGATTCTTATTTCTGCCTGAGATAAAAATTTCAGGTCTCTTTTTACAAAATAGGTTATCACTTTCAGCAGCCTATGAAGCAGAAATTAGTAGTAAATATTACGATCAAAGCGTTTTGTTAAATATTGGGTATAATTTTTAACTGCAATTATACCTGGGATCATTTTGTTCAGGCGAACTTATGACTTCGGGGAAATATTCAGCTAAACCCTGTTTCCAGGTTTCTAAAAAGAGCCCGATCGTCGTATCTTCAAAAATTCAGACATTCAACTTTTTTCTGCTTTTTCCGGATAATACTCCAGATTTGCCTGACATTTCCGGAGCACACTCCGAATTTATCAACAACCTAGTCAAGACAATCGTATTTTACTTAAATTGCGAGGATTGCCTCACAAGTCTAATATTTGCTTGAGGCATAGCTACGATGATGTTTCGTCTCAATTTGTTGAGGGAGTTGTTTATGGAACAGTGGCGAAGGTGAGCCAGAACTTGAAAATCGCTTAACCGATAACCATGTTCTAATCTTCCAACTTCCGAAGGAATAGATGAGATTCGAGAACCGAGCATTATACAAATGAGGCTCATAAAATTCAAAATAAATAGGAAGAGTAAAATAAAAAAATTGGTGCTTCAATTTTTTTCAGCAGAGAGCTCTTCGTTTGCCGCAACAGAACCCAGTTCGCATGATTCCCATCCGCCACCCAGAGCTTTGACAAGCTGAATCGAAGATTGATAACGCTGGCCCAACAAATTCATCCAGCTTCTTTCTGCGTCGAGAGCTGATCGCTCGGCATCCAATGTATCCAGATAATTGTCGATCCCCTTTTCATATCGAAGAAGTGACAGAGAACGGATTTCTTGAGCATCTTTATAAGAGCTGTTCAATGCATCAAACTGCTTGTGCTGCTGCTCTACATTAATAAGAGCGTCTTCTACTTCCTGAAAAGCAGTTAATACTGCACTTTCATAATTTCCCTTCGCTTCCCGAAAACGGGCAAACGCCGCATCTACATAAGAACGGTTCCGCCATCCATTAAAAACTACTTGGGCTAAATTAACTCCTAACTGCCAAAGCCGGCTGCTCCAATTCAAAAACTGCGACAAATCAGGACTCGAATAGCCGAGGCCGCTTGTCAGAGTAATAGCCGGAAAATACGTCGCATAAGCCACCCCAATGAATGCATGAAAAGATGCCATGCTACGTTCCGCTTGCGCCACATCCGGCCTCCTTAGCAACATATCCGATGGGATGCCCGCAGGAATCTCAGGAGGCTCTTGAACCAAAGGGGCCGACTCTAACGCAAATTCCGATGCCGGAATTCCAATTAACGAAGCAATCGCATTCTCAAATACCCTTCGTTGACGCAAGGTATCTTGATATTCAGCATCCGTATCGGTTAAAAATTTTTCCGTATTAAATAAATCAATCGCACTCACTAATCCCGCTTGATAGCGGAGTTTAACCAAATTTGTCGTTTCTTTTCTGAGACGCAATACTTCTTCTAACAATTGGATTTGCGTATCTAATGATCTAATATTAAAATAGTTACTTGCAAGCTCAGAGGTCAATGTCAGAAGCGTCATCCGCATGGCCTCCTCTTGAGCCTCTGCATAAATGGCCGCGGCATTGTATGTGCCTCTAAACTTGCCCCATAAATCCACTTCATAGCTCATCGCTACAGGCAGCTGATAGGTCTGCTCACGCACCCTTGAGATCGTTTTAAGACCCGGAAATAACCCCTGAGGCACTCCGTAAAGTTCAATGAGCTCATTCACATTATTAAAAGAAGGCTTTAAATTCACTTGGGGATAAAGAGTTGATTTAGCAACACCTGCAATCGCTCTCGCTTCTGCAATTTTTTCAAGCGCTACATAGAGATCTGGGTTTTTTTCCACTGCTTGTCGTTCTAAACCATCCAACGGCTCATCCGCAAAAATTTTCCACCAATGATCTATGTCAGGAGCCGCGGCTGTTTCTGCCGATCCTTTCCATTCAAGAGGTGCGTCCATAGAAGGAGCCTCATAACGAGGACCTAAATGACAGCCGCCTAGTAAAAGAAAAAAAAGGAGGAGCTTTCTCATGTCCCACTAAATAGCATAGAGGGAGTTTGTCGTATACTGAGAGAATTCTATTACTTCAAAGACTCTGCAAACGATCTTAAATCAGGATCGTTTACACTGAACTGAACATGGCTGTTTTTGCGCTTTTTCATCAGACGCTCGATCGCAGTTTCCACTTCATCTTTATCAAGACGGCGATAATAATCAGCCGCAATTTCCATGACTTCCTCGAATTCTTCTTCAGACTGAAGATGAATGAGGATTTTTTGAATCACAGCAATGAATAATCGATGATCCCCGCTAACGGCAAGAAAGCGAAGCACTTCAAAAAGAAAAGGAGTATCCTCAGTTGGATTCTGATCCAAAATACGCGCTATCTCTGCGTTTGCTTTAGCAGGATCTGTGAAAGAAAGCATCCGGGCCCGTAAAAAATCAAACCAAATGGGCTCCGAAACATACGCACAAAATCCCTCGATTAATTCAGAAGCGTAAATCGCATTGCCGCTATCTAAAAGATCTGAAATATAATCGTAGAGAAATCCTTCAACATCATGAGCGCAATATTCAGTAAGAATGTCAAAGGACTCTACCGGAATCGCCCCTTCATCTATATTTTCATCCAAAACTTCTTTCAAATTCGCTAAAATATCCTGGATCGACTCATCACTTTCCAATTGATCTTGATCATATAAGAAAATTCTAAAATCTAATTCGTCGCAAAAGATAGATAAAGATTGCTTTTCAGGTAAAAACCGTCTCCATAGCTCAAATACAGAAAGATAGACTTGATCATATTGTTGGGGAGAAGTAGATTCTTCAAGAAGGATTTCGGTCAAATCTTCGGGCGTATCAGACTCTTCAGCAAACGAGATAAAAGATTGTTTATCTAAAAAAATGCCGGCTTTACCAAGCGTTTGGAACAAACTCTCGAGAGAAGTCGATCGTAAATCTTCTAATGCCCAAGGCTCAACCGCTGCTGAAGGAGTCTCGCTAGCATTTAAACGAATCAGATTGTAAAGTGCTTTAGTCTGGAGTTTCATAAATTGTTTTCAATGTTATATGATATACGATCTAATGTCAAAGAAAGTTTGAAGATAAACAAAATTTAATTTTTGAAAAAATGAAAAAACGTACTTTTATTCTTCTAGAACTTTTGATTGCATGCACGCTTCTCACTCTTTGTGCCGTCCCTTTAATGCGAAAGCCAATCGAACTGTATCAAACGCAAATAAAAATATTGGAAGAGTTTGAAAAGCAAAGGCTAGCCGACGCCGCTTTTGCAGAAATCAAAATTCATCTGCTCACCAATCAAATAGCCTGGGAAAAACTCCCTTCAAAAACAGCCAAAGTCAAAACGCGAACCCTTGCGCCCGTAAGCATGCAAATTCCTTACTGCAAGCCCAAATCGATCAAACGAAGAGCTCTCATGCGATGCAAAGGAGAAAAAACGGGACTCCAAGGCCAGATCATCAGAATGCTGGAAATAGAGATCCAGTTTGAACCTTTTGATGATCAACTAAAAAAATCAGCCTCCTCAAAATATCTCTATCGCGCCATCGCGACTCAAGACTCAGTATAAATATATTGAAAAATTTCATTTTTTCGAGGACCCAAGGTTCGCCATAAAAAACGGATATGGTGTTCTGTGAATTCAAGGCGCCCAAAATAACAATCCTCAGCACAAAGATGAGAATCCATAGATTGTAAACTATGAGGGCCAACAGGGGCTAAATGAAAAAGAAACACCGGCCGATCTAATCCATAGCGAAGGTGTTCGAGAGCGATAAGACCTGCTGTCCAATCTATCGTCCAGCGCAAGCAGTTATTAAACTGAATTTGTGAAGAAGATGGATGCACCCAAGACCCGTGTTCTGTAAACAAAAGCGAATGTTCTTTTTCTTGAGCTACCGATACCTCACCAAACCCTCGCTCTCCCGATTGCGTTTGCATAGATACTCGATTCACTCGGGAAAGTCGTTTCCAAAAAGCATCTAAACAGCGGGCTATCCGCTTTTGATGAACATAGTGATCTTTCAATGAATTCCATTTCGGTTTCCGTAAAAAAAATGCTTTTTTTTCTTCGCCAGGCAAATGCACGAACGCTTGCTGTAAAAGCGCTTTTAATTCCAAAAGCAAGGGATAGTCAGGATGAAAACGATAAAGCTTCGCTTTTTTTTGCATTTCATACATCAAAAGACCCGTTTTTTCAAATTTGCGAATCATACTCTGAAGCGGCGTTAAAGAGATTCCAAATGCCTTTTGCATTTCGCTTGCGTATCCAAATTCATTCACCATCAAAAAAAGTAATATTCTCTCTGCATTTTTGCTTCCTAAAAGATCCGCTAACATAAAATACACCTAAAATTTAGTTTATTTTTACAAGAGAAGAAAGGAATTGTAACAGAAGAAAAGATTTCTTTCGTTAAATTCACCTAGATTTTAGATGAATTTTATTACAAAGAACATTGAAGGAGCTGTTTCACCAGCTTATAATCACCATTTTTATTGAGAGGAACAAAATGATAACCACAATCTATCACAATAAAGAGCTGAGGCTCCTCGGGACCGCGCTTTTAGGATGCGGACTCATCACCATAGGCTCTTTGATTAGAGTCCCTTTATATCCGGTCCCCTTTACTTGCCAAACGCTGGCTATTTTTATTCTGGCGCTAACGCAATCTCCAAAAGAGGTTCTAGCCTCAGTACTCTGTTATCTTTTTTGCGCAAGCCTTGGGTTGCCTGTCTTAGATGGTCGAATCAATAGCTTGTGGATAACAGGGAAATGCGCAGGCTATTTAATTTCTTTTCCCATAGCCGCCTATCTCATCGCCCGTCTACGCCAAACCTTTCATCCCATCCTAGCTTTACTTTGCGGACAAACAATCATTCTTCTTTTGGGCTGGATTGGGCTGACCCCTTTTTTAGGAGCTAAAACTGCTTTTTTCAAAGGAGTTTTACTATTTATTCCATCGGGCATTTTAAAGGCGTGGACAGCCATTGTCATTGTAAAAAAAAGGTCTAATCAATGAGCGCTATTGGAACTTTTGCTATACGCCACGTCCTGATCTATAGCGGACATGGGAAAAATCTAAGCGGTCCTTATTTAGACAACGTGGCCAAACAAATAGATATGTTTCATCTTTTAAATCGCTACCGAATAGAAGATGGAAGGCCTCCTTGGGCGGTTAGCGCTGTTGCGGGAGAAAATCTCATCAGCGAGCTAACTAAAAAAAATCCGCAAGAGACATTGCTTGTCATTCCGGCGGGGCCCAGCTCTCATTTAGATAAAGTGTTTTCAGCGGCCCAAACGGCATTTATCAAGACAGAATTTTTAGCCCGTCAAGGGGGCCATCTTTATGCTACTTGCGGCGCTAGCTACATGATGTCCTCAATACGGGAATATAATGGCCTCAGCAATAACCAGTCCAAAGAATTTGAACTGTCTATTACCGCAAGCCGTTTTCCTCTTTTTGAAGGGATCGCTAAGGGGCCTCTTTGCTCTTATCCAGAAAAAAAATACAATGTGGCATTTTATTCGGACGCCATCACGGTGGCCGCCAAAAAAAACAAAGAAAATCGATGCACTATTTATTTAAGCGGTGGCGGGAGCTTTTTCCCTTACAAAGAATCTCAAAAAGTAAAAGTTTTAGTGCGCTATTTAAGTTCAGAGTTAATCCGCATTGGAAAAACGCCTGAAGAATCTAAAGACTGGGCAAATGCCGCCATTTTGGCAAAAGTGGGTAAAGGCGCCATCGTGCTATCTATGTTTCATCCCGAAAATGGTCCTCAGGATATCGAGGAGGCGGCTCAATCATTTCCCCACTGCCGCACCAATTGGACTGCTGTTAAGGATAATTTAAGTTCTTTAGATACGCGGATGCGATTTGTTTTAAATGCAATGCTCTATCCTCTGGAAAAAAGAATCGCAGACACTTAAAATTCTCTAGCAGCAATTCCAAGTGGGTTCAAAGCATCTTTGAAAATCAAGAAATTTTTCTGTTTTTATTTAAATTCTTCGGGAATATTTTTCATTTGTTCATCTAAACACCCATTTTCTGGTGAAATTTTGGCAATGAAAAGACTTCTCATCTATTTTTATTGATGGCTTGAAGTGCGCTCTCAACAATCTCTTTTAGTCTAGGATCCGCCGTTTCATTGCAAATCAAACGTACTTTTCCTCGAGATTCCTTTGCGTAGAAAAAATTACCATGATTATCTTCAATTGGATCTATTAATAAAAATTCAAAGTCTTGAATTTTTTCTTGTATTTTTACATCTAAGTCCATTTTATCTATACAGTCACTACTCACAAGTTCTTTGTTGACGGTGCTTTTAATTTGTTTTTCATTAAAATCGTAATAAAAACTTACATGAAAAATTTGAGCAATGCTAAAATTATAAAAAGCTCCGAATACTAGAGGAAACCAACTTGAGTAAAGCGATTTTGAAACGTTATCGATGATGTTTTTTTGAGCATCGCCGAGATCATTACAATCTAAAAATCCATTTTCTAAGCGTTGATTTAAAGAAGATACTAATATAGGTCTCATCTTAAACTCCTTTGGATATGAAAAAAGAAGGATTATTATTATATTATAGTTTTCTGTCAATGTGGTTTGAGAGTGCATCCTTATTATTCACATTTTGAAATCTGAGTTTCTAATGACTTTTTAAATAAATTTAGGCATACAGAGCAAAAAGCCAAAAAAGGAGCAGGTCTCTTGCCTAGCAAAGAATCTCCTCATGCACACATGCCGCACATGAAGGAACTCACACTTAGAGCCATCTCCATCGGTGTATTTTTCGGTCTGCTCTTTGCCATCGTCAATGCTTACTTAGCTTTGAAAGTAGGGACCACGATCTCCGCTTCTATCCCTGCCGCTATCCTGGCGATGAGTTTGATGAAATTGTTGTTTAAAGACACAACGGTCTTGGAAAGCAACACAGTGCAAACAATTGCGACTGTAGGAGAAGGATTGGCAGCTGGCGTTAGCTTCACAATCCCCGCACTTATTTTACTGGGAAATACCCCTTCAGTCTCGCGCATTTTTCTGCTCTCCGCCCTTGGAGGGATTTTAGGCATCTTATTTATGATTCCCATGCGCCGATTCATCATCATTAAAGAAAGAAGAAAACTGCCTTTTCCCGAAGGCACTGCTTGCGCCACGATTTTAAAAGCAGGGCAATCCAATAACAAAATTGCCGTCATGGCTTCCTGGGGAGTTTTAGTCGGGGCCATTTACAAAATAGGGTCCAATATCCTTTTTCTCTGGAAAGAAACTCCCTACTGGACATTTTTTCAAAAATTTCAATTAACCATCGAAGGGACTCCTTCTCTTTTAGGCGTTGGCTATATCATCGGTCCTCGCATCACAACGCTGATGTTTTCCGGAAGCATTATCGCCTGGTGGGTTTTTATCCCTCTTATTAAAATTTTTGGCCTAGGATCAGACGTCGTCTACCCTTCAGCTTTCCCAATTAAAGAAATGG
>Ga0210386_10003056_pt1 | contig 14101 bp, 7 predicted proteins | sample IncBWH32OmetaG_FD_160091 | JGI IMG/M metagenome (GOLD analysis project Ga0210386, IMG submission 160091) | Forest soil microbial communities from Barre Woods Harvard Forest LTER site, Petersham, Massachusetts, United States - Inc-BW-H-32-O ... | reverse complement strand
CGACCTGTCGCGCAAGATCACCGTCGACGTGCGCGGCGAAATCCTCGAGCTCAAGGACACCATCAATACCATGGTGGACCAGCTCAACGGCTTCGCCTCGGAAGTCACCCGCGTCGCCCGCGAGGTCGGCACCGAAGGCAAGCTCGGCGGCCAGGCCCAGGTGCCCGGCGTGGCCGGCACCTGGAAGGACCTGACCGACAGCGTCAACTTCATGGCCGGCAATCTCACCGCCCAAGTCCGCAACATCGCTGACGTCGCCACCGCCATCGCCGGCGGCGACTTGTCGAAGAAGATCACCGTCAATGTCTCCGGCGAAATTCTGCAGCTGAAGGAAACCATCAACACGATGGTTGATCAGCTCAACGCCTTTGCCGGCGAGGTGACGCGCGTGGCGCGCGAGGTCGGCACTGAAGGGCGGCTCGGCGGCCAGGCCAACGTGCTCGGCGTCGCCGGCACCTGGAAGGACCTGACCGATTCCGTCAACTCGATGGCCTCGAACCTCACCGCGCAAGTGCGCAACATCGCCGAGGTGTCGACCGCGATCGCTTCGGGCGACCTGTCGAAGAAAATCACGGTCGACGTGCGCGGCGAAATTCTCGAGCTCAAGGACACCATCAACACCATGGTGGACCAGCTCAACGCCTTTGCCGGCGAGGTGACGCGTGTCGCGCGCGAAGTCGGCACTGAAGGCAAGCTCGGCGGTCAGGCGATGGTGCGCGGCGTCGCCGGCACCTGGAAGGATTTGACCGACTCGGTCAACTCGATGGCGTCGAATCTGACCGGCCAGGTGCGCAACATCGCCGAAGTCGCGACCGCGGTGGCGCGCGGCGACCTGTCGCGCAAGATCACGGTCGACGTGCGCGGCGAAATTCTCGAGCTGAAAGACACGCTCAATACCATGGTCGATCAGCTCAACGCCTTCGCCGCCGAAGTGACGCGCGTGGCGCGCGAGGTCGGCACCGAAGGCAAGCTCGGCGGCCAGGCGCAGGTGCCGGGCGTCGCCGGCACCTGGAAGGACCTGACCGATTCGGTGAATTCCATGGCCGGCAATCTCACCGGCCAGGTCCGCAACATCGCCGAGGTGGCGACCGCCATCGCCGGCGGCGATCTCTCGCGCAAGATCACGGTCGACGTGCGCGGCGAAATCCTTCAGCTGAAGGAAACGCTCAACACCATGGTCGATCAGCTCAACCGCTTCGCCGGCGAGGTGACGCGCGTCGCCCGCGAAGTCGGCACCGAAGGCCGGCTCGGCGGCCAGGCCAACGTGCCCGGCGTCGCCGGCACCTGGAAGGACCTGACCGATTCGGTGAATTCCATGGCCGGCAATCTGACCGCCCAGGTGCGCAACATCGCCGAGGTGACGACCGCCGTGGCCCGCGGCGACCTTTCGCGCAAGATCACCGTCGACGTGAAAGGCGAAATCCTCGAGCTGAAAAACACCATCAACACCATGGCCGATCAGCTCAACGCCTTTGCTTCCGAAGTGACGCGCGTGGCGCGCGAAGTCGGCACCGAAGGCAAGCTCGGCGGCCAGGCGCAGGTGCCCGGCGTCGCCGGCACCTGGAAGGACCTTACCGACAACGTCAACTTCATGGCGTCGAACCTCACGGCGCAGGTCCGCAACATCGCCGAGGTGGCGACCGCCATTGCCGGTGGCGACCTGTCGAAAAAGATCACGGTCGACGTGCGCGGCGAGATGCTGCTGCTCAAGGACACGCTCAACACCATGGTCGAGCAGCTGCGCTCGTTCGCCGCCGAAGTGACGCGCGTGGCGCGCGAAGTCGGCGCCGACGGCCGGCTCGGCGGCCAGGCGGTGGTGCCCGGCGTCGCCGGCACCTGGAAGGACTTGACCGACAACGTCAACCTGCTGGCGGCCAACCTGACGACCCAGGTGCGCAACATCGCCGAAGTGACCACCGCCGTGGCGCGTGGCGACTTGTCGCGCAAGATCACCGTCGACGTGAAGGGCGAAATTCTTGAGCTCAAGAACACCATCAATACCATGGTGGACCAGCTCAACGGCTTCGCCTCGGAAGTCACCCGCGTCGCCCGCGAGGTCGGCACCGAAGGCCTGCTTGGCGGCCAGGCGCAAGTGCCCGGCGTCGCCGGCACCTGGAAGGATTTGACCGACACGGTCAACGTCATGGCCGCCAACCTCACCGAGCAGGTGCGCGGCATCGTCAAGGTCGTGACCGCTGTGGCCAACGGCGACCTCAAGCAAAACCTCACGGTGAAATCGAAAGGCGAGGTGGCGGCCCTGGCCGAGACCATCAACAACATGACCGACACGCTCGCGACCTTCGCCGATCAGGTGACGACGGTGGCGCGCGAGGTCGGCGTCGAAGGCCGCCTCGGCGGTCAAGCCAACGTGCCGGGCGCCGCCGGCACTTGGAAGGATTTGACCGGCAACGTGAACCTGCTCGCCGCCAACCTCACCACCCAGGTGCGCGCCATCGCCGAAGTGGCGACGGCGGTGACCAAGGGCGACCTCACCCGCTCGATTCAGGTGGAAGCGCGCGGCGAAGTGGCCGAGCTCAAAGACAACATCAACACCATGATCGACAATTTGCGGCTCACCACCGACCGCAATACCGAGCAGGACTGGTTGAAGACCAACCTGGCGAAATTCACCAACATGCTGCAGGGCCAACGCGATCTAACCACCGTCGGCCGGCTGCTGCTGTCGGAACTGACGCCGCTGGTCAACGCCCATCAGGGCGTGATCTATCAGATGGACAACGAGGAGACGCCCAGCCTTCGCCTGCTGGGGACTTACGCCGATGACGGCGCCAACGGCCATGCGTCGGCGCTGCGCCTCGGAGAAGGGCTCATCGGCCAGTGCGCGGTCGACAAGCGCCGCCTGTTGATCACCGAAATGCCGGAAAACGCCATCGCCATCAGCTCGGCGTTGTTCAAGATGCCGCCGCGCAATAACATTGTGCTGCCGGTGCTGTTCGAGAGTCAGGTGAAGGCGGTGATCGAGCTGGCTTCGGTCAACGAATTCACCGCGTTGCAGACCATGTTCCTCGAGCAGCTGACCACGTCGATCGGCATCGTGCTCAATTCGATCGAAGCGACAATGCAGACCGAAGGCCTGCTCAAGCAGTCGCAGCAGCTCGCCGGCGAATTGCAGGCCCAGCAGAGAGAGCTGCAGCAGACCAACGAGCAGCTCGAGCAGAAGGCGCAGCAGCTCGCCGAACGCAACGTCGAGGTCGAGCGCAAGAATCAGGAAATCGAGCAGGCGCGCCGCGCGCTGGAAGAAAAGGCGACCGAGCTGGCCCTGACCTCGAAGTACAAGTCGGAATTCCTCGCCAACATGTCGCACGAGCTGCGCACGCCGCTCAACTCGATCCTGATTCTCGGCCAGCAGCTGACCGACAATCCGGAAGGCAATCTTACCGGTAAGCAGGTCGAGTTCGCCCGCACCATCCATGGCGCCGGCACCGACCTCCTCAACCTCATCAGCGACATCCTTGATCTGTCGAAGATCGAGTCGGGTACGGTCACGGTCGACGCCGAAGAGATCTTCTTCTCGAACCTGCTCGACACGGTGGCGCGGCCGTTCCGTCACGAAGCCGAGACGCGGCAACTGTCGTTCGACGTGCATCTCGATCCTAATCTCGGGCGCACCGTCACCACAGATGCGAAACGGCTGCAGCAGGTGCTCAAGAACCTGCTGTCCAACGCCTTTAAATTCACCGCGCAGGGCGGGGTTCGGCTCAATGTGTCGGCGGCGCTGGGCGGCTGGAGCGCCACTCATCCGGTGCTGAGCCAGGCGTCGGCGGTCGTGGCGTTTGAAGTTTCCGACACCGGCATTGGTATTCCGCTGGAAAAGCAGAAAATTATCTTCGAGGCGTTCCAGCAGGCCGACGCCTCGACCAGCCGCAAGTATGGCGGTACCGGTCTCGGCCTGGCGATCAGCCGCGAGCTGGCGAGCCTGCTCGGCGGCGAAATTCATCTGCGCAGCGCGCCTGATTCCGGTTCGAGCTTCACGCTCTATCTGCCGATCAAGTATGTGGGCTCGACCACGGCGCCGCGTCCGTCGGCAGCCAGCGTCGTCACGGCGCCCGCGGTTACCACGGAACGGACCGTCGAGCAGATTCCCGATGATCGTCTGGAAATCGAGCCGGGCGACGCCATCCTGCTCATCGTCGAGGACGATCCGCACTATGCCCGGATCTTGCTCGACCTGGCGCGCGACAAGGGATTCAAGGTCCTGCTCGCCATGCGGGGCGACGATGCGCTCGATCTCGCCAAACAATATCAGCCGACCGCGGTGTCGCTCGATGTCTTCCTGCCCGACATGCTGGGCTGGAACGTGCTGAGCCAGCTCAAGCAGAACCCGCTGACCCGGCACATCCCGGTGCAAATCGTTACCCTCGATGAGGATCGTCAGCATGGGCTGGCGCGCGGCGCATTCTCTTTTGTGACCAAGCCGACGACCCGGGAGGGCATTTCCGAGGCGCTGACCAAGATCAAGGAGTTTTCGCAGCAGCGGCGCCGCCGGCTTCTGGTGGTCGAGGATAACAAGGCCGAACAACTGAGCATCCGCGAGCTCCTTGGCCACGACGACATCGAGATCGTCAATGCCGGCAGCGGCGAGCAGGCGCTCGACATTATGCGCCAGGGTGCGTGCGATTGTGTCGTGCTCGATCTGCGGCTTCCGGACATGTCAGGCTTCGAGGTGCTCGAACGCATGCGCGCCGAGGAGGCCTTGGCGGACGTGCCAGTCGTGGTGTTCACCGGGCGCGAATTGTCGGCCAATGAAGACGCCCAGCTCCACACCATGGCGCGCAGCATCGTGGTCAAGGGGGTCGAGTCGCCGGAGCGTCTGCTCGACGAGACGGCGTTGTTCCTGCATCGGGTGTTCAGCGACCTGCCGCCCGACAAGCAGCGCATGCTGGAACGGCTCAACAGTTCGGACGAAGATTTGATCGGCCGTTCAGTCTTGCTGGTCGACGACGACGCGCGCAATATCTTCGCGCTGTCGAGCGCGCTGGAGCGCCGCGGCATGCAGGTCTTGACCGCAACCACCGGCAGCGAGGCGATCGAGCTGATCGAGCAGACGCCGGGATTGGCGATTGTGCTGATGGACATCATGATGCCGGAAATGGACGGCTATCAGACGATCGAAAACATCCGCGGCAATCCAGCCTATCGGCGGTTGCCGATCATCGCCTTGACCGCCAAGGCGATGAAGGGCGACCGCGAGAAATGTCTGGAGGCCGGCGCCTCCGACTATCTGGCCAAGCCGGTCAATACCGAACAACTCCTCTCCGCATTGCGGATGTGGCTCCATCGCTAGGATTCGGCTATGCCGGAACTTCGGCCATGAACGACAAAGTCAATGTCCTGCTGGTGGACGATCAACCAGCCAAGCTCCTTGCCAACGAAGAAATCCTTCGTGATATCGGGGAGAATCTGATCAAGGCGGCTTCGGCGCGCGAGGCTTTGGAGTTCCTGCTCAAGAACGAGGCTGCGGTCGTTCTGATCGACGTCTGCATGCCGGAGCTCGACGGGTTTCAGCTGGCGGCCATGATCCGCGAGCATCCGCGCTTTCAGCGCACCGCCATCATCTTCATCTCCGCCGTACAGGTCGACGACGTCGATCGCGTACGCGGTTACGAGATGGGCGCCGTCGACTACGTACCGGTGCCGGTCGTGCCCGCGGTGTTGCGCGCCAAGGTCAAGATATTCGCCGAGCTTTATCGCAAGACCCGCCAGCTGGAGCGGCTCAATGCCGAGCTGGAGCAACGCGTCACCGAGCGCACGGCCGAGCTCCAAGCCTCGACCACGCGACTGGTGCAAAGCGAGCAGGGCCGCAGTCTGGCGCTGGCCGCCGGGCAGATGGGGTCGTGGGACTTCGATCCAGTGACCGGCGAATGCCAATGGGATGAAGGCCAGCACCATATTTTCGGCGTCGAGCGTGGACGCTTTGCGGTCACCGTCGACAACATCCGCGCCATGATCCATCCCGAAGACTGGGAACGGCTGGTGGCGAGCGGCCGCCGCATGGCGCAGGGCGAGCGCACGGTGCAGACGGATTTTCGCGTGGTGCAGCCCGGCGGCGGCGTGCGCTGGTGCACCGGCACGGCGGCGGCGAGTTTCGACGCCGCCAACCGGCTGGTGCGGGTGAGCGGCGTCACCATCGACATCACCGAGCGCACGGAAGCCGAGCAGCGGCAGGATTTGCTGGCGCGCGAGGTCGATCACCGCGCCCGCAACGCGCTGGCCGTCGTTCAATCGATCGTCCGCCTGACGCGCGCGCGCAATGTCGGTGACTACGTCGCCGCGGTCGAAGGGCGGATCAAGGCATTGGCGCGGGCGCATGCGCTATTGTCGGATTCGCGCTGGCACAGCGCCGACCTCGGCGCGTTGGTGGCGGAAGAACTCGCCCCCTACCGGACTAGCGAGGCCGACAAGGTCGAGATCATCGGCCCCGATGTGTCGCTGCCGCCGCACATGGCGCAGGGACTGGCGCTGGCGCTGCATGAACTCGCCACCAACGCGGCAAAACACGGCGCTCTGTCATCTATTCTTGGCAAGGTCACCGCGAACTGGCAATTGCAGCCGGACTTCTTGGTCCTGAAATGGGTTGAAACCGGCGGCCCGCCGATTTCGCCGCCGTCGGCGCGCAGCTTCGGCCTCAAGGTGATCCGCGCCAGCATTGAAAACCAGCTCGGCGGCAAGACGGCGTTCGAATGGGCGCCGCACGGCATGCAGTGCGTGCTGTCGATTCCACTGCGCGAAGCCGCAGGCGCGCGCGCGCGCAAGACCGCGGCCAACGGCGCCGGTGACGGCGCGAAGCAGGCCGCCGCGGCAGTCGGCCAGCGCATCCTGCTGGTCGAGGACGAAGCGCTCGTCGCCATGATGATTGCGGAATGCCTGACGGAAAGCGGGCACACCGTCATCGGCCCGCTGTCGCGGGCGTCCGACGCGCTGCAGGCCGCCAAGGACGGTGACTATGAGGCCGCCATCCTCGACATCAATCTCGGCGACGGCATGGCCTATCCGGTCGCCGACATCGTGTCGGCGCGCGGCATTCCGTTCGTCTTTGTCACCGGCTACGACGCCGACACCATCGACGAACGCTTCCGCGCGGTGCCGATCCTGCAGAAGCCGATCGAGCGGCAAATGCTGGAGCGGCTGTTTCTGCCGAGCGCGGCGAAGGCCGCACGCCGCGGCCGCGCGCGGCCGGCCAAACCGCAACCGCCGCAATTGGCCAGCGTTGGCCCGCGCGCTAAGCGCGCCTAACTCGCCGCCACCAGAGGAAGTGCGCTTGCTCTGCCGCGGCGGGCCGAGGCACGCCGATGCGGAAGAATGAGGCCCGGAGCAGCGGTCCGGCATGGCGACGGGGCGCTGGCCCGCCATCGGCGCCAGGGCACATGCGGTCAGCATCGCGGCGGTCGACCAGAACTTGCAACACCATCCTGCTTTTGAACTCCGCAAACAATCAGCGGATGCCCATCGGCTATGTGCCGGCGCGGCTGGCCTAGCGCTTCGCCGGGCCGTAGGATCGATTCGGCTTAGGGAGGGGGCTTTTGATGTGCGCAACGACGGCCGAAAAAATCGAGACGCTGAATGTCTGCTTCGGAACCTACCCGCACACTCGAGCGCTGAAGGACGGCGCCATCAAATCCGACCGGGTGGCGTTTGCATTCACCGAGATCGATCCGGTCAATCGCGCCTTCATGCCGATGGCGCGCGAGCAAAAGTTCGACCTGAGCGAGATGGCGATCGTCACCTATCTGCAGGCTTTAGCTTACGGCAAGCCGCTCGTGCTGATGCCGGCGACGATGATGGGGCGGTTTCAACATGGCACCATGCTGTACAATTCCGCCCATGGAACGCTGCGGCCGGAGGACCTCCCCGGACGGCGGGTCGGCGTGCGCGCCTTCTCGCAGACCACCGGCGTGTGGATACGCGGCATTCTCTGGAAGGATTACGGCCTCGATCTCGGCACGGTAAAATGGGTGACGTTCGAGGATGCGCATGTCGCCGAATACCGCGATCCGCCGGGCGTCGAGCGCGCCGCAGCCGGCAAGGACATCACCGAGATGCTGCTTGGCGGTGAACTCGACGCCGCGATTTTCGGCGGCGCCATGCCGAGCGAGCCGCAGCTCAAAAGCGTCATTCCCGATCCCGAGGCGGCGGCGCTGGCGTGGTACAGAAAAAACGGCGCCGTGCCGATCAATCACATGGTCGTGCTGAAGGAAACGCTGGCGAAGTCTGATCCGAGCGCGGTGCGCGAGGTCTACCGCATGCTGCTCGAGAGCAAAAAGACGGCCGGCTTGCCGAAGGCGGGCGCCATCGATTTCATTCCGTTCGGCTTCGATGCGGTCAAGCCGTCGCTTGAGCTCATGAGCGATTATGCCTTCGAAATGAAACTGACGCCGCGCCGCTACGCAGTCGAGGAACTGTTCGACGACACCACGCGGGCGCTGCAGGGCTGATCGTCGCGGCGGTGTTTGGCCGGTTCGGCTCGAAGTGATAGAAACAAGCTGTTTGGAGCAAACGCGATGCAGCTTCAGTCGCTCGGCTATGTCGGCGTGCGCACCGCCGATATCGAGGAGTGGGAGATCTATGCCACGCGGTTTCTCGGCATGCAGCTCGTCGATACCAGCCGCGCCGCCTTGGCGTTGCGCATGGATGACCGCAAGCAGCGCCTGATCGTCAATGCCGATGCCGGCGAGGGTGTAGGCTTTTACGGCTGGGAAGTCGCCGATGGCGGGGCGCTCGATGCGTTGGCTGCGCATCTGGAAAAGCACGACGTAGCGGTGGCACGCGGCTCACGGGCGTTGGCCGATGAGCGCCGGGTCAAGGAGCTGATCGTGTTTCACGATCCGATCGGCAACCGGCTCGAAGCGTTCCACGGCGCCGAGGTCACGACCGAACCGTTCAAGCCGGGACGCTCCATATCAGGCTTTCGCACCGGGCCGCTCGGCATGGGGCACGCGGTGCTGACGACAGCGCGGCTCGACGAAGTGATGCCGTTCTACACCGATATCCTGGGCTTTCGACTCAGCGACTATATCCTGCGGCCGTTCCAGGCTTATTTCTTTCATCTCAATCCGCGCCACCACAGCCTCGCCTTTGTCGATACCGGCAGGAACGGCGTTCATCATCTGATGGTCGAGCTGTGTTACCTCGACGACGTCGGGCAGGCTTACGACCTGGCGCTGCGCGACCCGCAGAGCATTGGCGCCACGTTTGGCCGCCATACCAACGATGAGATGACGTCGTTCTACTCGATATCGCCGTCGAAATTTATGGTCGAGTATGGCTGGGGCGGCCGTTCCATCGATCCCACGAGCTGGGTCGCGCAGGAGCGCGCCGACGGCCCGAGCCTGTGGGGTCACGACCGCATGTGGCTGTCGCCGGAGAAGCGTGAGGAAGCGCGCGCCATGCGCATCGCGCTCGCCGAATCAGGCGGCCGCGTTCCGCTCAACGTCATGGACGGCAATTATTTGCGGGCGCGCGACGTCTGCCCGTGGTGGAACGCAAGCAGCGCCGCGCGCAAAACCGGATCGTAGCCTCGGTTACCAGCCGCCGCCCCGCGACGCGGCCCATTGACCGGAGCATTCACCGGCCGACGTGCGCCACACGCCGCTGCCACTGTTGCCGACCAGCCGTCCGTAGCCGCTGGCCGAGCGGCCGCCCTCTGCGACGGTGACTCGGATCGATCCGTTCGGCGCCACGGCACCGGCGACGGCGTAGTTTCCACCGCCGCTCATCACGCGACCGCCGACAATGCGCACGCCGTAACGCAGCGAGCTGCCACAGTCGCCGCGCAGCGTGTTGATCACAACGCTCCAGCTGCCGTCAAAATTTGCCGCAATCGCATCGGTCGGGACGCTGGCGCCGGCGATCAGCAAGGCACCAAAGGCGGCAGCAGAGATCGACCGCAAGAAATTCTTCATTGGTTCGCTCCGGTTTTTTGAATGTGACTGGGTTGAGGCGTGGGTCCACTCGGGGGAGGCGGCGGTGTCACGGCGAAGGCTGTTGCGCCTTTGCCTTGGACAGCGCCGACCTGGAATAGCGCTTTCATGTATTCAGGATCGAAAGGCCCTCTGCTTGGAGCATTGAAGCTCGCCGGGATGGTGGCGACGTTGAATTCCACGCTGCTGCGTTTGGCAATGACAAACGCGCGGTCGATCATCAGGCTGGTGTCGACCGGAACAGCCATGCCGATGGACTGAGTCAAAATCGTCGGGGCGAAGCGATCGACCACCTTGAAATCCCGCTGCAGGCCGGTATTCACCACAATGTAGAGCTGGGTCGCCGGCAGGCGGTAGTCACTGGTACTTGCCATCAATGACGGCGGCGCGACAAAGAATTGTCCGCCCAGGCCGCCGTCGACGTGCATCTCCTGGAAGCGCTTGCCGCCCGCCTCGACGTCGATCAGCACCGGCGGGAAGCCGCCGGGAATCGAGGCCGACGCCAGTAGCACGGCGCAGAACAGCTTGGTCGCGTTGTCGCCGCCATGAGCGGCGATGGCGCCCATGTTCCAAACTACCGAGCGCTGCGAGTCGATGTCGGAGGTCACCACAAAGAGCCGACGCCCGGCGCGATGGGCGGACGCGATATCGGCCAAGAGCTGCGGCGTGATTTGCTTGGCGATGAAGTCGCGCAGCGGCCAGGAATTAACGAAACTTTCGCCGGTGCTGGTGCCGGCTTCGAAAATGTCGGCCGCACTCACCTCGGTGAATGCCTTGCGCAACGCCTCGTCATAACGCGGCCCGGCAAAGGCGAAGGGCGCAATGAGCGAGCCGGTGCTGACGCCGGTGACCACCGTATAATCGGGCCGCTTGCCGGCCTCGGTAAGCCCGTGAAGCAGCCCGGCGCCGAATGCGCCATCCGCGCCGCCGCTGGTGAGAATGAGCCAGGGGCCCGGCTCCGACGGCAGCGCTGCTTTGTAGTCGGCTTCAGAATCGCCCCAGAAACGAACGTCCGGCATGCCGGGAATGGTCGCGACCACGGCTTCCGCCGCCGTGTATGGCACCCGCGGTGGTAATTCGGATGATTTGCTTTCGGGCGGAGGCGGAACTTGGTTATTCGCCGGACCGCCCCTTTTCGACCGCGTCTGAGCCGCCAAATGCAAATGCTGAACGATTTGCGCCGACGCAGCCAAGCCCTTCACCTGGATTGGCGCTGCCGCCAGTCCGCAAGGCGTCAAGACGGGTGCGGCGACAATAACGGCCACGACCGCATGCATGGCCGCACGTGAAGTCCATCGCTGATGCAGGGTCATGGGCATGATCGCTGGAGGATGAGGTCTGTCTGTCAGGCGCGATTGCGCAATCCAGACCAGATAAGGCGCGTCCGCTGGAAGTGCAATCGCGTCATTGCTGCCAAACCCCTTGAATTGGCCACAATGTTTAGGCGTCCGATCGGCCGACGCGCTGTGACACAGATCACGCGATGCGCTGCCTTTGGCGACTGGCTTGGCTTCTCTAAGGGTCGGAGACGCCTTTCGAGACCTTTGCCGCGGTCAGGACCCCAACAACTCCTTCAAAGTGCTGTCGATAAACTTGACGTCGTCCGGATTGGTACCGGGTCCGCCGGCAAAATGGCCCCAGATCGACGGCACCGGCAAGAATTTCGCGTTTGGCATGTTGGCGACTTCGAACTGACTGTCTTCCGGCGGGAAATAGAGATCGGTTTGTCCGGGCATCACATAGGCCTTGGCCTTGATTGCGCCCAACGCCTTCTTGAAGTCGCCGTTGTAGACCTCGTTGTCGCTGATATCACCGTTCTGCCAGGTCCACAGCATGGCCAGAAGATTGTTGGCGTCCTTCGGCAGAAAGAAGCCCTCCCAAAACGCCACTAGAAAATCTTCCAGCGACGAGTAGCCCAGGCGTTCGATATCGAGCCGCTGACGGTAGAAGGCTTGGGAAAAGCCCCATCCGGCATAGACCCGCGCCATGGCGCGCAGACCCTTGGCCGGTTGTTCCTTGTACCAGCCGCCCGCATAGGCGGCATCCGCCGTCAGCGCCGCCTTGACGCCTTCGAGGAACACGAAATTGTGGCGCGAGCACTTCGCCGAACCGCAGAACGGCGCGATGCGCGCGACCATGTCGGGATAGAGCGCGCCCCAATGGAACGTCTGCAGCGCGCCCATCGACCAACCGGTGACCAGAGCTAATTTCCGGACGCCGAATTTCTCGGTCACCAAGCGATATTGCAAACGAACATTGTCGCAAGCCGTCACACGCGGAAAGCGCGAGCCGTTATACGGCGCCGGCATGTTGCTCGGCGATGAGGACAAGCCGTTGCCCAGCATGTTCGGGATGATGATGAAATATTTTTCCGGATCAAGCGCCATGCCCGGTCCGATCAGCCACTCGTTGTCGGAGTGCTGGCCGGAATACCAGGTCGGATAGACGATGACGTTGTCCTTGGCGGCGTTCAACTTGCCGAAGGTCTTGAAGGCGAGCTTGCAGTCGCGCAGCGTCGCGCCGCGCTGCAGCCGCACATTGCCGAGATCAAAGACTTGATAGTCCAGCGGCATGATTCCTCTCCACGCGCCACAATAACAATATTTCGGGAAAGTATGACGGCGATTGCCGCGATGGCAACCGCCGCCGGCGTTTATTTGGGACGAACGACTATCGAGCGTATTGGGTGCGCGGCGCCGTGACGCTTTGCAACACGCCGTAGACGACGCCGGCCACGAGGAACGCGGCGATCGCCGTCGAGTATTCCGGCGCGTATTCACTGACGAAGAACGCAACCACCGAGCCTGCCGCCCAGGCGATGAACGGCATCACCCGCCATTCAGCATTGGCCTCCGAATTCGCCCGCAAGAGGTATTGATCGACCAGGATGATGGCGCCGATCGGCGGCACGAGGATGCCGAGCAGCGTGAGCCACTGAATAAAGAATGCCCACACGTTGCAGGCGGCGACGATGATGCCGACGACGCCTAGCGCAACGGCGAGAATGCGCATGTGGCTGCCGAGAATCCGCGACCACCCGGTTGCCGCGTTGTAGAGACAATGCGAGCAAACCGAGCCGAGATTGCAATAGAGGAAGATGAAGGCAAGCACCGACAGCCAGGTGATTTGCTTTTCGTTCATGTAGCCGAACATGTTGTCGGCGCCGAACGGATTGGCGTTGGGGGTCGCCAGCGCCGCCGTCATGATGCCGCCGACCAGCATCGCTACGAGATTGGCGAAGGGGAAAGCGCTGAAGGTGGAGATAAGCGAGCTTTTCAGATCCTTTGCCCAGCGGTTGAAGTCGGCCGTGACCGTTCCCGCGTCGACAAACAGCGTCAGCACAATGGTGAGCCCAACGCCCATCGACATGGCGCCTTTGCCGTCGGCGCCGGCATAGGACATCACCGCCGCCCAGCCGTGGTTGGCGACGGAATCGCCCGCGACCCAGACGCCGAGCACGACAAAGAGCGGCACCGAGACGAGCCCGATATAGTGGAGTCCTCTGACGCCGACAAAAGTGATGGCGATGTAGAGTATGCCGGCGATGATCGTCATCAGCACGTAGTTCAGATGATAGGTTGAACTGATGAGATTGCCGGTGATGCCGGTCTGCACGGCATACCAGCCGAGCAGCAGCGTGGACAGCAGGCCGGAGGAGAATACGTAGCCCTTGCGGCCGAAGACGATGCTGGCGATCAGCGCGAAATTCATGCCCTTTTTGGTGCCCAATGCGCCAAGCGCGCCGACGTAGGCAAACATGATCAGATTACCGATGATCATGGCCACCAGCGCCCGCTGAAAGCCCATGCCGAGCACCAGCACCGATCCGGTCATTGCTCCCGTGATGATCATCGGGAAGCCGATCCAGACCATGGTGACCGAGAACAGACTTCGCCGCGCTTGTAGCGGCACCGGCTTGTGCTCGTATTCTTCGCCGAGCACGTGGTCTATTTGCTCGACTTCCGTTTCAACAGCAGTGGTAGTCGACATCGCTAACTCCCGAATATCCCCGGCGGTTTGCGCACGCCTCCGAACAGCAAAAAGCCCTTGGACGTCGCAAGACGTGCCAAGGGCTTCTTTGCCGGTATTCCGAGCTTCGTTGCTCGAAATCAAAGAGCCGCATACGGCTCATGAATTTCGATCGTCAAAAAAGCTTACATGCT
>Ga0210386_10003055_pt1 | contig 14106 bp, 7 predicted proteins | sample IncBWH32OmetaG_FD_160091 | JGI IMG/M metagenome (GOLD analysis project Ga0210386, IMG submission 160091) | Forest soil microbial communities from Barre Woods Harvard Forest LTER site, Petersham, Massachusetts, United States - Inc-BW-H-32-O ... | reverse complement strand
CAGGAGATCATCGAGGATCTCGGCTCCGCCAGCCCGGTGGTCTGCGGGACCCTGTGGCGGGACGACGGCGGCGCCAGGCGCCTGCTGTCCAGCCTGGCCCAGGTCTACGTACGCGGTACGGCGGTGGACTGGTCGGCGGTGCTTGGCGGCGGGGAGCGGGCGGACCTGCCCACCTATGCGTTCCAGCACGAGCGTTACTGGCCAAGGGTGTCCGCAGGCCGACCGGGAGACGTCACCGCGGCCGGGCTGGATGCCGCCGGGCATCCGCTGCTGAGCGCGGCCGTCGAGGTCGCTCAAGGCGGTGAGCTGCTGCTCACGGGCCGCTTGTCCGTGCGCACCCATCCGTGGCTGGCCGATCACGGAGCGGACGGCCTGGTGCTGCTGCCAGGGACGGCGTTCACGGAGCTAGCTATCCGAGCCGCTGATGCCGCCGGATGCGACCGGGTCGCGGACCTTACCCTGGAAACTCCTCTGGTGCTGCCCGCCGACGGTGCCATCCGGATTCAGGTCACCGTTGGCGGCCCGGATCAATCGGGTAACCGCGAGATCGAGATGTACTCACGGCCCGAGGAGGCCGGCCCGCGGACGCCGTGGACGCGCCACGCCAGCGGGCTGCTGGCATCCGCCGCCCAGTCCGGCCCGTTCCCCGCCGATTCGGCCTGGGCCGACGGCCTGCGGGTCTGGCCGCCGACCGGAGCCGAGGCGGTGCCGCTCGAGGGCCTTTACGAGGCCCTGGCCGAACGCGGCCACGGATACGGGCCGACGTTCCGTGGTCTGCGGGCCGTCTGGCGGCGCGGTGACGAGCTTTTCGCCGAGGTTGCCCTGCCTGCGGAAGCGGCCGCTGAAGCAGCGGCATTCGGGATACATCCGGCCCTGCTTGACTCCGCCCTGCACGCGATCGGGTTTGCGGCCTGGGACGCCGCGACGGCGCCGGGGGGTGCGCTGCTGCCGTTCAGCTGGAGCGGGGTGTCACTGCACGCGGCAGGCGCGACGGCGCTGCGGGCCAGGCTCACCACGGACCCGGCAAGCGGGCGCCTTTCACTGGCCGCGGTCGATCCGACCGGCACCCCGGTCATATCGGTGGAGTCGCTGATGCTGCGGGCAATCTCAGCGGGCCAGCTGGAAGCGGCTCAGCGGGAGTCGAGCGAGAGGCTGTTCGCGGAGGAATGGGCTGCTCTCCCGGTTGCCGTCCCCGAGGCCTGGCCGGATGACCGGTTGGCGGTCATCGGGGCCGACCCCCTGGGCCTGGGGACCGGACTGCAGATGGCAGGCGCGGACGTGCGGTTCGCCTCGGATCTGGCCGCGCTCATGACCAGCATCGCGGCGGGTGAGCCGGTGCCCGATGTGATCGTGGCCTGCGCCGGGTCCGCGGCCGAGGACGGTACCGCATCCGGCAACGCGGCGGCGGCCGCACGGACAGCGACCGGGCAGGCACTGCGGCTCGTGCAGCAATGGCTGGACCAGGGGCTGACGGCGAGGCTGGTCCTGGTAACCAGGGGCGCGGTCGCGGCTGGACCGGGAGACCGCGTGACCGACCTGGCCGGTGCGGCGGTCTGGGGACTGGTCCGGGCGGCCCAGCTGGAGAACCCCGGGTGGATCGTGCTCGCCGACCTGACCGCCGCCGCCTCGCCGGGCGACGCGGGCGAGGCCGCGCTCCTGGCCGGGTTGACGGCCGGTGAACCCGAACTGGCCATCCGCGATCAAACGGCCTACCGCCGGCGACTCACCCGCCCCGCGACGGGTTTGCTGGTGCCGCCGTCAGGCGGTGAGCCGTGGCGGCTCGGCGCTGTCGAGCGGGGGACGCTAGAGGGACTGGCCCTGGTTCCGAGCCTGGAGGCGGCCGCGCCGCTGGCCGCGGCGCAGGTGCGGGTCGCTGTCCGCGCAGCCGGGGTCAGATTCCGTGACACGCGGACCGGCCAGGACAGCGCTCCCGGGGCGCCGACGATGGGCGGCGAGGTCGCCGGGATCGTACTGGAGACCGGGCCTGGCGTGAGCGGGCTAGCTCCCGGGGACCGGGTGCTCGGGCTGGGGCTGGCCGATCGGGCCGTCGGGCCGGTCGCGGTGACGGATGCCCGGTTGCTGGTCCCCCTGCCCGCGGGCTGGTCATTCGCGCAGGCGGCGGCAGTCGCGGTCGACCTAGGCGACGCCGGCCCTCAACAGCTCGGGGAGACCAGGGCCGAGGTGACCAGCTTGCTCGCGGCCGGGGAACTCGCCGCGGCCCCGGTGCGGTGCTGGGACGTACGGCGGGCGCCGGAGGCACTGCGGTTCCTGAGCCAGACCCGGCCTCCGGGCAAGATCGTGCTGACCGTCCCGCCAGGTCCTGGATCAAGCGGGCGCGTGCTGATCACCGGCGGGACCGGGACGCTTGGCACGCTGGTGGCCCGGCACATGGTGGCCGCCCGCGGCGCCCGGCACGTCATGCTGGCCAGCCGCTCCGGGCCCGGCGCGCCCGGCGCCGCCGCCATCGCGGCCGACCTGGCCGCCCGCGGAGCAGAGGCACAGGTAATCTGCTGCGACGCGGCGGACCGGGCGGCGCTAGCCGGGGTGCTGGCCCACATCCCCGCGCCCAGCCCGCTGACCACGGTACTTCACCTGGCAGGAATCCTCGACGACGGGATGATCGCGTCACTGACCCAGCCCCGCGTCGACACCGTGATGCGGGCCAAGGCCGACGCCGCCTGGAACCTGCACCAGCTCACCCAGGATCTCGACCTGGAGGCGTTCATCATGTTCTCCTCCGTCGCGGCCAGCCTGGGCAGCCCGGGCCAGGGTAACTACGCGGCCGCGAACGCCTTCCTTGACGGGCTGGCCCGTCAGCGCCGAGCGGCCGGACTGCCGGCCACGTCCGTGGCCTGGGGTCTATGGGCCGAGGCGAGCACGATGACGAGCCGCGTCAACGAAGGAACGCGCGCCAGCATGGCCGGCGCCGCGATGTCCGCCCTGTCCGCCACCGAAGGGATCGCTCTGCTTGACCGGGCGGCAGGCCGGGACGACGCGGTGCTTGTCGCGATGAACATGAACCTGGCCTTCCTGCGCTCCGTCGCCGAGTCCGAGGCGATGCCCGCCGCGCTTCGCGGCCTGGCCGGCACCCCGGGCCGGCGGACGGCCAGGGCCGCAGCGGAATCCTCGGGCCCGGCGCTGCGGGAGCGGCTGGCCCGGACAGACGAAGCCGGGCAGGAGCGGCTCATCGTCGACCTGGTCCGAGGCGAATTGGCCCTGCTGCTTGGGTACCAGGCGCCGGAGAACGTCGAAATGGAGCTCAGCTTCCTTGAGCTTGGACTCGATTCGATGTCGCAAGTCATGTACCGGAACCGGCTGAACGCGCTCACTGGGCTGCGACTGCCGGGCGCGGCGATGTTCGACAACCCGACCCCGGCCCTGCTGGTTCGGCAGATACGGGCGGAACTCTGCGCGCCGGGACTGCCGTCAGGAAGCGGCGCTCCGCGGCGCGGCCGTGACCGCAGCCGGGACGGGCGCCGTTACGTCGCGTCGGCTGGTCTCCCGCCGCTAGCGGACGCGATCCCAGGGCAGCGCGTCCCGCTCGCGCATTCACTGGGCGGGCTGTACGAGCAAGCCGCCGCGACAGGAAAGCTAGCCGAGATAATGCGGCTGATCATCGGCCTCGCCGCCTTCCGGCCCGCGTTTTCCGCTCCGTCCGAGCTCGAGCACGTACCATCCCCGATCTCAGTTTCTCAAGGCGTCGCCACACCGAGGTTGATCTGCCTTCCCTCCTTCGTCGGCCGGTCCGGGGCCAGGGAATACGTACGCTTCGCACGGGAGTTCCGCGGGATCCGCCCGGTCTCCGTTATCCCAGCACCCGGGTTCGTCGAAGGAGAACCGCTGGCCGCGAGCGCCGACGCGCTCATCGGCGTGCACGCCGAGAACATCAAGCGGTCAGTTAACGACGCGCCGTTCGTGCTGATCGGATACTCCTCGGGCGGCCTGGCCGCACAGGCCCTGGCAACTCACCTGAAGAGCACCAAGTCGGCACCGGCCGCCCTGGTTCTCATGGATACCGATCCCCTCGATAAGGAAGTGATGTCCGAGGGACACTACTGGCCGTTCATCAGCGGCCAGGTGCTGGCTGATATCCGGCAGCAGGAAGATGCCGGCGATGACGCCTGGCTCACGGCCTTCGCGCATTACTTCACGCTGGACTGGACCGGCCTGCGGCCGGCCGACATACCAACATTGATGATCAGGTCAGGGGACTTCATGCCCGGACTTGAGGAGAACCAGGCCTACAACGACATGTCCCTGTCGTTCTCCAGCGATGTCACCACCGTGCGGGTACCGGGCGACCACTTCACAATGATGACAGATCATGCCGATACGACGGCGCGGGCCGTCAGTGAATGGCTTGCTACCTTGCCGGAATCAGGAATCTGAAATGCGGACAGAGATAGTTTACCGAGAACTGCTGCGCGAGGTCCGAGCGGCTGGGCGGCATGTCGTGACCACTCCCGACGGGCTGAAGGTGGCGGTCTACCAGGATGTCTTCTCGCCGACAATGATAGGCGAGACCTCCTTTTACGCGGACGTGCTGCCCGTGCCGCGAGGCGGAACAATGCTCGAGATCGGGTGCGGTGCGGGCTTGATAGCCTTGACCGCCGCGAAAAAAGGCGCCGCGGCGGTCCTGGCTACGGATATCAGCCAGGCGGCCGTCGCGAACTGTAAGACCAACGCGAGCAACTGCGGCCTAGCCGACATCGTGACGACCCGGCTGAGTGACGTATTCTCGGCGGTGGCCGCCAATGAGTACTTCGACCTCATCTTCTGGAACTGCCCGTGCGTGGACGCACCACGGGACGAATATGATCCGCTTGAGTGCGCGGTATTCGATCCTGAGTACCAGAGCATCGGACGATACCTGCGGGATGCGCGCGCGCACCTGTCCCCGGGCGGGCGAGTCCTGTTTGGATTCTCGGACATGGTCGGAGACCGGGCACTGCTCGAGCGGCGCGCGGCCGAGGCGGGTGCCGCGTTGTCCGTCTACCTGACCCGCGAGCGCGCCAACCACGCGACGGTGGTGATCTTGGAAGTCACGTATCCCTGAACGGGCTGGTTCCCCTATTTCACCTCAGGATTCCGGCCAGCTCGGGCGTCAGGAAATCGTCGATGGAGATGATCCCGGCGAGCAGGGCGAAGTAGCGTTCTGTCAGGACCGGATCCCGGCTGATCTCCCTGAGCATTTCCAGGCGGGAATCCGGAATATGCAAGCTGGCCGCTTCCAGTGTTCTCTTGTACTCGTCGGCCAGGAGATTACGCGTTTGGCTGGCGAAGCGCGCGAGCGCGTCGTCCACGCGTTCCCGGTCGCCCAGGTCGTCACCGAGACACTCGCTGAGCAGGCTAGCTTGAATGAACGCGTGGGTGATGCCCTGGGCGGTGATGCTGTCCAGGTGGAGTCCGGCATCCCCGATCAGGGCCCAGCCCGGCCCGTTGGCCTTGCGGAAGAAGTTCCGCTGATCACCCGTTCCCTGCAACCGGACGGCCTGTTCGCCGGCTGAGACCTGCTCGAACAGATCAGGTGCGAGCGCCCGAACGCAGCCCAGATGAGCTTTAGTGGGGTTTATCTTAATAGCGCGAAAGCTCTCCTGCGGAAAGTATGTGATGACGAAGGTCACGCCGTCGTTGGTCGGCACTACCGCCATCCCGCTGCCGTTCCGCACGCGCGTCTCAAAGCCGCACAACATGCCGGTCCAGCCCGTGTAGTAAACGCAGCTCACGCTTGGGTCCTCGACGACGTACGGTGCGCCGACCAGTTCCGCTACCCGCGACCGCTTTCCGTCGGCGCCAATCACCAGCCCGGTTCGCTCGGCGGTCTCTGTTCCGTCTTTGGTCCTGAGCCGCACTCCGGCCGCGCGGCCGTCCTCCCACAGCACCTCGGAGAGCGACGTCGCGTCGGCGAATTCCGCGCCGGCCGCGACGGCGGCATCAATGAGCAGCTGATCGAGGATGTACCGCCGGGGGGCGTAGTTAGCGGTCACGGTGCCGTAGCGGGCTACCGGACCACGCAACTCCACGTCCTGTACGACCGACTTCAGGGTGGCCAGGGGCGGGCATCCTGAGGCCACGACCGAATCGAGCACGCCCCAGCGGTCAAGCAGCGCGACCCCGGGCTGATGGACATAGAGCGTGGACATCGTGTCCGACGGAAAGGTGGCACGGTCGACAAGCAGTACCCGCCGGCCCCGCTTAGCCAGCAGCATCGCGGCCGAGGCGCCGGCGCACCTGGCTCCGACTACGACAGCGTCCCACACGTTCAGGCCACCTTTCCCTCGATCGCGAGCGCGGTAAGCAGGTCGTTGAGCCGGCCAACGAAGATGGTCGGGTCTTCGATCCGCGCGCCCAGGGTGAGCACCGCCTGGTTGAAGAGGACGTGGGCCCAGTCGCCGACCGGCATCTCGTCCTGATGCGCGTTGAGATGGCGGATCAGCGGGTGTTTCGGGTTCAGTTCAAGCACCGCCTGGCGCGGCAGCCCCGAACCGCGAAGCCGGTGCATCAGGTTGACGTCGCTCTCGGGTTCGTTGGCCACGATGCAGGCCGGGGAGGAGGTCAGCCGGGTGCTGAGCCGCACGTCCCAGGCCAGCCCGGCCAGGTGCGCTTTCAGGTGGCCGAGCAGGGCCGCGAACTCGGCGTCGGCCTGCTCCTTGGCTTGCTTTTCCGCCTCGTCCTGTAGCGCACCGAGCTCGCCGGCGCCCTGGGCGACCGACTGGAGCTTCTTGCCGCCGAAGTCCCTCAGGCTGGAGACCACCCAGTTGTCAACGCCGTCGCCAAGCAGCAGCACCTCCACTCCTTTGGCACGGAACGCCTCCAGGTGGGGACTGGACTTGGCCGCGGCCAGCGAGGGGGCGAGCAGGTAGTAAATGTCCTCCTGCCCTTCCTTCATCCGGCCCACGTAATCGTCGAGAGCCACGTCCGGATCGTCCGTGGCCGACTTCGTAGAGGTAAACCGCAGCAGCTTGGCGATCTCGTCACGGTTGGCGTAGTCGTCGGCAATGCCCTCCTTCAGCGTGGCGCCGAACTCCCGCCAGAACGTCGCGTACTTCTCCGGGTCATCCGAGGACAGCTCCGCGAGCCGCCGCAGGACCTTCTTCACCGCGTTGCCGCGGATGTGGTCGACTGCGCGGCTGCCCTGCAGGATCTCCCTGGAGACGTTCAGCGGCAGGTCACTGGAGTCGATTACGCCGCGGACGAATCGCAGGTACTTCGGCAGGAGCTGCCCGCTGTCCTCCATGATGAACACCCGCCGCACATGCAGCCGGATGCCGCGCCGGGATTCGGCGACCCACAGGTCGTAGGGCGCGCGGGACGGGAGGAAAAGCAGCAGGGTGTACTCGTAAGTTCCCTCGACCTTGCTGTGCACCCAGGCGAGCGGATCGGTGAATTCGCCCGCGATGTGCCGGTAGAAGTCGTTGTAGTCGGAGTCGCCGAGCTCGGACTTAGACCGCGTCCACAGCGCCGACGCCTGGTTAACGGCGGCTTCCGCCGTGGGCTGGCCCTCCTCGCCAGGCTCGCCCGCCATCAGGATCGGCACGCTGATGTGGTCGGAGTACTTTTCGACGATCGAACGGAGCCGCCACCCGTTCAGCAGGTCGTCGTCGCCGTCCCGCAGCTGTAGCACGATCGTGGTCCCGTGCTCTGGCCGCGAGATCGTCTCCAGCGCGTACTCGCCTTTCCCGTCCGACTCCCAGCGCACTCCCGCATCGGGCGCAAGTCCTGATCTCCGCGTGGTCAGCACCACCTTCTCGGCCACGATAAACGCCGCGTAGAACCCCACCCCGAACTGGCCGATCAATGCCGCGTCCTTGCGCTGGTCGCCGGTCAGCGAACGCAGGAACTCTTTAGTGCCTGACTTGGCGATCGTGCCTATGTTGGCGATGACTTCTTCCCGGCTCATGCCGATCCCGTTGTCCGCGATCGTGATCGTGCCGGCGTCCTTGTCGTAGCTGACCCGGATCTGCGGCTGTCCCTGGCCCCCGGGCAGCTCCGACCGCGCCAGCAGCTCCAGCCGCAGCCGGTCAATCGCGTCAGAGGCATTCGATATCAGTTCTCGCAGGAAAATTTCCTTATTGCTATACAGCGAATGAATCATCAGATCCAGGATCTGCGTCGCCTCCGCCTGGAAACTGAAAACCTCTTGTTTCGACTGTTCCGCCTGCACCGTCATCCGACGCCTCCCGGTGATTCCCGGCACAAATTGCCTCGCGCGGGCCAGCGTACACTAATACGCGCGATTGCCCTGGCGGGTGTTCAACTGATCCTCTTGTACAGTTGAACATTTCACTCGGCTTTGGTATTTGCTTGGGCCGGTCAATTACCATCTAAAGGTAGCCCCTGATCGTAAACAAACCGGAATACGACAAGGACCAGGATGCACCCCACGCAAACGGCCCCGCCGATTTCCCCGCCACCGCCACCGCCGCCGTTGTGGCGGAACCTGCGATTCCAGGCGCTGTGGATCGGTATGACAACTTCGACTCTCGGCGTGTCGGTCGCCGACATCGCCTATCCGCTGCTCATCCTGGTGATGACGAACTCCCCCGCCCGGGCCGGGCTGTTCGCGGCGGTGCAGGCAGTGGGGATGCTCGCCGCCAGCTTGCCAGCCGGCTCACTGGCCGATCGCTACGACCCCCGCCGGATCATCCTCATCACGGAGACTTGCCGCGCGCTGGTGACCACGCTGGTGGTCATGGCGCTGATCGGCGGCTGGCTGTCGCTCCCGCTGCTGCTGGTGGCTGGCGCCCTGCTTGGCGTCGGCCAGGCGACCTGCACCCCGGCCCGGTTGCTGCTGTTGAACACGGTCGTGCCGGGCGAGCAGCTAACCACGGCCCTGGCCCAGGACCAGGTGCGGACGAACGGCGCATCCATGGCCGGCCCCGCGCTCGGCGGCGCGCTGTACTCGATACGAGCGCTGTCGCACGCCGTTCCGTTCGTGTTCACCGCGGTCTCGTTCTTCGTCGCCCTGATGACGACCGCCCTGCTGCCCGGCCGCGCGGCCGATCCGCAGAAGCGGGAGCAGCAGGGAGACCACACCGCAGGAAAAGAGACCGCCACCGCCGGAGACGACAGCATGCTCGCCGGCCTGCGCTTCGTCTGGGCCAACCCGCTCCTGCGGGCGGCGATGATCCTCATCGCGATCTTCAATACGGTCGGCGTCGGCCTGGACCTGATTCTCATCGTGCTGCTGCGCCATCAAGGGGTCTCGTCCAGCAAGATCGGTCTTGCCCTGGGCGTGGCCTACGCCGGCAGCATCATCGGCATCCCCATCATCAAGCTTCTGCACCGGCTACCGCCCGGGGTGCTGATGCTCAGTACCACCGCGCTCATGATTCCGATCTTTGCCCTGCTCAGCTTGCCCCTCGGTCCGTGGGGAGCGGCGGGCCTGCTCTTCGTCGCCCTCCTGTGCTTGCCCGCGGTCCAGGTGGCGGTCGAGGTCCTGGGCATCAAGCAAACACCGGAGGACCAGCGCGGCCGGGTAGCCGCCGCCTTCATGATCCTGATCGCCCTCGGCGTGCCGGTCGGGCTGGCCGGAAGCGGCCTGCTGTTGCAGTACCTGCCCGCGCAGGCCGCGATGCTCACCCTGGCCGCCGTCCTGTCCGTCGGCGTCGGCTACTGCTCGACCAATCGCGAGCTCTGGCGAGCCCGCTGGCCTGAGTCCTAAGCGCGGGCGGTGGCCGTCCAGGCCACGGCGGTGGCCAGGAACGCGTCGTTGTCAGCCGGAGAACCGACCGACACGCGCACGCCCTCACCGGGGAACGTCCGCACCTGTATTCCCGCGTCAGCGCACCTGCTGGCGAAAGCGGCCGACGCGCCGCCAAGGCGCAGCCACAGGAAGTTCGCCTCGCTGGGCGGCACCTCCACGCCCGCGGCAAGCAGTGCCTCCCGAACCCGGGTGCGCTCGGCAACCGTCTCGTCTACCTGCGCGAGCAGCTGATCCTTGGCCTTGAGGGCGGCCAGCGCGGCCGCCTGGGCCACGGCGCTCAGGGAGTAGGGCAGGCAGGCCTTGCGCAGCTGGGCGGCGACGTACGGGTCGCCGACCAGGTACCCGACCCTGAGCCCGGCGAGGCCGTACGCCTTGGAAAAGGTGCGCAGCACGGCCAGGTTCGGCCAGTCCCGGCAGAGGCTGAGGGCGCTGCGCGGGCCCGGGTGGCGCACGTACTCCCCGTAGGCCTCATCGATGAGCACCAGGCAGTCCGCCGGGACCCGGTCAAGGAAGTCGCGCAGCTCCGCCTGACCGAACGCGGTGCCCGTCGGGTTGTTCGGGTTGCACAGGATGATCACTCTCGTACGCCGGGTGACCGCGGCGGCCATCGCGGGCAGGTCAACCGCCTCGTTTTCCAGCGGGACGCGAACGCTGCGCACTCCGGCGAGATCAGCCAGGACCGGGTACAGCTCGAAGGATCGCCAGGCATACAGCACCTCGGCCGCGGGCTCGGCGATGGCCTGGAGCGTCATCTGCAGCAGGGCTACCGATCCCGCGCCCATCGCTATCCGGTCTTCGGCCACGCCGTGCGTACGCCCGATCTCGGCGATGAGCTCGGCCGCGCCGAAGTCCGGGTAGCGGTTGACCGTGCCTGCCGCCGCCATGACGGCCGCCTCGATGCCAGGCAGCACCGCATGCGGTGACTCGTTCGCCCCGAGCGCGGAGATGCGCCCGGCCGCCGGCCGGACGGGCGCGTCCGGCGCGTAGGGGGCGATGCGGTCGAACACCGGGCGGAGGCGGGGGCGGAGGCGGGGCATGCGTTCTCCTCAGGACGGGCTCAGGTTCAGTTCGGCTGCCGTTTCATCTGCTGTTCGAGCAGGCGGGCGATGTCGGCGACGGTGGCCGCGTCGAGGAGGTCTTCTGGTCCCAGGCTTATGAGCTACCGCGGCCGACGTGCAACGTGACCGAGCCCAGCCGGTCGAACTCCGCCGTGAACGCGTCACCCGCGCTCAGCGGAACCGCGGCATGCAGCGCACCGGTCATTACCGTCTGCCCCGCCTCCAGCGTGACCCCGTGCCCGCCAAGCACATTCGCCAGCCACGCCACCACCGCCACCGGATCCCCCAGCGCCGCCGCACCCGCGCCGGTGGCCACTAGCTCGCCGTTGCGCGAGAAGACCATGCCTATCAGCCGGTAGTCCAGGTCCGCGGCTGGCCGGACTGGCCGCCCAAGCACGGCGGCACCGCTGGAGGCGAGGTCGGCGATGGTGTCAGCGAGCCCGATGCGCCAGTTCTCGATGCGCGAGTCGACGATCTCAAGCCCGGCCATGACCTCACCGATCGCCGCGTGCGCCTGCTCCACCGTGACGCCGGGACCGGTAAGCGGTGCCGCGAGCCGGAAGACGATCTCGGCTTCCACCTTCGGGGCGATGAACGCGTCAAGCGAGACCGTCTCCCCGTCGCCGCGCACAGTCGAGGCCAGCACCGGTCCGTAGTCCGGGGTACTGATCCCGAACATGTCTTGCATGACGCCGGACGTGAGACCCGCTTTGTACCCGACGACTCGGTCGCCGTCCGCGACAAGCAGCGCAGTGAAGTCCCGCTGGATACCGTAGCCGTCACTCATGCCCAAAGCCGGATCCGCGTCAGTAAACGGCGCAATCGGCACACGTTTCGCCCGCGCTTCGTACAGGGCCCTGGCCATGCGCCCGGCATCTTTTCCCGACACCTTCAATTCGCTCATTTAAACACAGTCCTCCGTCCTCAAGATTAGCCTAACCCAGCCATTGTGGCACTTGAACGGCAAGCATTTACCCGCTGGCAGTCGCCGAATCTCTTCTGTACATTACCCTTCGGAGGTCACTCATGAATGATTTGACAGAACGCCTGAGCGTCGATCAGCCGATTATTCCAGGGGGATCAGAGCCAACCGTCGAGGAACTCCGTGAGCGTGCGGGCGAGATGGGATATGTGCTCGTGAAGTTCACAGAAACCCGCGGCGTCACCGAGCTCGGTTTCCCGCTGGACCGCGAAGCCACCGATCTCAGCGGCGCCGACTTCGACGAGGGCACCGGAAACGTCCATGTCGAAGGGGACCTGGTCCTGAACGGCGACCCTGTGCGGTGCGTCGCCGATATCAACCTTGAGACACTGAAGGGCACCGGCCGGCTAGTTCAACTGCCGCGGACGCACAGTTGAACGCATCTACAAATGGCGAAGGAGGTCGATACGGTGACCCAGGAGAATCCGCATGGCACCGCGCTTCCGTTGGGACCGGGTCAGCAGAGCCTGTGGTTCATGAATGCCCTCGTCACCAACCGTGCGGCCTACCATGTCGTGGAAGCACACCGCCTGCGCGGCCGACTCGACGCCAATGAGCTGCGCCGGGCTATGCAAACCCTGGTTGACCGGCATGAAGCGCTGCGCACCCGCATCCGAGTCAGGGACGGCGTCCCCTATCAGGTGGTCGAGGCTGCCGCGGAAATCACCTGGGAAGAGGCGGACATCTCCGCGGCCAGAAATCCGGAGGCAGCGGCCCGGCAGGTGGTCGCGTCGCGATCGGCCGAGCCCTTCGACCTCGCTACCGGGCCACTGTTGCGGGTAACGCTTGTGCGCCTCGGTCCGCTTGATCATGTCTTCGCACTGACGATACACCAGATAATTAACGACAGGCGGTCAGCGGAGATACTATTCACCGAGCTCAGCCAGCTGTACAACGCCTTTCGCGATGGCCGGCCGGCCGAGCTGACCGAATTGCCTGCCCAATACTCCGATCTTGCTTGGTTCCGGCAAGAACTGCTACAGGATGCGCGGGCAGCTCAGCAATTGGCTGACTGGAGCGAGCAAATGACCGGCGCTCCCGCGGACGCTGGATTCCCAATTGACCGGCCGAGGCCTGCGGTGCACGGGAATCGCGGATCGACCCTGCGGTTCGATTTGCCAACCGGAACCGCGTCCGCGGTACGCGACCTCGGTCACTCTCGCGGAACCACGGACTTCACGGTCCTGCTGTCCGCGTTCATCGCGGTGCTCGCGCGGTACACGCGCACCAGGGAAATCGTGGTCGGCACGCCTGCTTCGAGCAGGACTCGGGCCGAGTTCGACCAGGTGGCCGGCTTCTGGAGCGATATGACCGCGTTGCGGGTCGATTGCTCTGGCGACCCAACCTTCGGCGAGCTCTTGGCAGAGACCACGGATATCCTGCGCTGCGCGACCGTGGACGGAGGAGTCCCATTCTGGCGCCTAGTCAGTAAGCTCGCGCCGGATCGTGATCTTAGCCGCCATCCGTTGTGCCAGGTGACTTTCCAGGCCTATAAATCGTCGGCCTGTTTTCTTCAGCTACGCGACCTCACGGTCGAGTCACTGCGACTCGCCGACCGGACGTCTCGATTCGACCTGTCGATGACGGTTGAGTCAGACAGCGACGGACAGCTGCACGGTTTCCTCAACTACAACGTGGAGTTGTTCAGGGAAACCACCGCGCACCAGATCGCCGACCATTTCAGGCGGCTGCTTTCCTCCGCCCTAGAGGATCCCGGACGACGCCTGTCGCGGCTGCGAATGCTAGGGGACGTCGAGCGTCGAACCGTTCTTGCGCAATCTGTCTCGCCATTTGAAACGCCGAGACAGACGATCAAAGAGATGGTGGCGCGCACCGTTGAGCTGGCACCGAATCGCGTGGCGGTCTCGTCCGCGACGGGTGCGATGAGCTACCGGGAACTGGACATCGCCGCGGGCCGGATCGCCGGACTTCTCGGCGCGCGTGGATTCGGGCCTGACGACCTGGTAGCGGTCTGCCTGGAACGCGACCCGATGCTCGTCGCCGCGCTGCTCGGCATCGCGCAGGCGGGCGCGGCTTACCTGCCTATTGACCTCGGCTATCCGCCGGAACGGATCAGGTTGATCCTCGGCGCCAGCGGCGCGCGGATCACGCTCACGCAGGAGTCGCTCGCTGGCCGCTTCCCTGACGACGCCCAGGTCATCGTCCTGGATGGTGAGCTGTCGCCGGCGGCGGAAGCTCCCATGAGGACCGAGCCTCGGCCGGCCGACCTCGGATACGTGATGTACACATCGGGATCCACCGGTCAGCCCAAGGGGGTGGCGGTTCAGCAGCAAGGCGTAGTCAGGCTGGCCCGCGGCCTCTCGCAGGTAGCCACCACTGCCGACGACACCTTCCTGCTG
>Ga0210386_10003054_pt1 | contig 14108 bp, 13 predicted proteins | sample IncBWH32OmetaG_FD_160091 | JGI IMG/M metagenome (GOLD analysis project Ga0210386, IMG submission 160091) | Forest soil microbial communities from Barre Woods Harvard Forest LTER site, Petersham, Massachusetts, United States - Inc-BW-H-32-O ... | reverse complement strand
TACACGGCCGCAATGGCCATGGGTCTGGGCGCGGAAGATACGGGAGCGGTGTGCGCCGTGCTCGAGCGGATGGCCAATAACCCGCGTCGGATGCGCGGCAAGAAATAGCGGGGCAGTCTCAATTGGCGGAACAGAAAAACCCCGCCTCTGATCCTTCGTTTTCACCCAGGACAAGAGTGGTGGCAATAAAAGCCGCTGTAGCCCGGGTCTTCAGACCCGTGGGTTTAGATTGAAGCGTGCTATAAGCTGCGTGAACTTTCGAGATCCTGCTCAATCTTCTCCAGCGACTGACCTTTCGTTTCCCTGCCAATAAAAATATATGCCAGCCCGGCAATAGCAAACCACGCTGCCAGGTAAGAGAACGCCGGGAACAAAGCATCCACCGATGCCTTCGGCGTAATAATGTTCGAAGAACCCACGATCAGCGCCAGCCCCAGCGGACCGATTACTTTACCAAGCCCGCCAAATCCATAAGCCGAGCCCATCCCAGTGGTGCGCAAGGCTACTGGCCACACTTCGGACGCATACGGGCCTACGATGGCAAATCCTCCGTCGGCAAACGCGTTATTCACGATCAGGATGAGCCAGAATACGGAGAACGTCCCGACAAAGGCGCTGTGGTAGATCGCAGCCAGAATGGTCAGAATAGCCGCGCCAAAGCTGGCAATGGCTCCGGCACCCTTACGCCCAATGGAATCAGACAGATAGGACAATCCTATGCGTCCAAACAGGCCCGCAAAATTGACGAAGATTAAGAGGAATGACGCGCGGGCCGGAGTAACGCCCAAAAGCTGCACCATGAGCGTGGGAACCCACAGGGTGAGCCCGTAATAACCGGTCTGGGCTCCCAAATTCGTGATCCAGGAAACTGCCAGGCTGCGCGGATACTTGAAAATGTCAGACAGCTTGGACATGGGCTGCTTCGTCCCCTCAGGCGCACCCATTGGAAGCTTTTCAGGATCCATTTCGAGAGCCCAAGCCAGAGAGTTGCGAGCTTCGTCCATGCGGCCCATTTGGATCAGCCAGCGGGGTGATTCCGGCACCCAGGCCCGAATCAGCAGCGTCAGAAGCCCTGGAACCATTCCTATTGCAAAGAGACCTCTCCAGCCCACATACGGCGTGGCATAAGCGCCAAGTGCCGCCCCCATGAGCACGCCTATGGGCACGGCTGCCGTAACGAGGCCGCCGACCATGCCTCGCTTCGAGGCCGGCACGAACTCCTGGACCAGAGGCAGGTCAACGCAATACAACCCGCCGACGCCAAATCCGATCAGAAAGCGGAAGACGGAGAGGAAAACCCATGCGTTATCAGGCGTAAATGTCAGAATGCCTGTGGCGATCGAAAAATTGATCACCGTCATGAGAAAAACTTTGCGGCGGCCAATCTTGTCCGCGAGCCAGCCATAAAACACCGCGCCGAACATAGCGCCAAATCCTGAAGATAAAAGGATTACGGATGATTCACCGAAGGTAAGCTTCCAGGGACCAGCGATAAACGCGACCACGTAGCCGATCAGGAAATAATCGAAGAACTCAAGCATGTCGCCCAAAACCGCAGCGGCAATTATTTTACGCTGATTGCTGGTTAGCTCTTTTTGCTGCTCAAGATATTGGAGCATGTTGGATTTTGGCCCGGCGAATCATACACCATTGCAGAGATAGAGGCACAGCCCTGAGATTTTCACAATTAGACAGCAAAGAATTATTGTCTTTGCGAGATTCCCGCGCAATGCTGTGCATTTGGATTTTGCATTTCCATTCGCTTGCCGCTTCGTTATGATTCGCTGGGACGCTCAGGCGCTGGGACACATGGGCGCCGAGGCACAGGAGCGAATTGGCGAACGCTAAATTGGAAGGGCGGCTAAAAACGCAGCATGCATCTCACGCCACGAGAAATTGAAAAACTCATGATTGCCACGGCCGCCGAACTGGCGCGCAAACGGCGGGCTCGCGGGCTGCGCCTGAATTATCCTGAGGCGGTCGCATTGATTACGGCCGATCTGCTGGAAGGCATTCGTGATGGACGCTCGGTGTCCGACCTGATGGAATTCGGAGCCACGATTTTGAAACGCGATGACGTGATGGAAGGCGTCCCGGAAATGGTGGATGAAGTGCAGGTGGAAGGAACTTTCCCGGATGGCACCAAATTAGTGACCGTGCATCATCCCATCCGTTGAGAAGTAGCACAGGCTTCAGCCTGTGGATTTTTTATTGCCAGGCTAAGATCAAAACCCACAGGCTGAAGCCTGTGCTTCTGAAATGATTTTGCGCGGGGGAGGTGTCCGATGATTCCCGGTGAATATTTATTGGCGGAGGGCGACGTGATCGCCAATGCGGGACGCCGCGAGATCGAATTGGAAATTGCCAATTCCGGTGACCGCCCCATTCAGGTCGGTTCCCATTTCCATTTTTTTGAAGTGAACCGCGCGCTCAAATTCGATAGGGCCGCTGCGTTTGGCATGAGGCTGAATATTCCCGCGGGAACGGCAGTAAGATTCGAGCCTGGCGATTCCAAGAAAATTGCGCTGGTCGAAATCGGCGGCACAAAACATGTGTACGGTCTCAACGGATTGACGAATGGCCTGGCCGATGAATCGACCAAGCCGGCCGCGCTGAAACGCGCCACCGACCATGGATTTTAGAAACTCGTAGGGACCCGGCATGCCGTGCCCCTACGGAAATGCTGCACAATTAAAATGCGACAAACAAAAACATGAGCCTGAAAATTCCGCGCCGCCAATATGCCGACCTCTATGGACCAACCACAGGCGATCGCGTCCGGTTGGCCGACACAGATTTATTCATCGAAATTGAAAAAGATCTTACGACTCCCGGCGAAGAAGCGAAATTTGGCGGCGGCAAAGTCATTCGCGATGGCATGGGGCAATCATCGACGGCGACTTCCGCTGATGGCGTCCTGGATCTGGTGATCACCAATGCGGTGATCGTGGATCACGGCGGAATCATCAAGGCTGATATCGGGATCCGCAATGGGCGCATCGTGGGCATTGGCAAGGCCGGCAATCCGGACATCATGAACGGCGTAACGTCCGGCATGATCATTGGCGCGGGAACGGAAGTAATTGCGGGCGAAGGAAAAATTGTGACGGCGGGCGGCATCGATGCGCACGTTCATTTTATTTGCCCACAACTTGTGGAGACCGCGCTCTCCGGCGGACTCACGACGCTGATCGGCGGCGGCACAGGCCCCGCCACCGGCACGGACGCCACGACGTGCACGCCCGGCATCTGGAACATGCATCGAATGCTGGAATCGGCCGATGGGTTTCCGATGAATCTCGGATTTTTGGGCAAAGGAAATTCTTCTTCGCCCGAACCGCTGCGCGAACAAATCGAAGCGGGCGCGATTGGCCTGAAGCTGCACGAAGACTGGGGCACAACTCCCGCGGCCATCGATCGCGCGCTTTCTGTCGCGGAAGAGTTCGACGTGCAAGTTGCAATTCACACGGACACGATTAACGAAGCGGGCTACGTGCAGGATTCCATTCGCGCGTTCAAGGGCCGCACGATTCATACGTATCACACCGAGGGTGCCGGCGGCGGGCACGCGCCGGACATTATCAAAGTTTGCGGCGAACTGAATTGCCTCCCCTCTTCGACGAATCCCACGATGCCGTTCACGATCAACACGCTGAACGAGCACCTCGACATGCTCATGGTGTGCCATCACCTGAGCCCATCGATTCCGGAGGATGTGGCCTTTGCGGAATCGCGCATCCGCGCGGAAACGATTGCCGCCGAAGACGTTCTTCACGACATTGGCGCGATCAGCATGATGTCTTCGGATTCGCAAGCGATGGGCCGCATCGGCGAAGTCATCACGCGCACCTGGCAAACCGCGGACAAAATGAAAAAGCAGCGCGGCGCACTGCCCGGTGAAAAATCCGGAAGCGACAATATTCGCGTGCGGCGTTATGTCGCGAAGTTCACGATCAATCCTGCCATTGCGCACGGAATTTCGCATGAAGTTGGCTCGGTGGAAACGGGAAAGCTGGCGGACCTTGTGCTGTGGAAGCCCGCATTTTTCGGCGTGAAGCCAGAAATGATCGTTAAGGGCGGCATGATTGCCTGGGCCGCGATGGGTGACGCCAATGCTTCGATCCCCACGCCGCAACCCGTGATTTACCGGCCCATGTTCGGGAGCTATGGAGGCGCGCTGCACTCGACCTCGCTGACGTTTCTGTCGAGGGCGGCTGTGCATTCCGAGTTGCGCGGCAAACTTGGACTGAAGAAGAAAACCGTTGCCGTAAATCATTGCCGCGGGCTCACCAAAAAAGACATGATCAACAATGATGCTCTTCCGCGCATCGAGGTCGATGCCGACACATACGAAGTGCGCGCGGACGGCGTGCTGCTCACGTGCGAAGCCGCACAAGTATTGCCCATGGCGCAACGCTATTTTCTTTTCTGATGTGGGGCAACACACTCATCATCGACCGCATTGCTGCTGCCGCGAACCCGGAAGATTTAACCGGCAAGCAGGAAGATAAACTGATTTTTACGTGGGAGCAGCGGCGATGGATGCGCGGGCGATTTACCACAGCGCAGGGACGCAAGATCGGCATCGCTCTCCCCACTGGCACAACTCCTGCCCCGGGCACGATTTTGTATGTGGGAGCGGATTGGTATCTGCGAATCGATGCGGCCCCCGAAGCCGTTCTGGAAATTTTGCCGGCGGATTGCGCGGAAGCCGTGAAAATTGCTTTTGAAGTCGGCAACCTGCATTTTCCGCTGGCGCATGTAGATGGAAAAATTCTCGTGCCCGACGACAAAGCGATGATTCGCCTGCTGGATCGTCTCGGCGTACGCTTTGAACGGCGGGAAGCTATTTTTGATCCCATCGCAAACGCACAATTGCACCAACATGGATAAATTTCTTAGCCTTCTCCAATTTACAGACGGACTTTTCCCGGCGGGAGCCTATGCGCACTCGTTTGGCCTTGAGGCCAGCGTGCAAGCGGGCGATGTCAGCGATGCAAGTGGAGTCGAATGTTTTTTAAGCGCTTATTTGGAAGGCTGCGCTGCACCCACCGACGCCGTTGCCTTACTGTGCGCTCGGCGAACCGCGGCAATCGGGAATCTCGCTTCCTGCTTGACGCTCGATGAAATGCTCGACGCGATGAAAACGCCGAGCGAATTACGCGATGCCAGCCGCCAGATGGGGCGGCAAACGCTGCGCGTTGCGACGCACCTTCCCTGCCATCCGCTGTTGGAAGAATTTAGCAAGTTTGTCACCGTGGAAAACACGCCGGGGCATCACTCCGTTATTTTTGGAATCATCGGTGGCGTTCTCGAATGGGATGCACTGGAAATGACCTGCGCCTATTTATATTCGACAAGCGCGGCTATGGTTGGCGCGGCGCTACGGCTCCTGCCGCTTGGCCAGCTTGCCGGACAACGCATTCTCTGGAATGTTCAAGCTATCATCGCAGCTCTTGCCGCGGAGGCACAAAATAAAAACGAATCGGACATGTGGTCGTTCGCTCCCGCACTTGAAATTGCGAGCATGCAACACGCTCTGCTCGATGCGAGGCTTTTTCGATCCTGATGACAAAACCACTTAAAATTGGAGTTGGTGGGCCGGTCGGTTCCGGAAAAACCGCCCTCGTTGAAGTACTTTGCACGCGCCTGAAATCCACGTATCAACTCGCAGTGATCACCAATGATATTTACACGCGCGAAGACGCGGAATTTCTGACGCGCCGCGGTGTGCTTCCGCCCGAGCGAATTGTTGGCGTTGAAACAGGTGGCTGCCCCCACACCGCGATCCGCGAAGATGCATCCGTGAATCTCGAAGCATCAAGCGCGCTTATGCGCCGTTTTCCAGATCTTGATATTTTATTTATTGAAAGTGGCGGCGACAATCTTGCGGCCACGTTCAGCCCAGAACTGGTAGATGCCACATTTTATGTGATCGATGTGGCCGAGGGCGAAAAAATTCCGCGCAAAGGCGGACCGGGCATCATGAGGTCCGGGATGCTGGTGATTAACAAAATCGATCTCGCACCTTATGTTGGCGCGGATCTCGCGGTGATGGATCGCGATGCAAAACGCATGCGCGGAGAGAGGCCTTACGTCTTCACCAATCTCAAAAACGGTACCGGAGTTGACACGCTCATCGATTGGATTCGACGCTCCCTTCTCTTTGAGCAGTGATCCGCAAGGCGAGCGAATTCCCGGTCGCGTGGGGCGCGACGGATTTCTCCGTTTGCGATTTGCGCGGCGTGGCCCAAACACAATCCTCGCGCAATCGCGCTTCTCACTTCCCTTGCAGACGCTGACGCCGCTCACGCTTGCCGACGGTGCCGCTTACCTGATGCTGCTCAACCCAACGGGCGGAGTCCTGGGCGGCGATCATCTCGTCACAGAAATTGTGCAGGAAGCGGAAACGCATGTTTGCCTGAGCACTCCTTCCGCGACGCGAATTTATCGCACCCTGGAAAAGCCGGCGATTCTGGAAACCGTTATTCGTGTTGCCGAAGGAGCCACGCTCGAATATTTTCCTGACCACGTCATTCCACACGAAGGCTCTGCACTTCACCAATCGTTGCGAGTGGAAATGGCGGCGGGTAGCAAAGCCATCGTATTCGATTCCATGGCCTCTGGCCGCGTGGCACACGGCGAACGCTGGAAATTCAGGGAAATGGATTCTCGCATGGAAGTGTTTTCCTCTGACAACCCGACTTATATCAATCGCGCGAAAATTATTCCCGCAATGCAGCGCCCCGATCGCGCAGGATCGATGGGAGAATTCGATTATCTGGGATGTGTGGGATTTTTTGCGGGCGAATTTTCGAGCTGGAAGGAGTTTTGTGCCGCCCTGAACGAAGAATTAAGCGCCATACAGAATGTGAAAGGCGCGGCAAGCCTGCTTTCACGCGATGGCTGCATTGTGCGTTTTCTGGCGCGCTCCGCACCCGATATGACACTGGCCAACAAGCGGTTGTGGGATGTGGGGCGGCGAACCCTTCTCCGCCTTCCTCCCTTTGAACAAAGAAAGTATTAGAAGACATCTGGCTCTGTTGACATCCTCAAACAATGGCCAGGTGTGCTGTAGCCCGCCTCTTCAGTGGCGGGCTACAGCAGTTCGGCAACGGAACCAAGGATGTCAACAGAGCCAAGACATTTCATTAATAGCTTTTTTCTTGTTTCACAAGGTCAACGTAAGGCCACGGTCTCGCGCCAACGGCTCGGAAGATGCCAGCCCGGGGGCAACGCCCCGGGAACTGTGGCGGACGGCGCTTTCAGCGCCGGAAGACTTGGATTTTTTGGAAGCACCCGTTGATTGCTTTTTGATAATGGAACCCGGGCATTTGTGAGATAGCTTATCGCGGAAGCAAAAGCATGCCTGAATAACCTGATTACCCGCTTTACGACGTTCGTGCCAAAATACCTAAGCCGCCAATCGGAAGGCACCATGTTCAGAGAGAATTTGTCCGTTCAAGATTTTCGGTGCCGGCACAGCCAATGATTACACCTCTCGCTATTATTCTCTTAGGATTCTTTCTCGGCATGCGCCACGCGACCGATCCCGATCACGTCGTGGCCGTGACCACCATTGTCAGCCGCGAACGCACCATGATGAACGCCACGGTAATCGGCGCGCTTTGGGGATTGGGACACACGTTCACGATTCTTGTTGTGGGCTCCGCGATTATTTTATTCAAGCTCACGATTCCGCCGCGCATCGGCCTGAGCATGGAATTGTCGGTAGGCTTCATGCTGATATTGCTCGGCGCTTTGAATCTGACGGGAATCTTGCGCCGAGCGATGGAATGGATCACCATTCGCCGCCTCGGCTCCGGTGCGCATTCTCATTTCATGTTTGGCCGCAGAATGATCCACACGCACGACGAATATGGGGAAGCGGTTTCGGTGGATTCATTTTCCATCGTGGGCTGGTCTCCTCAGTGGTGGAAGCAGCTAGGCGTGTTTCACTCCTTGCGGCCTCTGGTCATCGGAATCGTACACGGCCTTGCGGGATCGGCAGCAGTGGCGCTGCTCGTACTCACAACAATCAGCCGGCCATCGTGGGCAATCATTTATTTACTGATTTTTGGATTGGGGACCGTTGCAGGCATGATGCTGATTACCGCGGCCATAGCGCTGCCATTCGCTTATTCGCTGCAACGTTTTACGAAACTGAATCATGGACTGGCGATGGCTTCGGGCTTTGTAAGTATCGCGTTCGGATTATTTTTGTGCTACCAGATTGGATTTGTGGACGGTCTATTTTCCGCGCATCCAAGCTGGACTCCGCACTGAGTTGTGATTCGTGAATTGTGATTCGTAATTCGTGAATTGTTCTTAGCAGGACAGGTTGAAGCCTGTCCTACTACTTTTTCGATCGCAACTCGACAGGCTTGCCGTGCGGTGTGTGACGATACGCATCGGCCCAGGCTTCCTTGCGGGCGAGAAGATCTTCCGGGTCGCTCAAACCTCTGGTTGTGACCAAGCGTTCAAGAGTCACAAGCCAGTGCTCATAGTAGTGCGAGCCGTCATCGGGCTCACCGCGATCAGCTGCGGCCTTTAACTCGTCGGCAAGCGCGGCGGCCCATTCTTTCCAGGTAAAATGTCCTTGCTCGGAAAGCTTCACGGCCAGTGCAAAAGCCTGCGCCTGCCATGGCTCGGCGAAAACCGGGCCGCCTTCGTCACGCGGGAGACGCGGCAAAGCGGCTAAACTTTCCGCACTGGGAACAGAATTATGCTGGCTCAAGGTAGTCATCCCATAAATCGACATATACAGAATCACGCGGTGAGGATTGCTCGCCCCATAATTCGCGTGCGTTGAAACGTACCGAGTAAAGACGCTGCGGTTTTTCGCCAAGGAACTCGGCGTTGGTATCAGGAAAAACGAAAACACCGCGGTCGATCTCGATTGTGCCGAATCGGCCGCGCGCGTAACGCGGCAAACGGGTGTGACCGAGGGGATTGATATTGCGAGCGCGAACGCGCTGCCCGACTTGAAATTGCGGCGCCACCGGCACATTTCGGTTCGCGGGAGTCCCGTGCGCAACAAGCAGCGGCACTTTGTCAGCAGTGAGCGCTGGAGTCAGCTTTGGCGAACCTCCCGCAGGTTTCCCAGTTTCGATTTCCGCACGTGCGACCAGTCCACTTTTTACCGAAAGCTCGAGAAGACCCGTCAGCCAAATTTCGTAATAACTCATGGTCAGATACTCGGCGGGAGGAATCAGCTCGCGCTGAAAGCGCAAGGTGTCGATATTCCATTTTCGCCAAGCCGACATGGAACGCGTGATCGCGAATACGCGTCCTTCCCAGGGATGGTGAAACACAGGCTCATTTTTTTCTTCCTGAACCGGCCCCATGTCCTGCAAGCCGCCCATGTCATGCACGCCGTTCACGCGGCACCTTCTTTTTTCCGCGCGGGAACTTTCGCAACGCCCACCATCGAGTCGCGCGTAACCAGCGCCACCAATTCAGCCTCGCTTAAGCTCTCCGTTCCGGATGGTCGCTCCGGGAGGACCAAGTAGCGCACCTCTGCTGTGCTATCCCACACGCGCACTTCAATATTTTCGGAAAGCTCCAGCCCAAATTCGCGAAGCACGCCGCGCGGGTCAATCACCGATCGCGAGCGATATGGCGCGGACTTGTACCATACCGGCGGCAGACCAAGCACAGGCCACGGGTAGCAGGAACAAAGCGTGCAGACGACCATGTTGTGCACTGTGGGCGTATTTTCGACCACGACCATGTGTTCACCCTGCTGGCCGCCGTAACCGAGTTCGGCAATCGCTTTGTCAGCATCGGTCAACAGTCGCTGCTTGTAGGCGGGATCCGCCCACGCGCGCGCCACGACTTGCGCGCCATTACGCGGACCAACTTTATGCTCGTAGGTATCGATCAACGCGTCAAGAGCTGCCCGATCGACTAATCCTTTTTCAACAAGAAGCGATTCGAGAGATTTCACTCGCAAAGCCATATCTGAGGGAACCACCTGATGTTCATGGGCATGGCCGTGGCTTTGTCCATGATCGTCCACCTTGGCAAAATTTCCCGTCGCGGCGGCTCCAGCGGCTGTTGCGGCTGTCGTCAAAAAATCGCGCCTCGTTGCTTTCATACGGTCCTCCTTACCGGATATTTGCGATTGCCTTTGCCCGATGGATTTCGTCGAATCTGGAATAGTTGTTTCTATGTTTATGGCCTTAACTTAAATTATTTGCAAATTAAACATGGCGAAAGTGGCATAGGCTTCAGCCTGTGGAATTTGGTCCCTGCAAGGACTAAACCCCACAGGCTGCAGCCTATGCTACTAAACCGGCTGTCGATTCCAGCTGGGCAGCGAATGCCTGCGCGCCCATGAGGCAAGGCGCTCGAAGAATCCTTTGCGCAGCGCGACTTCCACAATATTCAGGAGCAGCGCAAGCACCAGCCAGTAAGGCCAAAGAGGTTGGCGTTCGCGCACAATTGCTCCTCTGTCGTTCAACAATTGATCGATGGAAGGATGCATCGCACCGCCGGTGACGCGGCTGATTTCGCCGAGCAGCGTCGTGTTGACCGCCTGAGGTTTTGTTTCCTGCGACTCATTGTAGAAACCCGCGTCGGGAAGTATAAGCTCGGAATTGCCGGAAATGACGTGATACAGCCCCGTCTGATCGGCGGGAATACGCGCCTCGTAGTGACCTGGCGCGGTCTGCTCCAGCGGAATGCTTCGCGGAGCCGATCCCTTCGATTCGACCAAAATGTGCGGGGGCCCTGATTTATCCAGCGTATCGCCGCCGGGGTTGTCGGCATCGGCGAGAACGTCGTAGAACACCACAGCCTCGCCTTCCTGATTTCCCGGACGCACGCCGGCGCGAATTGTGCGATCGCGGTGCGAAACGTCGCGCACCATTTGCGGCCACAGCGTGCCAAATGCTGCCCAACGCACCCAGGGCGCGGCCCAGCGGCTCTTCGCGTCAGACATGAATGCGATCACGCGGCCAAGGCCATAGCGCCAGCGAACCAGCAGCGGTTTTTTGTCATCGACGCGCAAAATAACCTCTGATCCTTCCTTCGCCTCCGCCTGAACAAATCCATACAGCCGCGGCGCCTTCGTAAAATCTATGCCATCCGTGAATTCAACCGCGCGGACACGCACCACCCGGACAGGCCGTTCCTGAATCGCCAGATCTTCCGTGGATTTCACTTCGGCGTTGATGATTTGCGGAATCGAATCGGGATTTTCCACGAAGTGAGATTTGCCCTTGGTCTTGTGCGCAAGTTCATCGAGCAAATCGCGATTGATGTAATCGCCCACGCCAATCGTGGAAATGGTTACGTGCTTCGCGAGCGCGTCCCGCTCCAGTTTCGGAAAATCCTCCTGCGTGCCGGGAGTCGAGACGCCATCCGTCAGCAGGATGATGTGCTTGTGCGTGGCCTTTTCGTTCACAATCGCTTCGAAGCCGGACTCCACCGCCTGATAAATTTTCGTGCCGCCATTGGCCGTAATCTGACTGATGAGTTTGCTTTTGTCTTCGAGTGAACCTGCCGGGCCCATCGGAATCACCCAGTTAAAAGTTTCGTCAAACGAAATGACGCCGATCATGTCGATGGGACGCAGCGTCCGGATGCTGGCACGCGCGGCATCGCGGGCCATTTCAATTTTCGGCCCGCTCATGCTTCCCGATTTATCCAGCACGAGAACCACGGCGGTGGGCTTTTGCGGTGGCGGCTCAGCGCGCACAGGCAACATTTTTTCAAATGGCGTTTTGGGTTCATCGGGAAGCTTGGCGTTGCTGTCGCCGGCAATAAAAATTAATCCGCCGCCCGCATACACATATCGTTCGAGGGCCAGGTCTTCATCCGCGGCAAGTTCGTGATCGGGATAATTGTCGAGTAACACCGCATCCCAATCGCGCGCCGGCCGATTCACGGGAAACGAAGTTGCGGATTCGACATCGACGTCACCCTGTTTCAGGGTATCGAGCAGCGGACGAGAGGTCTCGTTGCCTCCCGCAACATAAAGTACGTGCGGCTTGCGAACGGTGATCGCTCGCGATACAAGGACCTGCTCCGCGCTTCCGCTGGAAATGTGAACCTCTAGAAGATTTATACCGCTGCGCGCGATTCGCGCTTCGAGATCGACCACATTGCTTCCCGCAACCAGATCCGCGTTGGTCGTGGCGATTTCCTGCCCTTCGGACGTCATCCAGATTCGCGCTTTCATCGCGTTGCCGCTCGTCAGGCGCACGGTCAGAGGAAACCGTTCCCCAGAAAAAACATCCTGAGGCGACGCGACGTTTTCCAGCTGAACAGAAAGTGGCGCGGTTCCACCGGCGGGCGCAGTAAATACCGCAACGCCGCTTTCCCGGGCGCGCAGCGCCTCTGTCAGCGCGTGGCCTTGATTTTCGTTGCCATCGCTTATCAATAAGATTCGTCGCTGGCCTTGCAGGGGAAAAGTGCTCAGCGCCAGTTGCAGAGCCTCTTCCAGATTCGTGGCCATTCCTTCTTTCGGATCGACTCCTTCCGGAATCTTCACCTGGTCGGCCTGCCCGGGCACGTTGAGAAGCTTCGCGTGCTGTGCAAAAGTAATGAGGCGCAGATCAGCGCCCGAATTTTTGTGCACAAGGTCGCGCAACATGGCCTCGCCACGCTGCAAGGATTCGCGCGGCATGCTCGCGGATGTATCCATCAGAACGGTGACGGCCAATTTTTCCGTGCGCAGAGGAGCCCAAGGACTTGCCAGAGCAATTACCAGCGCAGTGAAGGCCGCGCATTTCAATGCAAGGCACGTCTGCGAAGCTCCCGGCATTTTCCGCATCACAACCCACAGGACGGGAAGCAGCCCGATCATCACAAGAAAAATGGGTTGATCAATCGTCACGCATTCACCTGCCCACCAGATTTGTTTTGCGAGGTGCGGATTCTTCGCCTATCTCAAGCTCTTCATCGAAATCCTGTTTCGGCTGGTCCGCTGGACTTTCACTGACTTCCGCGACGCGCTGCCGTTCGCGCGCCATGTAATACAACGCCCATTCCAGCCACAGCGCCACTATTGCCGCGATCACCAGCCAGCGCCACATATCCCACGTCGCGGGCGGCAGCGGCTCGCCCTCCACTTGCGCGGTTTCCGCCGCGGTTAATTGCACGCGTTGCGCAGGCAGGGCCGGCGGATTTATCGCGATATTACCTTCGCCGCCCGGACCAACGGTCCGATATATTCCTGTTTCAAGAGCGAGCAAATGCAGATTAGCGCCCTTACGCGCGAATGGCACTTCTCTCCCGGACGGCGCAATGATTTTCGTAGCGGGGCCGGGAATATCAACTTCACCTGTCGAAAGCGAATCCGCAACTTCATCGACGGAGTGCGTCATCCACTCCACGCTGCCGGCCATCATCAGGGGATATGCGGACTCCAGCGGAAAATTGGAATCCTGCGGGTTGAAGCCAACGATTAAAATTCGGTGTCCGCCTTGTTCGCGCGCCACGATGAGCGGCGCCGGAGGATCCGTTTCCGCATAAGCGAGCACGGTATCGCCCGGCTCGGCTTTAATCGTTGCAGGGTTGCGCACACTGATGTCGCGCGTGCGCACCCACCGAGTGACCGGGTGCTGGAAATTCCATCCTGTGATGCGCACAGGTTTGGCTCCCACTGCGGATGGGGCGCTCAAAAACCAAATTGAATTTGAGGCCGGCTGCGCAGGCAAATCTTGTCCTTGATGGATCGCCACGTCGGGCGAAACGCTTGCGCTCAGTTCTGGCGGAACAATTTGCGCCTGCACGTAGGGATTGCTGGAAAGCACTTCGAGCAGGTTGGACGCGAAGGGAGAAGCGTTATTCGCAAAGACCGCCACGCTCACCGTGCGGAAAGTCGGAATATTTACCGATGCTCGGTCATCCGCTTGCAGCGCGTCAGAAGGGCTGATTTCCGCTTGCAACATTCCGCCCTTGTCCCAGTTGAATTCATCCTCGGCATTGGAGAGAGCCTTTGGAGCTAAAGAAACTTTACGCTGGCCGATCGGCTGCCCATTCACTGAAAACGACAGCACGACATCCGCTTTTTCGCTGGCGTAATTTTTTAGCTGCGTCAACAAGTGCCAACGGTCAGGTTGCGCGGCATCCCTCCGCAAAGAGAGTCGCGTGATGCC
>Ga0210386_10003052_pt1 | contig 14114 bp, 12 predicted proteins | sample IncBWH32OmetaG_FD_160091 | JGI IMG/M metagenome (GOLD analysis project Ga0210386, IMG submission 160091) | Forest soil microbial communities from Barre Woods Harvard Forest LTER site, Petersham, Massachusetts, United States - Inc-BW-H-32-O ... | reverse complement strand
AAAGCCTGTGCGCCGAATCTTTTATAATTTTTACCGACTTCGGAATGTTGTTCAGCAAACGACATACTGATGATTGTGCATACATGGGCTGCATAAACAGATACAGGCTCGCTATCAACACCAGTTTTTTCATAGTACAAAGTTAAATACTTTGGGTGTTGCTGTAAATTCCCTTCTTGGGAGGGGTGAAGGGCTGGGTTCCCTGCTTGCTCCTGAGCACTCGGAACTAACCCGCGCCCACCTTTTGCCTATTTATAGTTCCTAACGCAAATACACTGACCACTTATGACTATCGACTAATAACTGCAAAAATTGCTTAGCTTTACTTTCAGAACCAGCAATTATGGGAGTACTTATTTTTATTCTTTTGGCAGGTCTCGCACTAATCGGTTATTGCTCCTATGCAATTTCGAGGACTGTTTACCTAAGGCTCAAGAAAAATGAGAACAGAAATGCAATGGCAATTGCTGTGGTACTGTTTATAGTTGCGTTTGCAGTAATATTTTTTGCAGTATCATTTGTGCTAAACCAGCTCCCTATTTTCAGGCGGTAACCAGGGCACGACTTTTCTTTCGTATAAGCCACTCGGCAAACAACAAATTGGGCACAAAACCCATCCATGCATCTATCATATACAAGGTCATGGGGTCAATTACAAAAATGCCCGACAGTATCAGTTTCCATGTACGTAATGTAACGGCCGAGCAGGTAAGCGCATAGCTGCGTATCATATATTGCTTGTGCGCTTTTATATTCTTTCTCCTTGCTTCTATAACGGCTTTTAGGGTAAAGGCAAACCACAGACAATCTAATATACAAAAGGCAATTTTAGATGGCAGAAAACCATTGGCATAAATGGCCATTATCATGCCCGCCGGAAAGTTGACCAGGAAAATATTATACGCATACATGCGGCCGATAAAACGATGCACTTTTTTGTGATTAACCAACAGGTAATTCGAAAACTGCGTAAAACCTGCCATTAAAGTAAGGCTGCTCGAAAACACGTGAGTGTAGAAGGCTATCTTCCATATTTTAATATGAATATAGGCTTGCTTTTGGGCTAAAAACCCTACTGTGTCGCTGAAGGAAAAATAGAGCGCAATGGTCCTTAGCATTAACAGCACACCCAGGCATAGCAGGGTGTATACCACTATATTTTTTACTATGCTTACCAGGTAGGTTTTCATTGGCATAAACTTAATACAAAAATGCAATAGAACGCAGATGACGCGGATCAAATACGATTTATACGGATAAAATTGCGTAACCACTCTCTCTCCTTAGCAGGAGGAGAGTTCAGGGTGAGGTCGCCTGCCTGCCTCTGTTCACAATATACAACTTTGCGATAGCCTTAGGGCTGTTATACTAGGGAGCTTCTCTCTAATTGATCAATAATTTTTCACGAGGTTTTTTAATGTCATAATATAGCCTGCATGAAGCCCTTCGTGATAAAGCACAAAACTTATTGCATCATCAATATTGCTTATTTTAATTTCACCGTAACGTTGAGTTGTCCAGCTTTCATAATTTGAAAATAAATTATTTATATAATCTTTTTCAAATTGGTCAATGGAAGACAAAAACAGTTGTTTAACTTTTCCTATTTCCACTTCTTCAACAGTTTTTTGCGGCTTTGTTCCCGGATTATATAAAGAAGCATACGTATCGTCAATGAACATTTTCTGCCCCGAACGTACATAGCAGAGACGTTGCTGAGTTACTAAAGTGTGCCCCAGGTTCCAAATAATATTATTATTAAGTCTACCCGGGATCTCATTCAATTGCTCAACGCTTAAATCTTTTATAAAGTCAAGCAAATATGTTCTTGTTCTTCTTATGCCATCAATTCCTTTATTCATTTTTGTTTGTTTATATGTATATATAACCTTGTTTATTATTGGAATTATCTACCGGCTATCAGTGAACACGTAAGCCAATGATCAATATGTCATCCACTTGCTCAAAGTCACCTTTCCAATCATTTAATGTATTTTCAAGAACGTCTTTTTGCTCTTCAATAGGTTTAGCTGCATTGGCCAATAAAAGCTCTCCCATTTGTTTATACTTAAATTTCTTACCCTTTGGCCCTCCAAACTGATCTGCATATCCGTCAGTAAACAAATATAATATATCGCCTTTTTGTAATTTGAGGTTGTGTGTATTAAATGGTACAGGCTTATCCTGCTTACCAATTGGTTGTTTATTGGCAGGTAATTCTTTCATTTCCCCCTTCTGAACATACAATAAAGAATTATACGCGCCGCTCCATTGAGTTTCGTGTGTTTTAGTATTGATACAGCATAATGATATATCCATGCCGTCCTGCACATTGCTTTCACTCTTCTCAAATGTCTCGAGTACAAGTTCTCTTACTTTATCCAGTATCTTACCCGGTTCCGTTATATGAAACTCCTTTACCGCCCTATTTAATGCATTGGAGCATATTACACTTACCAGCGCTCCGGGCACACCATGTCCTGTACAATCGGCTGCAGTAATAAGAACATGATCTCCCACCCTTTCCATCCAGTAAAAATCGCCCGCAACAATCTCCTTGGGCATATAAAGCACGAACGAATCAGGCAGGTGTTTTTTTATCAGGCTTAATGGCGGCAATATGGCATCCTGTAATCTTTTGGCATAGGTAATGGAATCAAGAATATCCTTATTCTTTTGTTGTAGTTTTTCTTCCGCTTCCCTTCTCATATCATCATTCTTGTTCAGTTCACGGATATTAACCCAAATTAGAATAAGAAAAATAATTATGTTGCCCAACACAATGAATGTAACACCCAACTCATTGGAGACGAGATTTTTCCATTCTGCATAAAGCTCCATATAGCCCAATAGTGCAGGAATTAAAATAGCCGCCGGAACCAATCGCCTGGCCGTTATGGCGCCAACCTGGGTACGCGTAAACTCAGACATTATGCCCCTTCTGGGCCGGGCAAAAAGAATGGCAAGCGCCATCAGTAAAAAACCTGCTCCTGTATGCACAGCCATTGGAATATAGGTAAGAAAGCCATAAAATGCTTTTACCCGGTACAAATATCCTAATACAGATAGCATGCCCAATATACCAACAAGCATTGCCAGGTAATGCGAAGGCATGCGATTCTGTTTTGTACGGATGCCGTTAAGAAGCAATGCCGCACCTGTTAATACAAAACCCAGGGCCGTATTAGGCGCCATGGTGTTTTTTGTATTATTATTCAGATCATTTTGCAACTTGTTACTGAATAACCAGGTATCAATATGGGCATCAAATCCTAAAATAAGGCTGAAAAGTTTCAATAAGCCAACCGCAAATACTATAGAGGCAAAAAAGTAACCCGCTCGCTTTTTTGCCATTGTTCTATCTGAATGGCTTAACAAAAAGAGAGTGAAAGACGACAAAATAAAACACACGGCAGTCAATGGATTCATGGAAACCATTTTAGGTATCGGACGCCTGAAAGATTCTATGTCGAAACACCAGCCCAGCAAAACCAATATGCTAAGTATTGCTACCAACGCAGCAAATACTTTACTTAAGCGTTTTAATTGGAGGGCCGATTCTGCCGGATTTTTAAGAGTAGCTATCTTCATATATTCCACCTGATTCAAATTGTTATTCCCTGGTCAACAATTAAATGCCTTCTAATGCGTATTTATAACAAGTATCCTTTCCTTCAGGACAACCCGTTCAAACTCAAAATATTTTATTACTCTACAGATTGAAGATTTTTATAAGCCTTTGTAAATCTTTACCTGGTGAGCCTGTAGTGATGGAATGCGACTTATTCCATCCTCACCATAAGTTTACTTAAGCTAATGCGAATATACTGATTTCCGTTTTATTCAGCACACACAATCTTACAAGGCCAGGAGCAACAATTCATTTTGAACAACAGAATTTCTGTGTTCACCGATTTTTTCAATTTAATAATACCAGGCCTTATTAAACTTGTACCATAATTGCAAATCAGTTTAACTAATTCAGTGTATGATATTTTAAATAAAAACCCCTTCCTGCGCCAAACATATCCTCCTTTTATCATTGGCGAACTGAGCAACAGGAAGGGGTTTCCTCTACTAATGAAATAGTTACCTTTAAACGTAAAAAATCACCCGCTATGCCAAGTACAACAATAATACCCGGAAAGGCAGATATTACCATAAAGCCTAATGAAATAAAGCAATGTAAGTTAGGGGAAGAATTATTTTACCTGACCCTTGAAAAGCTAAGCGGGCTGAATAATATTGCTCCAAAATCGGCCATTATACATGTAGATGAGCGACAGATAAGTTATTATAGTACCCCAGGCGGGGCGTTGTATCCTGAGGATGATGCTCCGTTCAATATATCAAACCAATTGGTGAACATACGCCTGGAATTAGACACCGCTGAATTTACAGCACAACAACTATCGAAAATAGAAATGGTTCTTTCCGTTATTGCGGCGTAGTATAATACTCTTCCTCTCTCCTTGAACAATGAGAAGGGCAAGTGCATTAGCATAAAGTTTCTATTGTATTTCATTGTAAATAACAATAGAATTTTGGGGTAGTTGATAATTTGAACACATTGCTCTTTTAATTCCCGAACAGCGAGATTAACTTTGTATTGCTGAGGCAAGTTAACCCCTTAATTTTTTGATATGGAAAAAAAATAATTACTCGGAAAGAAATCGTATCAGGAATTAACTCTCCTATTTCAAGGAGAGTTATGCAGGGTCGTGTCCGATTACCGGCGAATGAGGTCAAATGGGACGGGTTACAAAATGATGAAATTTTTCAAACTTTGTTTATTGATTATCAGTATGTTGACGGGTAACAAATTGAAAAAGTGTAACCCCACTTTTTAATTAAGAATTAGGAACCGCGAAGCGCTCATGAGTTCACATGAAAAATAAACGCGTTAAGAATAATTAATAATTACGAATCTAAAACCAGTATTACTTAGTGAACCTTTGTGTTCTTAGGGTCTTTGTGGTGAAAATTCAGAGAAATAGGTAAAACACAGGCAAGCAGAAGCAGCCCCAAATACCCGACCTCACCCTGCACCCTCTCCTAAAGGCGAGGGAAACGTCAAAAAGGACTCAGTATGACAATAGCAACAAGTAACGCTCTCCCCGCATTGGGGAGAGGACGAGAGGGGCGGCAGACTCAGCATGTCTCAATCCTAACAAATCTGAGGAATCTGCGTTCCATTCCTCAACCTTAATTTCAGTCTGAACCTTAAAATATTAATAAAAAGTGTAATTACCTGAAAATCGTTATATTTGCAAAAGTTTAATCGTGAACCTAGACACAGAAAAATTTGCAGGAGAAGGCTTAACCTACGATGACGTACTTCTGCTTCCTGCATACTCAGATGTTCTCCCAAGGGAAACAGACATCACCAGCAATTTTACAAAGAACATAAAAGTCAACACTCCTGTTGTTACTGCCGCTATGGATACAGTAACCGAGTACAAAATGGCCATTGCCATTGCCGGAGAAGGCGGTATAGGTGTGTTGCATAAAAATATGACCATTGCCCAGCAGGCTGAGCAGGTAAGGCGTGTAAAGCGCCACGAAAGTGGTATGATACAGGACCCAGTTACCCTGAAGCAAGACGCTAAGGTAAAAGATGCCCTTGCCCTGATGAAGGAGAACAAGATTGGCGGAATACCTGTGGTAGCTGATAAGAACAGGCTCGTGGGTATTGTTACCAACCGCGACCTTAGGTTTGAAAAGAACGGCAACCGCAGTATTAAGGAAGTAATGACCAAGGACCATATTATTACTGCCAAAAAAGATACTGACCTTGCCAAAGCTGAACAGATATTACAGAAATACAAGATAGAAAAGCTGCCCGTAGTTGATGGCGCCGGCTGCCTTGTAGGACTTATTACCTATAAAGATATTAAGAAGGTTCACCTGCACCCATTTGCCTGTAAAGACGAATTCGGGCGCCTGCGTGTGGCTGCTGCTATTGGTGTAACACCCGATATGTATGAGCGTGCTACCGCATTGGTAAATGCGGGTGTTGATGCTATTACTATTGACACGGCGCATGGCCATTCGAAAAGGGTGCTGGAAGAAGTAAGGGCATTGAGAAAGAAATTCCCTAAACTGGAAATTATAGCCGGTAACATTGCTACTGCCGAAGCGGCTTTGGCTCTTGCAAAAGCAGGCGCTGATGCGGTAAAGGTTGGTATCGGTCCGGGTTCAATTTGTACTACACGTATTATTGCAGGTATTGGTGTGCCACAGCTTACTGCTGTTTACGATGTTGCCAAAGCGCTGAAAGGAAGCGGTATTCCGGTTATTGCCGATGGTGGTATCCGTTACACGGGTGATATTGTAAAGGCTATTGCAGCCGGTGCAAGCACCGTAATGGCGGGTTCATTGTTTGCAGGTGTAGAAGAATCTCCCGGTGAGACCATCATATTCGAAGGCAGAAGATTTAAATCGTACCGCGGTATGGGCTCACTTGAAGCTATGCAACAGGGCTCTAAGGACAGGTACTTTCAGGATGCTGAAGATGATATTAAGAAACTAGTACCGGAAGGCATAACCGGCCGTGTACCATACAAGGGTAGCATGGCTGAGGTTATTTACCAGATAGTTGGTGGCTTACGTGCAGGTATGGGTTATTGCGGTGCCAAGAATATTAAGGAATTGCATAAGGCGCGTTTCATTCGCATTACCAATGCAGGTATGAACGAGAGCCATCCGCATGACATATTTATTACCAGCGAAGCGCCTAATTATAGCAGGTAATTAATTATTCCTTTTTATAAAGGTCGTACTTTTCGCCTTGCGCAACTAATTTATTGTAGACGGGTGGTGGTGGTCTGTTCAGGCTCTTTTCCAGCAGAAAGTAATCGTACTTATTACTTGTGTCCATGGCCAGGCTGATGCAGAAGTAGCGTACAAAATAGTTGTGCAGGCCCCAGTCCTGCCAGGTTTCGCGGTACACCTTCACATCGGCATCGTTATGAATGATCTTGCCAAAAGCATATACATCGTGTAATTGTTCTTTATCGCGGCCAATTTTACCCATCGACATATATGAATACAACAACCCAATAACAATATACAAAGCCGATGCAGCCAGCACTATTTTAACTATGTTGGGTTTTATTTTAAGCAATAACACGTTCAGGCGGCGGCAGGTCAGCAGCGCCAGGGCAATAGCATAATAAGGCAGTGATGTTGCCAGGTAAAAATTACGTTGTTCTTTGGTAACTATTAAAGGGAATGAAGCGCATACGCCTATTAAAAGGAATAAGAGAATTTTCTTTTTATACTCGTTGTTCAGCTCTTTAAAACGAAACGCTGCCTTGCCCGATAAGGCCAATATTATTGCGGTAAGTGCAACAGGGACAATTAACTGAACAAACAAAAGATTACCAATAAGATAAAAGCGACTATTCACATTCGATACATGCTGTATGCTGTTCAGAACCCTTTCATTCAGGTACGATGTAAGACTCCGGTTAATATAGTTATGTACCATTATTATATTGAATATTACAAAAGGAACAGCAATAGCAAGCAGTGAAAACACAATGGCCCTGAAAGCAGGATAGTGCGCAGGCCTGATAATAATATAGTACAAGGCAGGTATAACGATTGGGAAAAGCCCCGGGAAACCTTTACACAAAAATGCCAGCATAGTTATAGCCGAACCCACTATTATATATGCCACTTTAAACCAGTTACCACTCATTAAGCCTTTATAAATAAGCACTACAGCTAATAGAGTAAACACGCCCATGGTATTTTCTTCCATATTATTGCTGTAGGCCCAAAAACAAACAGGTATAATAATCCACATTAACACAGGTAACCATGCCATTTTTTTATTCTCGGGATCATCCTTATTGATCAACATCCACAACCAGGCTATAAGTCCGGCAGATATACAGGCTGTGGCAAACGAATAAACTCTTTCCACATACATGCTATCGCCATAGTTCTCAAAAAAGTACGATTGAATAATGAATGTAAGCGGTGGTTGCTGGTGAAAGAAGGGGAACATGAAATTATCGAAATACGGGAACCAAATAGTGCCCTTACCTATTGCCAGGTTATGCGCTACCGCTGCATACAGTACACCATCGGTAAACATTCCATCCTTAGCAAGGCGTGGCAGAATAAGAGCAATAATTGTCCCTATTGTAATAAGCCAATATGGTATTTGCTCTTTTATCTTCACCTTGTTCTACAGTTCTTCGCTTAAATAACTCCTGGCTCGGTCGCGCAAATTGTAATCGAGCGCCATGCTTTCGCCATAGGCACCGGCAGAGCGCAGTACTATAATATCTCCGCGCTGTGTTTCGGGCAGGTCAATTGCTTTTCCAAAACAGTCCGACGATTCACATATAGGGCCTACTACATCATATTTCAATGTCTCCTTAGCTTGAGATGTAAGGTTCTCGATCTTGTGATATGACTGGTATAAGGCTGGCCTTATCAACTCCGTCATACCAGCATCTAATATTATAAAGTTCGATCGTATGCCTTTTTTTACATATAGCACCTTCGATACAAGCGAGCCACATTGCGCAACCAAAGCCCGACCCGGTTCTGTATGCAACTTCTGGCCGGGATACAACTTCAAAAACTGCCTGAAAATGCTGAAGTATTTATCAAAATCTACTATCGCATTTTTATCTGGGTTGTAATAGTCAATGCCCAAACCGCCACCTAAGTTTAGGTTTGGCACAAACACATTGCGGTCGGCAAACCATTGTTGTATTTCATTCACACGCAGGCAAAGTGTTTTATATACACTCATATCGGTTATCTGTGAACCTATGTGGAAGTGCAGGCCTATGAGCGAAACATTCGCAAAGTTCTTCAACGTGTTCAGCACATTTTCCAGTTCCCACATATTTATACCGAACTTATTTTCTTCGAGCCCGGTTGTAATATAATGGTGGGTATGTGCATTTACATTGGGGTTTATGCGCAACGCTATGCTTGCTTGCTTCTTTTCCTGCCCTGCAATGTCGTTTATTATCGATATCTCTTCTATAGATTCGCAGTTGAAACAAAAAATGTTCTTCTTCAGCGCAGTACGTATCTCATCATCTGACTTCCCTACTCCTGCAAACACTATTTTATCTGTAGAAAAACCACACTCAATAGCCCGCAATACTTCATTCACACTTACGCAATCAGCACCGGTGCCATACTTCTGAATAAGTTTCAGTATGCGTTTATTTGCATTTGCCTTTAATGCATAATGCATTTCAATATCGTACTTCTTAGCAGCTGCGCTCGCCTGTTCCAGGGTTTTTTGCAGCAAGTCGGTGTTGTAGTAGTAAAAAGGTGTAGGAGTGTTTTTGAATTTTTTAAGCAGTTCGGCAGAGAACATAGGTTTAATTTTTAACGGTTGCTTTTTTAAATACTCCTTCATTTAAGGCAACCAGGGCGGCTTTCTTATGTTCTCCGCTTATCAGCAGAGATATGTTATTCTTACTTCCTCCGTACGATATCATACGTAATGGAATATCTTTCAGGGCATCAAATATTTTAAGTGCGTAGCCATGTTTCTCTTCTAAAAAGTCGCCTACAATACACACAATAGTTTGGTTCATTTCCACATCAACTGTTGCATAATGCTCCAACTCTTCAATTATTTCTTTCAGGTGGTCGAGGTTATCAATCGTGAGTGATACCGCCACCTCCGATGTGGTAATCATATCGATAGGTGTTTTGTATCGTTCAAATACTTCGAACACACTGCGCAAAAAACCGTATGCCATTAACATTCGCGCTGACTTAATTTTGATAACCGTAATATTATCTTTCGCTGCAACGGCTTTAATATCATGCCCCTGGGAGTTATCGCTTATCATAGTTCCCTTCGCTTTGGGCTCCATGGTGTTCAACAAGCGAACAGGCACTTTTCTTTTTTGTGCCGGAAGAATACATGCCGGGTGCAATATCTTAGCTCCGAAATAGGCTAACTCCGCCGCCTCATCAAATGATAGTTCAGCAATAGGGTATGTACCCTGCACATAACGAGGGTCGTTATTATGCATACCATCTATATCTGTCCATATTTGTATTTCGCTTGCATATACAGCAGCGCCAACAAGTGATGCTGTATAATCACTTCCTCCCCGTTTCAGGTTGTCAACCTGTCCAAATGGATTGCGACATATATACCCTTGCGTTATGAAAAGTTCTGAGTTTGCATACTTAGCTAATTCCTTCTTAATATGCTCTTCGATGTAAACAAGATCAGGCTCACCTTCTTTATCAATACGCATAAAGTTAAGTGCAGGTAACAGAACCGATGGAATCTTTTGCTCCTCCATATAATACTGAACCAATGCAGTGGAAAGTAGTTCCCCTTCTGCCAGTACCGTTTTTTCTTCATTAGGGGTGAACATATCCTGGGTAAATGAAAGCAGGAAATTGAAATGCTCCGTAACCATTTCGTTGGCCTTGTCCTTAAACTCTTTTGATGCGTATAGCTCGTCCACCGTTTTACGATAACGGGGCTCTAATTCCTTTATCAGTTTAATTGCGTTATCGTTCTCCTTCTTAAACAGAGCCTGGGTTATCTTTACCAAATGATCGGTTGTGCCCGACATAGCCGACAAAACGACTATTTTTTTACCGGGATAATTAACAAGCTCTGCAACCGCTTTCATACGCTCTGCTGAACCAACCGATGTTCCTCCGAATTTTAATACCTGCATTTCGCTTATTTTAAATGTAAGAATTAGCCATACTTACAGACCTGCAAAAGTAAGAAAGGAGAGGATATGATGCAATTGATAATAATTCCTATTTTCGAATTGATTAACCCACAATATTTGTTATGGAGAAAAAGCATTTCTTTTTGAAGTTAAACCCGCCAAGAGCCTCATTTACAATAGACATGACGGCTGAAGAAAGAGGCGTAATGCAACAACACGTTGCTTATTGGGCACCACATGTACAAAACGGAACCGTAATTGTATTAGGTCCGGTAATGGACCCTAAAGGTGGATACGGTATAGCCGTTGTGGCAGTTGATAGCGAAGAACAATTACACGCGCTTATTGCTAAAGATCCGGCAAATGGCTTGAACAGGTATGAGATTCACCCGATGAGGGCTGTTACTAAAGCTAATTGATAATTTTTTTGAGCGTAACGACCTAACCCTCTCCTGCAAGAAGAGGGAAATGTTGTGCAACGTATTTTACGTCAGGGATTTAATGAAATAGGTAAAAAGTGGGCACGGTTAGTCCCGAGTGCTCGGGAGCAAGCAGGGAGCAAAAGGCGCCCCAAATACACAGTAATGAGATTTTAGTATTGGGTATTGAGTTAAAACAGATTGCTTTCCCAGTAATCCCTAATTCGTAATTTTTAATTCGTAATTAATTGAAATTACCCGATCATCTTTTCCTTGGCCCAGCGCAATACTTTGGCAAGTTGCTCCTCGTGGGTAAGGTTAGTATTATCAAGCACAACAGCATCAGGCGCCTGCTTCAAAGGGCTTTCCTCCCTATTCATATCTTCCTGGTCGCGCTTAAGTAAGTTACGTTCTACTTCCTGTTCTTTAGCTTTTATGCCACGTTCCTTTAATTCAAGCATGCGGCGTTGGGTACGTACTTTTATATCGGCTGTCATAAATATTTTCAGGTCAGCATGCGGTAAAACAGTGGTGCCAATATCACGTCCATCCATAACAATACCAGGATTAGCACCCATTTTGCGTTGCAGGTAAACCATCACTTTACGCACTTCATGTATAGCACTTACAGGGCTCACCAGCTCATTTACAGCCATGCTTCGTATATCATTCTCCACATTCTTTCCGTTCAGGTATGTTTCTGTTTTTCCTGTTTCAATAGAATGCTTAAAATCAATGTGAATGTTGAGTAGCTCACGTATCACTTTCCCGGCATCTACAGCACGGCTCTCTTGTATAATTCCTTTTTCGAGGCAATATAACGTTACTGCCCTGTACATAGCACCGGTATCAACATACACATACCCCAATGCATTAGCAAGATCGCGGGTAATGGTACTTTTTCCGCATGATGAATATCCGTCTATTGCAATGATAATATCTTTCATCAGGTTTTTCGGGTATAAAATTCGTCAAGGTTCAGGCCCATAGAAAATGTACTGGTTCCGGCACCCAAGTAATAACTCGTTAGTGCATAATTTAAGTGGAACTTATATATCTTTATTCCAAAACCGCCGGAAAAGCCTACCAGGCCCTGGCGTCCCTCCAACTCAAGTTCCTTACGCATTTCGTAATTATATGCAAAACGAAGCATAAAATTTTTACTCAGCACCACTTCAAGATTCGGTGTAAGGTGGCGCATTGCTTTATCAGCAAAACTAGCCAGCCAGCTTTGGGTTACCGCCTGCCCTGTCAACTGGTTTACGGTTTGTGTGTCGGTCGGATCAAGATATGTCAGGTCCCATACCTGCAGATGGTCTGCTGTAACACCAATGCGAAACGGAGCATGTGCTAATTTTATTGAAAAACCCAACTGCACATTAAATGGTAATGGTTCTGCATCGCCCGCTGTATATTCTTTAAACTGGGTACCTACGTTTTGCACTACCATGCCTAAAAAGAACCGCCTGTTTGGGCTGATGTAAGAACCAGCCAGGTCAAGCGCCATACCCCACGAAGTATATTGCGCCTCGTGAGAGTTTATAACCTTCAGGTTAGCACCTACGTCAATTGTAGAATCTTTTATTGGCTGGCCGTAGCCAACGTTATACATATATTCAGCGGCTGTAAACTGTCCTGTTATATTGCCGGCAAAATCAGCCTGGGTAAATGTTCCGTAGTTAATGTATTTTACACCTGCATCAAATGTTCCACTTTGCCCTAAAAAACCAAAGCCTTTAATGGTATGCGATATGGAAAAATAATCGTAATCAATTCCATCGAAGAAAGGTATGTACCCTACAATGGCATGGTTATTAAGTGTACTGTCGAGAAAAGCAGGGTTTGTTGCTGCAAGGCTAAGGTCGCCATCGCGCACACTTACAAAATTACCGCCCAATGCCGCAGCCCTTGCTGAAACAGGTAGTTCAAGGAAATCGTATGTGCTTGTACCACCAATTTGTGCAAATACACCGGTAGCAGAAGAAACAAAAAGAATGAATAACGTAAAGTACCTAAGCCGCATGTGTTTATAGTTTCTCAATAAACGTGTGTTGAGCAATTTTATTTTACTGCGGCTCCGCTGAGCTTATACAGCTTTTACCTTTGCCTTTACCAATGCTGCAATCGTTTTGCCAATTACCGCAGGTGAATCAACAACAGTAATACCACAGTCGCGCATAATTTTCATTTTAGCAGCAGCCGTATCTTCAGCACCGCCTACAATAGCACCTGCGTGACCCATAGTACGGCCTGCAGGAGCTGTTTGACCGGCAATAAAGCCTACAACAGGTTTGGTACCATTTGCCTTTATCCAGTTAGCTGCATCGGCTTCCATAGTTCCGCCAATTTCACCTATCATTATAATTCCTTCCGTACCCGGATCTTTCATTAACAACTCAACTGCATCTTTAGTAGTGGTGCCAATAATAGGATCGCCACCAATACCAATACAGGTCGACTGGCCAAGGCCCGCTTTGGTAACCTGGTCAACAGCTTCGTATGTTAATGTGCCGGAACGTGAAACAATGCCTATAGTGCCCGGGTTATGTATAAAGCCCGGCATAATGCCCACCTTAGCCTCACCCGGAGTAATAACACCAGGGCAGTTAGGGCCTACTAAACGTGTATTTTTATCACTTAAATATGCTTTCACTGCAACCATATCCTTTACCGGAATGCCTTCGGTAATACATACCACCAGCTTAATACCGGCTTCAGCGGCTTCCATAATAGCATCGGCAGCAAATGCAGGCGGTACAAAAATGATAGATACATCGGCACCCGCTTGCTTTACAGCATCGGCAACTGTATTGAACACAGGCTTGTCTAAGTGTTTGGTTCCGCCTTTACTGGGTGTTACACCACCTACTACATTGGTACCATACTCTATCATTTGTTGTGCGTGAAAGGTACCTTCAGTACCTGTAAAGCCCTGCACTATTACTTTCGATTTTTTATTTACTAAAAAGCTCATAGGTATATATTGGATTATCTGAGAGCA
>Ga0210386_10003050_pt1 | contig 14116 bp, 13 predicted proteins | sample IncBWH32OmetaG_FD_160091 | JGI IMG/M metagenome (GOLD analysis project Ga0210386, IMG submission 160091) | Forest soil microbial communities from Barre Woods Harvard Forest LTER site, Petersham, Massachusetts, United States - Inc-BW-H-32-O ... | reverse complement strand
GACGCCGAATTCCTCCAGCGGCAAATATTTTTCGCCGCGCAGCTACGGCCATCTGGGCTACACCGGCACATCGATCTGGATTGATCCGGACCGCAAGCTTTTCGTCATCCTGCTGACGAATCGCGTAAATCCCACGCGCGAGAATGACAAGATCACTGCCGTGCGCCCCGCCGTGCATGATGCTGTGGTCGAATCCCTTGGCTTCGTGCAGGCCCCAAAATAGCTGGTGTTCAACTGATTTTTTTTTACTGCACGCTATCTCATAAATGGCTCGCGGCAGGTAATTGATTGGGCTTCAGTGGCTAAAGCCCTTGTTTTTCAAGTTTCTAAACGTCGCGGCTGAAGCCGCGACCCACAAAGATTATTTATGAGATAGCCAGCACTTACAATGACTCATAGCAGAGCGGTTTTTAGTGGCGCGGGCTTCAGCCTCCGGGGTTTAGTCCTCGCAAGGTCTAAATTCCGCAGCCTGAAGCCCGCGCTACTCCCCCTAACTGAATGAGCGATTCACTCGGATAAGCCGCACGAAATCGGTGCACACGCATGCGAAGATAGAATTTCGTAGCGTCGGCGTCTCGCCGGTGGTTTTCTGAACGTGCATCACGAAATTAAAACTCGCCGGCAAGATGCCGGCGCCACAAGAAAATGCCAACACAAAGAGCCACGGAACAGCGAAATCCGCGCACACGCGGGATTGACGCAAAATCCACTGTCGACATTTTGCGCGCGATTCATCGCGAGGATGCATCCGTGGCGGAAGCCGTGTCCGCTGCGATGCCCGCGATTGCGCGCGCCGTTGGCGCCATGGCTCACGCGATTCAAAACGGTGGGCGAGTTTTCTATATTGGCGCGGGAACCAGTGGACGTCTCGCAGTCCTCGATGCGGCGGAACTCCCGCCAACTTACGGCACGTCTCCGAGCATGGTCCAGGCCATCATCGCTGGGGGCCGCCGCGCGCTCACTCACGCTGTGGAGGGGGCGGAAGATAATCGTGCGCAGGGTGCGCGCGATCTGCATGCACGTAAACTCAGCGCGAAGGATGTTGTCGTGGGAATCGCGGCCAGCGGTGGAACGCCCTATGTAATCGGAGCGCTCGAATTTGCAAACAAAAAAGGCGCGATCACCATTGGCATAACATCCAATCCTGGCACGCTCCTCACGAAAACAGCCCGGATCAGCATCGTCACTCCCACTGGTCCGGAAGTGATTACCGGCTCGACTCGGATGAAGGCAGGCACGGCGCAAAAATTGGTCCTCAACATGCTCTCTACAGCCATGATGATTCGGCTCGGCCGCGTTTACGATAACTGGATGATCGGCGTGGCATTGACGAATCAGAAGTTAAGAGCGAGAGGTTTGCGGATCCTAATGGAAGCGTCCGGGGCGGACGTAGCCAAATCGACACGCGCCCTGCGTCAATCCGGACATAACCTCCCCGCAGCCCTCATAATGCTAAAGACAGGAGCAAGCGTGCAAGAGGCCAGGCGCCTGTTGCAGGCTAACAAGGGACATGTCCACAGCGCAATTAACCGAACCGGTCAAGTCGCAAGCAACTCCCACAAAACTCATGGATAAACTTTTGATTGAAGGCGGCAGGCCACTGGAAGGTTCAGTGCACATCAGCGGGGCGAAAAATGCCGCACTGCCCGCCATGGCCGCAGCGCTGCTGACGCGCGATCGCGTCACGCTCGACAATATTCCCCGAGTCCGCGACATCATCACCATGGGCAAGCTCCTCGCGTATTTGAGCGCCATTGTCGAAACGCCCGAAATCCCGCCCACAGCCATGATCATTCAGGCCGACACGGTAAACGGAGCGGAGGCACCCTACGAACTGGTAAAAACGATGCGCGCATCGATCCTGACGCTGGGGCCGCTCATCGCGCGCTGCGGACACGCGCGCGTTTCCCTGCCCGGCGGCTGCGCCATAGGCGCGCGCCCTGTGGACCTGCATTTGAAAGCGCTCGAACAAATGGGCGCGGAGATTGGAATGTCGCACGGTTACGTCGAGGCGCGCGCTCCTCGCGGCGGGCGTTTGCCGGGTGGCCGCGTTTTCTTTGACAAGATTACCGTCACCGGAACGGAAAATATTTTGATGGCGGCATCTCTTGCCGAAAGCGAAACCGTTATTGAGAACGCCGCGCGCGAACCGGAAATTACCGACCTCGCGGATTTGCTGATCAAAATGGGCGCGGATATCGAAGGCGCGGGAACGTCCACGATACGCGTGCGCGGCAAAAAAGAATTGCACGGCGCTACGCATACCATCATTCCAGATCGAATCGAGGCCGGAACGTTCCTGGTCGCAGGAGCCATCACCAACGGCCATCTCGAACTCGCCGGATGCGAACCGGAACACCTGACTTCGATCATTGCCAAGCTTCGCGAAACTGGTGTCCAGATTCGCCAAACTGCCCCCGGAACGCTCGAAGTGCGCGGCGCGAAGAAACTTGTCGCCGCCGATGTGCTCACCGAAGAATATCCCGGCTTCGCCACGGACATGCAAGCTCAGTTCATGGCGCTCGCCACACAGGCTGAAGGAACTTCCGCCATCACCGAGACAATTTTCGAGAATCGTTTTCTGCATGCCAGTGAAATGATTCGCATGGGCGCCAATATTTCCATCGAAGGACGCCGCGCTGTCGTACACGGCCCCTCCGCGCTTTCCGGCACCAACGTAATCGCTTCGGACTTGCGCGCGAGCGCTTCCCTCGTTCTGGCCGCGCTAGTCGCCAGCGGCGAAACAGTGATTGATCGCGTGTATCACATCGACCGCGGCTACGAACGCATCGAAGAAAAACTCGCAGCCTTAGGCGCACGCATTCGCCGCGTCTAATTGAAACACAAAATGGCTGACCGGATGCCAAAACAGCCGCACATTACCCACTTTTGAGCGCCTTACCGTAAATTTATCTAACCCGCATTTCTCAATTACAATTCTTGCACCGATTTAAGTGGCATAGGCTCCAGAGTCTGTGCGAGAACTGCAAATTTGCATCTTCAATGGCTAAACACGTTGCGGAAAAAGTGCTTTTTGTCATCCCGAGCAAAGCGAGGGATCTGCTTTTCTTCTCGGCTTCCAAGAAACAGCAGATTCCTCGGGCAAACACCGCACCTCGGAATGACATGGTGCGAGTTTTTTTGCAGCCTGTAAAGCCGCACTCATTTTGCAAAACTTATGTCATGGCTAAAGCCACGACCCATAATGATTCTGTGGATCTCACACGGGTTCTTCGGCCTGAGTTTGTTGGTCCTTGCAAGGCCTAAAACCCGCAGGCTGAAGCCCGCGCCACTTAAAACCTCTGCCAAATCTTGCTAAATGGATTTGCGGGAAAGCGGCTCGGACATTTCGCTTGATCAAAGATTAATTCTGGCCGGAATTGACGTGGTGTTCGTCCCTGTGAATTTCAAAATCTTGCGTCAGCCTGGCAGGGTCATTCGGATCAGGGTGGAAACGCAGCCCGCACACGGAACAGGCATATTCGCCACTCCAAACGCTTTTGCCTTCCCTGTTTGTCATTACTGCTTTGAGGCAGATTTTTTTGGTTTTCATATGCGAGCCCTGCATTGAAAATTTCCTGCTCAGCGCTACTATAACAAGCTCGTCCATGTCCCGTATTCTGTACGAGTCCTGGAGTGGTAAAGTTTAAAATCAATGAGGCTTTTTTTGACGATTAAAGAACGCGAATGCCTGGAGAATCCATGACAAACGATAAGGCACTACCGACAACAAGAGAAAGATTGGGCGATGTTGCCCCAAAGCTGGTCGATCTGACCGAGAAGGTTCTGTTCGGCGATGTATGGGAGCGTCCCGGGCTATCCAAGCGCGATCGAAGCGTCATCACCGTGACCGCGCTCGTTGCCATGAATCGCACGGAACAATTGCCGGTTCACTTGCGCCGAGCGATTGATAACGGAGTCACCAGGGACGAAATCGTTGAACTGATCACCCATCTCGCCTTCTATTCCGGTTGGCCAACGGCCATGTCCGCGATGAGGCTGGCGAAAGAGGCCTTCCAGAGCAGCCCAGATACGAAGTAACCCCGACCTGACTTTTCGTCCTCGGCCTTATCGGACCACGTTCGTAACCCCTGCGAGGGGTGACTAGAATTGTGAAATGTTATCCGGCAGGATTTATTTCAGATTATTCATCTTGGCTTGTGAGTTTTTTTGGACGCGCCTAACAGAACTTGGCGCTCCTTCGCTGTCATTTCGCGATTGAAAATATCGTGAAAAATTCGTTCAATAGGAGTCTTCTTCTTGCTTATTTCTTTTTCCGTCTTCCGCACGGTCAGCCCTCCTGCTGGGGAGGTACGTGCCATGTAAGTTATCATCGCCGGGCGGAATCGTCGACTAATCATTTTTCCAATATATTTCCGTATTAACTTATCAACAGTTAACTTTTAAACTAACCCTACTCTCCCTTTGGGCGCGCTATTCCTTTTGGGTAAAGACAACCGAGTGCTCCGCGCAAATTCTTTTGAAATCGAGATTGTGTCCCGCGAAGATCATGCTTCTATTCTCATAACCACATAGGACATCAACATCATAGATGGCAGCTAATTGATTACCCAACTGTTCCAGCCGGATCTCGGCCTCCACTTGCCCTCTCTTGCACAAGATAGACACCCATTATCCATATACCGCAGTGCGGGGGTTCACTGTTTTCGCCGCTTTCTCGACTTCAGCGAGAAGACCTCCAAAGATCCTGAAAAAACGGGAAGGTTCAGGCATACCGTCGATCATGAACAGAGCGAGTGTGCTATTGGTGTCCATCACTATGTACGCCCCCGCTTTTATTGTGGAATCCACATCCAAACCGTCCGACTTCAATCTTTGAAGAAGACTTTCCTAGTGGGCGCCCGTCGCAACAATGACTGCCGTGTCACGTCTACTCAACGCCGCCGCGACAAAAGGAACGAGTCGGTCAAAGAGCACTCTGTAATCGGAATAGAACTGTGCTTCGTGGCGGTAAGGGGTTTTAATTCCCTGCTCTAATATCTTTTTTTACTAGTTCCTTAACCCTTCTTCTACTTCGCCAGATCGGCTATCTCCGCGAGCGACTTCCCGGACAAAGCCCGAATCGACGCCAGACCGGATAGCCACAGATTCGTAGAATCCTTTGAGCTGAGGAAACAAGTCCTCCGCTGCGCGTATATATGTGACATTCCTCACGATTCGGTACGATTAGTTTCATTTCCGATTTGATGAATATCTATTCTAAGCGAAGTGCCAAGGGACCTTTGTCGATTGCGCCAGACACTTTTGGTGCCAGACAATACAGTACGAAAGAATGTCGGGAGGTTTGCTTTGTGGTATGGCACCAATGATATGAAGAAAGCAAGGACACAGAGGGACGAAAGATGGGCTGGCAAATATCCGAAGTAACCAAACAGCCCGAAGACACGTGAATTGCGAAAAGTGGCCCTGGCTGGGCTCATAGCAGGTCCGATGGCCCTTGATGAACGAACGGGGGAGTCGATGATTCGACTCCCCCGTTTCCCTTCCAGATTTTCTCTCCGTCAGCAACCAGCAGGATCTAAGTAACTCGCGCGAAACAAATCACGCTTCGCGACTTACGAATCACCAGTCACCGCCGTTCGTCAGCTCTGCTCGCCGCCACTGTTCCCTGTGGTTGCGACGGGCGTGCTGCCGCCCGCTTCCTTTTCCTGTTTTTCGCGCTGTTCACGCAACACCGCTTTGCGTGACAAGCGGATCTTGTTCCCTTCGATGGCCAGAACTTTGACCAGAACCTGATCGCCAAGCTTCAGCGCGTCGCGGACATCGCGCAAACGCTGTTCGGCAATTTCGCTGATGTGCAGCAAACCATCGGTGCCCGGGAAAATTTCCACGAAAGCTCCGAATTCCGCAAGCCTCACCACTTTGCCGAGATACGTCTTGCCGATTTCCGCAGACGCCGTAACGTCCCGAATCATTTGCAAAGCGGATTCGGCAGCCGGTCCTGAGTTTGCAAAGACGTGAACTTTTCCGTCGTCCATCACGTCGATCTTCACGCCTGTCGCTTCGATGATTGACCGGATTTTCTTTCCGCCCGGCCCGATCAAGTCCCGAATCTTGTCGGTAGGAATCTGCAACTGATGCAGTCGTGGAGCAAACGCAGACATCTTGGGCCGTGCCGATGAAATCGTCTGATCCATGATGTCCAGGATGTGCAAACGCCCGCGCTTGGCTTGCTCGAGCGCCTGCCGCATCAAGCCGACGCTGATGCCGCCGACCTTGATGTCCATCTGCAGAGCCGTGATTCCGGTACGCGTTCCGGCAACCTTGAAATCCATGTCGCCGTAATGATCTTCCGCGCCCGCAATATCCGTGAGAATCGCATGCTTATCGCCTTCAACCACAAGTCCCATGGCGATGCCCGCGCACGCCGAAGTGATCGGCACGCCGGCATCCATGAGCGACAGCGAACCGCCGCACACCGTGGCCATCGATGACGATCCGTTCGATTCCATGATGTCGGAAACAAGGCGCATCGCGTACGGGAAATCCGTTTCCGGCGGAAGCAGGTTCATGAGCGCGCGTTCAGCAAGTGCGCCGTGGCCGATTTCGCGGCGTCCCGGTCCTCGCAGGAATTTCACTTCGCCGACGGAAAATGGGGGGAAGTTGTAGTGCAGCATGAAGCGCTTGAACGATTCCTCCTCGAATAATAAATCGAGGCGCTGTTTGTCTTCCTTGGTTCCCAAAGTCGTGGTCGCTAGAGCTTGCGTCTCGCCGCGCGTGAAGAGCGCCGAGCCGTGTGCTCGCGGCAATACTCCCACTTCGCAGGTAATGTCGCGGATCTCATCGAATGCGCGAGCATCGGGACGCCGGTTGCGGTCAAGAATGTCCTCACGGAAGTAACGCTCGCGCAAGCGTTCAAACGCGCGGATTGCCAGCGTGCGCTTCACTTCATCCTCTTCGGGGATTGACTCTTTCAATGCTTTCTTGACTTCGTCGATCAGGTGATAGCTTTCCTTCTTCGGATGTTTCTTGGTGTCGATGGCGTCGTGAAGCTGCGCGCCATATTTCTGTTCAATTTCCTTGGCCAGCGCCTCGTCAAACGGCAGCGGCGCAACGGTGACCTTGTTTGGTTTGAGCTTGTCATGCAGCTGCCGGATTGCGGCGATGATGTGCTTGATCTGCTCGTGGCCGAATTCGAGAGCGCCGGCGACAGTGTCTTCGCTGACTTCATTCGCTCCCGCTTCGATCATGACGATGGCTTTTTCGGTCGCCACCACTACGATGTTCAACTGGCTGGTTTTCTGCGCAGCTGTTGTGGGATTGGCAATCAGCTTTCCGTCCACAAGACCAACACGTACTGCGGCTACAGGCTCAGTAAACGGTAGGTCTGAAATGAATGCGGCAGCGGATGCGGCCGTAATTCCGATCATATCCGGATCGTTTTCGCTATCGGCTGAAAGCACCATGGCTACGATTTGTGTTTCATTGCGCCATGCTTCTGGGAACAACGGACGCAGCGGACGATCGATCATTCGCGAGGTCAAAATTTCGCGCTCCGAAGGGCGCCCTTCGCGTTTAAAAAAGCCTCCGGGAATTTTTCCGGCTGAATACGTATATTCGCGATAGTCCACCGTGAGGGGAAGAAAATCCCGGTCATTCGGTTTGGAATCCATGCACGCCGTGACGAGCACGACGGTATCGCCATAACGCGCCAGTACGGCGCCATTGGCTTGCTTTGCAATTTTTCCGGTTTCCAGAGTTAGCGTACGTCCGCCAACTTCGACTGTCACCTGATGGGGAGCGGGTGCTGCTTGCGACATATGAAGTGGTCCTTTCGACGATCCGCCGCGCCCCGAACCATCGGGCTACACGCGTGCGGAAAGACATTCAAGTGCGGGAGAAACTTTTCCCGTTTGTTTGGAAGAGAAAACAGAGAACGACTGCGAGTGACGTTTCGGAGTTTGCCTACAAAAAAAGCGGCCGGGCAACTATGCCTGGGGCCGCCAGAAGCTTACCGAACTCCGTGAACGTCGGTAGATGAAGTTGGCGCGACTGCACTCCCCCTGAGGAGCGTTTACTTGCGCAAACTAAGGCGTTCGACAATCTCGCGATACCGATCCGGGTTGCGACGGTTGAGATAATCCAACAGACGACGGCGCTTGTTGACCATCATGATCAGCCCGCGTCGCGATGCATGGTCCTTGAGGTGCGTCTTCAGATGCGACGTCAGATAGTTGATTCGCTCGCTCAATAAAGCTATTTGCACTTCCGGTGAGCCTGTATCCTTCACATGTGCCCGATACTGCTCAATCAACATTGACTTCGCTTCTCTCAAAATGCCCTCTCCGCCTTACCCACTATTATTTTGCTCTCGTTTTGTCTTCTCTTCGACCCTAGCAGACTACCATAGCCCCTGTATGACTTGCAAAATTTTTCTTCTTCTACACACCTTTTTCACAAGCCCCGTCTGTGCAAACTCCTCTCAGCGCACAACGTATCTATTGATCACTCTGCCCCGTGCCTTGACTCGCGCGACGCGTAGTGGGGGCACGGCAAGCCGTGCCCCTACTATGCCACCAGCGCGGCATTATGTCATTCATCGAATGCCAGGGGATCCAAAAAACGCCTATGTCAGAATTTCGGTTAGAAAATGCTGATTACTCGAAGATTACGATCTGCAATCGCAGGTTTTCTCTGTCTTCTTATCTTTCCTCTGTCTTCTCTGTGTTAAGCCTTTGACCTTTGCCCCACCAAGCAGCCCATAAATTCGCGGTTGCAATCCGTCCTACTTCCCGCGCACCAACGACAAAAATTCCTCGCGCGTCTTGGGATTGTCCTTAAACGAACCCAGCATCGCACTGGTCACCGTCTGCGAACTTTCCTTCTCCACCCCGCGCATGGCCATGCACAAATGCCGCCCTTCGATTACCACTCCCACCCCAAGCGGCGCAATCTTCTGTTGAATCGAGTTGGCAATCTGATTCGTCAACCGTTCCTGAATCTGCAATCGCCGCGCGAACATATTCACAAGCCGCGGAATTTTCGACAGCCCCACAACTTTCTTGTCAGGAATATAAGCCACATGGCACTTCCCGAAAAACGGCAACAGGTGATGCTCGCACAAGCTATAAAACTCAATGTCCTTCACCAGAACCATCTGGTCGTAGCACACCGTGAACATCGCGCCATTCAGCAGTTTCTCCGGATCCTGCTGATAACCGCTGGTCAGAAACCGGAACGCTTTCTCAAATCGTTCGGGCGTGCGCCGCAAGCCATCGCGATTCGGGTCCTCACCGATGCCCTTTATGATTCTCCGCACGGAATCCGCGATGGACTCTTTCGCATCCGCGCCGCCGGCATCGTTCAGCATCAATTCTTCCACTTGCTTACGATCATCGCTCATGGGCCACCCCTGCGGATTCTCCCGCGTATTCAAAGCTATTCAGTCCCGTTTCCTCGACTCGTACCCGCTCCAGCTTCGCCCGCGAAAAGGCGCGAAGGCGATTAAAAATTTCAATGCAGATGTTTTCCGTCGTCGGAATATTTTTCTGAAATTCCGTAATTTCTTCGTTCAGATATTTGTGATCGAACGGTTCAAGAATTTCCTTTTCCACAAACGCATCAAGGTCTGTCAGATTCGCAATCATGCCTGTCGCCGGATCGACCGGCCCGGAAACAGCCACTTCTACAACGTAATTATGCCCATGCCCGTAAGGGTTGTTGCACTTGCCATAAAGACGGCGATTCTCTTCTTCCCCAAGTTGCGCGCTGTGCAATCGGTGCGACGCGCAAAATTTGTATCGCCGCCACAGATGCAGCTTCATCGCGCATCTCCAGCGGCTGATGGTGTTCCCGGATGCGCGCCATTGCTCTCGCCGTAGCAATCAACGAATAGGTCCGGCGTCTCATACAGCCGCACGCGATACAAATGCCCGCTCGTAATCTTGGATTCCAGCAGTCGCCAGATCACGGTTGCAATGTTCTCGCACGTCGGGATCTGCCCCGCCAATTCCGGCACTTCATAATTCAGAAACCGGTGATCCATCCGGTCGGAAACTTCGCGCTGCAAAATTTCTTTCAATTCTTTCAGGTCCAGCACCATGCCCGTCGCCGGATTCGGCTCGCCCGCTACCGTGACTTCCAACACGTAATTGTGCCCATGCCCATGCGGGTTGTTGCATTTCCCAAAAACGCGTCGATTCTCCTCGGCGGAAAATGCCGGGTTGTGATACAGATGCGACGCCGAAAATTCGAGCTTGCGTGTGAGATAGACCATAAAAAGTTTTGCGATCGAAATCCTAAATCCAGACGGAAAATCGAAGACGGTTTTTCACGAAGTACAAATCACGAGTCACGGCCCACAGAATACTCTCGACCCTTCCAGCCCACGCTGCCCCGCCCGTAACGCCATTCCGAGTTCAACAGAACCATCGAATACAGTGCCACCCCGGGCAAATAGTATAGTGCAAGCCCTCCTGGAAAACGATTCCGCCGCAATTCCGCGGCATATGCGGCATGCCGCCCTGCCAATAGCACAATCCCCAACACGCCCCAAATTAGATGCACTAACCCTAAAGGAAGTAGCAGCAATGGTATCCATGGGACCACCTTGAAAAGCTCCCGCCCCACGGTACGAGATGTCCCTCCCATCAGCGGATACAAATTCTTCGTCCAGCCTTCCCACATGGAACGGAATGTTCTATACATTCGGACCAGAATGATTCCGCATCCCGAAGCGAAGTGCAGCCGCACACCCGCATCCTTCGCAAGCCGCGCCAGCGCTACATCTTCAAGCACTTCCGTAGCCACTGCCGCGTGCCCGCCGATGCGCTGATAATCCTCGCGTCGGATAAGCAAATATTGCCCACTGGCTGCGGCAATTGGTGATTCAGGATGGTTCACTTCCTCATAACGGAATCTGTGGCTCAGCCGCAGATATACAAGTGGGATTAAAGCCTTCTCCCACCAGAACCGCGTTTCCTGTTCCGGCGAATACGAAACCAGTCCGGCTCCAAACTCCGCCGCATCGGCCAACGCTTTTGCCGTGGAGCCCGGCAAATGCACGCCGTCTGCGTCTGTGAACAGCAGCCATTCGCCTTTCGCCTGCGCGGCGCCGAGCGACACCGCATAGTTTTTTCCTACCCACCCAGCCGGCAATTCCTTCGTTTCCAGGACGTGTAGATCCGCGAATCGCGTGGAAAGCTGCCGCAGCACCGCCGCAGTCCCGTCCGTCGACTGATCGTTGATGACAATAATTTCCCCAATTTCCGGCTGCGACGCGAGCGATTCAATGGCAGCGCCAATCGTCGCCTCTTCGTTGCGCGCGGGCACAATGGCCGAAACCCTGGAATTGGAATTCATTGTTTAATCGTTTACTAAATATGCGGCAAATCGGTTCGCACGAAACGCGCTGTTGAATGTATTATAGAAGCGCTGGAGAACAAACATTGAAACATAAAATTCTAGGCCCTCTCGCGTTGATCCTGGCTGCGGCGGTGCTCTACGCGTTTGCCGCTCCATCTTATCGCCAGGGTGAGCCGAGCCTCGCGGGGCGAAAAGCTCAGGATTTTGACATGCAGATCACTGGTGCGTCGCACTTGTCGGACTTGCGTGGAAAAGTGGTCGTGCTGAATTTTTGGGCCTCCTGGTGCCCTCCCTGCCTTGAAGAAACCCAATCGCTCAATACCCTGCAGCAGGCCATCACGTCAAAGGGCGGAGTCGTTCTCGGCATTAGCGTCGATGAAGATAAAGACGCATATGAAAAATTTCTGGTCGATAATCACGTAGTCTTCCCCACTTACCGGGACGCCACCAAGAAAACCGCTACCGATTACGGCACATCCATGTTTCCGGAAACCTATCTGATCGACCGCCAAGGCCGCCTGGCTCGCAAGATCGTGGGCCCACAGGACTGGCAATCTCCTGAAGTCATGCAATCCATCAATATTCTGCTAAATCAGAACTAAACGTCGGAATGGTATCCAGTGGCGCGGGCTTCAGCCTGCGGAATTTAGACCTTACAAGGACCAAACCCCGCAGGCTAAAGCCCGCGCCACTCAGAATCATTCTGTAATTGGAAATAATTCGAGATATGTCTTTCAGCGATGTGAAGGCAAATATTTTACGAGCGTGACTCTAGCAATTCCATCATCCGCATTGCAGTGCACCTGGTCAACACGCGCCAACAATTCTTGCCCTTTCAAGCTTTCCGCACCCCTGGACTTCGCGCCCACCGCCGCCCCATTTCCAGACTCAGCCGCTGGCAGCCCTTTTCCCCGGTAATGAATAGCTACTTCCATGCGATCCTGAAACGTGTCCAGGATTACGTCAATTCCATGTTCCCCAATAGCGCCCTGGACGATTGCTTCACGACAAACATCACCGGCAGCTTGCGCAAGTTGCGCCCCAGCATCACCTTCCAGACCCGCATGCGCCGCCTGATGCTCCACAGCGGAACAAAACACACTAACCAGCCGCGAGTCCTTATCAAGATGGAAAACCGTCCGTACAGGTTCATCTGTCATCGGATTGGACCACGCTTACGTCGCAAGCTTCCCGGCAATCCGGGCAGTAGTATTTGCCGTCCATGCACAATCGAACCCCGTACTGCCCCTGGCAATAGCAGCAATACCGGTCGCACTTGCATTTGCCTTCCGGTTGGTCGCATTGTGAACAAAGAACGGTACTTTGCATATTCTTATTTCATCCATGCGGTAAGCAGCAATTGAAACTGTCGCAAACTCCGTATAATCCACTATAGAATACCCCAACGCGCAAGAACAAGGCGTATATCCGCCTCGATAGGTCTGTTTCTAACCTGCGTAGTGGACTCTTCTTCTCGCGCCTTTCGAGAAGAAGAGGGCACGCATTCCCAACATCGGCCACCCTATAACGAGGAAGAAGGGGAAAGGAAGCCCGCCTAAAATTCGGTCGGCGCCGAAAAACCTCAATGCGCTCGTTTTGCATTGACCTCTTCTGCGCGCGGCTTTGGATAGGAATAGGGCATGCTTTCTTGACACATTTCAAACCCGCGTGTTAGTTTCGATTTTGCTCTGTTGTCCCTGAGAATTTCGAGTGACGTCTCCGACGACTACACATTTACGCAAAACAGCATTGAACGCCGTCCACCGGCGCCTCAAAGCCAAAATGGTCAATTTTGGCGGCTGGGATATGCCTGTCGAGTACTCCGGCATCGTCGCGGAGCACATGGCCACGCGCACGGCTGCCGGCCTGTTTGACGTCAGCCACATGGGCGAAATTGAAGTCCGCGGACCGCACGCCCTCGCGCTCGTTCAACATGTTACATGCAACGACGCCTCTAAGCTCATCGTGGGCCAGGCGCAATATTCCGGCCTGATGACCGCAAAGGGCACGTTCGTCGACGATCTGCTCGTGCACAAAATTTCCGACACGCACTACTTTCTTTGCGTAAACGCCAGCAACCAGGATCAGGACTTCGAGCATATACGCGCGCACAATACCGTCGGCGCACAAATCGAAAATGCGGGCGAACGCTACGCGCAGCTTGCCATTCAAGGACCGAGAGCCCTGGGCACCCTCCAGCGATTCACACACGTGCCCCTCGAGCAGATCAAGTATTACCATTTTGCTTTTGGCAAAGTAGATGGCGTCGACTGCCTGATTGCGCGCACGGGTTACACGGGAGAAGACGGCTTCGAAATTTATTTCGCGCCGGAACATTCCGAAAAATTGTGGGCCGCGCTTCTGGACGCGGGAACTGGTCACGGTTTGCTGCCCTGCGGCCTGGGTGCGCGCAACACGCTGCGCCTTGAAGCATCCATGTGCCTGTACGGCCACGAAATTGACGATACAACCACGCCGTGGGAAGCGGGCCTCGGCTGGATCTGCAAACCTGCCAAGGGCGAATTCCTGGGACGCGAAGCGCTTGTACGGCAAAAAGAAAATGGAATTGATCGCACGCTCGTTGGTTTCGAGATGCAGGACCGGCTCATCGCGCGCGACGGTTGCTCGGTTTCCATCGCCAGCGAACCCAACGGCCGCGTGACCAGCGGATCTCCCGCACCCTTTTTGAAAAAGAACATTGGGATGGCTTATGTGCCAACGGCATCCAAAGCTCCCGGAACGGAAATCTCGATCGGGATCCGCGCGAATCAGGCACCTGCAAAAATCGTTT
>Ga0210386_10003047_pt1 | contig 14122 bp, 11 predicted proteins | sample IncBWH32OmetaG_FD_160091 | JGI IMG/M metagenome (GOLD analysis project Ga0210386, IMG submission 160091) | Forest soil microbial communities from Barre Woods Harvard Forest LTER site, Petersham, Massachusetts, United States - Inc-BW-H-32-O ... | reverse complement strand
CGACCCTCGACCTGCACGCCAATGTGTCGGAGCGCATGGTGCGGTCGATCGACGCCTTTATCGGCTATCGCACCAACCCGCATCTCGACATGCGCGAGCGCGGCGCGGAGGCGGCGGCCGCCATCCGCGAAATGCTGGCCGGCCTGCGGCCGCAGTCGGCGTTGCTCCGGCTGCCGATCGTGCCGCCGACGGTGACGATGCTGACATCAGCCGGCCCTTATGCAGAGATGATCGACCTCGGCCAGCAACGGATGAACCCGGAGATCCTCAACGTCTCGGTCATGGGCGGGTTTGCCTTTGCCGACACCGCCGACAACGGGCTTTCGGTCGTCGTCACCGCGCGCCGTGACAAGCGCGCGGCCGAGGCGTTGGCGCGCGAGATCGCCGAGCTCGGCTGGGCCAACCGGGCGCGGTTTTACCCGCGGCTGACAGCACTCGACGAGGCGGTCAAAAAGGCGCTCGCGACCGGCCAAGACCCGTCGCTGCCGGCGCTCGCCTTCGCCGATGTCGCCGACAATCCGGGCGGCGGCGGGCGCGGCAACACGATCTTTCTGCTCCGCGCGTTTTACGAGGCCGGGGTGCGGGGTGCTTTGCTCGGCGTCGTGTACGATCCGCCGCTCGCCGCCGAGGCATCTCGGCTCGGGCTGCATTACCAGTTCGACGCGCGCTTCAACCGCGAGGAAACTACCAACTTCTCCGAGCCGTGGAGCGCGCCCGCTCGGGTAGTGGCATTGAGCGGCGGCAATTGTGTCGGCCGCCGCGGCATCTACGCCGGGATGCGGCTCGAACTCGGGCCGTGCGCGGCATTGCGGACGGGCGGCGTCACGGTTGTCGTCATCTCGCATCGCGTGCAGTGCGCCGACCCGGTGTTCTTCGAGATGATGGGGCTGGACATCGGCGCCGCTCGCTCGGTCGTCGTCAAGTCGCGCGGCCATTTTCGCGGCGGCTTCGACGAGTTTTTCGGCCCCGACCAAATCGTCGAGGTCGATTTGCCCGGCCTGACCTCCCCAATGCTGAACCGCTTCCAATGGCAGCGTCTGCCGCGCCCGGTCATCCCGCTCGACGACAACGTCGAATGGCACCCGCCTCGGGCCTAGCCATTCCGAATGCTGATCGCGCAGGCCCGCGCGGAGCGCCTTACTTTGCTGACTCGCGAGAGAGCGATTATCGATTACGACGCGGACGGTGGCGAACCGGTCGTGGCTGGCGGTTGATCCGCGGAAGCGGCGCGGTCGATGACGTGGATGAACGAGCCGCACACCGGACCGCGGCGCGCTCCGCATCTGCCAAGATCGGTTCCCGCCGCATCGGCCACCGACCAGAGGGGTTCGGCGGCATCTTCCTTCACCGCCGTCGCGTAATGAAATTCGTGACCGCGGAAATGGCTGCCGGAGGTCCCGAGCGGGGTTTCCCCGAGCAAGGTTGCGCGGCGATAGCCGAGGTGCAGGCGACGCTCGGCAAAGCTGGTTTCGAGCGGCAGCAGACCCGCCATCGGATGGCGATGCCGCTGTGCGTCGACCAGACTGTCGCCGAGAACCATATAGCCGCCGCATTCGCCGTAGACCGGCTTACCCTCGCCCGCGGCGCGGCGCAGCGCGGCCATGAAACCGTCGGCCGCCGCCAAACGGCCGGCCCACAATTCGGGATAGCCGCCGGGCAGGTACACCGCCTCGGCGGCGCGGTCGGGGGCTTCGTCGGCGAGAGGCGAGAAAAACAGCAGCTCGGCGCCCGCGCGCCGCCATCCTTCGAGCAAGGCCGGATAGGCGAAGCAGAAAGCGTCGTCGCGGGCGACGGCGATGCGCTGACCAAGCGGTGGGATACCGTCAGTCGCAGCCTCGCCGGCGAGCGCCGAGGGCCGGGCGGCTGCAAACACCCGATCGATGTCGATGTGAGCACCGATCTCGTCGGCGGCGCGTTCGATAACCGCACCGGCGCGACTGGCTTCTCCCGCTGGTACGAGCCCGAGATGGCGCGACGGCAAAGCCAGAGCCGGGTCGGCGGGCAGCGCGCCGAGAACGGCGAGGGCGGGACGATGCCGGGCTACCGCGCCGGCCAGCAAGGCCCTATGCCGATCGCTGGCGACGCGGTTAAAGACAACCCCGGCGATGGAGATGTCTCGACAATGGCTGGTAAAGCCCTGCAGCAATGCCGCGACCGACGCGCCCTGTCCGCGAGCATCGACGACCAGCACGACCGGCCAGCCGGTGAGTTGCGCCAATTCGGCGGTCGATCCGGTTTCGCCATCGGCGCCGGTGCCGTCGAACAGGCCCATGACGCCTTCGCACAGCACCAATTCGGCCGCAGCTTCGAGCCCAGTGACGGTCGCGGCGAGGGTCTGGTGCCGCATCGCCCAGAGATCGAGGTTCGGGCACGGCCCGCCGCTGGCGAGCACATGAAAGGTCGGGTCGATAAAATCGGGACCGGCTTTGGCCGCCGCGACCCGCACCCCTCGCCGGCGCAGATACCGCAACAGCCCGGCGGTCACCAGCGTCTTGCCGCTCCCCGACGCCGGGGCGGCGAGGATCAGCCCGCGCGCCCTCACAACGCCGCGAACAAAGCTAGCCGGTCAGCTCGGCAATTTGTCGCCGTCGGGCGGAGCGGGGACCTCGAAGGCGTTGACCATGCCCGACAGGAACGCGAAGTAGTTCGCGGCCGCGGTCAGTTCCACCAGCCACTGCACCCCGTGCCGATCCTTGAGCCGGTCCTGTAGCGCCTGGTCGGCGCGGTTGGCGCGGATCAGTTGGCGCGTGTAGGTGACGATGTCGCGCTCATCGGCAGCGAGCGAGGAGGCATCGCCCTTGGCGCGCAACAAATCGATCGTCGCGTCAGGCACCCCGGCGCGGCGCGCGGCGCCGACCTGGGCCGCCCATACGTAAGCGGCCTCTTTCTCGCGCACCGCGGCGAGGATCGCATGCGAGCGGAGTTTCGGCTCGACGACACTGTCCTCGCGGAAGAAGGTCACCAGCGGCAATACCCGGTGGGCCAGTTCCGGGCTGTGCAGCATGATGCTGAACGGCCCCCGTACTTGGCCGAAGACCTTGACGACCTCGTCGACGACGGCGTGATGCTGGCTAGGAACATCGGCTTTGCCGGAGACCGGCGTAATTCTCGGCATGGTTTCCTCCCTTCTATTTCATAGGCCCGGATAGGATTTGCCCCAGTCGTCGAGATAGACGACATCGGACAATGGCCCGCGCCCGACCGGCCCGAAATTCCCCATCGGATAGCCGATCGGCAGGATCGCGTAGGAATGGTAGCCGGGCGGGATGCCCATTGCCGCATCCACCTCTTTTTCGTAGGCGGTGTGCCGGGTCGTCAATGTCGAGCCGAGGCCGAGCGCGCGCGCCGCGAGCAGCATGTTCTGCACCGCGGGATAGATCGACGAGCCGGCCGTGCGCCCGGGATTGGCGCCGCCTTCAAGACAGGCGACGATCCACACCGGCGCCTCGTGGTAATGGTCGGTCAGGTACTCGACCGCGGCATGCTGGCGCTTGTAGCGCGCCGGATCCGAGCCCGGCGGCGGCGGGCTCGCCGCGTAACGCGGTCCGACCACCTCGTCGAACGCCTTTTTGTAGTAGACCTGCACCGCCTTTTTCTTAGCCGGGTCCTTCAGCACCAGAAAGCGCCAGCGCTGGGTGTTGCCGCCGCTGGCCGCTGCTTGCCCGGCGGCGAGGATCTTGCGGATCAGCTCGTCGGGCACCGGATCGGGCTTCAGCCGCCGCATCGCCCGCATCGTGTGCATGATGTCGAAAACGTCGGTGCCGCCTGGTGTCGCTTCGGGCATTCGATCCTCCATACCGCATCGCGGCGAAGTCTAAAGGCGATCGGCGCAGCCCCACAAGGCTGCTGAAACCCTCAGCCCGCGGCGATGGCGGCGAGCCGCTGTTGGGCGTCGAGTGCGTTCGGTGACTCGGCTGAAGCCGGCTTCAGCCGAAAATCGAATTCTGTCGTGTAATAGGGCGGTTCGACGCCGAGCTTTCGCGCGTCGCCGTCGGCTGTGTCGTGCCGCGCGAAATCGCAGATCAGCGAATCCTTGACCGCGAAGACGGCGTCGCTCTCGAGGTATTCGTCGGCGCTGTCGAAGATGTGCGTCGTCACCGGTTCGTAGCCCTCGGCCGAGACGACGAAATGGATATGCGCCGGGCGCCACGGATGCCGGCCGGTGGCGCGCAGCATCGCGCCCACCGGGCCGTCCGACGGGATCGGGTAGTGGACCGGGCGCACGGTGCGGACGAGATAGCGGCCCTCGGCGTCGGTATGGAATTTGCCGCGCATGTGCATCTCGTGCAGGTTCGGATCCTGGGAGTCGTAAAGCCCGCTCGTCTGCGCCTGCCAGACGTCGAGCAACGCGCCCTCGATCGGCCGCCCGTCGAGGCCGAGAACCCGGCCGCTGACCAAGGCTGCCGGACCTATTCTGTCGAGATGGGCAATGTTGCCGCCTGCCGGCATCTCGGGCGCGTTGAGCCGGTGAAACGGGCCGAACACCGTCGATTCGGTCGCGCCGTCGGGTTTTGGATGGCCCCGCAGGTCAACCACCATCGACGCCCCGAGCGTATCCGAGAACAGGATAAACTCCTGGCGCTTGTCGTCCGACATATGACCGGCCTTGGTCAGGACCTCGATCGCCTGGAACCACTCGGCTTCGGTCAGGTTGACCTCTTTGACAAAGGCGTGCAGGTGCCCGATCAGGCTCAGCATGATTTGCCGGAGCCGCGGGTCCGGCGTCTGCGCGAAGCGCTGCAGAACTTCGTTGGTGATGTCGTCTTCGGTTGTGTTGCGCCGCCCGTTCATTGCCGCCCTCCTTGATCGCATGCCGATTTCAACGTGTCGTAAATTATCGCTTTGCCGGGCAACGTAATCGAGAGTTGGCCTCGCCCGTCAACCCGTGCAAACGATTAGGAGCTGGTTTCGCGGAACGATGAACGGCAGAGAACCCAAAATCATAACGCAGGCGCGAAAAGCAGGCCGATGGCTGATTGTACCGGATATCGGGTGAACGACACCACCGCCCGCCGGAATGCGTCCAGCCGCGGTTCGATGCTCGGGTCGCTGCGCGGACGCCTCGTCCTTCTGCTGGTGCTCGTCACCGCCGCCGCACTCGCCGCCAGCGCTCTGATGGTGGGGTTGTTCCGTCAATCGGCGTCGGCGCGGGCCGCGCAGGCCGAAACCGAAATCGGCCGCGCCTGCGACACGAGCGCCGGGGCCTACCGATTTTACAGTACCGGATGGCGAGGGCCGTCATCGCCCTCCGACACCAAAACATTGCGCCGCGACCTGAACGCGGTGGTGCAGACCGCACTTCGCGAGAGGCCGGGGATCGAGGGCGGAATCTGGCAGGGTAGCGCGGGATCGCTTTCCTATGCTTTCCCGACCTATCAAGGGGCGGGTCCGAAAACCGATGTGCCCGAAGCGGAGCTTCCTCGGATTCGCGCCGTCAACCGTTCGGCGCTCGCCGATGAGCGCGCGGTCGCCACCCGGTTTGAGGGCTCGACGCAAATTCTGCTGATCGGGGCGTGCCCCTTGCCGGGGCCGATCCCCGGCTTGACCGCGTGGACCATGACCCGGGTCTTCACCTTTGCCGGCAGCGGTTATCGGCTGTTGATGGCGGGTCTCGGCATTCTGTTGGCGATGGTGCTCGCCGCCGCCGCCTTGCTGGCGCGGCTGACGATGAGGTGGCCGCGTCATATTGGACAGATCGAAGCGACCCTGCGAACCCACGATATCGCCGCATTGCCTATTCTTCCCACCACCGGCGAACGCGAGCTCGACCGCATCGTCGTGGCGCTGAACGAAGCCGGCGGGCGGCTCGCCGATGCGCGCGGGCGAGCCGAAGAAATGGCGCGGCAACTGGCGTCCGGAGAACGGCTGGCGACGATCGGCCAAGTGGCCGCGGGTTTGGCGCATGAAATCCGCAATCCGATCGCCGCGATGCGTCTCAAGGCAGAAAATGCAATGGTCCACGGTCCCGACCATAAGGATCGGGCGCTAGCAGCGATCCTCGGCCAGATCGAACGTCTCGACGGGGTGCTGCGCCGCCTGCTGACCGTAACCGAGCGCGACACGCCTCGCGTTGAAACCGTAGTGCTGGCTCGCTTTGTCGAGGCGTGTATTGCCGCGCATTCGGAACTCGCCCAGGCCAAGGGTGTGGGCATTCGGTGCGAGGCCGATAGCGGGTCCGCCGATTTCGATCCGGATCAGATGCGCAGCGCCCTCGATAACCTGATCCTTAATGCCCTGCACGCGGCGCCGCGCGGCACCGAGGTCTTCGTGACCGCCCGCCGCAATGCCGAGGGGGTGATCCTCTCGGTTTGCGACCGAGGGCCCGGTCCGCCGGCGCAGGTCCGCGAGCATTTGTTCGAGCCGTTCGTAACCAGCCGCGCCGACGGAACCGGGCTTGGCCTTTCGATCGTCCGCGAGGTCGCCGAAGCCCATGGCGGGGCGGCGCGATTGGACATCTCACCAACCGGGACGATTTTTGAAATCTTGATCCCATGGCAGTAATTCTGATCGTCGACGACGATGCCGCGATGTGCGAGGCGCTTGACGAAACCGTGCACGGCCTCGGCCATCGAACCAGGGTCGCTCCTTCGGGCATAGCGGCGCTCGACGCTCTCGCCAAAGCGCCGATCGGCGCGGTGTTGCTCGATTTGCGCATGCCCGGCATGGATGGGCTGCAAGTGCTGCGACGGATTCGTGAACGCCCCCAAGCGCCCCCGGTTACGGTGTTGACCGCACACGCTAACGCCGCCAACACGATCGAGGCGATGCGCCTCGGCGCCTTCGATCATCTGACGAAGCCGATCGGCCGCCAAAGGCTGGCCGATGTCTTGAACGGAATGCTCGCCGCCGGTGCCGCGGCCGGCGACAAGCGATCCAAACCGGTGCCGGACGGTCTTGTCGGGTCGAGTGAAGCAATGCGGGCGGTGCACAAGACAATCGGCATGCTCGCCGACAGCAATGCGACCGTTCTGATCAGCGGAGAGACCGGAACCGGCAAGGAACTCGTCGCGCGCGCGATCCACGACTACGGCCACCGCGGCCTCAAGCCATTTATCGCGGTCAACTGCGCCGCAATCCCGGCTGAATTAATAGAAAGCGAACTTTTCGGCCATGTTCGCGGCGCCTTTACCGGGGCGATCAACGATCGGGCGGGCGCCTTTCGCGAGGCCGATAAAGGGACACTGTTCCTCGACGAAATCGGCGACATGAACATCGCGACCCAGGCGAAGCTCTTGCGCGCACTGCAAGAGCGGTTCGTCGCGCCGGTCGGGGGAAAACCGGTTCCGGTCGATGTTCGTGTGATTGCGGCGACCCATCGCGATCTGGGGCTGCGGCTGCGAAATGGCAGCTTTCGCGAGGATCTTTTCTACCGGTTGCACGTCGTTCCGATCCATCTGCCGCCGCTGCGCGAGCGGACCGCCGATATCGTGCCGCTGGCGGAGCATTTCCTAGGTCGAACGAGCGGCAAGCGGCTTGCCGTCGATGCCCCGGCAAGGTTGATCGGCTATGCCTGGCCCGGCAATGTCCGGGAGCTGAAAAATGCGATGGAGCGCGCGGCTGCCCTCGTGCGCGGAGATTTGATCGGCGCCGCGGATCTCGGTTTTATCGACAAGGCCGGGGCGGCCCAGTCCGAGCCGGCCGATTGGCCGGAGGAAGACCTGCCGTCCGCAACCGCCCGTCTCGAAAAGATGCTGGTTCGCCGCGCGCTGGCAAGAACTGACGGCAACCGCGCCGAGGCCGCGCGCCTGCTCGGAATTCACCGCCAGCTACTGTATATCAAAATCAAGCGCTACGGTCTCGATCCGTCCGACGAACGGACGGACATTGTCGGCAAAGCGGACGCATAGCGCCGATCCGCGTCTCTTAAACCGTAGGAATTGTTAGCTTTTCTGATTGGCACGCCGCGTGCTGTTCCTCCCTCGGTCTTTACTTTCGAGGGTAACCGCGATGATGTCTCGATGGAACGCAGCGCTATTGGCGGGATCGGCGATGATCGCCTTCGGCGGGGCTGCAATTGCGCAGACCCAACCGCAACCTGCCGGCGCACAACCTGCCGCCGCACCCCCGACGCTCGGCGCAACCCCCGTCTACAACCCGGACCAGCTGCCGATGCAGCGCGGCCAAGTCCAACAATTTACCCTGACGCCGCGGGGCGACATCGACGGTTTGATCCTTACCGACGGCACCGAGGTCGTGCTTCCGCCGCATCTGTCCACTCAGATCGCCTATGCGATCAAGCCCGGCGACACCGTCCTCATTCACGGGCTGCACGCCGCCGCGTTGCCGTTGATCCAAGCGGTCTCGATCACCGACGACGTGTCCGGCCGCACGGTTGTCGACAATGGTCCGCCCGCTCCAGGCCCCGGCCCGGCGCCGCCGCCACCGCCGGCCGGACCTGACGCCGGTCCGAGCGCGCCGATCCCCGGACTTAGCGAAATCCAAGGGCGCGTGCGCATGGTCCTTCACGGCCCGCGCGGCGACGTCAATGGCGCGCTCCTCGAAGACGGCACGATTTTGCGCTTGCCGCCGCCGGAGGCCAACCGCTTCGCCAGCCTGCTGCAGCCGGGCCAGTCGCTGGTCGCCGAGGGGGACGAACTGACCGGCGCCATCGGCAAGGTCGTCGCGGTCAGGCAGCTCGGCGCTTCGCGAACCCAGCTGAGTTTGATCGAAGGACCGCCGGGGCCGCGCCCGGCAGCCCTGCCTCCGCCGCCCGACGGCCCCGCGGCCCCGCCTCCGCCGCGGCCGTAGAATGGCGGGCGCGGCACAGCCTTCGTCGGCGTCCGAACGGGCCCATTCCGGTGCGCCGTTCAAGGCGGTTTCGCTCGACGCGCTGAACTTCCTGCTCGCCGATGTGCGCGGCGCGCTCGGCCCCTATTTGAACGTTTTTCTTGTTACCCAGCAGCACTGGAGCCAGGAGGCGGTCGGGTTGGTGACGACCGTGGGCGGGCTTTTGGGTCTCGCAGTCCAGACGCCGATCGGGGGATTGATCGACGCGACCCGGGCCAAGCGCGCGCTCGTGGTGGCGGCGCTCGCCGCACTCGCGGTCGGCGCGGTGACGATATACGCCGCACCGTCTTTCTGGCCGGTCCTGATCGCCAACACCGTCATGGCGGCGGTGGGCGACGTGTTCGGGCCGGCGGTCGCGGCATTGACCCTGGGGCTCTACGCCCGCGCCGCGCTGGCCCGCCGCATGGGAAGGAATTCCGCCTGGGACCATGGCGGCAATGTCGCCATCGCCGCGGCCGCGGGCCTTGTCGGATGGGCCGTATCGCAGCGCGCGGTGTTTCTGCTCGTCCCGGTTTTTGCGGTGCTCGCCACCGTGGCTGTGCTGTCGATACCGGCCGCCGCCATCGACCATGTTCGCGCGCGCGGCGGCGAAAAACAAGACGACGGCGGGCCTCAACCTTCGCGTCTCAAGGTTTTGCTGACCTGTCGTCCGCTGTTGCTTTATGCCGGCTGCACGATGCTGTTCCATTTTGCCAATGCGCCGCTGCTGCCGCTGGTCGGCCAGAAATTGGCGTCCGCCCACAAGGAATGGGCGACCGCGATGATGTCGGCCTGCATTATCGCCGCCCAGATGATCATGCTGCCGATCGCGCTGATGGTCGGGTTGAACGCCGATCGCTGGGGGCGCAAGCCGATACTCTTGATCGGCTTTGGGATCCTCCCGTTGCGCGCGGTTCTCTATACCTTTTCCAACGCCAGCGCCTGGCTGATTGGGGTCCAGCTGCTCGATGGAGTGGGCGCCGGGATCTTTGGCGCAATCACGCCGCTGGTGCTGGCCGATCTGATGCGCGGCACCGGACGATACAACATAGCGCAAGGTGTCGTCGCCACCGCGCAAGGCATCGGGGCTTCGTTGAGCGGGCTCGCCGCCGGGGTGATCGTCGACCATTTCGGCTATCCGGCGGCGTTTCTGACTTCGGCGGCGGTCGCCGCGCTCGCTTTTGCCGCATTGGCGACAGCGATGCCGGAAACCGCGCGATCGGGGGATGGCTCTTCTCTCGCCGAACCGGCCCCCGCCAACGTCGCCGCGCTTCCCGTCCGGGATGACCCGGGGTGACCGAAGGGAGCCCTCGGGGTGCAAAGCGCGTTCGGCCGGCGCGCTGCTGGTCGCGGCGTGTCGGCGTCGCCGTCACCGCCGCCGTCGCAGCGGGGCTGATCGGGGCGATTCTGTTTGCCGCGGTGCAAGAGCCGGCGATTTTTTCCGCCGTCCGGCCCAATGGAGTGCGGGTCGCCGCGATCCTGGTCTTTGCCGCGACCTACATCGTCATCGCCCTCGGCAAATTGCCGGGGTTTTACTTGGACCGAGCGGGGGCGGCGCTGCTCGGCGCGGCGCTGATGGTCGGCCTCGGCGTGCTGGCGCTCGACCAGGCGCTGCGGGCGATCGACTTCGACACAATCGCCTTGCTGCTCGGCATGATGATCGTGGTCGGCAATCTGCGGCTTTCGGGCTTTTTCCGGCTCGCCACCAATTGGGTCGTGACGCACGCCCACCACCCGCTGTTGCTGCTCGCGGCAGTGATCGCGACCTCCGGCTTCTTTTCGGCTTTTCTCGTCAACGACACGATCTGCCTGGCGCTGACGCCGCTCGTTCTCGATCTGGTCATCAGACTGCGCCGCGACCCAGCCCCCTATTTGCTGGCAGTGGCGATGGCGTCGAATGTCGGCAGCGTCGCGACGATCACCGGCAACCCGCAGAACATCATGATCGGCAGCTTTTCGGCGATCCCTTATGTCGCGTTCGCCGCGGCGCTGACGCCGGTCGCCGTCATCGGGCTGGGCCTGACCTTTGCCCTGATCGCATTGTTTCACCCGTCCGAGTTTCGCGCCCGGGAGCGGCTGACCGGGGCTCCGATGCCGGCTCACGCCTATCGGCCTCTGGTCATCAAGTCGGCCCTGGTGACTTTGGCGATGATGGCGGGGTTTTTCGCGGGTCAACCGCCGGCCAAAGTGGCGCTGCTCGCGGGCGCCGTACTGCTGGTGACCCGCACCGTCAGAAGCGAAAAAATCTACCGCGAGATCGACTGGCCGCTCTTGCTGATGTTCGCCGGTCTGTTCGTCGTCGTCGCCGGATTTGAGAAGGCGCTGCTGTCGCCCGCAATCGTCGCCGAGATCAGCCGTCAACACCTCGACCGGATGCCGGTGCTGGCGTTGGTTACCGCGATATTGTCGAACCTCGTCAGCAACGTCCCGGCGGTGTTGGCGTTGAAACCGTTCGTCGCCGCCTTGCCCGACCCGCGGCGTGCCTGGCTCGTCGTCGCGATGTCGGCAACCCTGGCCGGCAATATGACGCTGCTGGGCTCGGTGGCCAATTTGATCGTCGTCCAGCGCGCCGCCCGTCGCGGCGTCGCGATAGCCTTCTGGCAATACTTTAGGGTTGGGGTGCCATTGACCGTGCTGACGATTGCCGTCGGCCTGTTATGGCTGTGACCTTCTCGCGCGACACTTTGAATTGTATCTAATGCGAGTGAGATGAGCGAACCGTATTACAACGAATTCGGCCAGCCGATCGGTGCGCCGTTGCCTGACTGGTCGGTCAGGCCGCATCCGCCGCGCACTGCGATCCAGGGGCGCTTTTGCCGGGTCGAGGCGCTCGACCCCGACCGCCATGCAGTCGAGCTTTTCGAGGCCAACAGCGAAGATCGCGAGGGCCGCAATTGGACCTATCTGCCGCACGGCCCGTATCCTTCGTTCAATCTCTACCGCGAATACCTGACGGCGGCGGCCGGGCGCGACGACCCCCTCATCCACGCGATTATCGATCCGGCGAATGGCGGCGCGGTCGGGGTCGCGAGCCTGATGCGCCTCGACGCCCCGGCTGGAGTCATCGAGGTCGGCGGCATCAATTACAGCCCGCGGCTGCAGCGCCGACCGGCGGCGACCGAGGCGATGTATCTGTTGATGCGCCGGGTCTTCGACGAGCTCGGCTATCGCCGCTACGAGTGGAAATGCGACGCGCTGAACGCACCGTCGCGCGCGGCGGCCCAGCGTCTCGGTTTTCGCTATGAGGGACTGTTTCGTCAGGCGACCGTCTATAAAGGCCGCAGCCGCGACACCGCCTGGTTCTCGATTATCGACCGCGAGTGGCCGGCGTTGCGCGCCGCTTTCGAGCAATGGCTCGACCCGGCGAATTTCGACATCGATGGTCGCCAGCGCCAAAGCCTCCAAGGTTTTCGGTCACCCGGTTAGCGCCATGGCCGAGTTGGAGCGCGCCGAACGACTTGCGACAGGGCGAAGCTTGCGGCATCCGGCGCACGTCGTCGCCCAAACGGTTGCGCCCTCTTGGCCGAGGGGCTAAGACCCGACGGGCACTTAGCGAGGGAGAAACGGCGTGGCGCGCGGAGAAGAGCAGCACAAAAATCCTAAATCGAACATCGAGATCGCCCAGGAAGCGGAGATGCGCCCGATCGGCGCGATCGCCGAAAAGCTCGGCATCCCCGCCTCGGCGATCGAGCCTTACGGCAAATACAAGGCCAAGATCGCGCTCGACTATGTCCGTTCCTTGCCCGAGCGGGCGAACGCTAAGCTGGTCCTCGTCACCGCGATCACCCCGACCCCGGCCGGCGAGGGCAAGACGACGACCACGGTCGGGCTTGGCGACGCGCTCAACCTGATCGGCAAAAAGGCGATGCTGTGCCTTCGCGAAGCGAGCATGGGTCCGTGCTTTGGCGTCAAGGGCGGAGCCGCTGGCGGCGGCTATGCCCAGGTCGTGCCGATGGAGGATATCAACCTCCATTTCACCGGTGATCTGCACGCCATCGGCGCCGCCAACAATCTGCTCGCCGCGATGGTCGATAACCACGTCTATTACGGGCTTGAGCCGCGGCTCGACCCGCGCCGGGTCACTTGGCGCCGGGCGATGGATATGAACGACCGCGCCTTGCGCACGACGATTTCCTCGCTCGGTGGCGTTGCCAATGGCTATCCGCGCGAGGACGGGTTCGACATCACCGCCGCCTCGCAGGTGATGGCGACCTTCTGCCTGGCGACGAGCTTGCAGGATCTGCAGCGCCGGCTGGGCAATATCCATGTCGGGCAGACGCGAGAGCGCAAGCCGGTCACCGCGGCCGACGTCAAGGCGGCGGGGTCGATGACTGCGCTGTTAAAGGACGCGCTCGCCCCCAATCTGGTGCAGACGATCGAGCACAACCCGGTCTTCATCCACGGCGGCCCGTTCGCCAATATCGCGCATGGCTGCAACTCGGTGATCGCGACGACCTCGGCGCTGAAACTCGCCGACTATGTCGTGACCGAAGCCGGTTTCGGCGCCGATCTCGGGGCCGAAAAGTTCATCGACATCAAATGCCGCAAGGCGGGGCTGCACCCGGCCGCGGCGGTGGTGGTGACGACGGTGCGGGCCTTGAAGATGCACGGCGGGGTGGCGCTCAACGCACTGCGCGAGGAAAACGTCGAAGCCCTCGAAAAGGGCTTTGCCAATTTGCACCGGCACCTCGCCAATATCCGCCAGTTCGGTCTGCCGGCGGTGGTGTCGGTCAACCGCTTCAGCGCCGACACCGCGCGCGAGCACGCCCGGCTGAAGGAGCTGTGCGCGGCCGAGGGCGTCAAGGCAGTGATCGCCGACCATTGGGCGCAGGGCGGCGAGGGGGCGGTCGAGCTCGCCCGCGAGGTTGTCGACCTGGCCGAGAGCGGGGCCGCGAAGCTCAACTTTCTCTACCCCGACGAGATGCCGCTCCTCGAAAAAATCCGCACCATCGCCCAGCGCATCTACGGCGCCGCAGACATCGAGGCTGGCAAGCCGGTGCAGGACCAGTTGGCCCAACTGCAAGATCAGGGCTTCGGCCATTTCCCGGTATGCATTGCCAAGACTCAGCTCAGCTTCACCACCGATCCCAACGCCAAGGGCGCGCCGAGCGGTCACACGGTGGCAATCCGCGAGGTGCGGCTGTCGGCCGGCGCCGAATTTGTCGTCGCGGTCTGCGGCGATATCATGACGATGCCCGGCTTGCCGCGGGTGCCGGCAGCCAACAATATCGAGGTCGACGCCGAGGGCCGCATCACCGGCTTGTTCTGAGGACGAAGGATTGCCGCCGATGACGCTCGACGACATGGCAACTTTGGCCTACCCGCGCAAACTGGTCGAGCAGATCATCCTTGAGCT
>Ga0210386_10003045_pt1 | contig 14124 bp, 12 predicted proteins | sample IncBWH32OmetaG_FD_160091 | JGI IMG/M metagenome (GOLD analysis project Ga0210386, IMG submission 160091) | Forest soil microbial communities from Barre Woods Harvard Forest LTER site, Petersham, Massachusetts, United States - Inc-BW-H-32-O ... | reverse complement strand
GTGACCTTCGAACACCATCAAATGGTTGATCGAGCCAAGCGAGTGATAGCCCCGCGGCGTCAGTGTGAAGCCGAGTTGCGACATCAGCGCCGCGGCAGGGTCCATGTCGAACAGCGCGTTGATCACCACATGGTCGAGCGCGAAAGTCATCGTGATTGATTCCGTGCGATTGATCTCACGAATGTTCCTTAGCGCCTTCGTCAGTCTTTCGAGGAGAGCACGACCGAAAGCAAGGTTGAGGCATACCGGGCGGCGGCGTGCGGGTCCATATGCGGTGCTACCGCGAGATATTCCTTTACCGCCGCAAGGGCCGGTCGGCTGCGATCCGTCAGCCTTGCCAGCGTGGCAGCGACCGCGGAATCAAGCTTTTCCGCCGGGACTACTTCACTGAGAAAGCCCAGTTCCAGGGCTTCAGCTGCTCCGATTTTTTCCCGCGTGTAGATGAGGTGCATGAGACGCTTGGGCGGCACCTTGCCGAGGACGGCCGAGATTGCGAGGGTTGGTGGCAGGTTCGTGTCCATTTCCGGCAGCGAAAACTGCGTCCCCTCGGCTGCAATCGATAGATCGCATTGGCCTACCATTGCACAGCCGAACCCTCGTGCCTCGCCCTGCACGACGGCCACAACCGGCACCGGCGTCGCGCGGATATCCGCGTAAAGGTCCAGGATAGGTTGCGTGACGCCGGTTCTCATTGCCTGTGCGCTCTTCGGCTTTGCCGAAGCGGGGCCCGGGTCTCTGCCAAGACAAAAGTGCTCTCCTTGCGCCCGAATAATAACGGCCTTGACGGCCGGATCGGCGCCGCTCTCGCGAATGGCTTGTCCCAGCGCGGAGACATCCTCCGTCATGAGGCGGTTGCCTTGATCCGGGCGGCTCAGCGTTATGGTGGCCGTGAAGTTGGTTTCGTCGCGGTTTACAAAAAACGGGGCGTTTTCCATCGTAGTCCTTTCAGGGGATATGGCTTTGAGCAGGGATGCCTTCGGTCAGTCAGCATCGCGCGGTCGCGAATCAGCCTTTGATCGTGTTGCGGAGGCCATGAAGCAGGACCTTGAGCCCGGAGATCGGTTTCGCGGGATCCTGCGCTTCGCTGTCGTCCTGAGGTCCGAGTTGAGCCGCGAAGTTGCGGGCAAACTCGTTCATGATCACCTGGGCGGTATTCTGGATCAACGCGGCTCCACGCCCGTATTGGGCAATCGAACCGGCCAGTTGGACATCGGTGTCCACAAGCACGCGGGTGCCTTCAGGAGCACTCGCAAGAGCGAACGCCACATTGGCCTGCGCGGTTCCTCTCGCCTTGGTTTCCGAGCCGCTCGCTTCCGCCACGACGCGATGGTTAGCCTCATCGACTTCCTTGTAAATCAGCTTGCCCTTGAAGTTGAGGAGCACGGGGCCAAGCCGAACCGAGATCGTGCCGACATAGGCTCCATCCTCGCTTTGCTCCAGCAACTGCGCGCCGGGCGCGCAGCGCGCAATGCGCGGAATATCGTTTAAAACCGTCCATGCCTCGGCAGGCGGAACAGGAACGGTAAACTCGTTATGAATCTTCATGATGGATCCTTTTTGCCCCGCGCCCCGAAGCTATGCGACGTGCTTTCCATAGGCGCCGGCGCGCTGAAGCGCCTGCACGATGCGGTCGGGCATGAGCGGCGTTTCGGTGAAGCGAACTCCGAACGACGACAGCGCATTCTCGGTCGCAGCGATAATGGCGGCGGCGGCGGGGATGGTTCCGCCTTCGCCCGCGCCCTTTACGCCAATTGGATTCAGCGGCGAGGGGGTCTCGACGTGAGCAATTGCACAGATCGGGACGTCGGTTGCCATTGGCAGCAGATAGTCTGCGAAGGTCGTGGTTAGCGGCTGGGCATTCTCGTCATACTGCATCCATTCGAGCAGTGCGTTGCCGATGCCGTGGGCGACGCCCCCTTGCACCTGTCCATCGACGATCATCGGGTTGATGACGTTGCCGCAATCGTGCGCGACCGAGTAGTTGAGGATTTTGATGGCTCCGGTGCCCACGTCCACTTCAACCTCCACCACATGCGTCCCGCTGCAGTAGGAAGCCTGTGTCGGCGTGAAATACGCGGTATGTTCGAGGCCGACGGGATGATCTGCATCCATGGAAAATCCAGGCATGCCCTGCGCCGCGCGGGAAAGCTCCCCGAAGGATATGGTCGGGCGATTGCCGCCGCGCCCTATCGCTTTGCCATCCTCCAGATCAATTTCGCTTTCGGGCAAACCCAGCGCCCGCGACGCCAGCTTCAATATTGAAACGCGTACATGGTCGCCTGCGATGGACGCCGAAGAGCCGGCGTTTACCGCGAGGCGACTCGCGAAAGCGCCGACGCCATTGGCAATTCCTGCCGTGTCGCCGATCGTGACCGCCACATCCTCGATCCGGCAGCCGACCCGATCGGCAACGATCTGCGCAAGTGTGGTCCGCGTACCCTGTCCCTGGCTCGTCGCCCCCGACGTAACCCGCACCCTGCCGTCCGGAAGAATACGCACGGTTACGCCCTCGAACGGCCCCAGGCCGGTTCCCTCGACATAGGAGGCGACGCCGATGCCGATGAAGCGCCCGTTGGCCTTCGCGGCGGCCTGTCGCGCGGGAAAATCCGCATAACCGGCGAGTTTCAACGCGGCATCATGCCCGCGTGGATAGTCGCCGCTATCATAAATCAGCGGCTTTCCGTCACGGAAAATCAGGCCCACGGAGTAGGGCATCTGTTCGGGGCGGATATAGTTGCGACGGCGCAGATCGGCTGGATCGAGCCGGAGTTCGTGCGCAACCCTGTCCATCAGCCGTTCCATAGCGAAGACAGCCTGCGGTCGGCCGGCGCCGCGCACCGGGGTCGTCGCCACTTTGTTGGTAAACGCGACGGTGCAAGCGAGATGATAGGCCGGGACGACGTAGGGGCCCGGCATCGTTGCCCCCGCGATATAGGGCATGATGATGCCCCAAGGGACGAAGGCTCCGGTATCGTGCAGCATGTCTCCGCGGACGCCGAGGATGTTGCCGTCATTGTCCACCGCGATCTCTACGTTCCAGTACTGGTCGCGTTCCTGCGTAGCGCAGAGGAAATGTTCGCGCCGATCCTCGATGAACTTGACGGGACGACCGAGCGCACGGGAAGCGTGCGCGACTACCGCGTCTTCCGGATAAAAGATCGCCTTGGGTCCGAATCCCCCGCCGACATCGGGAGCGATGATGCGAATGCTTTCGAGATCGACGTCCAGCACTTCGGCGAGCATCCGCCGCGCAATGTGCGGTGTTTGAGTAGAAGACCAAAGTGTCAGGCTGTCCGTGGTGACGTTGGTCTGTGCGAGCACGCCGCGCGTTTCCATGGCCATGCCACCACCGCGATGCTGCCAGAGTTCCTCGCGGAACACATGCGGTGCCGATGCGAACGCCGCCTCGACGTCGCCGTAATTCATCACGAACTGAGAGACGACGTTGCTGTCGAGATCGGCATGCGCACGCGGAGCGCCGTCGGCGAGCGCCGCGCGAACGTCACTCACCGCCGCAAGCACTTCATAATCGACTTCGATCGCAGCCAGAGCGTCCTCAGCCAGGTAGCGGCTGTCGGCAACGACGATCGCGAGTGCCTGCCCGACATAGCAGACTTCGTCGACGGCCAGACTGTGCTGCGTTCGCAGCGTCGCCATCGTTGCATTGGGAAGCAGCAGCGGCATTCTCTGCTTGCGCATGCGCTCGGGCAAATCCGCCGCCGTCAGAACGGCGTGAACGCCCTCGCAGCGCATCGCCGCGGAGGTGTCGATCGACCTGATTCGGGCGTGCCCATGAGGGCTGCGCAGGAACGCCGCATGCAATGTGCCTGCAATATGGATGTCGTCAACGTATTGGCCCTTGCCCGAGACGAGGGCGACGTCCTCAAAGCGGGTGACGCGGGCTCCGAAGTTTTTCGATCCCATCACGCGGCTCCCTTGATACTCTTGAGGTGCTCCGCGGTAGCCAGCGCCGCCCGCACCGGGCCGGCGTATCCAGTGCACCGGCACAGATGGCCGGTGAGAGTTTCGCGCACTTCCTGCTCGGTTGGATCGGGATTGTCCGACAGCAGTTCGGTCAGACTCATGAGAATGCCCGACGTGCAGAATCCACATTGCAGGCCGTGATGCTCCTGAAATGCCTGCTGCAGAGGGTTAAGGCCGCCGGCAACGCTTAGCCCCTCCACCGTGGTCAGGCTTCGGCCGTTCATCTGAACCGCGAAAGTCAGGCAGGATCGGGCGGAGCGGCCGTCGATCAGCACGGTGCAGGCGCCGCAGACCCCGTGTTCGCAGCCAAGATGCGTCCCGGTCAGGCCGATTTCGTGTCGAACAAAATCAGCCAGCGTCATGCGGGCTTCGACGTCGCGGGTGTAGGTCTTGCCGTTGATATTGACGGAAATCGAATGGGTTGTCGTCACACCGTTTCTCTCTTCCTTGTCTTCATTCTCGACGATGCTTCATGAAGGGCGCGTGTCGTCAGAACGCGGGCAAGATGTCGCCGGTACGTCGCGTCGGCATGGATGTCCGCAGTCGCTTCAACATCTCCCGCCAGACTGGCCGCGCGCGCGATGACGCTGTCGTCCAGATGCCGTCCCACCAGTGCTGCTTCTGCTTCATCGCGCCGGATAGGACGGTCGGTGACACCGCAAAGCGCAACAGCCGCGCGTTCGATGACGCCATCGTTGTTTGCATCGAGCAGGACCGCTGCGCCGGCCACGGCAAAATCTCCGTGCCGCCGCGCATACTCCTGGAATGAATAGCCGTGTCCCTCTCGCCAGGGCCGGATATGAACGGCGAGAAGGATTTCGTCATACCCCAGCGCGGTCGTCATGAAGCCGGCGGTGAATTCGCGCATCGGAACGATGCGCGTGCCGTTGGCTCCCGCGATTTCGATCTCGGCATCAAGCACAAGGCAAACGGTGGGCAACTCGGCAGCCGGGTCCGCGTGCGCCAGACTGCCGCCCAGTGTTCCACGATTGCGCGTCTGCCGATGTCCGACATGGGCCAAGGCCGCCTTGAGCAGCGGGACCTTGTTGGCAAGAGCGGCTGAAAATTCGAGCTCGCGCTGGCGCGTCATCGACCCGATCCGCAGCGTTTGAGCATCGAAATGCAATCCCGACAGGCCGGCGACATTTCCAAGATCAATCAGATGATCCGGCATGGCGTAACGGAAGTTCATCATCGCCACGAGGGATTGGCCGCCTGCGATAGCCTTTGCATTGTCCAGGGTGGACATCAAGGCGACGGCTTCATCGAGGCTCGTCGGCGCATGATATTCAAATGGAGCTGGCTTCATTGCCGGCCTGCCATTCGGTCCAAAAACTTGCGCATATCGAGACCTCCCAATCTCAATTTTAGAATACGGCGTGCGTCAGCCGATCCCGCCTGATTAATAATCAGGTCAGTTTATCTGTTCTCTTGTGTGGAACGTTCGTTCCGCTGATAGCCTATCGGGTCCATACGTCCTGTCAACCGTTACGAATAATGGCAGGGTTTCTGTTGACGGGAAATGGCTCTCGTGTTCCATTACAGAACGATTGTTTCTTTCTAGAGAACACATGGACCGGAATCCGATCACCAAAGTCTTGCGGGCCCTGAGCTGGCTGATCGAGGAACCATCCGGTTCCACCGGGGTGCGCGAGATGGCGACGGCTCTCGGTTTGTCGCCCAGCAGCGCCCACCGTCTTTTGACCGCGCTGACCGACGAAGGATTCGTTCGCCAGGACGCCGTGTCCTCGAAATATCATTTGGGTGTGGAATTTTATCGCCTGGCCAACATCGCGGCGGCGAAGGCACCCATTCGTCAGGCGGCGATGAAGCACATGCAGCGTTTGGTCGAGGCCTGCAACGAGACCGCGCTGCTGGGCATCTACGACGACCTTAAACAGGAAATGATCTTCGTCGCGCGGGTCGAGTCCAAGCACGCCCTGCGCTATGCCGTTGAACTGAACCAGTGGATACCGGTTCATCTCGGCGCCAGTGGACTGGCCATCATGGCCTTCCTTTCCGCCACCGAAATTGAATCGATCATTGCCCGTACCCGGCTCGCGCCCTTGACCGACCTGTCAATTACGGAGCCTTACCGCCTTCAGATGGAATTACAGACGATCAGGACTCGTGGAGCCGCCGTTTCACGAGGCCATCGCGTGCAAGGGGCCGTCGGCCTGGCCGCGCCCATTTTTGGGCCGAGCGGCAAAGTGGTTGGCGATGTTTGTCTCACCATTCCGGAGCAACGCTTCGATGCAAGGGCGGAAGATCATATCCTTGATCTCCTGCGCGCGTGCGCCCAGTCCATTACCGAGGAAATAGGCGGTCGCGTCACAGACAAGCAGGCGGCCTGAAACTTACCCGGCAAGTGAGAACGAAACGATCCATCAGAAAACAGAAACGGTCAAAAAGAGCCGCGATCACAAGGGGCGCATTCAGCGTCAAGGAAACGCAACATGGCATACGTAACTGCAGCGAACGTCGCTGAAGAATCGAAAATCACCTCTTATCAGTGGCTCTGCCTGTTATCTGCCTTTGCGGGCTGGATGTTTGATTCGATGGATCTGAACTTGTTTACGCTCGTGCTGTTTCCGAGCGTAGCCAGTCTGACGAAACTGACCAGTCCCGCCGAAATCGCCCGCTACGGCGGTTACATCATGGCCATCAAGCTGCTGTGCTGGGGCATGGGCGGCATCCTCTTCGGGGTCGTTGCCGATCGCATCGGGCGTTCGCGCACGATGCTGATCACTATCGTGATCTACGCTGTATTCACCGGGCTGAGCGGTCTGGCGCAGAACTGGATTCAATTGGCGGCTTTGCAGGCGATGGCCGGATTCGGCATCGGGGGAGAATGGGCCGCGGGCGCTTCGCTCATCGCGGAGAGCTGGCCGGAGAAGCACAGGGCGCGGGCCATGCAGATCATGCAGATGGCGTTTGCGTTCGGCTTTTTTGCTGCCGCGCTCGACAACCTTCTCCTTGGCCCAATCAGCTGGCGCTGGGTGCTGGCTGCAGGCGCACTGCCCGCCGTGTTGAGCCTTCTGATTCGCTTTTTCGTTCCTGAGCCGGACCGCTGGGTCGCCGTCCGAAAACGCGATGCGGGCCTTACGACCGCCGGACAGACCTTTGCAGCGATCTTCAAGCCGAATATGCGCCGCAGAACCATCGTCGGGGCAGTCGTCGCATCTTCGGTCATGATCGGCTGTTGGGGCGGCCTGACCCTGCTGCCGAGCTGGATACAACAACTGGTGCGAGCCACCGGTGGCACCAACGGCGTATCGGTGATCAGTTATGCCTTCATGTTGATGATGGTCGGGGCCGTCCTTGGCTATGCGAGCCTCATCTGGATAACAGATGCGCTCGGTCGACGGGGAGCATATTTCATCTTCAATATCTGCTCGCTCGCTTCATCGCTCTATCTGTTCTGGTTCGTAAAGGACCTGCCGACGCTGCTCTGGTTCATGCTGATCTACGGATATTTCGTGATTGGCGGTTTCGGGACCTTTGCAGTGTACTTGCCCGAACTCTTTCCGACGCGCGTCAGGGCCACGGGGCAGGGATTTTGCTGGAATGCCGCGCGGTCCGCCACCGCGATCGGGCCACTTATTGCCGGATGGCTCGTCGCGCAATTCGGTTCGTTCCCTGCGGCCGCCGCGGCGATCTCGTTCGCATATGTGGTAGGTGCGGTTATGATCTGGTTCGGGCCGGAAACGCGTGGAATTCCGCTTGAGGATTGATCTGAGAACGGCGCAATCCTCGGCGTTGACGACGGCGTCGGGTCAGATACGCGTGTCGCGCGCGACTTCGATGAAGTTGCGCACCAGCGCGGAGGGATTGTCGCGCCGATACACCAAAGTCAGGGGCATCGGTGGCAGCGAGCCGCGAACCAGTCTGCGATAGACCACGCTGTCGTTGTGGAGCGCGCGCATGGATTCGGGCACCAGCGAAATTCCCTGTCCGGCGGCGACCAGGTTGATCGCGGTGATGATGCGGGGAACCTGTTCCGCCACCTGCGGTTCGAAGCCGGCCTGGCGCAGCGCGTTCATCAGCACCTCGAAGATTCCAAAACCATCGGGACGCCGATAGAGCACGAGGCGCTCCTGCTTCAGCACCGAAAGCGCGACCGGCGAGACCGACCGGGCGAGCCGGTGATCGCTTGGTAGCGCCGCCACGAACGCTTCCTCGTGCAGGACATGGCCTTCCAGGGCGGGTAGACCCGATCCGGTGATGCGGACGAACGCCATGTCGAGGCGCTTTTTGTCGACTCCGGAAAGCAATTCGAACGTCTCGCGTTCCTCCACGTCAAAGGTCGCCAGCGGATAGGCCTGACGGAACGCGCGGATCAGCTTTGGTGCGAGGCGGTGCAGCGAGGCGGAGCTGGTGAAGCCGCAGGCGACATGGCCCTGTTCGCCGCGGTCAAAGCGCCGTACCCGCACAATAGCGGCGGCGGCGCTGTCGAGCGTGTGGCGGGCATCTTCGAGGAATTGCCTGCCGGCCGCGTTGAGAACCACGCGCTTGGCGACGCGATCGAACAGCCGCACGCCAAGTTCGGCCTCCAGGCTGCGGATCTGCTGGCTCAGCGGCGGTTGCTCCATGTTGAGCCGGCGGGCCGCCCGCGTGACCGAGCCGTCCTCGGCGACAGCCACGAAATAGCGCAAATGCCTGAGCTCCAAGGCACTCCTCCCTCATACTTGTAAAATATCAACTTGGTATCAAAGATATATTTTACATACCTGGTGGCAAGGTCAATGTTGACGGCGGACGGAGACTTGCGACGGTCTCCCACGTCTTTCGACGATGAGGAGCAGCGAGATCATGGCCACCCCCAAAGTTGCAATCGTTGGCGCCGGGATGGGCGGCATGGCCGCCGCCGGCACGCTTCGGCAGGCAGGCGTCGAGGTCCAGATCTACGAACAGGCGCATCAGTTCGGCCGGATCGGCGCGGGGATCCAGATGCTGCCGAACTCGATGAAGGTGCTGCGCGGCATTGGTGTCGAGGATGTGCTGCGCGCGCACGCCTTCGCGCCGTACTCTCATCTCAACCGCGTCGGCGACACCGGAGAGGTCAAGCGCGAACTGCCGATGCCGGAAGATCTTTATGGGGCGCCGTTCCTTTGCATCCATCGCGCCGACCTGCACGAGGCGCTGACCTCGATCGTGCCGAGCGAAATTATTCACCTGAACAAGAAGCTGGTCGGGCTGGAGCAGAATGGCGGACCGGTGACACTTTCTTTCGCCGACGGGACGACCGCCAAGGCCGACGCCGTGATCGGCGCCGATGGTGTCCACTCAGTCGTGCGCGACATCATTATCGGACCCGACAAGCCGATTCATCGCGGCCGCATCGCCTATCGCTCCGTGTTCAAATCCAACTTGATGCCAAAGGAGATATCCCGCTCCCGCACCAAATGGTGGGGCGAGGATCGTCATATCGTGATCTATTATACGACCAAGGACCGCAGCGATCTCTACTTCGTCACCAGCGTGCCGGAGCCGGCGGACTGGGTGACCAGGGAGTCGTGGTCGGCCAAGGGCGATGTCAGGGAATTGCGCGCGGCCTATGCCGGCTTCCATCCCGAGGTTCGGATGGTGCTTGATGCCTGTCCTGACTGCCACAAATGGGCGATCCTGGAGCGCGAGCCGCTGCCGACCTGGAGCCAGGGCAGGGTCGTCCTGATCGGGGACGCCTGCCACCCGATGACACCTTATATGGCGCAAGGTGCTGCGACGTCGATCGAGGACGCCGCGGTGCTGGCGCGTTGCCTGAAGGATGTGCCGGTCGATGGAATCGAGACGGCATTCAAGCGTTTCGAGGCGCACCGCAAGCCGCGTACTTCGAAGATCCAGCAGATTTCCAGCGCCAACACCTGGATGAGTGGCGGCAATGATGACCCGAGCTGGCTCTATGGCTACGACGCCTGGAACATCTCGCTGGACGAACCCGCTCCCACGCCAGGCGCCACCCGGAAGTCGGCGGCAGCGTGAGCGGGTCTGTGCCGGACGCAACGCTGTCGGTTTCACGAAATGTCCGTCATCTGACGCCGATCGAATGCCCGCCGGTGATAGCGGAAGAAATTCTGACGCTGATGGAGCGGGCGCGCGCGACATCTGATCCAACTGCCCACGCCTCAGGCCAGCTTGCACGTGACGCGTATTGACCGATAGGGTCGGACCGAAAAAACAGAATAAACGGGAGAAAACCTTGTCAGTCGCCAACGCGGAGCCGTGGTCCGAGGCTCCTGCCGTTCCCTCGTCCGCGCCGCCCTTGGCGCCCGAGGATGCCGCCGCCTCCCTGATCGTGCGTATGGAGCAGGTGCCGACGTCGCGCTGGTACGTCCACGCCCGAATCGTCATGGGTAGCGCGACGTTCTTCGACGCGTTCAATGCGCTATCGATCGCTTTCGTGCTGCCGATCCTGGTGCCGCTGTGGCACATCACGGCCCTCGAAATCGGCTTCATCATAGGCGCCAGCTATGTCGGCCAGATTATCGGAGCCTTGGCGTTCAGTTGGGCGGCCGAGCGTTACGGCCGGGTGCCATGTGCTGCGGCCGCCACCGCCATTTACGCGGTGATGAGTCTCGCCTGCGCCGGCGCCTTTAGCTTCAGCGCTCTATTGGTTTGCCGATTCATTCAAGGCATCGGGGTCGGCGGCGAGATGCCGGTCGCCGCGACCTATATCAGCGAGCTTTCCAAAGCCCGCGGCCGCGGGCGCTTTTTCATGCTGTACGAGATGATCTTTCCGATCGGCCTGATGGTGACGGGCCAGATCGGCGCGGTGCTGGTGCCTCTGTTGGGATGGCAGATCATGTTCCTGATCGGCGGCATTCCCGGGCTTGTTATCGCCTTTCTATTGTTGCGATTGCCGGAATCCCCACGCTGGCTGATCGGCAGGGGCCGTCTGGCCGAGGCCGAGGCGGTGGTCATGCGGTTGGAGGCAGCCGCCAGCAAAGCCGGCACAGCGCCTGCCTCGACGCCGGCCGTGTCGATGCCGGCGCAGGTCCCCGTTCCGAAGCGGGCGCGCGGCAATTTGAGCGAGTTGCTATCGCCCGCCTATCGCGGCCGTACGCTGATCGTCTGGGTGTTATGGGCCGCGGCGTACCTGATCGCCAACAGTCTCAATAACTGGATGCCGACGCTCTATACAACCGTCTATCAACTCGGCCTGCCCCAGGCGCTGCGGGCGGCCTCGATGACCAACGTCGCTCAAGTGGTATTGGTGTTGGTATGCGCGATGGTGATCGATCGGACCGGCCGCAAATACTGGATGATGGGCGCCTTCGGGCTTGGCGCCGTGCTGCTGAGCGTGCTGGCGTTTGGCGGGACCCAGGACGTCTCCTGGGTCATCGTCTTCAGCACACTTAGTTATGGGCTGGTCGGGTCGATCGCCGCTGTGGTCTATCTCTATACGCCCGAAATTTATCCAACCCGGATGCGGGCGATCGGAACGGGCGTCGCGACCTCATGGCTCCGGGTCGCTTCGGCAATCGGCCCCACGCTGGTCGGATTCATGCTCGGCAAAGGCGGCGTCGACTCGGTATTCCTGATGTTCGCCGGCGTGGCCGTGCTGGGATTGGTCGCGGCCACCCGGATGATCGAGACGCGCAACCTTCGCCTCGAGGATATTGCGCGCTGAGAGCCCCTATTCATCCGAGCTTTGCCGCGATCTCCGCAAGACCGCAACCTGCCGGCACGCTGTCAAGGCTGATGCCGACGGGTGATCGCGACCTGTGCGGCCTGAGCGTACAGACTTGAGATCAGATCGAGCTGGATGCTGGTCGTCTCGGACTTCGCGGCCCAGCCGTCCAGCGCGTCGAGCATCGGCGGCAACGTCGCGGCGCGCAAGGCGGCATAACCTTCGGTGACGGAACGCCCGGTCGCGGTGGCGCGATAGCGCGTTTCCTTGCGCGACGAACTGCCCTCGGTTTCGATCAAGCCCGCGCGAACCAGCTTGCGCGTGGCGTATTGAAGATTGGGGACGTCAACGCGGTTGAGCAATTGCCCGATCTCGGAAAGCCGCTTCGGCTCATCGCCCATCCGAACGACATTGAGCACGGCGACGTCGTCACCGGTGAGCGGCACGTCGCAGACCGCGGCGAGGCACGCCGCCTTCCAGCGATAATAGGCTTGCGCCAGCCGCTCCAGTCCGAATTCGAAATCAGATAATCGCCGTTCCGTTTCAGTGCGCGCGAGATGCCAGGAGCCCGGCCGTTCGATCACGGCCGGTTGGGTTTTCGATTTCGCAGTCCTGCCGATCTTCTTGCGCGCGGAATTGGTGGTCCTCTTCAAAACGGTCTCCTGATGTCACGTGCGCTCAAGGCGTAGGCAACGCTGCTTTATCTATGCTATTTACAATTGAGAATCTTACATTAAAAATTCAATTAAGAAAGCACGATGAAGTGGCACCGCCTGAAGGCGGGCGTTTTGGACGGGGGTCGATACAATGGCAGGACAATGGATTGATATCGCGGCTGCCGATGGCGGCACGTTCAAGGGATATCTTGCGCTCCCGGCATCGGGATCAGGTCCTGGCATCCTGCTGTTGCAGGAGATTTTCGGCGTCAATGCCACGATGCGCGAAACCGCCGATTACTATGCCGAAGAAGGTTACGTGGTGCTCGCGCCGGATCTGTTCTGGCGGATGGAGCCCGGCGTTGACCTCGGTTACACCGAAGCCGATTTCAACAAGGCGTTTGGCTATTATCAGCGCTTCGATGCCAATCAGTCGATCAAGGACTCCGCCGATGCACTGAAGGTGCTGCGCGCGCGTCCGGAATGCGTCGGCAAGGTCGGCGCGCTCGGCTTCTGCCTCGGCGGCAAGCTCGCCTATCTCGTTGCGGCGCGCACCGATGTCGATTGTGCCGTCAGCTATTACGGAGTCGGCATTGAAGCCGACATCGGCGAGGCCGCACAGGTCAAGTGCCCGATGGTGTTTCATTTCGCCGAGCTCGACAAATACGCGCCGGCGGAAGTGCGCGAGCAGATCAAGGCCGCTTTCGCCAAACGTCCCGACGTCGAATTGTATCTGTATCCCGGCTGCGACCATGCCTTCGCGGCGCCGGAGCGCGCGAGCTTCAACAAACCGGCGACCCTGATGGCGCATTCGCGCTCGATCGCGCTGTTTCGCAAGGTGCTGGGTCCGCACTACGATCTCTCTGCGTTGTGGGATCGTCATACCGAACTGGAATTCGGGGTGCGTTCGGCGGAAGAGACCATGACGACGATGGTCGCCGAACCATACGTCAACCACATTCCGACCATGACCGGCGGCGTCGGCTATCGCGATCTGTTGCGCTTCTACAAGAACCATTTCATTCCGAAGACGCCGCAGGACACCAAGCTGATCCCGATCTCGCGCACCATCGGCGCGGACCGGATCGTCGACGAGATGCTGTTCTGCTTTACCCACGATATCGAGATCGACTGGATGCTGCCTGGCGTGGCTCCGACCGGCAAATATGTAGAAGTCCCGCTGATCGCGATCGTCCGGTTCCGCGGCGACAAGCTCTACAACGAACACATCTACTGGGATCAGGCTTCGGTGCTGGTGCAGGTCGGGCTGCTCGATCCCGCTTTGCTCCCCGTAGCCGGCATAGCAACGGCGAAGAAACTCGTAGACGAGACGCTACCCTCGAACACATTGATGGCTCGATGGGCCGAGAGCGCATCGCAGGCCGCTGAATAAATCGCCTTCAATGAACGGCGCCCGTCCCGGGCGCCGTTTCGCTCTGTGGAGATTGTCATGAATTCTTCCACGCTTTCTCGCCGCACCATCCTGCAACTGGCCGGCGCCGCCGCATTGCCTCTCTCTTCCGGTCTTCTGTCAGGTTCGGCGCAAGCGGCCGCCCCGCGCACGCTGACCATTGCCTACAATGTCAATTTGCCTTCGTTCGATCCGACCGTCGGACAATCCGCGGTCAATCCGACGATCCAGTCGATCTATCAGTCGGTCTTCGATCCCTACATCGGTCAGGCGCCCGACCTGTCGTTCAAACCCGGCCTGCTGACGAAATGGGGCTGGAATGCCGACCGCACCAAGGTCATTCTCGAACTGCGCAAGGGCGCGACCTGGCACGACGGTTCACCGGTGACGCCGGAAGACGTGGTCTGGTCGCTGACGCGCGCCGCCGACAAGAACAGCGGCAA
>Ga0210386_10003044_pt1 | contig 14124 bp, 11 predicted proteins | sample IncBWH32OmetaG_FD_160091 | JGI IMG/M metagenome (GOLD analysis project Ga0210386, IMG submission 160091) | Forest soil microbial communities from Barre Woods Harvard Forest LTER site, Petersham, Massachusetts, United States - Inc-BW-H-32-O ... | reverse complement strand
CCGAAACTATCTTTCCGTCCGCCATCACAGCTTCCAAGGAAACATTCTCCAACGTGGTTGGAAAAATGCGCCCGCGGATGGCCAAGACTTCCCCGCTGACGCGCACGGCCTCGGAAAAATCGCCGGTTACGTGACTCAGTGCGGTAAGAAAAAGGTTTCCGAAGCTGTGTCCGCGCAATCCGCGGCCAGCATGAAAGCGGTATTGGAAAAGGCGCCCGAGGAGGGCTTCATCCTGTGAAAGCGCGACCATGCAGTTGCGTATATCCCCGGGAGGAAGCACGCGATATTCGCGGCGCAATCGCCCGGAACTGCCTCCGTCGTCCGTCACTGTAACAATAGCCGCGAGATCACTGATCGGGTGGCGCTCCGACTCATGCCTGCGGCGGGAAATGAAATGCTTCAGACCGCGCAGCAGCATTGAAAGTCCCGTGCCGCCACCGATTGCGACCACGCGCACGCCCCCATGGCCCGTGGCGCGTTGTCGTGTGCTTTTTTTCATCAGGATTGCTTCGCAATTTTACGAAGGCTCGGCACAACTGGTTTCAAGCGCCCGAGGCTTCGCGTTCAGGGTAGAGCAATTCAGTAAATCGGGGATCTTCCTGGAGGAACGCAAAATCTTCATCGTTACGTGCGTGATAGCGATTTTCGGGGCGCAACTGAATCGCGATTTTCAAATTTTCCATCGCGGATTCGGCTTCCCCGGTTAAGCAATCGAGCGCAGCCATGGCGTAAAAAACATAGTCAGCCTTGGGCGCTAATTTCTTGGCGCGCAAAAGATGCTCGCGCGCTTCATCCCAGCGGCCCAAATTCATCATGGCTACGCCGGACTGATAATGTTCTTCTGGTGTTCGTACGGAAGGTGCAGCCTGCTTGGCCATGCGCTGCTCAACAATGCGGAGATGGATGCGCGCACGATCGGCTAATTCCTTGCTCGGGCCTGCCTCAACCTTTTCGAGCAATTCTTTTGCCTTCACAAATTTTTGCTGATGGAAATGCTGTACCGCTTGTTCGTAAATCTTTAGCTGCTGTTCGAATTGAGGTTCTACCATCTGGCGTACCGCTTCCGCGTGCGCTGCGATTTTACTAACTTCCTTGTTTTTCAATGGCTTACGATTACTCTTAACCGAACCTGCCCGACCAGCTCGTTTTGTAGACTTCCCAGTCTTCGGCATTTCGGGGAGTCTAACAGAGGTCCTACCCGCCGTCAACGGAACAGCCTACAAGCACGGGGAGGGACAGTTTGCCGCCCTCCCGGTACCTATAACCGCTTATTTCTTAGTTACGGCTGCATTCGGCATCGCTGGCGCTGTTGCCGGCATTGCCCCAGATGGGGTCGAATCCTGTACCAACAACTTCTTTGCGGAGTCCGGAAGCTTGTCGCTGTTGGCAACGAAGAGAGCTACTTGCCACATTTGATTGTCATCCAGAATTCCTGAGAAGGTTGGCATTCCCGTCAGGCGGATACCGTTCTTGATCTTCCAATAGCTTTCTTGCGGAGGATCATCCGAAACGCCTTTGCCCTTAAACATAAGGGTAGCGTGGGGATACATATTCGAAGCGATCGGAGCAGGCTGATTCGGCAATCCGTGGCAAACCGAACATTGCTCCTTATAAATTTTAGCGCCGGCCACATAATTATCGTCGCTCGGCTGAATCGGTGGCGCTGGAACGTTGGCCTTCTCGATATGCGCATCAAGAGATTTGTTGGCCATCTTCTTTTCCATCATCATCGGCGGATCCGCAACGGCTGCCGGCGCCATTCCCGATACAAAATAAAAATAGACGGACCCAGCAAGTAGAGCGACTCCAATTAACACACCAACGACGAAACCCTTCATATGGTTCTTTCTCCCTTATGCGAAATTGGACACCAGAGTATAGTTCAATTGCTTCCTAATTCCCCACTCAAAATTTCTCTAAAATGCCTATGTACGGGCATGTCCCCGAAACGAGCAACGGAAGCCTGAGGAATCACACAAAATTTCCAGAATACCCAAATCTTTACCGACAATAGGGTAGAACTCTTCAACTCTGAGTCATCCTTACGCCTGGGGGTTGTACGACCGCCTTATGCCTGTGGCGCAACAAAACTTGGTTTGAACATTGGACTCGCTTGGCGCGTGTGCTATAAAAGAGGACCGGTCAGTCAGTCCGGACAACCGTGCCTTTTATCAACTTTCCTGCTCGCGAAATTAATTGCAAGTTGGTTTACTACGGCCCAGGTCTGGGCGGTAAGACTGCCAACCTTCAGTGGATCTACGACCATACGGGATCCGCACAGAAGGGCAAGATGATTTCCTTGGCAACGGAGACGGATCGAACGCTTTTTTTCGATTTTCTTCCAATCGATCTGGGCACGGTGCGCGGATTTAAAACGCGCATTCATTTGTATACAGTCCCTGGCCAGGTATTCTACGAAGCGAGCCGTAAGCTCATTTTGAAGGGCGCCGATGGCGTTGTTTTCGTAGCTGACTCGCAGGAAGAACGTCTGGACGCAAACCTGGAAACCATGGAAAACCTCCGCGAGCACTTGAAGGAACACAAGCTCGACTTCCAAACGATTCCCTATGTCCTGCAGCTCAATAAGCGCGATCTTCCCGGAGTCCTTTCCGTCGAGGAACTTACCAAGCAACTGCAAGTGAAGGGCGAGCCGGTTATGGAGGGAGTGGCCATTACAGGGCAAGGAGTGTTTGAAACTCTGCGGGAAGTGGCCAAGCTGGTCCTTGCCGAATTGAAAAAGGGCACTTAGTAGTACTAACATTCCGATCTCTTAAATTTATCTGATCAAACTTTCCTTTCAGACAGCTGTACTTCAGTACAGTGGACATTCCAATACGCTCCGCACATTTTCTTCATTCACAGTTTCCTAAGCGATCTATCATTATGTATATGCAGATTTCATTTTCTGCGGATTGCGAACTGACATGAATTCCAAGCTCCTTACGATTCTCGACCAACAACATGCGCCCATATCGGATCCAGCACTGCATGAAGCTCAGGAAAACCTGCAGAAGCTGGAGCGCCGCGACTGGTGGTTGTGGAGCATGGCTGTCGTCGTCATGCTTTTGCTCACGTTTGCCGTTTTCTCGATGAGCTTTCCGGGCATTATTAAGGTTGATGATCCATGGTTTGAACTCAGCTTAAGTCGAGACATACGTGGCCTCGTCGGTTTAGTTCTAATCTTTAATGCCTATACCATCTATCAGCAAATCATGGTCAAGCGATTGCGCCGGGACTATTCGGGCAAGATCAACGAGATGCAGACTCTGCAAGTTCGCGCCGAGGAACTCGAACGATTGGCGCAGGTAGACCCCTTAACGGGGCTGTCCAACCGACGGGTCACGGAAGAACGTCTCGCGTCGGAAGCCTCACGCTCCAGGCGGACTGGGCACCCCCTGACCGTTGTTTGTTTCGATCTCAACGAGTTCAAACATATCAATGATACCTATGGCCACCTCGCAGGGGACCTCGTCCTCAAACATTTTGGAAATCGACTGCAATCCGCAATTCGAAAATCGGACACCGCAGCGCGCATGGGGGGAGATGAGTTTCTGATTTTGCTCCCTGATTGCACGACGAGCCAGGTTCAAATCCTCATTTCCAGACTGCGGCCCATGGAACTTGATTGGGGAGGAGTAAAAATTCCCATTAGGTTTTCGGCGGGTTGGGTTGGATACGACAAAGATGAAACAACAGAAAGATTTCTGGAGCGCGCCGATCGCATTTTGTATGCCGAAAAGCGCTCCGGAAAAGTGGTCGAAAAGGAAGCGAATATGCCTTCCCGCAATGAGACACAGGCTAAAACAGAAATGTCCTCCGCGATCGTGTCTGTGTGATTGACTTTTGGCATTTTTATGTTTAAGTATATTTAATAATTGTTTAATGAATTAGATCTTGGTCCTCATCGAGCTGGCTACAAACATGCAGTGAAATGATGGGCGATATTGGGTATAACAGGTCATCAGAAATTTTTGAGGCAATCAAATGGCAGAAATAACCACCACTAGAAGACGAAGCCAACGCCTGTTTCTTCGGGTTCCGGTAGTGGTCCAGGCGAGTGAACCGAATCGACCTCCCATGTTGGAAGAAACTCATACTGTTGTCTTGAATGCTCATGGCACTCTTCTGGAAATGCACGCCGCTCTCGACACGGGCCAAACGGTTACTTTAAAGAACCTTAGAACAACCGAAGAAATTGAATGCACTGTGAAATTGGTTACTCCAACTGATGGCGACAGATTCAATGTTGCTCTTGAATTCAAGAAGCCCAACGCGAGTTTCTGGCAAATCAGCTTCCCCCCGGAAGATTGGGCTCCGCATGATAAAGACCCTCGGAAACCCCGCTGATAAACAGGGGCAAAACTCCATTATTTCCTTGAATACTCTTGAGACCCGGCAAGATCATCCCGTTTTGGGATTTTGGCGGAATTCCTTGTGCAGTTTCTTCAATAAAAAAGGGAGGCAATAACCTGAACGGTTATCGCCTCCCGGGGTGGGGTGTTGCTGGGTAAACTCGGCAAATCAAAATTCAAAAAGTCTTGTAAACCGGCTGCTTCCTTGCAAAAACTTGAGTTACCTTCACCATCTGACCTAGGGAATAGCATACAGTGCACGCAATGTCAACAACGATTATTGTTAAAAAATATGCCTGTTTACGAAACCCTGAATTCGCCATTCGGCAAAACCGACGGAACCGCATCCAAAACTTCGCGAACCCTTCTACAAAGGGCGGAAGGGGTGTAAGGCTTTCTGAGAATTGCCACTCCGTGTTCTACAAGATCAGCCAAAACAGCAGTTTCATTACTGTATCCCGTGGCGAAAACCACTAAAATCCTCGGGTTTAGCTCCTTTATGGCAGCGAAAACTTCAGGACCACTACGCCGAGGCATGATAACATCCAGCAAAACCAGCGAAATTTTCTTTTGATTCATCGTAAAGATTTCAATGGCTTCCTCTCCGTCATGCGCCAACAGCACGTTATATCCTTTGGCCAACAAAACGGAGTAAGCCATCTCGCAGATCCCATCGTGATCGTCCGCAAGCAAAATTGTTTCGTTTCCGCCGCGGACCGGCAAATCATCGAGAACGAAGGGTCGAAATTCGGTCTGGGTTGGCACACCATTCATGGGAAGAAAAATTCGAAATGTACTCCCTTTTCCGGGTTCGCTTTCCACCTGGATAAATCCGTTATGCTGTTTGACAATGCCATAGACGGTGGCCAATCCCAATCCAGTCCCCTTGCCCATGGGTTTGGTGGTAAAGAAGGGCTCGAAAATTCTTTCTCTCGTCACAAGGTCCATTCCCATCCCCGAGTCTTTCACTTGCAATGCGGCAAAGCAGCCGGTTTGAACGCCTTCTGTGTTTCGCGCATCTTCTTCGGAAAAGTTGGCGTTATGGGTTTCGATCGTAAGGGTTCCGCCTTTCGGCATGGCATCGCGGGAATTGAGGCACAAATTGATGAGCATTTGTTCAATTTGCGTGGGATCCGCGCGCACCGACAGCAAATCATCCGCCAGATTTGTTTTGATTTCGACATCTTTCCCGATCAATTTGTCCAACAGGCTCATCACGTCACGAACGGTTTGATTGAGGCTCAAATTTTTGGGCTCCAGAATCTGCCTGCGCGCGAAGGCCAGCAATTGCTGGACAAGAGCTGTCACCCGATCACATTGAATATGAATTTTTTTGAAATAGTTTTTCAGCACCGGGTTCGTGGCAGCCGTCTCATCTTCACCCATCTCCGCCCAACCTAAAATGGCGCCAATTACATTGTTAAAATCGTGAGCGATACCTCCAGCGAGTTGGCCAAAGGCTTCAAATTTTTGTGCTTGTTGCAACTGCCGTTCCAGTGCCCGGCGCTCGGTGACGTCCCTCGAAACCGTAGCCACAAAACGTGGCTCACCTGTTTTTTGATCCTTTACCTGAAATCCCACGAAATCCATTGGCAGGCTTCGTCCTGTTTGGAGGTGGCGAAATAGCAATTCTCCCTCCCAATGGCCTGATGTGAGAAGCGCTGGAAGTATGGTGTTATAAACCAGCGGGAGATCGGCGGGAACTACGTAATCGATCGAGTGGGTTCCTTTAATCGATTCTTCACTGGGAATTCCAAGCATGGCGCGGCCCGCGGGATTCACATATTGCACGTTGTCGTTCAGGTCGGCGACCGCGATAAAATCCCGGCTGTATTCGACCAGCGTAAAAAATTTCTGTTTCTCTTCCTCCGCCCGCTTTCGTTCCGTAATGTCCAGGGCAACCACGAGACCCGCTATCACGCCGGAATAATCCATTTTATGCAGAAACATTTCCACGTCGATTACAGAACCGTCCTTCTTGCGATGGCGCCATTCACCGGAAAGCCTCTCGTGCATCCTCGTATCTCGGATAGCGCCCAACAATTGGGGGATCTCTTCCGCCGGATGCAATGCTCCGGTATTCATCTGGAGAAATTCCGCGCGGGTGAACCCATAGTGGCGCAACGCCGCGTCATTCACTTGAAGGAATTGGAGTGTTTCCATTTCAAAAACCCACATGGGCAGCGGATTTTTTGCGAACAGAAAAAGTGAATTCCCTTCGCTTTGGCGCAGGGCCTGAATCATCAGCTGCCGGGCGTCGCGCAGAGCTCTTTCTTCGAGCGCTCGCGCCACGACCACTGGCAGCCGGGCTAAGTTGTCTTTCAACACGTAATCCGTAATGCCTTGTTTAATGCATTCGACGGCCACTTCTTCGCCTAACGTTTCTGTAACCAGGATGAAGGGAACGTCACGCCCGGCCCGCCGCATGGCCGAGAACGCCTCTATACCAGTCCATCCCGGCAAACGGTAATCGGAGAGCACTACATCGAAGGGAAACCGAGAGATAGACTCCAGGAATTCCGATCGCGTGGCGATGACTTGCGGCTTGCAACTAAATCCCGCCCGCACCAATTCATCAATATTTTTCTCAGCTTCAGGAGTGGATTTTTCAATTAGCAGCGGATGCAAAGGTGCGGACATATTCCAAAACTTTGTCAAAGCTGTATTGGTCGTCGCCTGGCTCATCGTAGCAGCTCCCCACAAGTCATCCCGGAGAGCCGAAACATTTGCCAAGAATCGATTGGATGCCGGCGTGACTCTCTTCTCATGGAAGCCGAATAGCGAATGACGGAGCGGAGGAAATGGAAGGCCGACCTCACAGCTCGCGCGCTAGTAATCCATTCGTGGATATACACGTTTGCCATAAACTGATTCGAATCATTCAGGAAATGCATGCACTGCCTCGTCCATGAGTTTCAAAGTGGAATGCAAAATGAAATGCAATCAGGAATGATTGAGACCACGAACACTCCACGATTGTTCTATCGGCAGGAATGCGATATTGCTTGAGGCAAATTCGGAGGTCAGGTAATTGTCGCGCAAGGAAGGCTACGCAACTGTTGATTGTTTGGCAACTTGCGGCACGCTGTCGCGCGATTGTTTCTTTCGTTTTTCCTCATACATACTGGTATCGGCAATCCGAAGCAATTGCTCCAATGACGGTTGATGCATCGCAGGCACATCGGCGATTCCAACGGATAAGGATATCCGGAAATTCCACGATGTCAGCCCATTGATGAATTCGATCCGTGATTTGAGCCGTTTGCGAACTTGCTCGGCGGAATCCTGCGCCGCATCCGTCATTAACACGCAGAATTCGTCTCCGCCCAACCGCGCCAGGATGTCTGACTGACGAAAACAATTGCGCAGAACATTGGCCGTCACAATCAAGGCACGATTGCCTTCCAAATGACCGTGGGAATCGTTTATCAATTTTAATTCGTCCAGATCGATGTAAATCAGCAGCGCGGGGCCCCTGCGCTGAAGCATTCGCAAATGCTGTTCCGCCAGGGCCATAAATCCGCGGCGGTTGTATAAGCCTGTCAGATCATCTCTTAGCGAAAGGTCATGCAGATTTTTTTGGAGTCTGTGGCGCTCGATGGAATATTTCAGCGCTTTTACGAGGTTGGGCCGATCGAGCCGTTCCTTGAAAAGGATATCCTGCGCCCCTTGCCGCAAGGACTCCACCGCAAAAAGTTCGTCGTCACAATCCGCCAGTACAACCATGGGGATGTCCGGGGCTGCCGAACGAGCGGCTTGCACACATGTGCGACAATGTTGATCTTTGGATCCCAGATCAAGCAACAGAACATCCGTCGGATCCATGGTGATACGTTCGGCCGCGAGATTGACATCCGTGACGTGAGAAATATGAAAATTGCCACTATCTTGCGTATCTAAGAGTCCTCTAATTCGACAGGCATCTTTCGTTTCGCCTACTACCAATATCCGAATCGGACAACCATTCATGGACACCGAGCAACCTCGTGATTCCCAATCTTGGTTCGACCATTCTGAGATAAGTGAATTGAATTTCAGAATGAAACCAGGCTCGCCTCAAGACGGTCCATTGCAAAGTCGCATGGGGCCTGGGGGCCAAGCGAACAAGGGAATTCACTTTCTGGAAGGGTGAACACCAGTCTCAACCTCATGCAAAATGTTGTCAAGGGTGGGACCGAAACGTGATGTTTGAAAGATACTCCCCTTTAGAACGCAATTGCGGGCCTTCCAAACGAATCTACTTCGCAGTGTTACGCGTTTGACTCAGAAGATTTATAAACAGGCGGAATGCACCGGCGTTGCCTTCCGGCAACTGACGTGAAAACGAAAGCCCTGTGTAGATGTAAACGCCCTTGCCCGTGCGCGTCCATATCAGGCTGCCCTGCAAATCTTTTTCACCGGGATCGTGCATCGATAGAACCGTGTGATATTTTTCATCCCACTTTTCCAGGAAATAGAGACCGCGCTCCTGCACCCAGCCATCGAAATCGTGCGTTTCGATTTTATTCGGGAAATTCAAAAGCGGGCTTGCAGGGTCGGTGAAATTTACCGCCGCGGTTTCATCCGTCACGCGCGGACCCGGCCCCATGGTTGCGGGAAACGGAGCAGGCTTGAGCGGATCCCAGATGGCGGGACGCTGATCGAGCACAACAAGCGTGCCGCCATTTGCCGCGTAATCGAGGAGCCGCCAATTGGATGCGACGACATCGGAGCGCAATTCATAAGCGCGCATGCCGACAACGATGGAATCAAAACGGCTGAGATCGCCGAATGCCAGAGCGTTTGCATCCAACATTTCAACGTCAACGCCAAGTCGTCGCAAAGAATCCGAAATGGCGCCATCGTTATCCGCAGAAACGTAACCGACGCGAAGGCGTTCCGGAACCGTGATCGCGAAAACATGTACGGGCACAGTGGCGGGCTCGCTCCAAAGATAGGTCGGCAACGATGGCAGCGGTTCGAGCGAATTTTCAAATGTGGCATCGCCGCGCTTCACATAAGCTTTCAATTCGTAATTTCCAGCCGCGATTTTATCCGGCGCGCTGACAGTCAAGTGCACCAGACGGTCGCCTGCGCCGGAAAATTCAACGGCCTCTGGCTCCGGCGCTTTCCACCCCGATGGCACTTCGACCCCCACATTTACCTTCGAAGCTACCTCCGAAAACGAATGCACGCGGGCAAAAATGTCAAATTGACGGGGCTCATGCGACTCAACGACCACATACTGTTGGGGCTCCGGAGTAATCCCGACTGGAGGAACGATACGCAGTGGATAGGTGAGCACGCTGACGGAAGTGGAATGCAGACTCCCCACGGGCGCCGTAAAGTCGAAATTGTATCCGTCAACTTCCACGTGCGTGCACGCGTTCACGAGCGGCGGCGGAAACGGATAGAGAAATTCGCCCGGAGTGCGCGGCGTTTTGGCTCCAGCGGGGACTACAACGCTGAAGTTGATCGATCCTTCTTTTTCTTCCCGTTTCGTGATGTTCCAACCTGCGGGGAGCAGCAGTTCGGGCTTTGAGAAATTCGCTGGCAAGTCGTTACGGTGGGCGATCTCGGCGCGCACGCTAAAGCCCTCGCCGGCGACCAGCTCACTACGATCCGCGTTGGAAACAATTTTGATCGCCGCGGCATCCGAAAGCGCGTAATTGATTCGCCCGCGCACCTGTTCGAGTTCCCACAGAGCGCCGGCAGCCGAGACATCCTTCGACTTTTTCAGCTGGTCTTCGAGCGCGGCAATGCGTTTCCCCGCTTCAGCGATATTGCGCACCGCACTGCCCCAATCCAGTTTTTCCGCCGCAATGCGCGCCTGGTCCAGATCGTGATCGGTGGCGGCAAGAGAATCTTCCGCAGGCACAGGAATCAAATGCGCAAGAGAGGTCAGCGGCTGCGCAAAATCCGATGGCGAGGGAGCGCCGCCGGTGGAGCGCTTCAAACCGTACGGGCGCCGGACAAACGGTGCATTGATAAATGGCGTCACGCCTTGCGAGCGATGATGCAAATACCCTTCGAGTGAAATGTCACGATAGCTGAGCCCCCAGATCGGAGAAATTTCATCGGCGGGAACAATCCATGACCCACTGTAATCCACTTTTTCATTCGGCGCAGTCGCGCGGACGGGATTCATCACGGTTTCCACGCGCCAGGGTTTCAGGCCTTCCGCAATCTGATCCGGATACTTGGTGGGATCGGCGGCGGCTTCGACGGCTTTCGGCGTCTGGTAGCCGGAGTCCTGATGATTCCCGTGTCCGGTTGTCTGTCCACCCCATCCATTGACCACAATTTGCGGGCGCAGCATGCGAATCATGCGCACCATGTCTTCCAATTCCAGGCCCTGCCATTTTTCGAGCGTTTCGCTGAGCGTTTTTGAAAATCCAAAATCAACCACGCGCGTGAAATAAAGATGCGGCCCTTCCACATTCATGGCTGCGGAAAGTTCAGAGCTGCGAAGAATGCCGAGTTGCGCGCCTTGCTCCGGGCCAATGGCATTCTGGCCGCCCTCTCCGCGATTCAGTGTCAGGAGCGTTGTGTCCGTGCCCAGCGCATGCGGCAAGTAGGTGAGCAACGTCGAAGCTTCATCATCAGGATGCGCCACGGTGAAGAGAACGCGGGTCACCACGCGCGCCTTTTGAATCGCTTCGAGTGTGTCCGCGACGCTTTCGCCGCGGCCCGGCGCAGGTGGCTCCTGCTGCGCGGAGACTCGCGTCATCGTCAGAGAAAGCGCGCAGAGAACTGCAACGAGCGAAATCCAGACAGATTTTTGCGCACGCTTCATCGTTGCGCCTCCACGACAACCGCGAACGGCCAGATGCGCCGGTAGCGCGCCTGAATCATATACGTAACGATGCCCAAAGCAATCACTCCAAGCCCTCCCAGGGCGAATGTTCGACCGGTAGAGTAAAACAATGCCGCCCAACCCAAAATTGCCAATATAGCTGGCCAAGGATAAAACCACATCTTAAAGGGAAGCCGCTCCGGAGGCCAGTGGCGGCGCAAAATCATCACACCGACGCCCTGGCTGATAAATTGCACAATCAGCCGCACAGCGATAATCGCCTTGATCACACTGGATAGACGGAACAGCACGCTGAAAGCGAGCGACGCCGCGCCCAGAAACAACAGCGATACATGAGGAAAATGTTTTGTGGGATGCACTCGCGCAAAAATCGGAAAAAAATTGCCGTCCTCAGCCGCCGCAAAGGGCACGCGCGAATAGCTGAGCAGCGTGGTGAAGAGCGATGCGAATGCGATCCATAAAATCATGATCGTGGCAAAGGTGGCGGCGCGCGGGCCGTACAAGCGCTCCACAAATGTGCTCACAATGTATTGCGAATTTTGAGCCTCGCGCCACGGCACCACGCCCAGAATGCTGGTCTGCATCGCCAGATACAGCACAGCGATTCCCGCGATAGAAATCAGGATCGTGCGAGGAATATTTTTTTCGGGATCGCGAATTTCCGCACCCAGATTGCAGATGTGGTAGTAGCCCAGATACGTGTAGATCGTGTTGACAGTAGCCGATCCGAGCCCCGCAAAAAATAGCCAGGACCAGTTCCACGCGCCCGGCGGAAAATCAAATGCCATGCGCGCTGAAAAATGCGTCAGCCCTCCCCAAATCATCCATAGCATCGTACCCACAACGCCGACCCACAAAAATTTGGAGATCAATCCGACTGCGGAAATCCTGCGATATAAAAGCACGATTAAGGAAATAACGAGTGCGGCGGAAATCGCTTTCTGCTGATACAGCCCTAGCGGAACAAGATACGTCAGATATTGAGAAAATCCGATTGCGCCGGATGCAACCACGAGCGGCGCCTGAATCAGCGTCTGCCAAATATAAAGGAAGGACATCAGCCGCCCGCCGCGACCCGGTCCGTAAATTTCCCGCAGGAACGCATACGTGCCGCCCGCGCGCGGCATCGCAGCGCCAAGCTCGGCCCACACCAGCCCATCCAGCAGCGAAAGCACCGCGCCTGCCACCCACGCGAGCAAACATTGAGGCCCGCCCATGGACTGAATCACGAGCGGGATCACTATGAACGGCCCGATTCCGACCATGGCGTTCATGTTCAACGCTACGGCCTCGGTCAGGCCAAGGCCTCGTTCCAGTTGATCCTCTGGCATCGATGTGGACATAGTCGGCGCGAAGCGGGCAAAGCATATCAGATGCGTCCAGACCGCCAAAGCTTCCGCAAAATTGGGTGCTGACCTGATTTGAAATTTCTCGAATTTAGGAGGGCCGAGTTTTAACTCGGCCATTTAAGTTGCATTTTATCGCGGGCTTCAGCCCCTGAAGCTTCAGGGGTTAAAACCCCGTTCAGACCTAGCTAATCGTCGGGACTGAAGTCCCGACCTCCTAAACAATCGTGGCGAAAGAATTCCTTTCAAATAAGGTCAGCACACAGGATTGAAATGAATATTGGTTCGCCATATCCAGATGAAAACTATCCAGGGATATGGCAGGTATTGTTCCGGGGGGTTTTTAAAGATTTTCTTACCTAAACACAACGTCAGCAAATTTCTTCTATACAGATTCGATGGAATTGATCTTGGAGGCGATCTGCTGGACGAGTTCCGAGGATTCCTTGGGAAAGTGGTTGCGTTCGCGATCGGGGAGGTCTTTTAAGATTTCTTCGTAGCTGATGGGATGAATCGGATGAACGACTCCAAAGCCCAGGATTTCCGCCATTTTGCAACTTCGCCGCACGACAGTGAGAATGGTCGGGTCTCCCGCAATAAGAGCGTCATGATGTCGTAATGTCACCTCGCTGAAAATCTTGGGAAGATTCCAGCGCGTAACCAGAAGCTTGCCTGCCTGACAGTGATCGATAGCGAATAAATCGCGTTCGCGCGCCATGGCGTCGCAGGGTTCATTCTCCGCTTTGATCAAAAAATCGGTGTACTCCTTCGGATACGCCGCGATCAGCCCGAGCCGCCCGACATCGTGCATGAGCCCGGCCGTGTACGCAACATCCGCTTCCATTAAACCCGCTTTCGCAAATTCCTCCGCAACGATTGCGCATGCCAGACTGTGACGCCAGCACGCGCGCAGCACGGGCACTTCGATGGATTGGCCGAGATACGCCTTCATCGCAACGGTTACCACCACGCCCTTCACACGCTCCAGTCCGAGCATATGAATGGCCTGCAGAACACCGCTGATTTCTATCCGCATATTGAAGAGCGCCGAATTCGCTAAGCGAAGAATTCCGCCCGCCATGGCGGCATCCGAACTGATTAGTTCACTCAGCTCCGATAATGCACCGCGTTCGCGCGACATAACCTGAAGAGTCTTAACAGCCACAACGGGGAATGCCGGAACTTCCGTCAAAGATCCCGGCATGAATTTTTGTTCGCTTTTTTCGGTAGTGGTCATAGTCGGCGCTTATTTGCAAATACGGGCGGCATCCTGGAATGAGCCGGGCCTGCTCTACGCAAATCGCGAGCGTGGGACGTTTCACAATGAAACAGGCGGCCCCATGCGCCCTTCTCACCTTTAATCTTCGGCGAAAATCGAATCCAAGTTTAGCGAATCCTTGCAAATATATTCCCTCTCCCGCAAGCACAAATCGTCGTCAGAGGAAACTGGTTGAGTATTCGCTGGAAGCATGACTCGCCACTTATTTTGTGCAGGTCCCTCAAAATGATGCAAAATCTCTTCGGGGCAAACTACACGAATGGTTAAGCTCGGGGTCATCGTAACCGCCGCCACCGTGACGATTCTTGTTGTGGAGTTCTTTCGTATGCGCCGGCGACCATTTCCCCTGCA
>Ga0210386_10003041_pt1 | contig 14127 bp, 9 predicted proteins | sample IncBWH32OmetaG_FD_160091 | JGI IMG/M metagenome (GOLD analysis project Ga0210386, IMG submission 160091) | Forest soil microbial communities from Barre Woods Harvard Forest LTER site, Petersham, Massachusetts, United States - Inc-BW-H-32-O ... | reverse complement strand
GCCGAATTGAAGGCTCGGTCGGGTGGATCGCGACGATCGGTGCCGGATGCGATCTCTTCGCCCCCTGGCTGCCGCGAGAGACTTATGAGCAAGTCTACCAGAACGGCCCGGACGTGATCATTGCCGGCTCAGCTCAGCCTGTGGGAACGGCCGAGGCAGCTTCTGGCGGTTGGCGGATTAACGGACGGTGGCCATTCGCTAGCGGCTGTCAGCACGCCGACTGGATGTTTGGGCTTTGCGTCATGATCGAGGATGGGAAGCCACTCCCGGGACCCGCTGGGGAAGGCGGGCCACCGCTGATCCGAGGCGTCTTCCTGCCCGCGCGCGACCGGCAGATCGAGGACACCTGGTACGTCGCGGGGCTCAAGGGTACGGGGAGCCATCACATCGCACTCAAGGATGCGATAGCCCCGGCGGCGAATTTCTTCGATCTCGTAAACGGTCGACCGTGCCTGCCGGACCCGCTCTATCAAGCCGTCCTACAATTCCTTCCGCTGATGCACGGCGCAAACTCGCTGGGTATAGCCGAGGGCGCTTTGAACGAACTGGTCGAGCTGGCCAAAGCCGGCAGAAAGCAGCTACAGACCGCTTTGCCGATGAAGGATTCTGAAACATTCCAAGCCGAAGTCGGCCGTATCGAAGCCGAACTAAGGGCGGGAAAGGCTTTGCTCGAGCTCCAGGCAGCAATCCATTGGCGTCACGCGCTTGCCGGAACGCTCAGGGACGAAGCGCTCCTTACGCAAGCCACACAAACTGCTATATGGCTCGCGACGACCTGCGTTCGCGCAGCTGATGCCTGCTTCGCGCTAGCCGGTGGCAGCGCAATTTATGAAAGCTCACCACTGCAACGGCGGCTGCGTGACCTTCACGTTGCCGCGCAACATGGCGCTGCGCAGCAGCGACACTATGTGAAGGCGGGCAAGCTGCTTCTGGACCGTTTCGTGGGCACTGACAGTTCCCAGAGGCTATGAGTGGACGGAGTTGAAAACTGTGGTCCTTCCCGCATGCCTGTACCTTAGCTTCTAAGCTCCAACGCCGTGAATGGAGGCAAACAGATTAAGTTTTTACTATCCTGAAAACTCAAAAATTCCGGAGGTAAATCCTTAGAATGGCGCTGGACCGGTCAAGCGCCAAATCAGGAGTTTGCATCCTTGGTGTTCTGAGGCGCTTTGTTGAAGAAGCGCTCGAGTTGTTTTTAGCGATCTCTTAGATGAGAAAGAAAAAAGCTCTCAACGAGGAACTCGACAGGAACGTGGTGTTTTATAGAGCGGACGCTACAATCCCTCCGACACCGAGCGCTCATGAAATTTGCTTTGGAACGTTTCGGTAGACTCGATTGCGTCGTCAACAACGCTTTTCGACGCGCTCTTCCAACCAGCCCTCACCGCTTGTGAATTATTGAATCCCAATCTTCCGTTCAACCAAATTGGCCCCGCGACAAGAGAACGTCCAAAAGGGACGCCGAAATTTACGGAAACTGACCAAGGGCCCGTTCCTCGACTTGTGGCTTGGCTATCAACGACCTGGCCCCGACCGCGGCTTTTCGCTCCGACCCCGGCCGGATGAGGCCTTGTGTTGTCCCGGTTGCCGAACCCGCCGCCTTTCCCGTGCCGGTTCAGCCTCTACCCCCTTTTTACTGCCCGATTGGGCCTTGGCTCTCGGCTTCGGCTTTGTGATGGTCTGCGCTTTCTCGCCCGCTTTTTCCATGGCTCGGGGCCGTCCGACACTGACCCCAGCCAGATACCGCGCCAGTCGCAATTGCTTCGCAAAATCCTCCTCCCGGACGAGCGCGTAAGGCGGTCCAGGAACCTGGTAGGTGACTGGGGGAGCCTCAGCTTTTCCAACCGAACCGGCTCCCTGAGCAACAGAACCCTTAGCTTTTGTCCCCTCCCCTTCTTTAATGAACAGCCGGATCGCCCGCATTAAATGTTGGGTGGAGATATCGACATTCCGTTCCCTGAAAATCTGGGCGATCCGGTGAATGCTGATCCCGCTGCGGTGCGCTTCCAGAATCTCTTCCTTGCATTCCCTTAAGGCATCGATCTTCGCCGATTTGCGGTGCCGGCCGCCTGTCGAGCTGCGAGCAACCTGGACCAGATATGCGGCAGCGGATTTGAGGAGGTTGGGATCGGGATCAGTCAAGGCAAGTCAGGGCGTGCGGTTCAAGCTTATGATAAAGAAACGGCAAATTGGCGATCAAATTCAGGATCACAATAGAGGAGAGCTTCGGGATCATCCAGAAGCTTTCTCGCGGCGGGATTTAGACTGATACAAACACCGGCCAGGCTGCGCTTTTCGGACTGCGGCCGGTATGGTTTAGCGGGCTGAGAATGTCACCGCTTCAAATGACCAACCTGTCCGACATAGTTCCCGCCCGCGCGAGACGGCGTCGGATCACCTCTACCTCTCACCTCTCACGGCCGCTCTGGCCCGTTTTCTTTTCTCGTGGGACCTTGCCAATCATCGATCCGACGAGACAAGTACGGGCGCGGACACAAGCAGCCACTATCCCTTCGTTTTGGATTCAGGGTCCACTGTTTTTAAAGCTCGACCCCAACGCAAAGCTCTCGCGCGTTGTATCGGAGATCAATCTCCGTAATTTTCGAAAACGTTTGGTCGCCGAAACACCCCGTCTGCTGCAAACAACGAACCGAGGAATAGAATATGATGTTGATCACCGGAGCTACTGGAAATAATGGACAAGAACTTGTGCGCCAGCTCATCGCCTTAGGACAGCCAATCCGGGCGCTCGTTCGCAATCCAGAAGAGGCGAGCGGCATCAAGGGGCCGAATGTGGAATTAGCGGTTGGTGACTTCGATCGAAGAAACACTGGATACGGCTTTGCGCAATATCGACAAAGCTTTTCTTCTGACGCCTGCCGCGGAACGCTTTGTCCAGTGGCAGGTCGCTTTTATCGAAGCCGCACAACGTACCGGCGTGAGGCATCTGGTCAAATTCTCGGCTTTGGGAGCGGCCCCGAACACGGTTTCGGAGTTACTTCGTCTACATGCTCAAACAGACGGTGTCTTACGCAATTCCGGCCTGTCATACACAATCCTCCAGCCGAACATGTTTTATCAATATATGCTTTCGTCTGCCGATACGATTAAGTCACAAGGGGTATTCTATTTGCCGTTAAAGAACGCGGCCCAAAGTACGGTAGACATCAGGGACATTTGCGCGATCGCCGCCAAGGCCCTCGTTGAGGATGGTCACGAAGGGAAGACTTATGTTATCACCGGACCGGAAGCACTCACCTTTCAGCAGGCAGCCGAAACGCTGTCCAACGTGTTAGGCCGGGAAATCCGGTATATCGATGTGCCGCTCTCGGTGGCAGCCGACGGCATGCGCAAGGCAGGAATGCCCGACTGGAATGTTCGAATTGTGAGCGAACTGCTTGACTATTTCGCCTCGGGGGCTGCTGCGACTGTTAGCGATGCGGTGCCGCGGCTGCTCGGACGTCCGGCGATCTCCTTTGAACAATTTGCGAAAGACCACCGGGGCGTGTTTTCAGCCTAGGTGCAGCCGTCACGCGGTGTTTAGATCGGAGATTTACCTGCTGCGGCGGGTTGAAGATCTTAGCGCAGGGTGGAGCGCCTGCGGGACCTGGGTTTATAAAGAATGCGAGCCCGCCCCGAAAGGGCGGCAGAGTCTCGAGCGCCCGTGGAGCAGACAATTCGTTTGGCTAGGCAGGGAATTTCTTCCGCCCCTCACCGGGCGGACGGTTTTGGGGTGCTAACCCAGGGTTCCGCTGCGCTTCACCCTGGGGGCTAAGTTCTTCGACCGCTTCCCGGCCGTTGCCCTGCCGGCACCTCCGCTCCGCGCTGAAAGAGTGACTGTATTTTGCTTTCGATTATTTCGCTTGTCCAATGTTCTGAACCCACCGGCCCTCCACCAATCGCCAATCACTAGTCACCAATCACCTTCCCCCTCCCCTATTTACGCCTTGCAAATGCATTTTCTCCCTTCTAGTGTTCACTAGAACACTATGCCGCCATCGGGTAAGATCATTGAGCTTCGCCAAGTCCTGGCTGAACGTTTTCCCAGGGAACTGCCTCCTCCGTCTTCCCTCTTGGCTACGGGGGTCGATTGCTTGGATCGGCCCTTAGAAGGAGGCCTGCGACGTGGATCTATCACTCAATTAGTCGCTCCCCTCCCCAGCTGTGGAAGCGCATCTCTCTTACATGAGCTTATCGAATCCATGCAAGCCGCTTCCCAATTTGTGGCTTTAATCGACGGCAAAAACAGTTTTGAGCTGATCGATCCAGCGAATCTCTTGCTTTGGATCCGATGCGATAATGTTTCTCAGGCTATTCGAGCCGCCGATTTAATCATCCGAGATGGGAACATCGTCCTAAGCATCTTGGATTTGAAGCAAAATGAGGCACGAGAATTGAGAAAGGTACCGGCCACGGCTTGGTACCGGTTGCAACGTGTCACCGCTGAATTTGAGACCACTTTGCTGCTCATCACCAGCTACTACATCTCCGGCAGCTCGATTGCCGCGTTGCAGATCAATAACCCTCTTCTAATTACGGATTTCTCGGAACTATCGTCGACGATACCTCAGAGCCGGCTAATTGATTTCATTTACCGAAAAAACCATCAAGTGGAGCCTCAATATGCCCAAGCCTAAACTGTTTGCTGTTGTGCATACTCCTTATTTTCGGCTGCAGTGCGCCCAACAAAAACTGCTCAACGCAGAAATCGAATTCAATCAACAAACCAATCTGCCTTTATTTGGCGAGTCAAAAACAGTTCCTAAGACGGGAGATAAAATTCCATCTGCTTTGCTCAATGATGCAGAAATTATCGAAATAAACCCTGCAGCCGATGCCGCCGGCGTTAGCATTGGAATTACTCCCAGTTTAGCGCTAGCGCGAGCACCTGAGTTGCAACTTTATAGCTCGGTTGCCGAACGAGAAGAACAGCAACAAGAAGCGTTACTGCAACTTTGCTATCGATTTTCACCTTTTATCGAAAATACTTCTCCTGGTGTCTGCACGCTCGATCTACGCGGCCGTAAAGATCAGCATCAGGAATGGTGGGCCCGCGAGCTTCTCGCTCAATGGAGAATCCTAGGTTTTACCGCGCAAATCGGGATTGGCCCTAACCCGGAACTAGCAGAACAAGCCGCTAAATTCGCGAGCCCCTATTTAGCGGTAAACGCCAATAGCCAATTACTTCGATCTCTTCCTCTGGAATCGCTCCAGCCCTCTCATGAGCTATTAGATATTTTGCATAATTGGGGGATCCGTACCTTGGGTGAACTGGTACGCCTACCTAGAGAAGATATTGGAGTACGTCTAGGTCTCGAGGGGTTAGCGCTTTGGGACCGAGCATCAGGTCGTTCTACTAAGGTACTCCATCATATGCAGCCGCCAGAAACCTTCAGGGAATCGATTGATCTTGAGCAACGGTTGGAGACGCTGGAACCCCTTCTATTCATTCTGAGACGATCTCTTGAGCATCTCACTTTAAGAGTGGAGGCGGTTTATCGACTGGTAACAGAGATCCGGATACTCCTGCTTTTAGACAATGAAGAAACCCTGGAACGTTCCCTGCAAATACCAGCGCCCACCCGCGATGTAGCCGTTCTATTCCGAGTTCTTGCCCAATATTTAGAGACCGTACAAACCACAGCCCCAGTGGTAGGATTTGTCTTAGAGGTATTCGCCAGTAATCCCGGAAAACATCAATTCGATCTATTCCAGAGCGGCTTAAAGGATCCTAACCGTTTCTTTAATACCCTAGCGAGATTAGCCGCGCTGGTTGGTAACAATAGAGTGGGAATACCAGAAAAGATCGCTACCCATCGACCCGATAGCGTCCGTATGCAATGGCCTGCCTTCGATTGGATAGATAAAGCTCCTACCGCGACTAAATCGCCCAGAATCGGTCCTGCTTTGCGTCGTTATCGTCCGCCGATTCCGGCCACGGTTGAACTTATATCAGGGAAACCGGTCAAAATCCAAAGCCAGTCAGTAAACGGCCAAATCAATAAACTGGCTGGTCCTTGGCGTTCTTCTGGTGATTGGTGGCATACCGATCGGTGGGAGATTCAGGAATGGGATATCGAGCTGGCTCAAGGCGGCCTCTATAGATTGACTTTATCGGCCGGTTCCTGGTCTATCACCGGAGGATACGATTGAGCGGTAGGGACGAGCTCCTGCTCGTCCGGACAGTCGTACTGTCCTCGTCGTCGTCCTTCGTCCTCGATAAAGCAATTCTTACCACCGCTGTGAATACCAGATGAGTTTTTCCATTCGCCGGTAGACGTCCATTCAAATGACTGATGAGATCAACATGCAAACACACGCTACTTTCGAGGACAGCTTGCCCGACGTAGCCGCCCGGCCTGTCCGACAAAGCTTCCTGGGGATTAAGCTACAGGGCGAAGTCGGGAGGACGACGACGAAGGACGAGTACGATTAACCCCTGAGCGGGAGCTCGTCCCTACCGCAGGCCATGTACGTCGAACTACACTCCCGTAGTGCATTTAGTTTCTTACGAGGTAGCTCTTCTCCGGAAAACCTTGCCTACACTGCTGCCGAACAGGAATTACCCGCTCTAGCGTTGTGCGACCGCGATGGGTTATGTGGTGCACCTCGCTTTTACACTGCGGCTAGGGAGGCTGGTATCCGGCCATTGGTCGGGAGCGAGCTCACCATGATTGACGGCACGGTTTTGCCTGTCCTGGTTAAATCCCGTACCGGTTATCAAAATCTTTGCAGACTGATATCGAGAGCAAAATTGCGATCGCCTAAAAACGAGAGCGCGATTGATTGGGCTGAACTCACTGAATTCCGGGAAGGTCTAGTCTGTCTGACTGGCGACCTGGAAGGACCTTTGCACCGAGCCTTGGCTAGCAGCGATTTTGCCGGCGCAGATAAACGTTTAACTGATCTAAAACATTGCTTCGGTGCTGACCACCTCTTTATCGAGATCCAGCGTCATCATCAACGAGATGAGCCCTGGATCGAACAACAACTTCTGCAGCTCGCCGAAAAACATCGTTTAAAGCTAGTTGCCACTAATGGTGTTCTTTACGCAACACCGGAGCAACGGCTAGCATTGGATGTATTTACTTGCGCTCGTAATCATACTCACCTTGACCTTGCCGGGCAGCTACTGGAGCCCAACTCCGAACGTCATTTGAAAAATACGGCGACCATGTGCGCTCTTTTCAACGACCTTCCCCAGTCGATTGCCAATACGGCAGCCATCGCCCAGGAAATAGAATTTACTTTGGAGAATCTTGGTTATGAATTTCCCCGTTTCTCTGTTCCTCCAGGTGAGACCATGGATAGCTTTCTTGAAAAAACCACCTGGGAGGGCGCACATCGGCTTTACCAAAAGATAACGAAAAAAGTTCGGCAACAGATCGAACGGGAACTGGCTTTAATTCATAAATTAGGATTCCCAGGTTACTTCCTCATTGTCTGGGATCTGGTACAATTTTGCCGGCGCCAGAATATTATGGTCCAAGGTCGCGGTAGCGCGGCAAATAGCGCAGTTTGTTTTTGCTTGGGAATTACCCCAGTCGATCCCATCAGCAACAATCTATTATTCGAGCGCTTTCTTAGTGAAGGTAGAAAAGGGTGGCCAGATATTGATCTGGATTTACCCAGCGGTGATCGCCGGGAAACCGTTATCCAAGAGGTTTATCAGCGTTACAGTAGACTTGGAGCCGCCATGACTGCGAATGTCATCTGCTTTCGCGGGCGCAGCTCGATGAGAGAGATCGGTAAAGCGCTTAATTTACCTGAAGATATCATGGATCGGTTTTCCCGATTGCATCATAGCGGAGATTTCCCCCACACTTTAGAAGCACGCGAACAACTTAGACAATCCGGACTATCCCTGGATAATCCTCGGGTCCCCGCTTTTCTGAACGTTTATCAGATGATCCAGGGATTACCCCGCCATCTTGGCCAACATTCCGGTGGCATGGTGATTTCTCAAAATCACTTGGATTCGATTGTACCGCTCGAGAACGCCACTATGCCTAATCGAACGGTGATCCAATGGGATAAAGAAGACTGTGAAGATCTCGGAATAGTAAAGGTGGACTTACTCGGGCTTGGAATGATGGCGGCTTTACAAGACGCCATTGAAATTTGCTCCCAACGCGGTCACCCCATTGATCTAGCCAAACTGACCAAGGACGACCCACAGACCTATGATATGCTTTGCGCCGCCGATACCGTGGGCGTGTTTCAGGTAGAAAGCCGCGCGCAAATGGCGACGCTGCCCCGGATGAAACCGCGCCGGTTTTACGATCTCGTCATCGAGGTCGCCATTATCCGGCCAGGACCGATCCAAGGCCATTTGATGCATCCTTACTTAGCCAGGCGAGAAGGTTCCGAAGAGATCACTTATTTAGATGAACGGTTAGTGCCAGTGTTAGAGCGGACTTTGGGAGTTCCTCTTTTCCAGGAACAAATGCTTAAAATTGCCATGGTAATGGCTAACTTCACCGGCAATGAAGCGGAAGAATTGCGCCGGGCATTGAGCTTTCATCGATCTCAAGAACGGATGCAACGGGTTGCTCAAAAGCTTCGCCAGGCGTTAGCTGAAAACCAGGTAAGTGAAGCAGTCGCTGAAAAAATCCTGGCTGCTATCTCCTCATTTGCACTTTATGGGTTCCCGGAATCGCATGCTATCAGTTTTGCTTTGATCGCTTATGCCAGCTCCTGGCTAAAAGTACATAGACCGGCCGAGTTCTATGTCAGCTTGCTAAATAATCAACCCATGGGTTTTTATGCTCCGGCTACTCTGATTAAGGATGCGCAAAGACATCAGATTCGAGTTCTGCCGGTATCCGTGACAGAGTCCGATTGGTTCTGTACCGTAATATCGGATAAAATTGTCCGTCTTGGTTTTTGTTTAAGTCGAGGACTTAGCAATACGAACGTTCAACAAATGATCTATGAACGGCAACGTCAACCGTTCCGTGATCTGGTTGATTTTAGAAAACGCACCTATTTTGCTCGAGATGAGCTAAGGATTCTCGCCACCTCCGGCGCCTTGAATCCATTAGCCAATCACCGCCGACACGCTCTCTGGCTAGTCGAAGCTCCTCATTATCAAGGTGAGCTATTTACTCACTTGGATGAGCCATCCGATCTCTTGCCGCAAATGGAGCAAGTAGAACGGCTAACCGCGGATTTTTCTACTATGCGTTTAACTGTCGGTCCGCATCCTCTTGCCTATTTACGGCCCTCATTACCGGATAACATCTGGCGCTCTATCGATCTACCTCAGGCAGGTAATGGCACCTTACTACGAGTTGCCGGTGTGGCTATCTGCAGGCAACGCCCCGGTACGGCAAAAGGTTTTGTTTTTATCAGCTTGGAAGACGAAACCGGCATTAGCAACGTGATCGTTACCCCCGATATGTTCGAACGCTATCGCCTGATTATTACACAGGAAAGTTTTTTGCTAATAGAAGGAATCCTACAGAGCCGTCAGGGGGTAATTCATGTTCGGGCAAAGAATATAGAACATTTACCGACCTTTGCACTCGATACTCCTAACTCGCATGATTTTGGTTAAGTTTTATTATTTCACGCGCACCTTTTCGAAGAGACGCGCCGCAGGGACTAAATTTGGTGGTGGCCAGGCACAGGTCGACATCACCAAGCAAATCACACCGTCCCTACGGGGTTTGTCGGACTTTGCCGCGAAGCGGCCAAACAGAACAGCCCAGGGCTTTAGCCCTGGGTCACGTTGTTTGTAAAAGGTGCCCTGAAAGTGGCGCCTGATGTTGCGCGCACTGCTGGTAACACGCGAACAGCCTAAAGACGCGCCTCGGCCGCCACTTTTCCTCCTTCGTCCCACCTTCCCAGAACAACGGCGGACAGGCAGGGCGAATTTCTTGCTGCGCATAACCAGGGCTAGAGCCCCGGGCTGTTATGTATAGCCACTTCGCGGCAAAAATCCGACACGTCCCTCCAGAACAAGACCAACCGGTCTTTCTCATCAAGTCTCAGCGCTTTGCGCTTAACTCCTTCGAAACCGATTGCGCCTCGAGAATGATTCCCCTCGCCTAAAAGAAGTTCTACCATCCCCTTGTCTCGGCCGGATTCTCTTCACATCGGTTCCACTGCTGACCGACGGTTCCTTTGCAAAAGTGGCTGGATCCACTGTCTGAGCCGAGATCTGTTTGCCGGATAGAACTTTAGCCAGCGTCCAATGTTTTCCTGCTCTTCGTTCTTTCCCAATAAATGCTTCGGCCGCAGCTAATTTCCGCAGCAGATCTGGCAGCAGAGCACGCGTTTCTGCTTGTCCTTTCAATTGTGATGGCAAGCTCATCCAAACAGCTAGCCGGGCATATACAGGTTCTGCTTCGGAATACTTACCTAGTTCGTAATAGATATCACCCAGAAAGCAGGCCCACTTCCATAACCACGATACCTCTTCCCACGTGCCCTCTTTCAGGCGAGTAAAAGTCAGCCAATAACTGAATTTTTGGCACGACCCGCGGTATCCACAAATCTCCAGCGCAAGCCAACAAACCTGCTCTGCGCTTGAGTATCTACCGGCAGCGAGTTCCGTCGCGTACACCCTTCGCAGCTCGATGAGCTTCGTATTTTCCATCTTGGACCTCCTCTAAAATGAACTTATGGCGTTAAGCTCGCTTGTTAGCGTTCACACAATAGAGATGACGTTCCTACGCAAATATACTTGCAGGAGATTACTAATAGCGGATCCCGCGGCCGATGAGAAGGACCGATTTCGCGAAGGTGCAAAATGCAGCCTACGAATACTACAGCCGATATATAAAATATGATTCCTATCGAATGTAGGAAAAATATATCTTATATACTCCCGGCCAGGAATGGCTGGGAGCCGTTAGCTGTTAGTTTACGACTCTATCCCAGCAAGGCAGATGTACTTGATGGTCATGTAATCATCCAGGCCATACTTAGAGCCTTCCCGGCCGTACCCGGACTCTTTTACCCCTCCGAAAGGCGCCATGACGTTCGAGATCAGGCCGGTGTTTACGCCGACCAAGCCAAAATCGAGAGCCTCGGCGACGCGCCAGATTCGACCGATGTCGCGACCGTAGAAATAGCTCGCCAAGCCGTACGGAGTGCTATTGGCCAATTCGATAGCCTCACTCTCATCTTCAAATGAATAGAGAGGAGACACCGGGCCGAAGATCTCTTCCTGAAAAAAGCGCATTTTTGGCGTCGCCTTGGTGATCACCGTCGGCTCAAAAAACAGGTGGCCTAACGAGTGAGGCCGACCTCCGATGGTGACCTCAGCGCCTTTCTCGGTCGCGTCCGCGATAAAAGACCGGGTCTTATCTACTGCTTCTTGGCTGATCAAAGGGCCAATATCGACACCTGGTTCGAATCCGCTGCCTACCTTCAACCTCGCCACCTGTTTCGAAAATTTGTCCGTAAACTCATCGAACAATCGGCTCTGAATGAGGAATCGGTTCGTACAGATACAGGTTTGACCGGCGTTCCGGTATTTAGCCGCGATCGCTCCCTGTACCGCTTTGTCCACGTCCGCGTCAGCAAAGACGATAAAAGGCGCATTGCCGCCGAGTTCCATCGTAACCTTCTTCAAGGTATCGGCGCTTTGCTTTACGATTAGTTTCCCAACCGGAGTTGACCCGGTAAAACTCACTTTGCGGACATCCGGGTTGCCGGTCAGCTCTTTACCGATGGCGACCTCATCCCCGGTGAGAACATTCACCGTTCCCGGGGGAAATCCGGCTTCTTCTGCCAACGCTGCCAGAGCTAAAGCGCTTAAGGGAGTCTCTGTAGCCGGTTTAATTACGATGGTGCATCCGGCCGCGAGGGCGGGTCCCGCTTTTCGGGTAATCATGGCCAACGGGAAATTCCACGGCGTGATCGCCGCGCACACTCCCACGCCTTGCTTAATCACCACAATCCGCTGATCCGAATTCGCATTGGGAATCACGTCGCCGTAGATGCGCTTAGCCTCTTCCGCGAACCATTCGATATAGGCGGCGGCATAAGCAGCCTCTCCTTCCGCTTCTTTCAAGGGTTTACCGCTCTCCGCGGTCGTCAACTTGGCTAAATCGACGGCGTTAGCCGTCATCAAATCGAACCATTTTCTCAGCAGCGCCGAGCGCTGAACCGGAGTCTTTCCCTTCCACGCAGGCAGTGCTTGATGAGCTTGGTCGATTGCCTGTTTCGTCTCTTCGGTCCCAAAGAAAGGAACGCCGCCGATGCGTTCACCGGTGGCCTTGTCTTCTACGTCAACCGCTTTATCTCCTTTGACCCAACGGCCACCGACAAAACATTGTTCTCGAAGTAGATCCGGCCTCTTTAAAGTTTCGATAGGATTCATAGCAAAGGTCTTTTTTACCCCCCATGCTATTCAAAGGCCGATTGGTTCGACACGCAATTGACTTTCCACGGTTCTGCGGTTGGTTGCTCATCCCGAAAGTTCGTTAAGGCCACGAGGAGTTACAGGTTATAGGTTTTAAGTTCTACGTTTCAGGTTCAGGCGCCCAGCGCGCGGAACGCAACTTAAAACTTGGAACCTAAAACCTATAACTTGTAACCAAATATGGGGGTTGCTGAATGTCTGTTCTCACTGAGTCCACCATTATTGATCGACTGAAATCGGTTAAATTTCCGGGTTATAGCCGGGATATCGTCAGTTTCGGCCTGGTGAAAGAGGTCAAACTATCCGGAGGCGATGTTCTGGTGAGGCTGGCGGTCGCGACCAGTAACCCCTCCATTCCAGAAACCATCAAACGCGAGGCCGAAAATGCGGTGAGCACGACTCCCGGTGTAAGCTCGGCTCGGGTTATCATCGATATCTCAAATCCGCCCGATACCGGCAAGGGCACCGCCGGGTCGGCAGTAACCGGCATAACCGGCGTTAAACATGTCATCGCGGTGGCTAGCGGAAAAGGTGGCGTGGGGAAATCGACTGTGGCCGCTAACCTGGTGGCGGCGCTGCAACAGCGAGGACTGAAGGCGGGTCTCTGCGACTGCGATATTTATGGTCCCAGCATTTCTTTAATGTTCGGAGCCACCCAGGAGCAACCCATGGCAACTTCCGATAACACCATCCTGCCGATCGAACGGTATGGGATCAAATTGATGTCGATGGGATCCCTGCTGGATGACACTTCACCTGCGATTTTGCGTGGACCGATGGTCACTCGGGCAACTCAACAATTTTTGCGCCAAGTCGACTGGTCAGGCTTAGACTACCTGATTCTTGATCTGCCTCCCGGTACGGGCGACATCCAACTAACTGTCGTCCAAACGGTTGCGCTTTCCGGTGCCGTGATCGTAACCACCCCGCAGGAAGTTGCCTTAATCGATGCGCGCAAAGCCAGCGCGATGTTTGCAAAAGTGAATGTTCCTGTGCTTGGTCTCGTCGAAAACATGAGTTTTTTCGTCTCTCCGAGTGATGGCAAGCGATACGAGATTTTTGGTTCGGGCGGCGGCAAACGCGAAGCTGCGCGTCTACGCGTTCCGTTGCTGGGCGAAGTCCCAATCGATGTGGCCACTCGGGAAGCTGGAGACCGGGGAATGCCGGTGGTTTTGGAAGACCCAAAAAGCGCTGTGTCTTCCATTTTTCTTTCTATTGCAGACCAACTACACCGGGCTGTGGAGAACGTAACCTAAATTTGTTCGGAGTCCGAACAAAACTTCGGTTTTGATTTGACTCCTGAAGAGAATTGTCGACACACTGCGGATCACCAAATCGATGGAACCCCCGAAAGAAGACGGCTCCGAGCTGGTTAAAAATTCAGTCTTGTATAAGGAGTTCTTGGCCGAGCGCGAAGAGATTCTGAGGCACAAATGGATTGAAAGCGAGAAAGCCGGGTATGACATCGGCTTCGAGAGGGCCTTACTAGACTGGATTGTTAAGCACCGCTCCGCTTGGCGCGAGCGACGTCAGCGCGCCACTAAAGCGTAGCCTTTTTTAGGCCGTCGAGTAAAATAGGCAACCTTTAAGGCGATCCAGTGAGATCGCTAAGGTGAATTATGTCGAGTTCCGTGTTGATCCTGGACGAGAACGAGATCGCTCGTTCCCTTCGCCGGATTGCCCATGAAATACTAGAGCATAACCCTCATCCGGAGAACTGCTTAGTTGCCGGAATCCCACAACGAGGTGTT
>Ga0210386_10003037_pt1 | contig 14137 bp, 13 predicted proteins | sample IncBWH32OmetaG_FD_160091 | JGI IMG/M metagenome (GOLD analysis project Ga0210386, IMG submission 160091) | Forest soil microbial communities from Barre Woods Harvard Forest LTER site, Petersham, Massachusetts, United States - Inc-BW-H-32-O ... | reverse complement strand
CTCGGCTTCAACGAAAACGGCGTCGGGCTTGCCGGGTACGGGAAGTTCGACGACAAGATCTCGGCCGCCGACAAGGCCAAAGTCCAGGCGATCGTCGACGAGATCAAGGCCGGGAAGACGACCGATCTTCCCAAATTCCGCTAACGGCTTGGATCGACTTTGATACCGTTCCTAGAGGCGCGCGGACTGACCAAAGCTTACGGTCAGCTGCGCGCCAACGACGACGTTTCATTTTCCATCCTGCCGGGCGAGATTGTCGGCATCGTCGGTGAAAACGGTGCCGGTAAGTCGACGCTGGTCAAAATGCTCGGCGGGGCAATCGAACCGGATTCCGGCAGCATTTATATATCGGGTGAGCGGGTCACGATGCGCTCGCCGGCTGATGCCACAAAGGCCGGCATCTCTCTCGTCCACCAGCACTTCAAGCTCATCGACTCTTTGACCGTCGAGGAAAACCTCGTCCTCGGCCGACCGGAATTGCGCCACGGCATCCTTAATTTCAAGGCACTGCGTTCGGGTTTCGAAGGCGTCGCCAAGGATCTCGGCACCTCTCTTCAATACGATGCCCGTGTCTCGACGCTGTCAGTCGGCGGCCGCCAGCAGATCGAGCTGGTACGTGCGCTTTTTCACGAGCCGCGCCTTCTCATTCTCGACGAGCCGACAGCGGTGTTGCCGCCGACCGAGCGCGAACGGCTGCTATGCCTTATTCGCCGCCTTAAGGAGCGCGGCATGGCGGCTATCCTGATCAGCCACAAGCTTGATGATCTTTACGATTGTTGCGATCGGGCAGTTGTCATGCGGGCGGGGCGCGTGGTCGGCTCTTCCGACTTGCGGTCGGATGATCGTGGACAGCTTGTCCGTCTCATCGTCGGCGAAGAACTTCCGCCTCCGGAAGTGCGTCGCGGTACGCGCGGCGCGCCATTGGTTTCAGTGAGAGAACTCGTAGTCCGTCGCGACAACGGCACTGTGGCCGTCGATCGCGGCAGCTTCGACCTGCATGCCGGCGAAATCATCGGTTTGTGCGGCGTGGAAGGCAACGGACAGACTGAGCTCATGCATGCTCTTGCGGGCATGCGGGCGATCGAGGCCGGTGAGATCGTCTATGCTTTGGGGAAGCAAACTGCGGTCAAATGCGATGCCGCAAGCTTGCGGCAGGCAGGCGTGGCGCATATCCCCGAGGACCGCTTGCACCACGCAGTGGTTCCGTCATTCACTCTGACCATGAACTGGTTTCTGCGAAAGCTGAGCGAGCGCGGACTGGTCAGCTTCGGATTCTTGCAGCGCCTGTCAGCAGCCAAGGCGACGCACGAGGCTATCGCGATCAACGACGTCCGTGCCTCCGGTCCTCGGGCGCGCATGTCTGACCTGTCGGGGGGAAATCAGCAGAAGTTTGTTATCGGTCGTGAGCTCGGCGAGGGCGTCTCGGTCATCCTCGCTGGCCATCCAACCCGCGGTCTCGATATCCGTACGGTCGCGGTTATCCGCAATCGGCTAGTCGCCGAACGTGCGAGGGGCGTCGCCATTCTGTTGTTGTCCGCGGACCTATCCGAAGTATGGGATCTCGCGGATCGCGTGATGGTCATGGCCCGCGGCAAACTGCGCGGGCCGGTCCCGGTCGGTGAGACGAGCCTGGCGGAAATCGGCCATTGGATGACCACGCCATGATCACGACGCGCGTCATTCGCCTCGGCCTCATCGTCGGTTTTGCCGCACTGGTGCCTGCGGTATTCGTTCTCCTCGCCGGGCAAAGTCCGTGGCGCGTGCTCACGACGTTGGTGCTCTACGCATTTGGCCCGCAAGGCTGGAGCGAAGTGCTGGTCCACGCCATTCCGCTGACCTTGATCGGGCTCGGGGTCGCATTCGCACTGCGCGCGGGCCTTTTTAACATCGGCGGCGATGGTCAGTTCATTGCCGGAACCGTCGTCTCGGTTTTCTTTGCTCCGTATTTCGGCGGCTTGGGCTTGGTCGGGCTCCTTGCATTCCTCACCTGCGGCTTCATCGGCGGGGCAGCGCTTGGCGCCTTGGTCGGCTATCTGCGCGAACGCTTCAACGCCAGCGAAATCATCGTCACCATCATGTTGAATTACGTTGCCGTCCAGATGGTGAGTTACCTCATACGCGGGCCGATGGCAGACCCGATGCCGTTCTGGCCGCGGTCCTACATGATCCCGCCGGATTGCATTCTTCCCGTACTCGTGCCGGGGACGCGGCTCCATGCCGGACTGATCGTCGCGCTGGCGATGGTGATTGTGTTCGCGATCATCCAGCACAGGACGGTATTCGGCTTTCAATCCTTGGTGCTTGGAGCCAATCCGGGGGCCGCTATTTATGCCGGTTTCCGTGTGAAAGCCCTCACGGTTCTCGTGATGGCGGTTTCCGGCGGTCTTGGTGGCTTGGCCGGCGCCGTCGAGGTCGGCGGACTGTATCAGCGGATCGTCGACAATATGGGCGAAGGCTTCGGCCTCGCCGGCATCGCGGTTGCGCTGATTGCGCGTCTTGAGCCAATCGCCATCCCGTTCGCGGCCTGTCTGTTCGGGATCTTTTTTGCGGGTGGAGGCGCGCTGCAACGCGAACTCGCGCTACCCTTTCCGTTGGTGTGGATCGTCGAAGCGACAGTTATTTTCGCGGTGGCGGCATTGCACTGGGCGTTGCCCGACCGGAAGGCGGCGGCCTGATGGACCTAGTGCTCATCACGGGAATCCTAGCCGCCGGAATACGGCTCGGCATGCCGATCGCGCTCGCCGCAATAGGCGAATCCGTCTCGGAGCGCTCGGGCATATTCAATATCGGCATCGAGGGCATCATGTTGTCCGCGGCGTTCGTGGGAGCCTGGGGCTCCGCGGGCACGGGCTCGCCGTGGCTTGGCATTGTCTTCGCCATGGTGATCGGCCTTTTGCTTGCGGGCTTTCACGCCCTTATGGTTTTGGTGCTGGGCGTTAATCAGTTCATCAGCGGCATCGGCATGGTGATTTTTGGCCTCGGCTTCTCCAGCTTTGCCGCCCGGCTGACGATCGCCGCTAAACCCACGTCCATTCCCGGTCTCCCAGCGATCGATCTCGGCGCCCTGTCGAACATTCCCTTCATCGGTCCGATTTTATTTGGTCAGAGTCCGCTCGCTTTTATTGCCCTAGTCCTCGCGCTTGCTGCCGGCTGGGTGATCAATCGCACGGCATTCGGTCTGGAAATCCGCGCATGCGGGGAGGGTGACGAAGTTGCACGCGCGCTCGCGGTTCCAGTCAACGCGAGACGGACCGCCTGCATTCTGTTTGGGGGCCTGACTGCCGGGCTCGGCGGCGCCTACCTGTCGGTCGTACAGGTGCATGCGTTCGTGGAAAACATGGTAGCGGGACGCGGCTTTCTTGCCGTGGCCTGCGTGATGCTTGGTCGAAGGCGCCCCTTCATCGCATTTCTGGCTTCCCTCGGCTTCGGTATTGCGGAAGCGACACAAATTCGATTGCAAACCATCTACCCCGACCTCCCCTATCAGTTTCTGGTGATACTTCCCTATCTGGCAGCCATCGTGGCCCTGGTCATCGGGCATAGGAACGTTGAGCGCTCCGCGTAAGCGCGGCGTCCGCTTCTTGCCCGAGGCCGACATTCAAAAAGCATCGATGAATGTCTATGTTCGGGGGATTAGCGGACATTCAATTCGGTGAGCGTCATTTCCGCTAACGACGCAAAGGCGACATTATCGATTGCGACCGCTTTGCTACCGGATAGGGCCCTGGCTGTGCCAAGACGCCGGGCCCTTTCTTTTATCAAAAGATCTCGCATGATACGTTATCCGGCGGAATTCATGCGTGCACAAATCCTTATCACCTGGCTAATCGTTGGCGCCATTCTTGGAGTGCTCGCGAGCATGGTCGTGAAGGGAAGCCGCTACGGGCCGATCGGCGACGTCATCACTGGCATTATCGGTGCCTTAGTGGGTGGGCTATTGTTGTCGCAGATCGGCCTAGAGATCGGCTTGGGTTTCGACCCCGTCGTTATCGACGGGTTGGTCGGATCCTTAATTCTACTGTTCGTCTTCAGACTTGCCACCCGGGAAGGCCCCTGGAGCTAATGAAAAGCAGTTGTCCAGGCCAGTCGCGGGCGCTAGCCGAGTTAAAGCCCCATGGATGTCAGTAGTGACGGCCACTTGTCGTGCCACGGCCGCGCTGTCTCGAACGCCTTGGCCGCCTTCATCACGGTCGGATCGTCTAAGTGCCGACCAACAATCTGCAACCCAATCGGCAACCCGTCCTTGCTGAACCCGGCGGGGATAGTGGCCGCCGGCTGCCCGGTTAGATTGAATGGAAAGGTGAAGGCCAGCCATTTAAATGGGGGAACGATGTTGCCGTCGATTTTCTCGGGCCCTTGCACGTGGAGCTGGAACGGCGGCACTGCCAGCGTCGGGGTCAGCAACAAGTCATAGCGCGCCATGAAACGCCAGAGCTTGTTTGTGACCGCTTTGCGCACCATAACCGCGTCGGTTAAGTCCTCTGCTGTCCACGGCCTCATGATGAAATCGACGATATGCGGCGTCATGTGATGACCGTGTTCGGCAACCATAGCCCGCAACCCGCGCAAATCGGATTCCAATGCAACGATGCCCCAGAACGCCAGATAGGGATCATCGAAGCCTGGATGGGCCTCTTCAACGATGCAGCCAAGATCGCGTTCGAACACCTTCACTGCATCGCCAACGACCCGGCGCACCTCGGGATCGACCGCAGCGTATCCCCAGTCGGCGCTGTAGGCCACGCGGAGGCCCTTAATGCCACCTAGACAACATCCCATCCAATCAAAGTCCGGTTTCGGGAGCGAGTGCCGGTCTCGCGCGTCGGGCCCCGACCCGATCACCGAAAGCATGAGCGCTCCGTCCGCAACCGTGCGGCTTAGCGGTCCAATATGTTCAAGCGATTCCCAACTCGAAACGCCGGGATAACGTTCGTCTTTCGTACCCGGATAAAGCGGCACTCGCCCCATCGACGCTTTCATTCCGAAGAGGCCGCAGTGCGCCGCGGGAATACGGATTGATCCGCCGCCATCGCTGCCAATTGCGAAAGGGCCCATCCCGGCAGCCACCGCCGCCCCGGAACCCGCGCTTGAGCCGCCGGACGTGCGTTCGACGTTCCATGGATTGCGCGTCGTTTCAAAAACCGGGGAGTGCCCGACCGCGCTATAACCGAACTCCGGGACGTTGGTCTTGCCGATGATGATTGCGTCGGCCTCCTTAAGTCGTTCCACAACTACATCGTCTTCATCGGGAACAAAGTTTTGATAAGCGAAGGATCCGGAAACCGTTCGAATGCCTGCAGTGCAAACCAAATCTTTGATTCCGACGGGAACGCCGGCGAGAGGGCCGACATCTTCACCGGTGAGGATTGCCTTCTCAACACGCTTCGCTTCGCGGCGCGCCAGATCCGGAGTCGTCGTGCAAAAGGCGTGGAGGTGGGGCTCCAATGCTTCCATTCGCGTCAACACCGCCTCAATCACCTCGGTCGGCGATAGCTCCTTTGCTCGGATGCGCCGCGCTAGGTTGACCGCATCCATGCGACATATCTCATTTGCACCGACCATCGTTCCCTCCGATGTGCTTTGTGCCTGAGTCGTCCCAGTGGCTACGGCCTCTCAATCACGACCGCAGCAACTCTTTCAAGGTGTTGTCGAGGAATTTGACGTCATCCGGGTTGGTTCCAGGTCCGCCGGCGAAATGACCCCAAATCGAGGGGACCGGCAAGAATTTCGCGTTGGGCATGTTGGCAACTTCGAATTGGCTGTCTTCCGGCGGGAAGTAGAGGTCAGTCTGGCCGGGCATTACATAGGCCTTTGCCTTGATGGCTCCCAACGCCTTCTTGAAGTCGCCGTTGTAGACCTCGTTGTCGCTGATATCGCCGTTCTGCCAGGTCCACAGCATGGTCAGAAGGTTGTTGGCATCCTTCGGCAGGAAGAAACCTTCCCAGAAGGCGACCAGGAAATCCTCCAGCGAGGAATAGCCCAAGCGCTCGAGGTCGAGACGCTCGCGATAGAAGGCCTGCGAAAATCCCCAGCCGGCATAGACGCGCGCCATCGCCCGCAAGCCCTTCGCCGGCTTCTCTTTGTACCAGCCATCCATGAAGGCGGCATCGGCGGTGAGCGCGGCCTTCACGCCTTCGAGGAAAACGAAATTGTGGCGAGAGCATTTAGCCGAGCCGCAGAACGGCGCGATGCGCTCGACCATGTTGGGATAGAGCGCGCCCCAATGAAACGTCTGCAGCGCGCCCATTGACCAGCCGGTGACCAGCGGAAGCGTTTTGATACCGAATTTCTCCGTCACCAGCCGGTGTTGTACCCGTACATTGTCGCAGGCTGTCACCTGCGGGAAGCGCGAGCCGTTGTACGGCTCTGGCGTGTTGCTAGGGGACGACGACAAGCCGTTGCCCAGCATGTTCGGGATGATGATGAAGTATTTGACCGGATCGAGCGCCATTCCGGATCCGACCAGCCATTCATTGTCGTAGTGCTGACCCGAATACCAGGTCGGGTAGACAATGGCGTTGTCCTTTGCTGCATTCAATTTGCCGAAGGTCTTGTAGGCAAGCTTGCAGTCGCGCAGCGTGGCGCCGCGCTGCAAATGTACGTCGCCGAGATCGTAGATTTCATAATCCTGCGGCATGAGTGTTCTCCAGCCTGGAAAAGCCTCACATATCGATTAGGGTGGCGGCCGCATACGAGCGACCGCCGCCTTTATAAAACGGAGACTAACCTGCGTATTGAGCGCGGGGTGCCAACACGCTTTGCAGCACGCCGTAAACGACGCCGGCTACAAGAAATGCGGCGATCGCGGTCGAATATTCCGGCGCGAATTCGCTGACAAAGTACGCAACCACCGAACCTGCCGCCCAGGCGATGAATGGAACCGGGCGCCATTCGCTGGACGCTTCCGAATTTGGCCGCAGCAGATATTGATCGACCAGAATGATGGCGCCGATCGGCGGCACTAGAATACCGAGCAGCGTAAGCCACTGGATGAAGAACGCCCACACATTGCCGGCGGCGACAATGATGCCAATCACGCCCAGCGCCACAGCGAGGAGCCGCATGTGGCTTCCCAAGATGCGCGACCAGCCGGTTGCTGCATTGTAGAGACAATGCGAGCAGACCGAACCCAGATTGCAATAGAGGAAGATGAAGGCGATCACCGACAGCCAGACGAGCTGTTTGTCGTTCATGTAACCGAACATGTTGTCGGCGCCAAATGGATTGGCGTTCGGCGTCGCCAGCGCCGCCGTCATGATGCCGCCCACCAGCATGGCGACCAGATTGGCGAAGGGGAAGGCGCTGAAAGTAGAGACAAGCGAGCCCTTCAAGTCCTTGGCCCAGCGGTTGAAGTCGGCAGTCACCGTTCCGGCATCGACGAACAGCGTCAACACGATGGTCAGTCCGACGCCCATCGACATGGCGCCTTTGCCGTCGGCTCCGGCATAGGACATTACTGCCGACCAGCCATGGTTGGCGACGGAATCGGCTGCGACCCACACACCGAGGATAACAAAGAGCGGCACCGAAACGAGGCCGATATAGTGAAGGCCTTTCACCCCGACGAACGTGATGCCGATGTAAAGTACGCCGGCAATGACGGTCATCAGCACATAGTTCAGATTGTAAGTGGAACTTACCAGGTTGCCGGTGATGCCTGTTTGCACCGCGTACCAGCCGAGCAGCAGCGTGGAAAGCAGACCGGACGAGAACACATATCCCTTGCGGCCAAATACGATGCTGGCGATGAGCGCGAAATTCATTCCCTTTTTCGTGCCTAGGGCGCCCAGAGCCCCGACATAAGCGAACATGACCAAGTTGCCGATGATCATGGCGATCAGCGCGCGCTGAAAGCCCATACCGAGCACTAGCACCGACCCCGTCATCGCGCCTGTGATGATCATCGGGAAGCCGATCCAGACCATCGTGACCGAGAACATGCTCCGCCGCGCAGAAGCTGGCACCGGTTTGTGCTCGTATTCCTCGCCGAGCACGTGATCTATCTGATCGACCTCGGATTCTGCGACTCCAGTGACGGAGGAATGCCTTCCACGATCTGTATTAGACATATGTTGCCTCCCCTTGCCGAAAAACAAAAAACCCCCGGGCGTCTAAGAGACGCTGCCGAGGGCATCTTTGCCGGCGCTCTCAGGCTTCATTGCCCGAGAAGGCTGCAATTATGACTGATCCGTTTCAAAAGACAAGCACTTGGCTATTTTGGTCCTGCTCGTGAGATATAAGGCGAGTCCTATAAGACCTCACATGGCGCCTTACTCACGGACTGAGGCGCCGGGCAAAAAATCCCAGAATCGATTCCTTGTCGCTGGCGAGCTTACCCGTTACTTACTTACGCCGCTTTTGGCGTCACCCACAGCGTCGAGCACGCGATGTCTCCATTGAGAGAAAGCGCAGCGGCCAGGTGAGGCCAGCGACTTCCGCTCGTGGCCCGCCGCGAAAACATCGATCGAGTCGAGCGACTCGAGTATCGATGATGCGTAGCATTGCGTGCGTTCCTGCCGCCGGATGAGTTCAGGAAACTCCCGGCCGTCCACGGACATCGACAATCCGTCAACACCACCCCGTTGAGCCGCTACGGACACATTTTGAGTCTGTAAGACGCTGGATCAACACTTGCCCTGCGAATATCGTTTAGCTTTATTCGGCGAAATGCTTCTATGCAGGCGGCCATCAAAGAACGCCGAGAGGTGTCTCGGCTGATCATGAAAAGCTCTAGCGTGGGATTTGAACCATGGGCAAGTTAAGAGGCAAGGTCGCGTTCATCACAGGCGGCTCCCAAGGCATCGGCCAAGCCACGGCTCTCCTTTTCGCCGAAGAGGGCGCCAAGGTCGCAGTGCTAGCGAGCACCGATCGGATGAAAGCGCAAAAGGTGGTCGATATGATCAAAGCCGCTGGCGGCGAGGCCCTTTCACTAGCTGCCAATGTTGCCGAGCAAGCAGCAGTGAAAGCTGCCGTCGCTGCCGCCGAGAAGGATCTTGGTCCAATCGACATCCTTGTCTGTTCAGCGGGTGTCTTCTCACACACGCCAATTGGCGAGACCGAGGAAACTGCATTCGACCGCCATATGGACATCAACGTGAAGGGCACGTGGAATGCCATCAATGCTATCGCGCCATCGATGAAAAGCAGAAAAACTGGCTGGATTGTTGCGGTAAGTTCAAACCTCGGCCACATGGGCCTCGCTGGCTACGCCGCTTACGGTGCGAGCAAAGGCGCGATAAACACGATGACAAAATGTCTGGCGATTGAGCTGGCACCGTACGGAATTCATGTTAACGCGATCGCGCCGGGCAGCACCGCTACTCCGATGAATGAACATTTCCGTACAGACCCGCAATACAAAGACTACCTAGAAATGACAAGATCAAGAACACCTAGCCCTCGCATCTACTCGGAGCCTATCGACATGGCCAAGGCCGCACTATTTCTGTCCACCCCCGATAGCTCCGCAATGTACGGCGCAATCGTTGTCCTAGACGAAGGCATTTCGCTTGGCATTTAATTATTGGAACGCCTGCGAGATCCATTTTTGGGGAAGCGACAGATGGCCAAGACGATAATTCGCCCCGGACATTTCCGTAGCGGTTCAGTTCCGAACAGCCCCGTTATCGGCTCGAAGGACCTTCTGTTTACTGGCCTCCTGCTTGCGTCACAGCCAACCACTAATGTCGTGGACGAAGCCAATCTAGTACTCGAACAGCTGGAGGACGTTCTCAGCCAAGCCGGGGGCACATTGGACGATGTCGTTTCGGTCTTCGCTTTACATCTTGATTTGCTGACGGTCGATCAAGTCATCGAAACGGCGGCGCGCCGCTTTGGCAAGACGCCGCCGGCCTGGACGGCTGCGGGTACTACTGGCTTTGGCGTCGCGGGCGTCACCCTCGGGTTGCGGGTGATCGCCGACCTCTCGCCGAGCCCGCGTCGTACCTACCAGCTGCCCGGACGGACCGGTTGGCGCACCGGAGCCGCATCCGGTAAGGGCAGCTTGCTGTTCGTTTCAGGACAGACCGCCGAAGCTGCCGACGGTAACGTCCCCCGACCAACATCTCATGTCGAGCAGGCGCGACTGGCATACCAGAACATCGGCGCACTCCTCAAACAAGCCGGAGGCAGCTTTGCTGATGTGATCGATTTCACGTCGTTCCACCTTGACATCCGCGGCGCGGAACCGACTTTCGCTGAGGTCTATGTGCCAGAGGTGATGGGCAAAGTGCCCGTCGACATTGCGGCGACAACGTCGCACGTCGGATCCAGCGGCCTACAGCGCCCGGGCGTTCTCGCTGCCTATTCGGCAATTGCTGACACGCGAGCTGGCGCGCGCAACGGCAGCACACCGGACTCCGTATGGTGGAAAGATTCGCTACCGATTGCGGCCGCGACGCGCAAAGCCGGATCTTCCTTCATCAGTCTAGCTGGTCATGTCGCTGCGCAACCTGACGGTTCTGCGATACATGCGGGCGACGCGCCTGGACAACTTCGCTATATCCTGGATTCGATGCGCGACACTCTTCGCGGGTACGGTCTCACTCTCGAGAACTTGGTCGAGCTGACCGCCTTCACGAAGGAGCCCCGCGCACATGAAACAATACGCGAGATCATAACCGACTACTTGCCGGGCGATCACCATCCGGCGCTCTCCATCATCGGCGTGCCGGGGCTCTGGCTCGAAAGTTTCGAACTTGAGGTCGCTGGGATCGCAATCGACGCATGAGGCGACCGGCGAGCCAGATTTAAGCGGCTATGGCATTCTCGTCGGTTCATTGGCGCAGATCTGACGGTGTACGCAGGCGAATTTGCCCGGACTGGATTTCAGGGCGGTCTACAATGGTATCGATGCACTTTTGATGGCGGCAAATACACTGCCGAGCTTGAAACGCTTTCAGGCCGCACGATCGATGTGCCGGCCTGTTTCATTTCGGGCAAGAGCGATTGGGGCGTCTATCAGGCGCCCGGCGCGCTTGAGAGAATGGAAACCAGCGCCTGCACCCAAAGGCGCGGCACCTATTCTGGTTGATGGTGCGGAACACTGGGTACAGCAGGAGCAGCCAAAAGAAGTCATTCGGTTGTTGTTGCGATTCGCGCGGATAGAGAAGAGGGGACACTTCCGCTTTGGGTCAAACGCGTCGGTCCAGCTGTCTCGGCATGTCGGCTTCACCTCCGACTCCGGACGTATCGCTGCAAGGCAACGAACCGACGCTTCGGGCCAATAGCGACCGTATCGCAAACCGTCAGCGCAGTCGCAATTGAGACGGCACATAAAGACGACGAGTGCTGGTTTAGGCGCGAGTGTGCAACCAGATGCGCTTCATTGGTGCCTTTCCGCGACCATGCGCACGAGGCGCTTTTGTCCAACGTTCCAATCGGACGTGCCCATCGTGTCCTCAAACCGCAGTATGCGAAATTGTTGTGTATTGGACGCGGTCAACAAACGCGCCGGGTCGATTGAGATGGGCGTCCGATTGGGAGTCAGATCTTCCTGCGATAGACTTTCGACGACAATGATCCCGCCCGGCTTGAGCGCGGTGCCCAGACGCTCAACGTACGGCGCCGAGGTGATCGGGAATGGCTCGTAGGTGCGCACGATCAAGTCCCACCGATCCGCGCCATAATCGAACGCAGCCTCAGTTTCACGTATCGCGTTTATTTTCACCCCGGGACGCGTCGCGTTGCGCTGTGCCGTAGCGATGCCTTCATCCGAAGCGTCGAAGCCGGTAACGTCCCATCCTTTCAGTGTCAGAAACACGCTGTTTCGGCCCTGGCCAATCCCGATGTCGAGTGCCCGGCCAGGTTTACGCTGTCCGACGAACTCAACCAAAGGCGCATTGGGTTGAGTGGAGAAAATCCGTGTTATCGGTTCTATAGATATTATTGAACATTGCACGGTAAGCGTCCGGCCGCTCACGCATCATGCGTTCGATGATATCCATATGCCGATCTGCTTCGGAAGTGGACGCGCCTTTGGCGACCACTCCCTCACGATATTTGTTGTACATCTCCCATGGGCCGTCGAAAGTCATCGACGTACCGGCCCAGACTTGGCAGATTGGGGACCAAACGAATTTAGGCCATTTGCCGGGAGCACGCTGTTCGGGGAGCGCGATGACGATACGCAAGAAGATCTTCATTCTAGCGGGTATTCTTCTAGCATTATTTGGCTTAGTGGTGGGCGCTCTCGCTCTTGTCCAGAAGTTGAACAACGATCAGATAGGCAATATCGTTGCTTACGAGCTGCCTTTAACGCGATTAATTTCCGAGTTCGACGTCGACACGGATAAGTACGAATTGGTTATTCTGCGAGCGCTGGGCGAAGAGCCGTCCAACTCGATCAGCCAAAAAAACGCAGCCTTAACCGTGCAAGCGATCGCGGATGAGCTCCGAACCGATGTCGCGACTGCAAATTCGCTAATGGACAAGGCAATTCAGGACCCGCACTATCAGGTTGCGGACCGTATTGATTTGGCGCGCATCGGCGGCGCTCTCAAATATCTCGATCGGAATCTCGACGATTTCCTCACTGTCGGCGAGGTCACAATGAACCATCTTAGCGCCGGCCAGCGTCAAGAGGCGCTGTTGGCTTCAAAAGATTTTGCAAAATTTGCACAAGCGTTCGGTCCGGACCTTGCCCAAATTCGTCGAGACCTTGCCGCTCTTACTGAGCGCTCGACCCGTTCGGTTCTAGCGAGGCAAACGCTCGACACATATTCAAGCTTTGCCGTGTTCCTGGCGGCCTGCGCCATTGGCCTCGGAATAAGCGCGATAGGGTCGACTCGCGTCGTCAGCGGCTTACGACAACTGGTCGCAAGTACGCGTGCTATCGAATCGGGACAGAAGACAGTTCCAGTTTTGATACGAAGCCGCGATGAGGTGGGCGAACTCGCATTGGCTTTCAATCGCATGGTAGAGGAACTTCGCACTCGAGAACGAATCAAGGACACTTTCGGCAAGTTTCTCGATCCGCGAATTGTTAGCCGCCTCGTCGACAGCGGTGCAGAGCATGCCGAACGTCGCACTCTTACGGTCTTCTTTTCCGACGTAAAGGATTTTACAGGGATTAGCGAGCAGCTAACAGCGACCGCGGTTGTCAACTTGTTGAATAGTTATTTTGGCGCAATTGCATCCGTCATCCACGCTCATAATGGCTTCATCGACAAATACATTGGCGACGGCGTCATGGCATTTTGGATTCCGCCCTTTTCGGCCGGCGACGCCCATGCGAGCGATGCGTGCTTGGCCGCACTGGCACAACAAGAAGCTATGGGGGCGCTGCGAACGCAGCTGCCCGAAATCACCGGGATTAGGCGCAATCCACCCAAGCTTATAATTCGTATGGGTATCGCTACGGGCGAAGCCATAGTTGGTACAATCGGTGCTAGCGCGGCTCGGTCTTACACGGTCATCGGCGACACAGTGAATCTTGCGGCCCGCCTCGAAAATATCAACAAGGTTTATGGCAGTTCCATTATCCTCACTGAGGAGACCTATCGATTATCGCAGAATGTCATCGAGGCGCGCGAACTCGATCTCGTTACTGTACCCGGCAAGACCGAGCCGGTGCGCATTTATGAAGCGATGGGTCGGGCAGGCGAACTCAGCGAAAAGGAGATCCAACTGCGATCGCTTTTCGGCGAAGGACTTGCCGCCTACCGACGGCAGGACTGGGACGATGCGAAAGCGCATTTCGAAAGCTGCCTCGAGATCTCTACAGAGGATGGGCCATCGCGCCTATTTGTTGAACGCATCACGCGCCTTCGCAGCACACCACCGTCATCCGAGTGGGACGGCGTTTGGCACATTGCCGAAAAGCCGTGATGGGGGCCTACGGTCTTGTGATCGTGCCTGCGAGCCGGTGGCCGTCACCAGCCGTTGGCGGTCGGATATCCCGGCGAAGCGTCGTGCCTTTTGCGGTCGGACGGGTGGGGGACAACAGAAAACCCTACGGTCAAATGGCTGACGTTTGTTCAGGCAAGGGATCGCCTGCAACGCCAGCGCCGGCCTTAGGTCGGCCGCGGTCTATGGATTTCCGGTCGTAGCCGAGGGGCCGAGAAAACCGAAACGACTTTTTGGCGCGCTTTAGGCGAGAACGCACCTGGCAACCATTGCAGTCGCTAAGCTTCTGCCA
>Ga0210386_10003035_pt1 | contig 14138 bp, 14 predicted proteins | sample IncBWH32OmetaG_FD_160091 | JGI IMG/M metagenome (GOLD analysis project Ga0210386, IMG submission 160091) | Forest soil microbial communities from Barre Woods Harvard Forest LTER site, Petersham, Massachusetts, United States - Inc-BW-H-32-O ... | reverse complement strand
CCGAGCCGATGCGCCACCGACAGTGGGAACTTCGTCGACTTACCCAGCGGGGCCACCGCGCGGGGTGAGGAGTTCTCGAACTGGCGGGTGGCGGCGATCGTGTCGACCGCGGCTATCACGGCGTCAGCATTTGCTTGCGAGTCGGCGACCGCGGCGCGGGCCGCCTGGACCGCCAACGCGATTGGCGACAGGCCAGCATAGCCGGGGTCCTCGAGCCGCTCAGCGGCCTGCCCGACTCCGATCAGCACAGGTGTCCGCGGGTTCAGCCCGGCAGTTGTCATGTCAGCGGCACCCGGTGCCTGATGGGCCGCCCGACATGCCAATGCCCAACTCCACGCGCACTCCTATAGGCTAATGATTGCTAGCCTAATGAGATCGCAACGGACTCAGTATAGTCAACCCAGAACCACTGTGCGTATGGTCACTCAGGCTAATTGCTGTTAGCCGACTGGAGGCAGGTCATGAGCGGCAAGGGCAGCGCGCGTGCCGAGGAGATTCGCCGCGCGGCACTCGAGCTGTTCACACGACAGGGCTACGAGGCCACCACCATGACCGACATCGGTAATCGGGTGGGCATCCGCGGCCCCAGCTTGTACAAGCACGTCACCTGCAAACAGGAGTTGCTCGTTCAGATCATGGCGGGCACCATGACAGCGCTTCTCACCGAGCATGACCGCGCCATCGCCGGCACCGCCGACCCCACCGAACGGCTGCGCCGAGCCGTCGAGGCGCACGTGCGCTATCACGCCCGCCACCGACTTGAGGCGTTCGTCGGCAACCGCGAAATCCGCAGTCTGGAAGAGCCACACCGAGATTCCATCCTGGCGCAGCGCGCCAAATACGAGGCCAGATTCCGCAAGCTGATCACCGACGGTGCGGCCGTCGGGAAATTTCACGTGGCATCGCCACGACTTGCCTCCTACGCGATCCTGGATCTCGGTATGGGCCTGGCGGTGTGGTTCCGCGAAGATGGTGAACTCAGCGAAAACGAAATCGTATGGCAGTACGTCGATTTTGCGCTCCGTCTGGTCGGTGCCGGATGAACCAACCCGGCCCGTGCACAACAATGCGACCGCGGTGTGCTTGGCCAACGCCTACCCTGCACCAGCGCAAATCAGGGCGACAGATGAAACCTGACGTCCCCTAAATCGTCGAAAGATGCCACGATCGAATTCTCCGCCGAAACACGCACCAGGGTGGTAAACGAGCCTGACATCACAATGTGGCCCTCCTCCATGGTCACGCCGAACTCCGCCAGTTTGTTCGCAAGCCACACAACAGCCAGCACCGGGTTACCCATCACCGCCGACGAGACTCCGTGGGCGCGTGGCTGGCCGTTAATCGTCAGCGTCCCGCCGACGCCGCGGACATCAACCTGGTTGAGCTTACGGGGCGTCGACCCGAGAACGACACCGCCGCACCACGCGCCATCGGCGACGCTGTCGACGATCAACGGGCCAGGTCCTCGTCGCGAGTAGCGTCTGTCGACGATTTCGATCGCGGGCAGAACGAAATCGGTTGCCCGCATGACATCGACAGCGGTGACGTGCGGTCCGCGCAGCGACTTGCCCAGTACGAAAGCGATCTCGATCTCCACAGCCACGCCAGCGTTGAACCGCGAGCGCGAGACCGTGGAGTCCTCCGGGATCAACATGTCGTCGAACAGCGTCCCGAAGTCGGGTCCTTCACCGCCGGCGAGATCACGCGTCACTTGCGACGTCAGGCCGATCTTGTGTCCTTTCACGACTTGTCCCGACGCGATCTTGAGATCGTTGACGGCATTGGCTATCGCGTACGCGCCGGCGAGGTCACAATCGGGATGCGTCTCGGTGATCGGCGGCACATAGATCCGATCGCAGCAGGCGCGGTGTAGGTCTCGTGCCAGTTGAGCGCAAACATCGTCTGACAGTTTGCCTTTCGCAGGCGTAGTCGCATTATCAATCATCTTGGAAATCCGTGTGGCTCACCGTTGCAATGCCGCGGTCGCGCGGGGTCGCATAGCGCCCAGCACCGGCCAAACTCGGCAAGTCGTCAGTATCGATCACGTTGACCGACTGCGGAAGAAGACGTTCGATAAGAACGTCATGTAGCTGTGGGTCGTGGTCGGCGATGGCATCGGCGAGCACGTAGATTTCGTAATCGCGATCCAGCGCATCCCGTACGGTTGACAGCACAACACCGCTCGTTGAGATGCCCGCCAGGATGAGCATATCGACGCCCGACTCCTGCAGCAGGCGATGCAGCTCAGAGGTGCTGAATGCACCGAACCGCGTCTTGCGTACCACAAGTTCACGCCCTTGGGGGGCAACGCGGGAATGGATCGCCGCCTCGCGGCTGCCATCTGCAAATTTCCGGCTCTCGACTACCTGCCGGAGAGCTTTGTTGTGAGCCGGCACCCTGACGAAGTCTTCTTCTGTGAAGGCCACGCGCACATGGGCCACCTGGACTCGCTGCTGGCGTGCCCAGCACAGCGCCACTTCCGCCCGCGACAAGACATCGGCCGAATTCCTTATGGTGTCAAGGACCCCGTACTGAAAGTCCAGCAGAAGCAGCGCCAGCCGGCTCGCGGCGACCGGGACTACGGCACTATTCACCATCGTCTCCGACGAGGATGCCGGCACAGTCGGCCAAGACGGTGACGGCTTGGGTGTCAACGCCGATGGGACCGAGTGGCGACGCACCTCGCGGTGTTCCAAGTGCCGCGCTGCGTCCCGGCAAAGGGTGCGCGAAAAACGCAGCATTGTCAGCGATATTCCATTCTCCCGATGTGCCAAGCAGTATGCGGGCTGGCAATGCCGCCTCCACCGGGCAGGCCTGCTCGCACGCTCCGCAGTTGATGCATTCGACGGGGTTGATATACATCTTGCGGTCGCCTTGGTAGATACAGTCCGCCGGGCAATCCTCTAGGCACGACCGGTCGAGTACGTCCATGCATGCTTCGGTGACGACATAGGTCATAACGGCCAGCTTCCCAAGTCAGAAATCGATTGGCCTCGCATATCCAGCCTTCGCGGCGAGCCATGTCGGAATACATTGTCAATCCGCTGAATTGGCGATCGCGCGGCGGCGAGCGCGATTACCAAGATACGGGTCACGTCCACCGCCGCCGATCGCGAGGCCACCCTGTCGAATCCAGAACGTAGGGACCTCGTTGATGAGGTTGGTCAGAATTCGCTGAAGGGCATCCCGTTTGCCCCCTTCGCGCACAGGTGAACGACCAGCATTTGGGTGTCTTCTTCTGCATGGACGCTGGCTCGGTGTGCGCCCGGCGAGACATAGAGCAATGATCGACTGCCGTACGTCTTTCCGTCGTAGGTAATCGCACCGTTGATGACGTCCCACACCTGCTGGCTGTGCGCCACCGCCTCCGGCAGCTTCGCTCCAGCCGCGAATTGCAGCAACTTCACGTTGGGACCGCGTTCGGTGAAAAAGCCTAGGTGCTTAATGCTCACTCCCGGCGCGCCGTCGACGTCAGCGGCGTCGATCGCGGCACTTTTGACGTGCACCTGATTGTCGAAACGTTGGGGGCTATAGGTGAGCGGGCCACCATTCATGAACTCGGCGATAGCCTCGTATCCCTCCTGCACACGGCCGTCTGGGTGTACGAATACCCCGCCCTTGGACTTGTCGAATTGACCGCCGCCCTTGACGATTTCCTTAGCCGCCGCCTGCATTTCGTGGATGGCGATGAACTTGCCGTTCACGCTCGGTCCGGGCCACTGAAGCACGAACATATGACCGTCGCGGTACTGCACGGGTCCATAGGGAACACTTTCGGGGAAATACACAAGATCGCCGGCTTCGGCTCGCTGGTGGCGCCCGTAGGACATCGATCCTGTGGTCACGAACCGGATCTGGTCCATCGCGTGGAAATGGCGCGGCTGCAGAGCGTCGTCATGCATCACTACCTGCGCGGCACCGAGATTGAGTTCGGTATCGGAGCCGGGGTAGTACCAGTTTCGCGTCGGCTCAACGATGCGTCGCCAGTCGGCGGTTATCGGCTCCTGCTCATCGAGTGGCACAGCGCGGGCGCTGAGAAGTTGTGCGGTCATTCTCGTCCTGCCTATCGAAGTGGACAACTCAACACGGGCACCCCGGATTCGCGTGATGTGCGGACCAACTACGGCCCGCGTGCTGCCGTGGCGCCTGTTGACCGATCGTAGCCACAGGGCTACAGTACGGTCAAGACCCATGGACGACATGCCCTGCACTTTTGGGAGGCAAGAAGCGTTTCTGCGCCACACGCCAATACCGAACGTGCTCCTGCGTTAGCCTTTGGGCGCAGGAGCGGCATTCCTTACCTAGGCTGCGGCGGCGTACGGCGTTTTCTCCGAACATCTTTGGATGCGACTTTCACGATCTGTCTATGCTTCTCGATCTGACCCACATACCGCGTCGACCGATGTCGTAGCCGCGAACGTCTCTGGTGCACCGGCTATTTCGTCAGTTGCTTGCGTAACTCGTTGTCTACTGCCATCATTCAGAGATGTCTGCGGATTCGGTTAACCTGCTCGCGCATTGGATTGGCGGCATGGCCATTGCCGGTGACGCGGAAACAATCGAAGTTGTCAATCCCGCCAATGGCGCTATTGTCGGCCGGGTCCCTGCGGGTACCGCTCGCGACGTGGACGGTGCGGTACGAGCCGCGCGGTCGGCACTGCCAGGATGGTCCGGCACGCCTGTGGCGGAGCGCGTCGCCATCGTTAAACGGATCTCCAATGGGCTAGCGGCCCGCTCCTGTGAGATCGCCGAAGGCATTACCGCCGAAATGGGTTCGCCGATTTCGTTTTCCCGGACCGTCCAGGTCGGCTTACCCATCCGCTCGTCGGACACGGCTGCCAGTGCGGCCGAAACCTTCAGCTGGACCCAGCAAATCGGCAACTCATTAGTCATCCGTGAGCCCTTCGGCGTCGTCGGTGCGATAACCCCTTGGAACTACCCACTGCACCAAATCGTTGCGAAGGTCGCGCCTGCGCTGCTCGCCGGTAACACAGTCGTTCTCAAGCCCAGTGAGGTCGCACCGTCGAGTGCCGGGATCCTCGCGGACGTCGCCCAAGACTCGGGGCTGCCAGCCGGAGTTCTCAACATCGTGTACGGCAAGGGGCCCGTGGTCGGTGAAGCCATCGCCGCCCACCCCGGCGTCGATATGGTGTCTTTCACCGGATCCACCCGAGCGGGCAAGCTGGTGTCTGCGGTGGCGGCTGGCACGGTCAAACGCGTCTCGCTAGAACTAGGTGGCAAGTCAGCCAACATCGTTTTGGAGGACGCCGACATACCGACGGCTGTCGAGATCGGACTCGCCAACGCCTGGACGAATGCGGGCCAGACGTGCACAGCGTGGACGCGGATGTTGGTGCCCTCATCTCGGCACGGCGACATCCTTGACCAGTTGGTGGCTGCCGCCACGGACTTTGTGGTGGGTGATCCCACCGACGTGAATACGCGTATCGGCCCCCTGGCCTCGGCCGTCCAGCAGGAGCGAGTGAAGCACTACATCGCGATGGGCGTCGCCGAGAACGCCACCCTCGTGTTTGGCGGTGAAGGATCCGTGGAAGAGCTCGAGCACGGCGCCTTTGTGAAGCCGACCATCTTCGGCAACGTCGCCCCCGACGCGGTAATCGCTCAGGATGAAATCTTTGGCCCGGTCCTGTCGGTGATCCCCTACCACACCGAGGACCAAGCGGTCGACATTGCCAATGAGTCCATCTACGGGCTGTCCGGCGCGGTGTTTGGCGAGCCGGATCACGCACTGGCGGTCGCCAAGCGGATGCGCACTGGACAGGTTCATATCAACGGCGGGCAGTTCAACATTGCCGCTCCGTTCGGTGGCTACAAACAGAGTGGTAATGGCCGCGAGCTCGGCAAATTCGGCCTCGAAGAATTCCTGGAAGTGAAGTCGATCCAACGTTAGCGATCAACGGCGCGTCCGCGCGCAGGGCAGAACGCCGCTACCACCAGGTTCGCCGACGAGCAGCAATGCACCGGGTCTGGCCCCCACATACGCCGCCTCGAGGACGGAACACCCTAGATCAGCAATGATCGCGACCGTGCAAAAATACATCGTGCTTTGTCCGTCGTGCGTCGCGATTCAAGCCCGTGCTCGTGCCAGCGCCACCCGTCCAGGATCGAGCCATGAGTAGAACACGCGCGGCCGGGGTTGACGGCACGGACAATGGGGCCAAAGAACCGCCTCGCGCTAGGCCGGTGCCTCGGGGCCGAGCCGCCCGAAAGCGAACGGCAACAGTTGCTCCCAGTCCTCGAGGACGCGACCAGATCATCGAGGCGGTCATCGAGGCCACGATCGAGCTGTGCAAGATGGGCGGGCCAGACAAAGTCACGCTTCGCCGTGTGGCGGAGCAGGCGAACGTCAACTACGGGCTCGTCCATCGCCACTTCGGCACCAAGGCCGCCGTGATCACGGCGGCGATGCGGCGCGCGCATGAACGCAGCTTCCACGATCTTGTGGAGTCGTCCGAGGATCTGGCGACAGCGTTGAGCCGGATCCTGCTTGAAGGTTCTAACACCTTGTCCAGAGTTATGGCCTGGGGAATCTTGCAGGACGAACTCGACAATGTGCTTCCAGCCGAGGAATCATCACTGGTCCTTACCGGCCTGAGCGACCTCGCTGGTACCAACCACACGGCAGCTTCAGATGCGGAATCCCTTTCGCAGCGGGCATTTGTCGGGACGCTAGTCGCCGCTCTACTCGGCTGGCGCCTGTTCGAGCCCTACCTCATCCACGGGCTGAACTTAGAAGAATACGATCGCACCGAAATCTATAAGGCGATCCTTCCAGTACTGCAGCGTCTCGCAGACCAGCAGTCCCAGTGATAAATTCGCGACAGCAGCGATCGCCGATCGACACCGGCCGTAGCTGCGTTCGTGGCTGTTAAAGCACCGCATCAATGAGTCGGGGGCCCGGATCGTCGAGTCCGCGGCGCAAGGCAGCGATGAACTGCTCTGCCGTGGTAGCTAGTTCAGCCTGCACGCCCATTCCCTCGGCCAATGACACAAAGTTGATATCCGGCCTGGATAGATCCAGCATGTCGTGAGCCTGCTGTCCGGCCGGAACGCCGAGGCGTGCCAGCTCACCCCGGAGGATGCCGTACGAGCGGTTATTGAAGATCACGACGGTGATGTCAAGCCGCTCACGGGCCGCGGTCCACAGGGACTGAATCGTGTACATTGCGCTGCCGTCGGCCTGCAGCGCAACAACCTTTCGATCTGGAACGGCAACTGCCGCGCCAACCGCTGCGGGCAGTCCCCAGCCAATCGCTCCGCCGGTGATCTTTAACCAGTCGTGCGGTGGCGCGCCGGCCGTGGCGGTTGGCACCAGGCCCCCGGCCGTGCCGGCCTCATCGATCACGACTGCGCCTTCGGGCAGAAGTGCTCCGACCGCATCGGCAGCCGCCGCTTTCGACAGCCGCCCGGTAGGCAGGGGTGGGCGCGCGAGCGCACGGAGGCGGGGATGACGCTCGGCCGCCGTGCGATCGGCCAGCTCGGCCAATGCGCTCGCCGAATCCTGCCCGTGGCTGGTCAAAACATGTACCTGGCAGTCTGGGGAGACCAGTTCGCTGGACATACCCGGGTAGGCGAAGAACGAGACCGGCGTTTGGGCCTCCACCAAAATCACCTGGCGGTACCCGGCGAGTTGGGCTCTGGCGGCGTCGATGTCGTAGAGCAGACGGTCAATCTCGGGTCGCCCGGCGCCCCGCTCCACGCGGGAAGGAAATGTTTCGCTCAACAGGCCTGCGCCGGTCGCATCGGCGATGCGACGAGCGTGGGCCAGCGCCGTGCCGCGAAGAGCCCGACCGCCCAGCAGCAGCAAGCACCTCTCGCCGGAGTCGAGCACCTTGGCTGCATTGGCAACGGCCAGATCGTCAACACCAAACGCTGCGGGCGCGCCGGGCGGCGGGGCAGGCACGGCGCCCTCGTTCCAGGAAACATCGGCCGGAAGAATCAGAGTTGCGACCACCGCTGGCGGCCCACAGGCGGCCGCGACCGCTGCGGCAGCCGAGTTCCCGACGTCTTCGGCGCGGACGGGGCGGTCAACCCATCCCGAGAAAGTACTCGCGGCGGCGTCGATGTCAAATTCCAGTGGCGCGTCGTACTGCTTGTGATACGTCGCGTGATCGCCCACGATGTTCAGCAGCGGGACGTTGGCGCGACGCGCGTTGTGCAGGTTTGCTATTCCGTTAGCCATGCCCGGCCCGAGATGGAGAAGTGTCGCGGCCGGCCGATCGGCCATTCGTGCGTATCCGTCGGCTGCACCCGTGGCGACGCCCTCGAACAAACCTAGGATCGTGCGCATTTCGGGCACATCATCGACGGCGGCCACAAAGTGCATCTCCGAAGTTCCTGGATTCGCAAAGCAAACCGTCACACCTGAGCCAACCAGCGTGTGCAGCAACGCGTGTGCGCCGTTCATCAAGCTCCTCCAGACGATGAGTCAGGCACCAGTTTCGGTGCGCCCTTCAGATGACTGTAGCCTGGTGGCTACAGTAGGGCTACCGGTACCGTGTCGGTGCCAGCGACTGATACGTCGCTACGGGCTTCGTCGACTATGGGCGTCGTCGCCGGGCTAGGTTGGATTGCCCGGCTCTCCCCCACGCCGCTTCGCGGCTGGGGGTACCCCCACCTCATCGCTTCGCTCTGCACCGTCGCCGGGCTAGCCTGGCAGGCATGCCGAGCACCGTGCAGATTCGGCGAGCCGCCGACCGAGCGGTCACCACGACGTCGTGGTTGACCTCCAGGCACTCATTCTCCTTCGGCGATCGCTACGACCCGGCAAACACTCATCACGGCGTGCTGCTGGTCAACAACGACGATGTGGTGCAGCCGGCGACCGGTTTTGACACCCACCCGCACCGCGACATGGAGATCGTGACCTGGGTGTTGGACGGCGCGTTGGCGCATCGCGACTCCGCCGGAAATAGTGGAGTCGTCTATCCCGGTCTGGCCCAACGGATGTCGGCGGGCACCGGCATTTTGCACTCCGAGAAGAATGATTCGGACACCGAGCCGGTCCGCTTCGTGCAGATGTGGGTGCTGCCCGATGTGTTGGGAATCGCCCCGGGCTACCAGCAGCACGAAATCGGCGACGACGTTCTCGACGGCCGTCTGGCGACGATCGCGTCGGGCATGCCCGGGCACGACGCCGCTATCGTCATCCACAACCGATCGGCGGCATTGCACGCCGCGCGGCTGCGCAGCGGCGACGGTGTCGCGCTACCGGCGGTACCCTACCTGCATCTGTTCGTCGCACGCGGCCTGTTGACCTTGCCGGGCCCGGACACGGCGGTCGAGCTGGCCGAAGGCGACGCCGTGCGGTTCACTGCCTCGGACGGCATCCGCGTCACTGCCCGCGAGGCGTGCGAGATTTTGGTCTGGGAGATGCACGCGACGCTCGGCAATATCGCAACGTAAGCACCAACACTGCGACCGGCGTCATAGGGTGGGCCCGGAACGAAAGGGGCCCCGAATGCCTGGATTTGAAGGCCATCACGCAGCACCCGACACCACGCCTCCGCGCCCGGATGGCGCGCGCCGGTTCGGCCTGGCCGGCTCGAGAACGACGCGCTCGGTGTGGTTCTGGACCATTCCGATCGTCGCCACGCTGGCGTTGTTGGGGGCACTGGCCGCCTTCTACCTCGGCGGAATCTTGACGCCGATGACCAACCTGCGGCACTTCCCCGTCGCCGTGTTGAACGAGGACGCCGGACCGACCGGCGCACAGGTGGTCAAGGGAATGCTGTCCGGATTCGACAACGACGCATACGACGTCCGGGTGTTATCCCACGATGACGCCAAACACCAACTGGATACCGCACAGATATACGGCGTCGCGGTAATACCGCCCAACTTCTCTTCCAAGCTGCAGACATTTGCCAAGAGCGCGGTCAACGCCGGCCGCGTCGAGCGGCCGGTCATCATTGTCTCGACGAATCCACGAGCGGGCACTCTCGGGGCCAGCATCGCCGGCCAGACGCTGACGCGTTCCGTCACGATGGTGGATCGCCGCGTGGGCCAACGGCTTTCGCAAGAGATAGCACGGCAGACCAATCGAGCGCCGATGCCTGCTGCTGTGACGCTGCTCCTCGACAACCCGATCGAAGTCGAGTCCACCGTGCACAGTGCGCTACCGGACGGGACCGGCAATGGACTGTCCGCGTTCTACTATGCGCTGTTGCTGCTGCTGGCCGGCTTTACCGGCAGCTTCGTGGTCAGCATGCTGGTGGACTCGATGCTCGGCTTTGTACCGGCCGAATTCGGACCGGTCTATCGGTTCGCCGAACAGGTCAAGATCTCGCGATTCCACACGCTGTTGATCAAATGGGCGTTCATGGTGGTGTTGGCGTTGCTGACCTCGGGCGGCTACATGTTGATTGCCGGCCAGCTGGGTATGCCGATCCCACATAGCCTGCCGCTGTGGCTGTTTGGGACATTCGCGATCGCGGCGGTCGGTATCACCTCCACGTCGCTGATCGCGGTACTCGGTGCGCTCGGCCTGCTGGTCAGCATGTTCGTGTTCGTGATCCTCGGGTTGCCCTCGGCGGGCGCCACGGTGCCATTACAGGCCGCACCGCCGCTATTCGGGTGGCTGGCAAAGTTCGAGCCGATGCACCAGGTGTTCCTGGGCACCCGGGCGCTGCTGTACCTCAACGGCCAGGCCGATGCCGGATTGTCGCAAGCGCTCACGATGACCGCCATCGGGCTGGCGATCGGTTTGCTGCTCGGCGGCATCGTCACCGTCATCTACGACCGCCGCGGTTATCACCGGATTCCGCCGGGGTTCGAGGCGACGAGTTGGCCCGAATCGGCTGCGGGCACCGAATTGACGACGTAACCGGCGCCCACCGTCGAGACGACGAAGAACGCCGAGTAGCCGAGTTCGTTCGCCCTCTGGGTCGTAGCCGCAAAGTGCCAGTGGCCGAACGTCATTGGACTGCGCCTAAACCGTCACGCGACTGTTATGCAAGTTCCCTGTGATAACCCTGTGCTTAATGCTGTGCTATTTCTACCTATTTCCGCGCCGAAAGGGCAACCGTGCCGTCTCTCGCCGCCGGCCTCCGGCGCATCGCAGCCTGCTGCGTCGGGGTGACGCTGTGCCTGGCGCTGGCGACCAGCACCGGACAACCGGTCGCCCGGGCCGAGGCCCGCGAGCTACTGGCCAATGCCATTGCGAGCACCCAGGGTTCTTACCTGGTGTACAACTTCGGCGGTGGGCATCCGGCACCGATGCTCAACGCGGGCGGTAGCTGGTACGACGGGAGCAGCGGCGGCCACCTGATGATCATCAAAGGTGCTTCGCAACGGCTTTCACCGCATCTGCTGGTGGACAGCCACCGAGGTTTCCAGGCACGCTGTGAACGCAACCCCGGGGCGCGCACCGGCGACGGGTTGATGCAAGCCTCGGAGACCTACGCGCCGGTGCAGGCTTGGCAAGTGATGGGCCAACCGACGATCGCCATCAACGCCAACTTCTTCGACATCCGGGGACAGAAGGCCGGCTCGTGGCGGTCCACCGGGTGTAGTTCACCGTTGGGTGCCTACGTCGACAACACCCACGGTCAAGGCCGGGCTAACCAGGCGGTCACCGGCACGATTCCCTACGCGGGTAAGCAGGGCCTCTCCGGCGGCAACGAGAATTGGAGTGCGTTGGCGACGATGATCCTGCCGACCCAAGGCGCGCCATCGGTGTTGTGGCCCAGGGGCGGCCGGGACGGCCATGACTACGACGCCGCCACGGCGGTCGTCAACGGGTTGGTAGACCGGGGCGATTCGTTCGTCGCGGTGAGCGGGCTCGGACTGTTGTCCCCGGGAAATACCGGGCAGCTCCACGACGGCGGTCCCAGCGCAGCACGAACGGCGCTGGCGTATTCGAAGCCTCGCGACGAGATGTATGTGTTCCAAGGTGGCAGCTACACGCCGGACAACATTCAGGATCTCTTCCGCGGCTTGGGCAGCGACACCGCCGTCCTGCTCGACGGCGGCGGGTCATCGGCGATCGTGCTGCGCCGCGACACCGGGGGCATGTGGGCCGGGGCCGGCGTCCCGAAGGGGAATTGTGATACCCGCCAGGTGCTGTGCGACTCGCACGAGCGCTCACTTCCCAGTTGGCTTGCCTTCAACTAGTTTCGGCGGCACTGCGGGTCGCCGCCGTTAGGTCTGGGGCGTGAGATCCAGTGAGGTGATCGTCGTCATCCTGGTGACCAGCCATCGCGCATGGTCGCGTTTCATGACCAGCCGATAAGACAAGTATTTCAGCGACGGCATCTCTTTGGTGGCCGGAGTGGTAGATGTGGTGTTGGTGTAGACGATGGCGGTGGCATCCGGGCCGTTCAGTGATTCCACTGCCGCCCCGGTGATTTCCGTGCTGTTGGTGACCTTCGCCTGTTTGTTGGGCGCTGCGATCGCATCGATGAACTTGCGGTACTCGGCCTCGAAATCGCCGCTGAGATATTTCGCCGACCGGTCGGCGAGCGTATCCATATTCTCCGGTGTGTAGGTCCACAGCGTTGTGATGGCGTTGGCCGCGGTCCGCGCGATCTGCAGCTTGGTGTTCACGGTGGCGCGATCGGCCAGGTACGGCTGCACCATCGCCGCTGCGAAAGCCGTGGCGCCGACGAACAATGCGGCCGCGACGGCAACCGCGATGACCAGCCGCCTGCCGGCCGATCGCCCTGCCGGCACGCCGGGGTCGTCTTCGGCAGTGTCAGCGCCGATCTCGTCGTCTGCGACCGAGTCGATCGTGGAGTCGTCCTCGGGCACTTCCGGTTCGGTCTGCTCGACTTCGGTTTCGGCAGAATCGGTTTCGACGGTCGCGTCGTCCCCCGATCCGTTATCGGGGCTTTCGTCAGTCAGATCACTTGCTGGAGGCTGCTGATCTTCCACTGGTGGCCTTCCCGCTGAGCGGTTAACACCCAACGATTTGTGCTTTCGATTGTTTGCTTTCGGTCGGGAGACTTGTATGTGACTTCGGTTGCCACCAGCACGTTTGCGCTGCCGTCGTCGTTCCACCTTTCCACCCCGGCGTCGAGCGCGGTGCCCTTGGTCGGCTCAGCTTGCGCGACGTTGAGGATGACCTCATTCACCTTGTCCCGGTACTGCCGAGAGAAATCGCCGGTGGCCTGCGCTAGCAATCGGTCTACATAGTCGTTGGCGTGAAACGGATCCAGCGTCGTGAAGGCCGTCATGAACGATCGAGCGAAGCCGAGAACGTCGACTTCCTTCATCGCCTGTTCGTGATGCGATCTCTGATCGACCAGAACGAGAGAGGACGTCGTGATCGCCCCGGCCGTCAGCAGCGTGGCGCCGGCCACGGCCGAGGGCACTGCCCAACTCCGCGAAGGTTTCCACCACTGCCGCGGCGGCTTCCACCGGAGCGGCAACCTCGACCACAGCGTTGACTTCGGCGGCAGCTCAATGAGGAGCGGCTCCTCGCCGGGCTGAATTCGGCGCCGCGGGCTCATTTTTCACCTCTAGGCGGTTTGGGTTTCGTCACGACGGTCAGGTCGTCGACGAGCCAACGCCCGCCCGCGACCTTGACGAAAGAAACCCGAACGGTGGCAGTGATCATGCGTTCCTCATTGCCGCCGCCGCGGTGACCCTGCAGAAACAGCAGCATCCTCGCCCGATCCGGTGCCGCAGAAAGAACTGCGCTGTTGGTCACCCAATACTCGTTGAGGAGGGGGTGGCCCCTTTCCACTGAGTCCTGCTGTGGGACCAACTGCGCCCGGTATTTTTCGGTCGTCAATGATTGCGCCCGGGCGAAATCCTGGTGCAGCGATTTCGGATCGTAGGTCAGCATCTCGGAGACGATCTTCGGTCCCTGTGCCTGGATCGCAGCACGTGTCTGGTCGCACCGTCGATCCTGCAGGTAGACCACCGTTAAGCTCAACGCGGCCCCGCCGACACACAGCAACGCCGCGGTCGAAACGACGATTGCGATGAGCCGGCGGATATTGTCGGGCCGCTGATCAGGCTCGACGCGACGGACCTCGGTGTCAAGCAGCAAATCGGCGAAGGTACGGCGGCGCGCATCCCACAGCGGCCACAGCCACCCCACAAATAGCGAGATGGTGTCCAGCAGGTGGGCGAGGTCTCTCAACAACAGCCGGCCCAGTCCCGCGGAGCTC
>Ga0210386_10003033_pt1 | contig 14144 bp, 12 predicted proteins | sample IncBWH32OmetaG_FD_160091 | JGI IMG/M metagenome (GOLD analysis project Ga0210386, IMG submission 160091) | Forest soil microbial communities from Barre Woods Harvard Forest LTER site, Petersham, Massachusetts, United States - Inc-BW-H-32-O ... | reverse complement strand
ATCGACGTTTGAAGCGTCTGTTCCTTCGCCGAACGTAAAACGGAAATAGGACCCGTCTTCCTTCGCCTTCTTCGCGCCCATGGTGTTGGTCAAAAGCTCAGCAGTGCGCTCCATGCCGTCTTCGCAAAGAGTGACCGTGTGAAAGCCGCGAATGGCCTCTTTCGCAGAGACGCCATTGGCCTCCCATGCAGGCTTATTCTCAGCACCCGTCACGCCGACTAACTCCAATGCCAGTCCATCCCAGTCGCGGAACGACAGCACAGGCTCATCGAAACGCCGCTGCGGCTTGTCATATTCCACGCTGTGACGGGTCAGACGCTCGATCCAGAAGCCGAACGATTCCGCAGGTACGGAAAATGCGACCGCAGTCGCCTGTCCTGTGCCGCGGCGTCCACGCTGAATATGGCTCCAGGGAAAGAAGGTCAGGATCGTACCGGGGTTCCCTTTGCCGTCTCCAAAGTAAAGATGATAGGTGCCGGGATCGTCGAAGTTCACCGTCTGCTTGACCAGGCGAAGACCGAGAACTCCGGCATAGAAGTCGACATTCTGCTGGGCATCGCTGGCAATGGCAGTAATGTGGTGGATACCGGGAATTGGAGCGGGCATACATTTCCTCCAGTGTCTTGTCTACAGGGGAGATTTTAATTGCAGGTCAGCGCCGGAGGCCGAACAAGGGAATGACAGTTGCGCCCTTGCCGTGGTTTGTAACTGGACCTGGCTTCTGGCCACTCTTATCGCGTAACTGCGGCGAGCTGAAGTTGCCGAAGTCCAGGGTTTGCGCAGCTTCCTGCTTACCCGTGGGAGTGGTCTCCACCCATTGCACCCAGCGCACAAAGGGGCGATTCTCGCCCAGATGGTACTTATCCCGGATGACGACAGAGATGCGGTAGCCGGCCTTCAGCTTTTTCTTCCAGTCCAGTTCCAGCTTGTAGTATGAAGCACCGTTGCCGCGCAACGCCTCCTGTAAACGCCGCGGCGCATAGGTATTCATGTTGGGATTCTGGAGCCCCATGTTTTCGATGCCACCGGGTGCGCCAAACTGGATCGCGATGAGATGGCCGGCATGTTCGCCGGAGTCTGCGCTTAGCTCATCCTGCGCATCCTCATCCCGATGCTTCATTACCTGTCCAGGGACGCCTAGTTCGCCCTCGGCCTGCTTATAGGAATAGTCGCCCTGGGTCCAGCTGCGAAACTTGAATCTGCCGCTGACGTCCTGCAGTGCCATCTTGTCCCTCCAATCAGACCCGCCGTGCCCAGAATGTTTCGCGTCCCTCTACAGGAATCCGGGGAATGCGTCAGTTTGAATCCGCAGTCTGGACAGGTGCATGGCCGCGCCGATCCTTGCCCCACCAGCCAACTGTACCCGTAAACAAGAGAATCTTTATCAGCCAGTCACCGGCGTGGATTGCAGCCAGCATCCACGGAACATTTTGCCACAGTATTGAGCCCGTAAGCAGGATGACCGGAAATCCAATCCACAACCAGATTCCCAGGCGCAGCGCACCCTTTGAGTTCGCTACGTTAAGTAGTAATACGAGACGCGTAATCACATAGGCAAGAACGAAAGTACGAATAAGTTCGCATACTATTTTCAGCCAATTCGGATGGGCGCTGGCGCTGACGCCGCTCAGTTCCGTAAACTCCCGGCCGAACATCAGCGGGCTATACCACACGGAGCTCGCGATGAACGCCACGACAACTAGAAGAGCTATCGCGAAGTAATTTATTCGGATCATCTCCTGGCCTCACGGGAATTGAAGCACTTCCATGAGCTTGCTTCAAGGCACAAACAAAGGCCCTCCGGCCATGTATCGATTTCGAACTAACCTGCTGCGGAAATCTCCAGTAACAAAAAAATGACATTCTAAGTGGAACTTTCGCAAGGCACTCATGATCTATACAGCACATGAAATTCCTGATGAAGATCGTAATCATCGGTGGTCTTGTCATTTTGGGCATCCAGTTTATCCGACCGACACTGAACAATCCGCCGGTAACCGCTGAAATTCAGGTGCCCCCTGAGGTGCATCAGATACTCAGGAACTCCTGTTACAACTGTCACTCGAACGAAACGGCTCTGCCGTGGTTCGATCGGATCGTGCCCGCGTACTGGCTCGTCGCCTATGATGTAAAAACCGCTCGCTCTCATCTCAATTTCTCTGAAATCGGCAAACTTCCGCCCGCGGCCCAGAGGGCAATGTTGTTCGAGGCCGTCAACCAGATTCAACTAGGAGCGATGCCTCTGCCCAGATACCGACAGGTTCATCCAGACTCCACTGTCACGCCAGAGCAACTGGCCATTCTCAAAAACTACCTTGATCCATTTCGTCAGTCTCCCGCAGCGACGACCGAACAGGCTGCGTCCAGCGACGCGCAGTTCCACATCTGGACCGCATCGACTGGTCCCGCGCCTGCGGTGCAGCCCACACTCAACGGGCTTGCTTTCTTTCCGGATTACAAAAACTGGAAGACCGTCAGCGTAACCGACCGCGGCGATAACCACACTATGCGCGCCATTCTTGGAAACGACATCGCCATTCACGCCATCGAGACGAAGCAGATTCGGCCCTGGCCCGACGGCGCAGCCTTCGCGAAAGTCGCATGGGAGCAGCTTGCGGACGATCAGGGCGCAGTTCGTCCGGGACGCTTTATCCAGGTCGAATTCATGGTCAAGGACAAGACCAAATATGCATCGACCGCCGGGTGGGGGTGGGGCCGCTGGCGAGGCACCGACCTGAAGCCCTACGGCAAGGACGCTGCATTCACGAGTGAGTGTGTGGGCTGCCATCTGCCTGTGCGCGACAACGATTTTGTCTACACGATGCCTATTCGGGCAGAGCGGTGAGCCATGAAAATTATCTATAGCCTGGGGGCGGCGTTGATTCTGATCGCACTTCCCGGATGCTCGCATCGCAGCCCGGCGGACACGGACCTCTTCAATGAATCGGCGACGATCGCTGCCGCCAGATTGCCCTTCAACCCCTTCCAGTGGAAGATCATCGCGACCGGCATCGATCCACCTCACCAAACCATGTCGGCTCTTTACGGTAACGATCTTGCCGTCGAGAGCGCACGTTCAGGCAATCATGCGGCCTATCCCGATGGCTCTGTGCTGTCGCTCGTAACCTGGTCGCTGCGCGAAGATCCGCACTGGTTCGGAGCCAGAATTCCCGGCCCGATTCAATCCATTGAATTTGTTACGTTGGGCGGAAAGAATAAGGATCAAATGGCTGCCTCCTACCAACGCTACGAGGGCCCGCAGCTTCAACCAGCGGCCAACCAGGATGTGGCGGCCGTGGAAGCGCGGGAAAATGCCATTCTCATGCAACGCGCCGCTGTTATGCCATAATTTCGTGGCTGAAGACGCGAAAATTGCCTGAAGATGCAAGAGGTTAGAGCGATTCCCATTTTTTTGGACGAGATGCATTTTTTTGATGGGCATGCATAGAAAAAGGTAGGCCTTGTCGAATCAATCAAAATTGTCTAACCTCTATGCTTCCCGCAACTTTTCCCCTGCTCGGTGTTTTAAATAGTGAGGCTTCCAAATTCACAGATGCCGGAGGCCACGTCAGCTGGTCGATCCTGAACGCTGGACGACAGCTTCAGACGGGGAGGTTTACATTGCGCATTTTGCGTTCACTTGCTTTGCTCATGGTTCTTACGATTCCTGCGGCATTTGCTCATAGCCAGGTCGCTGTCGGCATCGGCATTGGTCCGGTGGTTGGTTTTCCCGCGCCGGTCGTCGTCGCAGGACCGCCGGTGTGTGCCTGGGGATATTTCCCGTTTTTCCCTTACTCTTGTGCTCCTGTTGGATTCTGGGGTCCCGACTGGTTCTCCGGTGGCGTCTTCATCGGCGCAGGCCCATGGTTTGGCGGTTGGTGGGGACGTCCCTGGGGCTGGGGATGGGGCCATCCTTGGGGTGGCTGGGGATGGGGCCCGCGCGCATTCCGTGGCCCGGGATGGGGTGGCGGATGGAACCGAGGTGTTGGATGGAACCGAGGTGTATCAAATGGCTTTAACCGCGGTAATAGCTTTAACCGCGGCGTCAACAATGGATTTCGCGGCAGTGGCACGCTGAACAGTGGCAACCGCGGCATGGGCACCAGCGGCTATCGCAGCACCTATAACGGCAGTTCGGGATTCCGTAGCGGATACAACGGTTCCTCCGGATTTCGCGGAAGCACCGGCTTCCAGGGCTATAACGGAGCTCGTGGATTTAGCGGTGGCTCCTCCGGATTCCGCGGCAGCACCGGGTCCTTTTCCGGCTATCGTGGCGGTGGATTCAGTGGTGGCGGTGGATTCCACGGCTACAGCGGCGGTGGAGGGTTCCACGGCGGCGGATTCAGCGGTGGAGGCGGCTTCCATGGTGGTGGTGGCGGCCACGGCGGCGGCGGTGGACACCGGTAATTGAATCGCAAAATACAGAAGGCCCGTTCTAGCAGACGGGCCTTTGCTTTTCTATCCGCCTCACAGCGCTACCTTAGATGATTCCTCCTGCCAGTCGTCACGACAACTCTGCCTGGACCCAAAAACACTTTAGCGGCTCAATTTTCTAACCATATCAGCGATTTGCGTGGCGGCATCGGGATGCGCCAAAGCTCGCGCCCGTTCGCCCATCGCCTGCAACTCGGCACGATTTCCTAACATCGCGCTGAGCGATTCGAGCAAACGCTCGGCTGTCATCTCGGACTCGATAAGCAGGCTCGCCGCGCCGGCCTTCGCCATTACTTCAGCATTTTTCCGCTGATGGTCGTCGGCAGCGCCGGGAAATGGAACCAGCAGCGCCGGTTTGCCTGCCGCCATCTCTTCGGCAACGGTGCTTGCGCCACTGCGCGAGAGCACGAGGTCGGCAGCCTCAAAGCGCCAGGCCATATCGTCGAGAAAAGCATGCACCTGCCAGCGCGCCGGATCGGCACCGCTTGCAGCGTAGGCTGTTTGCGTCTCCTCGGCGTGATGCGCCCCTGACTGATGGAGAATCGTCAGCCCAGGAACCGCTTCGAGCAGACGGGCGGCGATGAGTGGCATCGTGCGGTTCAGTATGCGAGCGCCCTGGCTGCCGCCAAAGATAAGCAGGTGCGGCGGCACGTTCTCTGGACGCAATTGCAGATGAAAGAACTCGGCGCGCACGGGAATTCCAGTCACCTGCGCATTGCGGAAATATTTGAGCGCAGGCTCGAAGTTCACAGCTGCCGCAGAGACATGTTTGCCCACCAGCCGATTCGCCAATCCTGGAAAGGCGTTGGGCTCAACGGCCAGCGTAGGAATGCGCGCCAGAATCGCGGCGATCATCGCCGGACCGGAAGCATAGCCGCCGACACCGATCACCACGTCGGGATGGAACTCCTTCAGCAGCCCCCGGCAGTGAAGCACGCTTATCGGCAGATCGAACAGCGTGTGCAGACGCGTAACCAGGCTGACATTCTTGAGCTGGCCTACCGTGATGAGTTCGAGCCGATGCCCGGCCTGCGGAACGAGCCGCGATTCAAGCCCGCGCGCCGTACCAACAAAGAGAAGTTCCGCCTCGTCCTGTTTTGTAAGCGCATTGGCAATGGCCAGAGCCGGCATGATGTGGCCGCCCGTGCCGCCACCCGCAATCAACACACGCACGCAGTTACTCGATCTCCCTCGTAATGTTGAGCAGCACGCCAATCAAAGCGAGCATGATGAAGAGCGACGTTCCGCCATAGGAGATGAACGGGAGGGTGATGCCCTTTGTCGGCACCAGCGCGAGCACGACGCTGATATTAAAGAACGCCTGAATCAGAATGGTCGCCGTGATCCCGAAAGCGAGAAAGCGCGCAAACGGATCTTTGGAGAGAATGCCCGCGCGAATACCGCGATAGCCGAGGACGATGAAAAGCCCGACAACGACCAGCGCGCCGAGCAGACCAAGCTCTTCGGAAATATTCGCGAAGATGTAGTCCGTGTGCGGCTCAGGCAGGTAGAAGAGCTTTTGCCGTCCCTCCATGTAGCCCAGACCGCGCAGGCCGCCGGTTCCCACAGCGATGAGCGATTGAATAATGTGAAAGCCCTTGCCCAATGGGTCAGACTCAGGATTCACAAATGCCAGCAGGCGGTCGCGACGCCACTTTACGCGGAAGAGCATGAGGTACAGCACAGGTATGGAAGCCAGCGCCGCATAGCCGAGATACTTCATCTCCATCCCTGCGAGATAAAGCATGAGCGCGGTAACACCCGCGCAGACCAGTGCCGTACCGAGGTCCGGCTCTTTCAGAATCAAGACAATAAAGACGAGGCTCGGCAAGGCTGCCGGAAGAATGGTGCCGCGCCAGTCGTCGATCGTCTGCATCCTGTTCTGCAGAAACCACGCCAGGAAGAGCACCAGCGCAGGCTTAGCCAGCTCCGACGGCTGAAATGACAAAATGCTGAAGCGAATCCAGCGATGCGTGTTGTGCGAGTCGCGCATGAGGAATGCGGCCAGCAGAGAGATGACGGTGACGGCGACCACGGGAAATACAACATTTGGGCGATTGTATTTGCGGTAGTCGATTTGCATGAGGAGCGTCATGGCGGTGAGACCCACCACCGCCCAGATGGCCTGGCGAATGACAAAGCTGTACGGCGAGCCGAAGCGCTCTTTGGCCATCACAGCCGAGGCGCTGAAGACCATTGCCAGTCCGATGACGACGAGGATCAACGTCACGCAGAACAGCAATTTGTCGACGCCTACGCGTTTTGCCATACACCCTGTTTCGCAAGCACAAGCTCTTTAAAGACCTGTCCGCGATGCTCGTAATTTTCAAACTGGTCGAAGCTAGAACATGCCGGGGCCAGCAACACAATCTCACCCGGTTGCGCCGCTTCGGCTGCTTTGGCGACGGCCACATCGAGCGTTCCTGCGCTCACAACCGGTGCCGCGCCATAGATGTGTGTTTCGATCTTTTCTGCCGCCGCTCCGATGGTGTACACCGTCTTTACCCGCTCTTCAAGCAGCGAGCGCAATTGGCGGTAGTCTGAATCTTTATCTTTCCCGCCCAGAATAAGATGAATGCCGCCGGGAAATGCCGCGATGGCCTTGGCCGCTGCGTCTACATTGGTGGCTTTGGAATCGTTGTAGTAATCGACTCCATGAATATTTGCGACAAATTCCAAACGATGTTCAACGGCCTTGAACGATTCGACCGCGGCGCGGATCGCATCCGGCGCAACCCCGGCGAGCCGTACAGCACAGACAGCCGCCAGCACGTTCTCAACGTTGTGATTCCCTCTCAGCGGAATGTTCTCCACTTTAAGAATGAACTCAGGCGCGGCCTGTTCCGATGCGCGGAAGACGATCGCGCCTTCGTGGATGAAAGAACCCTGACGCACGATACGTTTGCTGCTGAACCAGAACACCTGAGATTTGGCCCGCGCCGCCGCACGCGAAGCCACATCGTCATCGGCATTCAGGATCAGAGCGTCTTCGGCAGTCTGATTCGCGAAGATGCGCTCTTTCGCCGCGGCATAGCTCTCGAATGTCCCATGACGATCAAGATGGTCGGGTGTGATGTTAAGGATGACGGCAATCTCCGGACGAAATTGGTGAGTCGTCTCCAACTGAAAGCTCGATACTTCGAGCACCGACCAGCCATCTTCCCGGCTATCGTCGACCAGCGCAATGACAGGAATGCCGATGTTGCCGCCTACCTGTACGGGCAGCTTTCCCGCCTCCAGCATCGCGCCGCACAGCGATGTCGTGGTGGTTTTGCCATTCGATCCGGTAATCGCCAGCGTTTTGCCCTTCAGATATCGTGCCGCAAGCTCCACCTCACCGATAATGGGCAGCCCAAAAGTCTTCACCTGCACCAGCTCCGGCGTATCGATCGGAACCCCAGGACTGACGACGATCAAGTCCTGGCGGCGAAAGGTCAAAAGGCCGTGGCCACCTGCTTCGACGGCAATCCCCTCCTCAAGCAGCGCGGGAATGTCTTTTCCGAGCGCGTCAGCACTCCGATTATCGGAGACGGTAACCTGTGCGCCGCGGCGTCGCAAAAAAAGCGCCGCCGCCAGGCCGGACTTGCCCAGGCCTACCACCAATACTTTTTTCCCTTTGAATTCCATGCGTTCGATTTTCCGGCCTGTTATTAGAGTCTGTTGCCATTTAAAGTCGTGGCGTTGTTCGACGCGACCCAAAGGGACGGGACAAATTTCCGCAATCGCTGTGTCATTCGTCACTCCTGCACGTCTAGTACACCACGCCCCTCACTCCTTGCGCTTGAGGAAAATTGTCTCCGCCGCTACGGCTCTACGGCAGCAGACCCTATATTCTGTCACGGCGAAGGTTAAACTCACCGCAACTTCAGCGTGGTGAGTGCTAAGAGTGCAAACACCAGCGCCCCAATCCAGAAGCGGGTGATCACTTTTGCCTCCGACCAGCCAAGCAGTTCAAAGTGATGATGCAGCGGCGCCATCTTGAAGATGCGCTTTTTGCGCAGTTTGTAGCTCCCCACCTGCAGAATCACCGAAACTGCTTCCAGCACGAAGATTCCACCGATGAAAGGCAGCAGCAGCTCCTGTTTGATGGCAACGGCAACCGTTCCAATGGCTCCGCCCAGAGCCAGCGACCCGACATCGCCCATGAAGACCTCGGCAGGATGGGCGTTGTACCAGAGAAAACCGATGCTCGCGCCCACCATCGATCCGCAGAAGATCGATAGCTCTCCCACCAGCGGCATGCGCGAAAGCTCCAGATAATCAGCGAAAACGACGTGTCCGCTTACATAGGTCAGCACCGTAAGCGCGCCCGCAGCAATAATGGTGCAACCAATCGCCAGCCCATCCAGTCCATCTGTGAGGTTGACGGCGTTGCTCGAAAAAACGATGACCAGCACCGTAAAAACAACAAAAGGTAGAAATGCGATCAGACCGAAGTGCGGAATATGCCGAAGCGCCTGAATCGCAAAGTCCGGCTGAAGACGCTTGACGAAGGGCACCATGAGCCGCGTCGAGTAAATGCCCTGCAGATGCATCCCCACCAGCGCAACGGCAATGGATATGCTGGCGAAGATCTGCCAACCCAGCTTGGCGCGCGCGGTAAGGCCCAGGTTGCGGCGCTTCACGACCTTGATGTAATCGTCGGCAAAGCCGATAGCGCCAAACGCAAGCAGAGACCCTATCACCAGCCACACAAACGGATTCGAAAGATCAGCCCAGAGCAGTGTGGGCAAAAGAATAGCGATGCAGATGAGCACCCCGCCCATGGTAGGTGTGCCGGCCTTTTTCTGGTGGTCCTTCGGACCCTCTTCGCGGATGTACTGGCCGATTTGAAACTCACGCAGTTTTTCGATTACATACGGCCCGATGATGAGCGCAATCAGCATTGCCGTGAGCGATGCGAAGGCGGTGCGGAACGTCAGATACCGGAAAACGCGGAATGGTCTGAAGTAGGGAAAAAGTTTCTGATACAGGAGCCAGTAGAGCAAACACTTCCTCCGGCAAAACTGCGTTGCCTCTCGTTCATCTTACAGGGCGATTTTCTCGGACCATCATTTGTTTGTCATTTGCGCGGTCGTCAGATAACAACGTTGGCCACCTGGAAATTATCCTCAGTCTTTCTTCATTTCGTCGAGCGCGCGCTCAAGCCGCACGCCCCGCGAAGCCTTCAGCAGCACAACATCCCTTTCGCGCAGATTCCGCCTGAGCCATGCGCCGGCCTGTTCCGGCGTTTCCACGAAGATGGCTTCCGCTCCAGCTTGCCGAGCGCCTTCGACGATGTGGGCGGCATCCCCGCGCACCCCCAGCACAATATCGACTCCAGCCGAAGCAGCCGCTTCGCCACAACTCTTATGCAACGCTTCCGACTCGCGCCCAAGCTCCAGCATTTCTCCAGCAACCAGAATATGGCGCTGCCCGGGCATCGACATCAGCGTCTGAATCATCGCCTTCAACGCTTCCGGGTTGGAGTTGTAGCAATCGTTGATGATCGTCGCTTCACGCACGGCAAGCGTCTGGCCTCGCTTGTCGCCCGGTTCGAGCGTTGCAAGAGCCGCCGCACAGCTGTCCAGCGGGATTCCAGCTTCCAGCCCAACAGCGATGGCAGCGAGAGCATTCGACACGTTGTGTTGGCCCAGCAGGTGCAGCTGGACGTCGGCTTCGTGCTGCCCGGCGCGCACATGGATGCGAAGTCCTTCGATTCCGAGCTCTTCCAGGGAATCAGCCCGCAGATCGGCGCACGGTCCTTTGCCGAAGTAGATCGTCTTGCCGTGAAAATCGCGCCCGAACTGCGATACATATGGATCGTCGCAGTTCAGAAAAGCCACACCGTCCGCAGGAAGGCTGGCAACCAGCTCGTATTTTGCACGCGCGACCCCGGCAATCGCATCGTGGAAATTCTCTGCGTGCGCATTACCTACGTTCGTGACGACACCCCAGTTGGGCACAGCGATGCGAGCTAGCGCCTCGATTTCGCCGGCATTCGACATGCCCATCTCGATCACCGCCACTTCGTGTTCCGGCTCCAGACGAAGCAGTTGCAGCGGCAAACCGAAGCCATTGTTCAGATTGCCCTGCGATTTGAGGACCTGAAAACGCGCGCCCAGCACGGTCGCAACGGCCTCCTTGGTTGTTGTCTTGCCGGCGCTCCCCGTGATGCCGATCACCCGCTTGCCCCAGTGACGGCGAACAGCAGCCGCCAGCGTCTGCAATGTGATGAGCGGTTCGTCGACGATGAGAAGCGTTTGTTGGCGTACAGCTTCCGGCAGTTCGAGGACTTTCGACTTGGCAACGACTGCCGCGCTTGCGCCACGTTCGAGAGCGCTGCCAACAAAGTCGTGGCCGTCGAAGCGATCTCCGCGAACGGCGAAAAACAGCTCGCCCGGCTTCAGGGTGCGCGAATCGATGGAGTAGCCTGTGGCTTCTCGCGTTGGCGAACCGTTCTTCAAACCGTGCAGGGTTCCGCCCACCCAGTGCGCAATCTGTTCCAGCGCAAGTTTCATCGCTTCGCTCCTGTCCCGGCCAATGCATGAATCGCGCTGGTGGCAATCTCTACATCATCGAATGGAATGACACGGTCGCGAAGTGTCTGCGTCTTCTCATGGCCCTTGCCTGCGATAAGCACAATATCCCCCGGCGTTGCCTGCTCGATCGCAATCTGAATCGCCTTTGCCCTGTCAGCTTCGGTCACAAATTTCGCTCCTGTCGCCTGCAACCCTGGCAAAACATCGCGCAGAATCTCGTCAGGCTCCTCGCTGCGCGGGTTGTCCGAAGTCAGCACGACGAAGTCGCTGCCCTCACCCGCCGCTCGTCCCATCAAAGGACGCTTTGTGCGGTCGCGGTCGCCTCCACAGCCAAAGAGCGTAATCACGCGGCCACTGGCAGGCTTTACAAATTCACGCGCCAGCGCGATCAGATTCCGCAGCGCGTCGTCGGTGTGCGCGTAGTCGACGACTACAGTAAAGGGCTGGCCCGCAGCGACGGTCTGAAAGCGGCCCGGCACGCACGCAAGAGAAGCCGCTCCTGTTGCAATCTCGTCCAGAGTAAGTCCGCGCACGCATGCGGCAGCCGAAGCCGCCAGCAGGTTGTAGACATTCACCCTGCCTGTTAGGCGCGTCTGGAGCGCAACACTTCCTGCCGGGGCAACGAGCGTAAACTGCATGCCGGCAGCGGACATCCGCACATCTTCCGCACGGAACTCGCCAACGCTCCATCCATAAGAAAAAATCTCGGAGCCTGCTTCTTTTGCTTTGACAGCCAGCTTCGCGCCATAAGGATCGTCGAGGTTGATGACGGAAAAGCGCGGCACCGCGCCATTCGTACCGTCAAAGAGCATGCGCTTGGCGGCGAAGTACGCATCCATCGTGCCGTGGTAATCAAGATGGTCGCGGGTAAGGTTCGTGAAGACGGCAACGTCGAAGGGCAGCGACCAGACGCGCCCCTGCTCCAGTGCATGCGAGGATACTTCCATTACCCCTTCGGTTGCGCCCAGACAGATGCCTCTCGCAAACAGCTCCAGCAGGTCCCGCGACTCGGGCGTGGTATGCGGCGATTCCACAGCCGCACCCGCAATGTGATACGCAATGGTGCCGACAAGCACCGTCCTGCGATGGACGCTGTTCAGCATCGCATCCAGCAGAATTGCCGTGGTCGTCTTGCCGTTTGTGCCGGTCACTCCGGAGAGCGCGAGCTTCTTCTCAGGATGGTCATAGAAGTTGGACGCAAGCAGCGCCATGGCGTGCCTGCCTCGCTCTACTTCCGCGACGGCAGCGTGGGGATATGTGCGTACGGTTTCATCGAAAGCGGCAGCCGAATCGGTAAGAACGGCCACTGCGCCGCGCTCCATGGCGGCAGAAATGAAGCGATTCCCATCTGTCGTATCGCCATGCATGGCGATAAACAATGAGTTGCCCGCGACGTTGCGCGAGTCATATTCAATACTGCGAACGTCAACCGATGGGCCCGCCCGCCGCATAAGGCTGACTCCTTGCAAAACTTCTTCAACATGCATAGGGACAAGTAGATTGTAAGGCTCAGCGGGTAAAACGCACCACAATCTCTGTACCGACCGGCACCATCGTCCCGGCAGCCGGCGCCTGTTCGCGCGCGATGCCGGTGCCCAGTACCTGGACGCCCAATCCTGCGGAGCCTGCCTGCTCGATCACGCTGCGAACCGGCTGGCCGACAAGAGACGGTACCGCAACTCGTTTGCCTGCGTTGACCACGACAGAGCCTTTCACTGGAGGAGCGGGTGGACTCGCAGGCATCGGCGGAGTCGGCGCCGGATCTTCAGCAGGCTCCGGCTTCAAAATTTCGGCAAACGCCGATGTTGACGAAGCGGTGTGCGGTGGCGGAGCCTCCGGACGTGCATTGTCAGCATTCTGTATAGGCGCGGGATTCTTTGCTATCGGAGCAGCCTGCACCTGAGCCGGCGGCGCACGCAGCGGATCATCCGCGGGAAGATCATTCACCGTCGCAAAGAGCGAATTCAAGTCCGATTCATCCTGCTCGGTTTGATCATCCTCCACAACCGGAACCTGGTTCTTTGCAAGCTCCGCCTGCGATTGCATCTCCTCATCGTGCGGCACGCCGAGGTATTCGAGAATCTGCTGTGCCAGCTCCTGAAAAACGGGAGCGCTCGCCTGTGCTCCCATGTGCATGCTGTGGTCCGGCGAATCCATAATTACAGCCATAGTGATGGCGGGGTTGTTGACCGGTGCGAATCCCACAAACGAGGCGACAAACTTCGTCTTGGAATAGGTATGTGTTGCCGGATCGATCTTCTGCGCGGTTCCCGTTTTGCCCGCAGCGCTGTATCCATTCAAATGGACAGCATGGTGCGCCGTCCCGATAAGCACAACGTCCTGCATCATTTTCCGCATCTGCGCCGCAGTCATTTCCGAGATCACGCGATGCGCGCCTTCCGGTAATGGATTAGGCAAACTGTTCTCAGGATGAAAGGCCGCTGGCCTCAGCTTAGGATCGCCCTTCATCAGCTCTGTGCTTTCGAGCAGAATGTGAGGAGGCATATAGACTCCGCCGTTCGCCATGGCTGAAACCATCGATGCGATCTGAATGGGCGTTACAGCAATTTCCTGCCCCATAGGAATCGCGCCCATCGACGCCGGACCCCAGCGCTTCAATGGCTCCAGCAATCCTCGTGTCTCAGCAGGAAGCTCAATGCCGGTGCGCTCGCCGAATCCAAACGCGCGGATATATTTATAGAGGCGGTCCTGTCCCACGCGCTGGCCGACTCGGATTGCGCATACGTTACTAGAAACCGCCAGCGCCTTCCACGCAGGAGTCATGCCAAAATGCTCCCCGGGAGCGTCGTGCACCGTATGTCCGGCTATATTGAGCTGGCCGCCGCCGCAATCGATCACGGTATCCGGAGTGATGGCTTTTTCTTCCAGAGCAGCAGCATACGTCACCGGCTTGAATGTCGAGCCAGGCTCATACACATTGCTCACAGCACGGTCGCGCAGTAACTCGGTCGTCGCATGGCGAAAATCGTTTGGGTTGAAGGTCGGCCGAATCGCTAACGCAAGAATTTGTCCCGTGTGCGGGTCCTGCACCACAATCGTTCCGTTGATTGCCTTCGTCCGTTCCATATTGCGTTCGAGCGCCTGCTCGGCCATGAACTGGATATTGGCATCAATGGTCAGAACAAGGTTTTCACCGGGAAGCGGCTCGCGCTCCTCGCTGCCGAGCAC
>Ga0210386_10003028_pt1 | contig 14148 bp, 12 predicted proteins | sample IncBWH32OmetaG_FD_160091 | JGI IMG/M metagenome (GOLD analysis project Ga0210386, IMG submission 160091) | Forest soil microbial communities from Barre Woods Harvard Forest LTER site, Petersham, Massachusetts, United States - Inc-BW-H-32-O ... | reverse complement strand
CGACGCGCACACCAACAGACCGTTGGCTCTCGAAGCCGTCAGGATCGATAGCGACGCTCAGAACCGAGACAGCCAGCTGGTTGTCGAAAATCAGGGCAATCAGCGAGTCGTTACCTCGGCGCGGCTGGCGGGTTTAGGCGAAGTCTTCCGGTCGGCCCACGTGTCTAAGACCTCTCGCGGAGCCACCGAAGAGACAATCCTGATCGAACGAACCTGGATTGCGGGAAAGTAAAGGACCAACGATCTGCTAGGGCGATAAGGGCCAGACTCCACCAGGCTGGCCCTCGTCCGAATCGGTACTGCTATCTGACTCGGGCTCCGCCCCTTACATTGAAATCAACCACTGGCTTTAACCGCGTAACGTAGACCTTCTCTCGTGAATTTTGACTTGTCGCCATTCCTGAATTTTGTTTCCGCATCACGGCACGAATGCCCCAATGGTTCGCAAGGGGTAATTCCTACAGGTTTGCAAACCGCTGATTTCACTGAGGTGACATTGGCGAGCCGAGCTAGTCCGCAGGGTACTGACTGAAGGGGATTTGTTTCCGGTAGAGGCATAGAAAAATGTCTACCGGAGATCACACGAAGTCCAGTACCTTCCGCTGCGCGCCGTTGACGGGTTCAAGGAGAGGACCTTGAAACGGAAACGGCATCAGACAGGACAATTGCTGAAACTGAAACATGGATGGGCTGTTCGGTACTACGAATCAGGCGATTCGCAGCGCAGGCGTGTTCAGCTGTACCTCGGAGATTTCACAGAACTGCCTACGCCACGATCTGCTAAGAACGCAATGCAAGCCGAGATGGTACGGATAAAACACGTCCACGCAGCAAGTGCTGAGTTGGATTGAAGAGTACAAGGGTCTGACTCTCGTGAGCACGGAAGGCATCAACTTCGTGCTTCACGGATTAGGACCGCATGGCGTGATGTTCACTCTGGGAGGAACGTCGGAGGAGTTGTTGTCCGAAAATGTGGACGAACTGGACCCCGTATGGTCCCCCGATGGCAGTCGGCTCCTTTTTGGCGGACTTGCCGAGAGCATTCGGCCTTTGGGTAGCCCCACCTCTAGCATTCGCATCTTTGACTGCCAATTGAGCGCTGCAAGGCATCTCACGATTTGCGTTCTGTGAGTTGCAGAGTGGCGTGGAGATACCATACCTCGCGATTAAGACCAATACCGCCGATTCCCTGAACGTCATCGTCCAGATAGAACGACGGCCAAGGATTCGCTTTGTGTCCTGCGTCTTGGAAATCAGAGGCTTCGATATTGAGAGCGAGACATATCAGTTCGAATCTGTCTATTCTCGGAAGGATTGAGCGAGGGTTAAGCTCTGCCGCATCCCAATCTCGATTTTAGATACTTCTTGTGTCGTAGCACTTAAGCCTACAGGCTTCTCGTAGCACATTCATTATAAACAGCTTACAATACATTTATGCCATTGACAGTGTCAGATAAATAGGCTATTATTCCTGACGTAGAGGAAACACATATGACAGCCTCCACCACCAATGCAATCTTAAAGCGAATTCGAGCAAAGCACCGCGGATGGGTGTTTACGCCCAGACAGTTTGCACACCTCGGCACCCGTGCTGCTGTAGACCAGGCTTTGTTTCGGCTTCAGCGGACTGGTCAGATTCGTCGTCTGGCTCGGGGTGTTTACGAGTTCCCGAAGGTGCACCCCAAAATTGGCGTCCTCTCCCCCTCTCCCGAGGCCGTTGCCAAGGCCATGGCTGAGAGGACGGGGAGCCGAATCAGCGTCTCCGGGGCAAAAGCCGCCAATCTACTTGGGCTTTCAACCCAAGTGCCCATGCAGAATGTCTTCTGGACAGAAGGACCTTCTCGCACCATTCGAATTGGCAACCAGACCGTCGCACTCAAGCACGTGGCCCCCTCCAAAATGATTGGTGCGGGAACAGAAGCGGGAGTCGTCATTCAGGCTGTTCGCGCGCTCGGGAAAGAGGGAGTTCACGAGATCTCTATCCATTCCCTTGCAAAGCAGCTTCCTCGTCCCGTCAAGAAAGCCGTTAGACGGCTTGTGCCGACTGCACCGGGTTGGTCGCAGCCCGTTCTAAATCAACTCAGCGCCTGACGCGAAATCCTATGGACGACTTCGCAAAAGGCAAACCCACCGAGCGGCAGCCCTATTTCGAAGAAACTGCCGCCCGGCGCTCTTCCACAACTACTGCAATAGAAAAGGATTTTTGGATTTGCTGGACGCTCAAGCATCTCTTCGCCCTGGCGGATATTCCTGAACTCCGCTTTAAAGGCGGAACATCTCTTTCCAAAGTATTTGGCTTGATTGACCGCCTGTCTGAAGACATCGATATCTCGATTGACAGGGCTGCATTGGGCTTCTCAGGAGAGCGTGATCTTGCCAACCCTGCCCTATCTGTCACAAAACGGAAAGCCCTCGATCAAGAGCTCCGCGCTGCCATCACCAACGAAGTCAACTCCCGCATCCTTCCCAAATTGCACGACCGCTTCAAAACGATCCTCGGCGGGGATGGATGGACCCTTGTGGCTTCGGACCAAGAAAACGAAGAAATGACTCTCCTCTTTCACTACCCAAACGCATTCGAATACAGCAAATACTTGCAACCACAAATCAAGATTGAATTCGGCCGCGGCGACCAGCAACCAAGCGAAAGGTTGCCCGTCACCCCAACCGTTGCCGAAACCTTTCCCGAAAACTTCCGAGAGAAGTCTGCCGAAATTCCTGTCCTCGACTGTCAACGCACGTTTTGGGAAAAGGTTACACTCCTACATGCTGAGAACCATCGGCCTGATCCGAACAAGCTCAAGCCGCGCATGGCGCGCCATTGGTCCGACGTTGCGGTTATGAGTACTGCTGAGCGCCTCAAAGACGACAAGCTCTCTCTCCATCTTCTGGACCAGGCCATCCGCTTCAAAAAAATCTATTTCGCCGCGAATTGGGCGCACTACGACGCCGCCGTCCCTGGCAGCCTTCGAATTGTGCCTAACGAACCCCTACAAGCGATCCTTCGCAAGGACTACCAAGAAATGCAAGAAATGTTTCCGACCAAGCCTCTCTCCTTTGAGCAAATTCTCGAAAGACTAGCGGCGTTAGAAGAAAGAATAAACTCGATGGAGAAGTGGCGGCCCTGGGCGACTACGATGTAGCTGGACCGCATGATCAAGCTCGTCGAGGGAGCCTCGCGTCAAAAAACGCCGAACGGCGTGGGAGCCTGAGACTAATCTAGCCGCCGAGTGGATTGCAAGGCATGAGGAATCCCGATCTACTGAAAACGACTTGACCGGTAACAAATCAGAGTTAGGGTTTCGGCAATCTTGCGTAACCTTTCGCGGGGATCTCGGCTTAGGGATCGCCGTTATGACGATAGTCCGCAGCTTTTCGAAAGCCATTTGTCGCGAATCCTAGTGTCTTTTTTGGCAAGCGGCGAGTCATCATTTGGCGACCTTTACTTTGAAGCTCACCGTGTTGGCCCCGCCGGCGTTCGTGATGACGAACTTGTACTGCCCGTCCTCCGTCGGCGTGACCTTAACCGAACACTTCGGTCCGGGCGAGTCGTCCTTAGCGACTTCCGCGCCGGAGGAGTCGTAGACGAAAAGGTGCACGTCGGTATTCTTCAGGCCGTCCGTGGTGGCCTCGAACTCTTTCCCCGCCGTGAAAGACAGGAGATAAGCGACCTCTCCCTTGTCCTTCATCTCGATCTTCTTGCCATTGAACGCCGCACCCTTGCCCAGGTCAGTCGTCGGCTTCACGTCCTGCGCGGAACACAGGGTGGCGACCGCGAACGTAACTGCCACCACTGCTGTGACTAACCGAGTAATCGATTTCATTGGTGTTTCCTCCAGAGTCGAATCAGATCAGTTACTTGTGGAAACCTCGTATCGGAGTCTGCGTCAGTTCTTTAACGTTCAGCTTCCCCTCCTTTTTCTTATCCAGCATGTCGAATTCGGCTTCCATAAAACTCATGAATTCTTGCCTAGAGACCTTGCCATCGTTGTCGGTATCCATGAGGAGAAGCAACTTCTTTACCTCGGGCTCCGCCTTTGCCAGCTTATCCTGCGACTTCGGCGCCGACGCTTGTTGTGCAAGCGCAGTACCCAACATGGCCGCGATCGCGATCAAAACTGCCGCCATAAGTACGGTAACCCATACGACGCTCGTTCGCTTCAACATGTTCGACTCCCAGCGACGCCGTTTGACCAATAAAAAGGTACGCCACGATGCATTAGGAAGGCATGAGGGCTTCGTAAAGTTTTTACAAAGTTCGTCGCGCCTGGAGGGACTGACTAAGGCCGAACCGACAACTGGCTGGGGGAAAAAGCGGAACACGCAGTCTACCTAGAATCGGCGATTTTGAAAGCCGTGCGAAGGATCACCGGCAGAACGTCATCGGCTAAGTGCTCTTGCCGTAATACCGTTTGTCGTCACTTGCGGTCAGCCGCTTCGGGCGAGTCAGCCCATCGGCTTCGTCTCTTTCTAGCACGTCGGCTAGGGGGTCGTTGCGCGGAGGACGCCGTCTCTGTTTTCTTGGCTACTATCTTCGTTTCAGCAGCAACCGGCGTGAAACAGCTGGGCTGAGTTTTGAAGTTCTCGGTGCAGGTTTTCAACCAGTCGTCGAGCTGTTCAATCGCCACGGGAAGCGCCGATTCGCGGACTACCATCACCGAGTGTCTTTCGTCGCCAGGGTATCGCGATGACCGATAATGAATAGAACCAAAACTTGATCCGCAGGAGCAACGCATAGTTCGGCACCGGAAAGGTGAGCAGTGAGCAAATTTCCTTCGACCACAACCAGCGGATAATAAAACGTGGCATTCGGCATATGGGGGTACGCAGCCGCGAACTCCGTTTCGTGTGCCTCAATCGTCGCCTTGACGACGCCGAGTATGGCCTTCTGTATTGACGGGTTCGCGGCAGCGTCATTGCTAAACGCTTCATAGAACGAACGTCCCCTATCAGGCTCACGGAACCAGGGATGTTGCCCTTTCATCTGCTCTTCACGGCCTCTAATCCAAGCGTCAGATGCACCTCGACAGAGTACTCCGCGTAACGTTTGGTCGTAGGACACTGCTGCGGATGTGAAGAATATCCACGGGTGCTTAATGCTTTTCTTGCACTCAATCAACAAGCAATGGCGAACAGCGTGCTTAACGCCAGCGGCCTCGAAGAAGCTATTCTTAAGGGCTCTAATGTCAACCTCGCGGCCCTTTTCTTCGTCTCGATCCACGAAATAAATATTCGTCGCCACGTGATAGTCCCGACTGCGCAGACACTGAGCTACGCGTAGCTCCAAGGCGAAACCCGTCTTGTTGATATCTGCAATGATTCGCTCTGTAAAATCCGACATCAGCTTTCATAACTCCCGGCAAAGCCTAGCGCACTAGGGGAACGTGAGCAAGTCACTGCGGCCCTGCCGAGCATATTCGCGCCTATCAAAAGAAAAGCCCCGACCCGCGCCTTGCGGATCGAGGCTTCCCAATGACAGGATGCGCATGTCAGGCGATTTAGCTATGGCACTGCAACATTTGGACGGGCGACGGTGCGGACGTGTCGCTGTAGCGCTAGTTCCAACAGCGCCAATCTATTTCTTCTTCTGCGCCTCTTTTTCCAGCGCCTCCAGTTCCCGGGTCAGTTGCTCGGCCTGTTCTCGAAGACGCCTGAGGCGCTCAGCGAGTGCAGGCAAGTTCTGTCCGGTGGCCGCCAAGGCCGGAGCAGCCACCGGAGCAGCAGTAGGAAGGGCAGATCCCGGAGGCGTACTACCTGTAAGTTCGGCCAAGGCCTCAACGAAAGTATCCCGGTAAATCAATCGGTCACCCATGGCCAGTACGACCTTTTTGAGCTGCGGCATACGGGCTTCGCCAGCCTGGATGTAGATGGACTCGACGTAGAGGAATCCGCCACTGACGGGCAGAGCAATAATGTTTCCGCGCAGGACGTGCGAGCCCTGCTGGTTCCACAAGGTCAGATCCTTGGAGATGTTCTGGTCCTGGTCAATGCGCGATTCAATCTGCATCGGGCCGTACATCAGTTGCTGTTTCGAGAGTTGAAAATAAACTAGGTCCCCTAATCGATCTCCGTCGCAGCGTGCAGCCATCCACCCGATCAGATTATCTTTGCCTCGAGGGGTGAAAGGCAGGATCAGCAGGAACTCGGGTTCTTTCTCTCCAGGCAGGCTGGCCACCACGTAGGTGGGCTGCATGGATTCGGGCTGTCCAGACTGGCCCGATAGGGTATGCGCGACCTCCCATATGTCTTCCTTGTTATAGAAGACTTGCGGATCGCGCATGTGAAAAATGCGATAAGCCTCGGCCTGTGCGCGAAAAAGAACCTCAGGGTAGCGGGCGTGCCGGCGCAGGTCCGGAGACATTTCGGAAGCGGGCCGGAATAGTTTCGGGAACAAATTCTCGTAAACCTGGATGATGGGGTCGCTCGGATCGAATACGTACAAAGATACTTTCCCGGTGTAGGCGTCCACCGCGGCCTTTACCGCATTGCGAATGTAGTTGGCACCTTCGTCCACCCCGGTCACCGGGAGCGTAGCCGAGTACGGATGCGAGAGAGAAGTCGTGTAGCCGTCCACCATCCATACTAACCTGCCGTCATCGGTAACCACCAAGTAGGGGTCGGGGTCCCAATTCACGAAGGGGGCCAGATGCGCCAGTCTTCCCCGCACCTTCCGGTAGATCATCATGCGGCTCTGTCCGGTGAGATAGCTCGTGAAAATCATGTTTAGCTCGCCCTGGGATATCGCGGCGGCGGTCTTTAGTAGGAAGGAGCCAATCGGAAATCCTCCAGTGCCCTGATATGTAGAATACTTGTTCTGGTCACCAGAAGGATAATCAAACTCCTCGCGGGCGGTGTGAACGAATACCGGATCCTGGGTGCTCTCACCGTAGTAGATCTCCGGCCGGGTGAGCTGGAAGCCTGGGGATTTGATTTCCGGCGGGGCGTTTTCGATGAGTAGGACAGGTAGGCCATCGGGCGTAATCTTGTTGACGTCCGATACAACCACGCCAAAGCCATGGGTATAAATGAACCGCGGATTTACCCAGCTCTGACTGGCCTCGGCGGACAACTGGTTCACATCGATTTCGCGGGGAGACAACATTACCTGCTCGATGTGGCCGTTGGGGAAGTAGCGATCAACGTCGGTGTTGGGGAAGATGTAATAGGGGCGCAGCGCCTGGATCTGCGTGATCGTGGCACTGTAGGCGCGCAGGTCCCAAAGTCGAATATTTTTGAGTAGCGTCGCGTCTTGCACGGCATCGACCGTCTGTTGTCCGCTTTCGGTGAACGGGCGCTCGGTGGCGTTCCGATTCAGGCCGAAAGCCGCAGTAGTAGCCTGAATATGGCGCTCGATATACGGCCGTTCGATAGAGATCTCATTCGGTCGTACATACACAGCGCTAACGATGGCCGGAAGAGCCAGTTGCAGGATAAAAAACGTGAGCACCAGGACCGTCGCCTTCTTGTATCTCGATGTCCACGCGAGCGGGAGCGCCGCTAAGACAGCAATAATGAGGAGCCAGCGCAAAGGGAGCGTAATCTTTGTATCGACATAATCTGCGCCAGTCATGAAAGCGTGGGAATTGAACAGAAGAGCGTAGTTGCCGAGAAAAACCCAGGTAGCAAGACCAAGCAAAAGAATTACTGCGATTGCGCGGACGAAGCCGGTACGGGTGGCGCCCGGTAGCAGCAGCAACGCATGCCCCAGATCAAGAGTTCTCGGTGACCCGCCCCGCAGCCACAACTGCCATCCCCGGGCCGTGGCCCAAAAGACTAGGGCGCAAAGAATGGCCAGCACAAACACAAACCCGAGTACTTCCGAATAGAAAGGGAGGTCGAACAGGTAAAACGGAAGGGCGTGCGAAAAAACCTGATCCCTCCAAGCGTCGGGAGGCAGCGTAAGCCCCCGCGACCCGAAGAAGCGCATGATCGTCCAGTAGTCAATCGAGGCCGAGGCGAACAACAGCGCCACTACGGCCAGCCCCACTCGAACCAGCCGGGAGTACAGGCGGAAATCCCGCCGGCGGACGCCGGCGAAGTGCAGCCCCCGCGCATGAGCCATCCACAAGGCGATGAAGGCCACCAGCGCGCCCGCCACGAAGGGGGCGATGCTGTACCACAGCATGCTGATCCAGGTCCCAACTTGTCCGACCTCTCTCCACCAGTTGTACTCGATGATGAAATTGGCGGCAGTTGTGATCGCCCAAAGGCTGAGCGCCAAGATTGCCGCTAGCGTTATCAGATTTCGAATCTTTGAAGGATGCATAAGAGATCGGCGGACCTTGAACAGCGGAGGCGACTCCATGCAAGGAAAGCACGCTGGAGTTAGAGGTCGATCGTGATCCTATCACAGGCTCCGTGCCAAGCGTGAAGCGGGCCCTGGTACTACCGCAACTTCCGTGGTCACTTCCGCTGTCATCGATCTCAATTTTTATTGAATCTGCGTAGCTTCCTGAAAGCACGCAGCCATTTTCACAATCCGGCTTTACAGTCTCACCCGCACCGAGTTCCGGGTGCGAAATGATTGTCCCGATCGTTCACAAAACTGCTAGTGGCAGTGGTCACAAAGGCTCTCACAGCCTTGGGACCAGACGGATGGGCCGTGGGGCAGCGGGCGGTCGAACTTGGCGGCCGTGGAACACCGCAATGCGGACCTCTAGCGCTCGTTCTCGGGTCCGAAAAGTTGGGCGCAACTAGGGCGCAAAACCCCGGGTTAATTGGCCTAAAAACGACCTGTCGTGAGTGGAAGGGCAACCGCTTCAACGAGACTTATGGTAGGGGCGGTGGGGATCGAAATCACGGTGATTCTTAAAATCGATCGTGTTTGTGCGGCGATGCCGGACTTCCGCATCTCTCCAATCATTACTGAATATTACGGTACGACCACCTCCCTTGCAGCGTCCATGTCTAACTCAAACGAACCGCTCAGTCTCCGCCTGTCGAGGATTCCCGCCTCGGCAGCCTTCTCCAAATCAGCCGCCGCATACGATGTGGAGTAAACGCTGAACGGCTCACCCGGTCCCACAATAACGACGGCCGTGCCTAAAGCGGCGAAGCCAAGGTTCATCCCGTAACCTTTCAACTTCCCTATCATTTCTTCTTGGAGGTACGACAGATTCTGCGTCGTCATCTTGTTTCTCCCCTTAGCCGTTGGTTTTTGCCTGCGTAACCGTTCCGTTCGACTAGCTCTTGCGTTACTTTCGTCGCTTTGGTTGGATGACCACCCAACGGCAATTGTCCTTCTCGAAGTCTCCGTCCCGATCCATGCGGTTTAGTCGTGTTCCCTTCGGTTTCGTCCCCATGTCTTTCGAAAAGTTTTGGAACGAATGCAGCCAACGGTCGCAAACCTTAATGCCGCGGCCGCCCACGTGCTCGAAGGCAGTTGCACGCTCATTTAAGCATCTCTGCTTCATGTTGTACCACGACATGTACGCGGGTGTTTGCCGCCGCCCTGATGTGTGCCCATGCTGGCTTTTCTTTCCCATGCTTCAGATTTTGCGGTCAACCAAGTGGGTTTGTAAATTTGTTAGCCACGCTGCGTGCCCTAAGTACCACGCTACTCGCAGTGTTTTACTCACGAAACGTCACGATTCGACCATCGGTTTTACGACTTGCGGCGCGGGCGCTTGAGTCGCCACGCTGCGGCGGGTCCCTTCAATTCGGGCACCATCTCCAAAAGATCCTCATCCCGAAGTTTGTAGAATTCGATCTTCACCAAATTCTCCGACCGAATACCCGTCATCTCGCGAGCCTGACGATTCGTTATCGTCGGATTGTGTTTCAGGAACTCAAGAATGGCTTCTGTTGGAGCGGCGAGCGGAATGTGCGGTATCGTGACCTTGACGTAGTTCCCTTCCTCAATAATTTCTGGTTCCCTGAGGCGCCACTCCTTCATTTTTTGAAAAGCCGTGTTCAGTCCCTCGCCCAAGTCCTTATTTGGAGGGCTTGGGTACCGAGCCAAGTTCCGGACGATCTTGGAATTTCGTGAGTACCGAACACTTAGGATATTTTGTACGCTCACATACCCTGGGAGTTTGCCTGGGCTGATGACTTCAATGCGATTATCGAAAATGCGGACCTGAACGTCATCCGAAATTGCGTAGTCCCGATGGATGATTGCGTTTACGACGATTTCCCAAACGGCCTCGGGTGGATATTGTAAAGTCTTGAGCCCGGTCGTCGACCAGACGGCGACCGACGACATCGTGTCGGTGACCACTTTCACGGTCTCGTGAATGAGCTGATAGAGCGGGCCTTCCAGAGTCACTGTCGATTTCAAATGATCGCGTTCGGGATCGTCTTCCTTTGTCTCGTATCTCACGACCTTCACGGAACACTTCCTAGGCATGACAGCAGCTGGACTATTATTGAACAAGAGGATACCAGCGACTTTGGGCTCCCACGTTTTTCGGTCCACTAAGTTTTGATTTAGTACGAACTCGAGGGGATCGGACTTGGGTGAATACTCCGTGAGAAATTTCCGAAGCTCCGCACTCTCTGAAATTTCCTCCGTCGGAGTGTGTGGAAGAATCTGGTCTTCGAAGCTCGCGGCACCTTTTGCGAATTGAAGCTCCAGAATTCGCTCGTGCTCCTTTAGAGGAAGTGACTGAGCACCCTTCCGGACGTATATCGTGCCATCCGCCGTTTGATGCACTTCGGAGCTTTTTTCCACCCTAACCAACAGGACGAGTCCGTTGCATTCTGGAGCCTCAAGGATCGACAACTCCGCGTTAGGAAGGGGTGGCTTGATCTCGCTCAATGCTTGAATATGAGGGTTGAAGTCCTCGACTTTTTCAGCTCCGTTCCAACGGTTCTCAGGTACGGGCTCGTCGTTTTCATCTGCTATTCCCACAACGAACTCACCGCCGTCAGCGTTGGACAACGCAACCGCGATCTTCTGGACAGTCCTTCCGCTGGACGTCAGCGCCTTACGATCAAAGAAGTGATCTTCGTCGCGCGTCAACAGGCTCGCAACATCCTTCTCTGTTAGGATTTTCCGATTCATGTTAAGTGCATATCCCGTTCCAGCTTTATCTTTGAGGGGATCCCAGCTTGACACCAACCGCCCGTTCGGTAATGGCGAAGAGCACCGCGTTAAGCGGCGTCCTCCTCTGTAGGTGGGGTTGCTTGGAGATCGCGCTTGATGTTTGGATTGCCCTTCACGTAGCGCTTCATATCGTTCAGGAGATAGACTCGCGGTAGCACAGCCGCGGTCAGAGCTTCATCGCTGACCAATTTGTCGAAGCCATCACCACGCCAGCCTTCCCGGTGCCGGAAAGATGCCATTGCTGACATAACAGTCCACACCAGCTGTGTCAGATAAAGCTGCTTCGCCATGGTCTCTGCACGATTGCGGTGGAGCTCTCGCTGCTCCGGGACGATCAGATTGAGACCGTATTCGACGAGTTCCCGGAAAACGCTAAAGTCTTGATTGACTTCCAGAAAGTTCCGCTCCACCTCGAAATGTGCAGCTCTTGATTTGAGATGGGAGGCATCACTTTCCGAAACCCAATTCCATTTCGGCGTGAAATTAAGCAGCAAATCTGAAACCATCGTCTGCCCGACGCCCTTTTTGATGTGGATAGAGGGCCGGCGGGTAGTAGATGCGTCTGCGGGGTGGCCAGTTCCCCGGCCCATACCCGTTCCAAGTTTCGAATCGCCGTCGTTTCCATCCGCATCACCCGTATCCGTGCCAGTTTTCGACGGGCGAAAGGCTTTGATTTGAAGAAACTCTTTGTACTTGTTGATCTGTTCCTTAACGTATTCCGTTTCAGTCTTGCTCGCCACACTTTGATGTTCCTCGACGTAGTCGGCTAAGTCTGAAGGCATCTTGTTGTAGAACTCGCTTGCCCATCTGCCCCACGGTAGGTTCGTTCCGTCGGGCAGGACCAGGCTGGTTCGCGTCAGGTTTGCCGTGACCGCGAGTGCCGGAGTTGGCTCGACGTAAATCACCACGTGGTTGTACCCCGCAAGGATTCCGAATTTCTGCAGCAAAGGAATCGCGGCGTCATGGGACGTAAAGTCGAAGAGTTCGCCGCGGTAGATTGCGGCCACGTGGCCCTGCTTCTTAGTGCCACTGAAAGCGTGATAGTACGGTCGCTTACGGTACAGGTCCACGCTGCGAGACTCATCCAGGATCCACCAGTAAGCAGTAGCATCTGGCAATTGAACAGAACCGGACTTGAGTTTGAATTCATCGAGGACTGCGCAATAGCCCGTGATCGTGCGCGTGTGGGGCTTGCCTTCGACCAGCGCAAGCTTCGAGGTCAAAGTAATCCCGTGCGGAATCTTGAAGAACTGCTTGTTCGCGACGTGTTGAAACCAGTAATCCTTGTGCGTGACCTCGGGGCTCTCAGGAGCAAGTGTTGTGTCGTGCTGGATCTCCCGGCCTAGAAGGATGACCATCGTTCCGTGGTTCCCAATTATTGAGGACTTGAAGTCTTCGGGATTCTCAACCTGCGAAAGGTCCAAGAAATCCGGGTACGTACCGTCAGGCATGTTGAACTGCTCGAGCCCGTACTGATCGGTCCCGACGTCATAGGCGATTCGCACGAGGAATCCTCGGCCATCCTTCCAAGAACGGATCTCAACGCCGTATGGGTTCCATGCCGCCGTTGAAATCTTCGCGCCGACACCGAAGTTTTCGTTAATGGACTGCCTTTTTCCGGACTGAGCTAGCGTGTTGAAGTACACGCGCAACTCGTGAAGGTCCATGCCGATCCCGTTGTCGCAGAACGCAGCCTTGCGCACATTGTAATTCTTCAGGAAGAACGGGTCGGAGCACACTTCGACCTGACCTGTGAAAGACTTGTCATCTGGTTGAGAAATCTGGTAGGCGTCGATCGCTTCAAAACAATTAATGAGAAGCTCGCGAACCTGCTTGAGAGGACCCACCTCGGTTCCGAGGCGGTGAACCATGAACGAGACGCCCTTGGGAGTGGACGTCATCGGCGTGATATTCATTTGTAATCCTTTTTCTGCCTCTAGTCCCGAATGGACGGAGACAGATTGGAATTGCAAGCCCCTCCAGGTCGACAAGCGACGTTTTGGGTCTCGCTATTGCCAAATATACAAGCCGAGCTTGAACAAAGCAAGTGGAACCAGAGTAGTCGCGCGACCCGAACGGGCCACTGGCCGCGTACTTTGGTCTGTTGTCTGCCTTGTGGGATTTTCAGAGGCTTCGGGGCAGGGAGGAACACTGATGGTGAAACGCGTCAAGTACGATCCGAAGCTCCCCACGATCCCTGGCGGCGAACGCCAGGGATCTTCCCTTTCTCAGAAGCAGCTCGACACGATCATCCGGAAGGCTGCAGCACCGTGCGCCATCCAGGAGATGATCGGGGACGATCACGCCACGCAACCGTACCTTCTCAGTGACGGGCGGATGCTTCGTATCTGGAAGGCTACTGGCGAGTGTCACATCGGTTGCACGACGAACAAGAAGTAAGCCGGTCCCAGTTACCCTACCGACTTCGACTAACTGTGCATCACGATGTAATTCAAGGGTGCGTTGGAGCCGCCGCCGTTGTAAGCGTAAGCGCCACCCGCACGAACGAACATTCGCACACCGTAGTTGCCGTTCTCGATCAATCCCGGCGCCTCTTTCAGCGTCTGGATTTTCGTCTGAGCGTCACTGACGATGAATGTATGCCAATAGCTCAAATCGCCGAAGACGACAGGCGCAGCAACGCTTGTCGCGGGTGACGGGAGCGAAGGGCAGATGTGAATCGGGTAGCCCAGCATGTACGGCTTGCCGCCGATATACTGGACGAGGCGGAGCATCTGGCCCTGCTTGTCCAACACGCCGGCGATTTTCGACAGCGTGCTCGAGCTCATCAAGAAACCGGCCGAAGGTGAATTCCGGTAGACTTCGTTGACGCTGAACACGAGGTTCGAGATGTCCTGCGAGCCGATCGTTGACTGCGGCGAGCCGCTGCCATCGTTGACTGTGGAGCCGGCCGCCGTGATTGGCGTCACTCCGGAGGCTTCCAGGCTCGAGATCAAGCCCTGCGTCTGGCCGACACCGTTTCCAGTGACGAGCATTTTACCGATCGCACGCGCCAGCCGCTCGGTGCTGAACTTTTTGAAGAGGTCAGCAAACTCGATCATCTCCTCGATGTCCTGCGTCGCTTCGATCGAGACCGGATG
>Ga0210386_10003024_pt1 | contig 14160 bp, 12 predicted proteins | sample IncBWH32OmetaG_FD_160091 | JGI IMG/M metagenome (GOLD analysis project Ga0210386, IMG submission 160091) | Forest soil microbial communities from Barre Woods Harvard Forest LTER site, Petersham, Massachusetts, United States - Inc-BW-H-32-O ... | reverse complement strand
CTTGGCCGATACTTTCTTCAACGACGAGGTTGGGCTGCATCCCTCGGGCGGCGAGATCTTCGACGGCCAGGCGCGCATCGGCGCGGTCCGCAACCCGTATCTCGCCCGGCCGCACAATCTTTCGAATGTCTGCGCGGCACTGACGGTGGCGAAGACGCTGGGGCTCGGCCTCGGCGAGGCGCTCGACGCCACCGCGGATTTTCGCGCGTTGCCACACCGCCAGCAGGAAATCGGCAAAATCGACGGCGTGCTCTATGTCGACGACAGCATTTCGACCGCCCCTGAATCGACGATCGCCGCGCTCGAGGTTTATGCCGGGCGAGACATTACGCTGATCCTCGGCGGTTTTGACCGCGGCATCGAGTATGACGGGCTCGTCGCCAAACTCGGCGGCGGTGCTGCCCAGGCAGTCCTTTGCCTCGGTGCCAGCGGCGAGCGGATATATGCGGCATTGCGCGCCGTCGCCGGCCACCCCAAAACGGAATTGTCACATTCGATGGAGGCGGCTGTCTCTCGCGCAAGACAAATGACGCCAAAGGGCGGCGTCGCGCTGTTGTCGCCGGCGGCGCCCAGCTACGGTTATTACCGCGACTTCGCCGAACGCGGGCGCGATTTCGCCGTGAAGGCCGGCCTTACGGCGGGCGATCGGGACGAAGGCTGATGAACTCGCACTCACCGCCGCTCGCGACCGTGTTGCTGTTACTGAGCACTATCGCCGGGATCACCTGCTGCTGCGCGACAAGGCCGTTTTTGTCGGCCGGCACCGCTAACTCGGCCGAGGTCGGCTACAGCGGCGATCTCGCGGCGGCGACCGAGGTGGCCAAGGAGCATTGCGCCCGCTATGAACGAGTGCCCCGCTATCTCGACTCGTCAAACGACATTGCCTTTTTCGCCTGCGAGCAGCACTGACCTTGCGGCTGCTTGGAGGGGTGATACCGCGGCGGTCGGCGCCCGGCGCGACAGCGTCCGACGGGTTGCTGTTTCGCTTGGCGATGCTGTGGCTCGCCGGCAGCAATTTGCGGCTGACGGTGCTCGCGGTGCCGCCGGTGTTGCCGCTGATTCACCGCCAGTTCGCGCTCAGCGAGCGGGCGGTCGGCGCGCTGTCCGGGTTGCCGGTGCTGCTGTTCGGACTCGCCGCGATCCCGGGTTCATTGCTGATCGCGCATCTCGGAGCCCGGCGCGCCGCGATCGCGGGGCTGCTGCTCGTTGCCGCCGCTTCGGCAATGCGCGGCGCTGGGCCGTCGGCGCCGATGCTGTTCGCGATGACCTTTGCGATGGCGGCGGGGGTGGCCGTGGTGCAGCCGGCCTTGCCGGCGCTCGTCGGCTTGTGGTTTCCACGCCGGCCGGGTTTTGCGACCGCGGTCTACGCCAACGGGCTCTTAATCGGCGAGGCTCTGCCGGCGGCGTTGACGATCCCGCTGGTGCTCCCGCTGGTTGGCGGCGCCTGGCCGGCGAGCTTTGCGGTTTGGGCTGTTCCGGTGGCGGGCACGGCCCTACTGCTGGCGCTGTATCCGTCGTCGGCTTCGCCAGCGCCGGCGCCGGCGCGGTGGTGGCCCGATTGGCGCCGCCGCGAGACCTGGCAACTCGGGTTGATGCAAGGTGCGACCGGCGGGCTCTACTTCGCCTCGAACGCGCTGATCCCGGATTACCTGCACGCCATCGGCCGGCCCGATTTGGTGACCGCCGGGCTCAGCGCGCTCAATCTCGGCCAGTTGCCGGCCTCGCTGTTGCTGTTGCTGTGGGCGCGGCGTCTCGCCGGGAATAAGGGCGTGGTCGTCGGAATGCAGCTTGTCGGCCTCGCCGGGATCGCGGCGTTGCTCGCGGGTGGGCCGTGGCTCGCGGTCGGCGGCGCCGGCGTCATCGGCTTCTGCTGCGCCTTCACCCTGATCGTGACTTTGGCCTTGCCGCCGCAAATGGTCGCCGCCGGCGATGTTCATCGGCTGTCGGCTGGCATGTTTACGATCGGCTACACCTTCTCTTGCCTGATACCGCTGGCCGGCGGCGCGATCTGGGACGCGACCGGCCTCCCCGCCAGCGCCTTTATCGCCCCGGCCGCCGCCGCCGCGATCGTCCTCGCCACGGCGCTCGCCTTCCGCTTCCCTAGTTAGCCGGCGTTGTCGGGCTGCATCGGGTTGCCTGCGCGCGGCTCGATCCGCTACACACACGTTCTTCCGGTTTCCGCGCCCCCAGCGGCGCGGTGTCCTGAACCAACCGAAAGGCTAGTCCGCGATGGCCATCGAACTGCACACCTGGAACACCCCGAACGGCCGCAAGATCAGCGTCGCGCTCGAAGAGATGGGACCGCCTTACACGGTGCACCCGATCGATATTTCGAAGGGCGAGCAGTTCGCGCCGGCATTCCTGAAGATCAGCCCGAACAACCGCATCCCCGCGATCGTCGATCCCGATGGGCCCGGCGGTGCGCCGATCAGCATCTTCGAATCGGGGGCGATCCTGATCTATCTCGGCGAGAAGACCGGCAAGTTCTGGCCCTCCGATCGGCGCCGTCAGGTTCCGGTATTGGAATGGCTGATGTGGCAGATGGGCGGCTTTGGCCCGATGCCGGGCCAGGTCCATCATTTCGTGGCGGTCAAGGACGACAACGACCGGCGCTATGGACTCGACCGCTACACCAAGGAGACCCGACGGCTCTACCGCGTCCTAGACAAGCGGCTCGGCGAGGCCGAGTTCGCCGGCGGCGACGTCTCGATCGCCGATTTCGCGATCCTCGGCTGGGCCTGGCGACACGAGCGCCACCTCGTCGACCTCGCCGACTTCCCCAACGTCAAGCGCTGGTACGAAACGATGATGGCCCGCCCCGGCACCAAGCGCGGGTTCGAGGTCGCCTTGAGCTGAGCGGCGTCCCCAGTCGGTTCGGCGCAGGGGTCGGACCGGCGGCAGCCCGAGCAATTGACCCGATCGCCAGCGGGCGCGGACCTCCATGAGCCAGAACCGTGGTTCCTCGCTGTCCCTTTCCGCGACAACCGATGTCTGGTAAACTCGCGCTTCGCGCGGGCTGCGGCGGTACGCAATCATCCCGAATCGGCGTAGGCTGCCAAATCCCGCGCGGGCGTAACCGTTTCGGCCTCAAGTCTTTTATCTTCGAGCCACCACCGCAAGAGGAGGGCTGCGCTGTATTTTTGGGATGAGACCCGCCAAGCTGGCCCGCTGTCATGCCGGTCCGCGGCCGCGAGGTCGAACGCCGATAAAATCGTGCAACGGGGGAGAACCTAGGAGGGAATCGCCATGAGTGATCCGCGTCGGATGGCCCGCGGCTTCGGGCTATCGTTTCTTGTTAGACTTTCTGGTCTCGTGTTCGGATTGAGCGGCGCAGCGTCGGCTCAAGGCTATCTGCCGGATGGGCCGAACGTCCCGATCGTCACGCTCAATGAAAGCCAGGAGGGCGCGGCCGGCCTGCCGCCGCTGCCGGTGCCTCCGCCCAACGGGTGGAATCAACAATCGATCTGGAACATGAAAGTCGTGGGGTTCAACGACAATCAGGGGCGCCCCAGTTCGGACGACGGCTGGATCGAAAACGAAAACGGCCGTTACATCCTTTACATGACGGACAGCGGCGGCACCATGCTGAATCCGATGACCAGAAATGTGGAGCCAAATGGCACGTCGCTGATCGACGTTACGCACCCCGACCACCCGGTTTTCCTGCATCACATTCCCTCGACACAGGGCAGCTCATCGCATGTGGCGGTCTGCAGCGGCAGCCTTTTGCCGAAGGCGATGCCGGGCCACTGGTACATGATTCGGCATGATGGATCGATCAATCAGGAGATGTGGGACGTCACCAATCCATTGGCGCCGGTTCGGCTCGAAGTCTTCCTCAGCGGACTAAACTTCACGCACCATATTTGGTGGGAATGCGACACCGGGATCGCGTACGTCATCGCGGGCAGCGCGTCCGATGGATGGTACTCGGGGCAGCACGTCTATATCTATGACATGAGCAATCCGGCGAGCCCGGTTTTCATCCGCCAGTGGGGGCTGGTTGGTCAGCAACCCGGTGCGTCCGCTACGGCGCAAAGCTGTTACAACGATCCTACGGGCGTCAACGGCCCATGTTATGAAGGCGTGACCAACCCGGCCGGACCCGGAGATCCTGAGATGGTTCACCAGGTGTACTCGGCGGGTGTAAATATAAATCGAGTATACATGCCCTATGGCGTCAGCAGCACCGGCGTCTTTCAAATCCTTGACCGGAACAAGCTGCTGACTGGCTGCTCGGTGTCGGCCAACCCGTCGAGCTGTCCGAACAGTCCGTCCCAGGCGGATTTGCTGTATCCGCAGATCAGCTATACGACGACGAATCCCAATCAGGGCGGGCATACCTCTATCCCAATCTTCGGAGTGCCGATTCCGCAATCGCAGCAAAATTTTCTCGACGGCACGCCGCAAAAGTACGATCTGCTGGCGGTTACTTCCGAAGACACGACGAACGACTGTCTTGGGCAACCGTGGAAAAATCCGCAGCTACTCGACATCACCAACGATCTGGCGATGTGGCCGATTTCCTCGATGACCGTCGGCCAGTTTCCGGGGAGTTTCTGCGCCAAGGGAGCACGCTTTGGTTCCCATGAGCTCAATCGGGAGATTTACGCCCCCTATTATGGCAAGATCGTCGTTGTTGCCATGTTCAACGCCGGGCTGCAGGTGTGGGACATCCGCGACCCTTACAATCCGAGACGCGTCGGCTATTTCATTCAGGCGCCGAACAGAGATACTATTTCTACTTGTGGGACGTACCAGAGTAATACGAATTACTGCAGGAATGCGATCTTTTCTGATCTGGGGGAGGTCGATGATCGGGGCTACATTTACAACCTCGACCGCGCCGGTTCAGGCCTGACTATCTTGAAACTGACGGGCGATGCCTTGGACGCGGTCACCGCACCCCATGTATCAACACCCTGGGGATCGCCGCCGGGACGGCTACCAGAGCCGTTAAAAGAAGAGTAGGTTCCTCGCTGACTGACGGAACCCGCGCCAAAGCTATTTTTTTGAATTTTGGCCGGGTTCCGTCGAGCGCTTCGTATAGAGCAAGACCTCTTTCGTGCGCCGTTCCGGGTTGCGTCCGGATGCAGCGGTGGGCGCCCGTTTAGCCGATACGGCAATGGGAATCCAACCGCCGGAGGTCGAGCGGAGGAAGGAAGAGCTATGACTGCCAAGTCGCTATTGCCGGCAATGGCGTTGGCGCTGTGCTGGTTTGCAGCGTCGACCGGCTATTGTGCGAACGGCACGGCTGATCCCACGCAGGCCCGTGACTTCAGCGCGGCAACCCTCGTAAAAGTGACGCCAGGGCAAACTACCAAAGCACAAATCGAGGCATTGCTCGGCAAGCCGTGGCGGACAACCTTTGCCGACGATTCGGATGAGCCGGGCCCCGTCGTTTGGGAATACCGGGGCGAAAATGCGAACGGCACCTACCGTGTCCACATCGAATTCGACAGTCACGACATAACAGCTCTGATTGCCGAGATCCCGGACAGCACGGGGGAAGCGCCGGCGAGGGTTGCCAAAACGCCGCCCGTACCGGGCAAACCCTAAACGCCTGGAGAGGTTGGCCGTGAGTGATCTGCGTCGGATAGCCCGCGCCTTCGGGCTGTCGCTTGCCGTTGCTTGTTTTGGTATGGCTTTCGGATCGAGCGGCGGCGCTGCGGTGGAAAAATATCTGCCGGACGGGCCGAACGTCCCGGTCGTCAGCTTGAACGAGGACCAGAGCGGGGCCGCCGGTCTGTCGCCGTTGCCGGTTCCTCCGCCCAAGGGGTGGGACCAAGAGTCGATCTGGAATATGAAGGTCGTGGGGTTCAACGACAACCAGGGGCGCCCGAGTTCGGACGACGGCTGGATCGAAAACCAAAATGGCCGCTATATCCTATACATGACCAACAGCCCGGGCGCCGGTCTCAATCCGCTCACCAGCAAGGTCGAGAACAACGGCACGTCGCTGATCGACGTCACCGACCCGGCGAAACCGGTTTTTGTGCACCACATCCCGACCGTCAGTCGCGGCGGCGCGACGCATGTCGCAGTGTGCGGCGGCAACACCTTGCCGCATGCGCAGAAAAACCACTGGTACATGCTGCGCCATGACGGATCGACCAATCAGGAGGTCTGGGACGTCACCAACCCGGCGGCGCCGGTTCGGCTGAACGTCATCATCAGCGGACTGATCGCGACGCATCACGACTGGTGGGAATGCGACACCGGGATCGCCTACACGATCTCGCAGACCAAGACCGATGGCTGGCATGAAACCGGCTCGCGCCAGCATGTTTACATCTATGATTTGAGCAATCCGGCGAAACCGGTTTTCATCCGCCAGTTCGGACTGGTGGGTCAGCAGCCCGGCGCCGACTTCGCGACGGCAAAGAGTTGCTACAACGCTCCCGGACCCAATTGCTATGAAGGCATCACCAATCCTCCGGGCGGCGTCCACCAGGTGTACTCCGCGGGGGTACAAAAAAATCGCGTCTACCTTCCCTATGGCGTCGACAAAGACGGCCTATTTCAGATCGTCGACCGGCAGAAACTATTAACCGGCTGCACGGTGCCGACCGCTTCGCCTAATTGCGCGAACAGCCCGACCCAGGCCGACCTGCTCTATCCGCAGGTCGGCTATATTACCTCCAATCCCAATCAAGGCGGGCACACCTCTATCCCGATCTTTGGCGTGCCGATCCCGGAAGAACAGCAAAACTATCTCGACGGCAAACCACAAAAATGGGACCTGCTGGCGGTCACTTCCGAGGACACGACCAACAATTGCTTGCCGCAATCGTGGAAAAACTCGGTTCTGATCGATATCACCAACGACCAGGCGCCGTGGCCGATCGCGACCCTGGATGTTCCGCAGTTCCCGGGAGATTTCTGCGCCAAGGGATCGCGTTTTGGTGTGCACGAGATCAATCGCCAGATTTATCCGCCCTATTACGGGAAGCTGCTGATTGTTGCGATGTTCAACGCCGGGCTGCAGGTGTGGGACATCCGCGACCCCTATAACCCGCGACGCATTGCCTATTTCATCCAGGCCCCGAACAAAAACACCGCCACGAGTTGCGGGACCTATCAGGGCAATACCCATTATTGCCGCAAAGCGACCTTCTCCGATCTGGGCGAGGTCGATGATCGCGGCTACATCTATAATCTCGACCGCGCCGGTTCCGGCGTGACCATCCTGCAGCTGACCGGAGACGCGTTGCAAGTCGTGACCGGACAAGGACGGCAAGGACGCTGAGTTTGTCGGACCGGTTGACCGGCCGCTCCCGCAAGCTCGCGGATATGGGATTGGCGGCCGGCGCGGCACTGCTGGCTTAGTAGCCGCCGCCGTGCCATGTCATCGGCCCGGGTGGTTCGCAGTGATAGCTTTGCGACCCGGAAATTTCGGAGCAATGCCGCTCGATCATGCATTGATCGAACATGAGGTTGGCTGGCATTCCCTGTTGCGCGGTGGCGTATTGCCGGCAGAGCGCCTGAACCATGACTGAGTAAGCATCGACGGCGCCGGTTTGCCCGCTGGCGGGGCTGTTGATAACAAAACAAATCGACGCGACCGCCAGGCTCGCGCCCCAGACGCATCGTTTTAGCGCACAGGTGCGTTGGGCTCGCGGAGTGGCGATAAAGACCATGATCAGCGGCTCAATCGACACGGCACACAACTCGGATATGCCGACGGGTGTACGCCGACGGAAGTACGCGGAAATGCAACCGGGCCATCTCCGACTGAGCGGCGTGCTGACATAGGTATTGCCCATTTTCTAGTCTTGGTTGCGTTTGACCGGAAAGACTGCACAGAAAATCGACCCGACTAAAACGCGCGAGAGATCGCGACGGCGAAATAGCCGTCGATCGGTCCTCGGCATGAAGGACCATCTGAACACTCCGCTCGGCTGAACCGATACGGGTGCCGCGCGTAGGTCGCGGCGAGATTTTGTGCAGTGGTGTACCGCTGGTAGACTGACTTTCGACGGGTCGGGCAAATCCGGCCCTGCCGGGAGGGAAGCGCCATGAGGCTGCGGTTTACCAACCCCTGGTGGGTGGTCGTTGGCGCTGTCACCGGGCTATTCGTGTGCAATGGCCCCGTCCTCGGGTTCACCTTTGGCGTGTTTCTCAAACCGATCATGGCCGATACCGGTTGGAGCCGCGGCAGCGTGTCGTTTGCGCTGTCGGTGGGCGGGATCTTCTCGGCGGTCGCGGTCCCGATCCTCGGGCGGATGATGGACCGCTGGAGTATTCGCCGCGTCGCGCTGCCCGGCCTGGTGGTCTATGCGGTATGCCTCGGCCTCGTCGGGCTCAGCCCGCCGATGTTCTGGATCTTCACGGTGATGTTCGTGCTCGCCGAGACGACCAGCGCGATTCAGACGCCGCTCGGCTATGCCAAGGCGATCTCGGCCTGGTTCGATGCGCGGCGCGGGCTCGCCCTCGGCATCGCGATGGCCGGGGTGGGGTTTGGCGGCTCCGTCATTCCGCAGCTTGCCAATTTCTTGATCGAGCGGATCGGCTGGCGCGGCGCCTATGCCAGCTTGGCGGTCCTGACTTTGGCGATTGCCTTTCCGGCGGTGGCGCTGTGGATACGCGAGCCGCGACCGGGCGAGGGCGAGCGCCACTTCCCCGTTTCCAGCGCCGGGCTCCCCGGGCTGACCATCCGCGAAGCGGCGCGCCGATCGCGTTTCTGGATTTTGGCGGCGGTATTCTTTCTGGTTGCGATCGCGATCAACGGCACCGTGGCGCACGTCATCCCGCTGTTGACCGATCGCGGCTTCTCGCGCGGCACGGCAACCGCGATCTTCGGCCTGTTCGGTCTGGCGACCTTGGCCGGACGGCTGCTCGCCGGCTACATGGTCGACCGGATCTTCGCCCCTTATGTCGCGTCGGTGTTTTTCCTGGCGCCGATCGCCGGATTGGTATTCCTCGTCAGCGCCGCGGGGCCGTTGCCGGCGGTCGGGGTGGTGCTGTTCGGCTTGGGCCTCGGCACCGAGATCGACCTGATTGCCTTTCTGGTGTCGCGCTATTTTGGACAGCGCGCCTTTGGCGAGCTTTACGGGTGTTTCTTCATGGTGTTCGGTTTGGGCTCGAGCGCCGGACGGGTTATCGGCGGCTACGTCTTCGACCTGACCCGGTCCTACAACGCCGCCTTCCTCGGCGCCGGGGTCGCGCTTATCGCCGCGGTGCTTCTGATAAACCGGCTTGGACCCTATGCCTACCCAGTGCATCGCCATATCGCGCCCGGTTTTACCCCCGAACCGGCGGCGCCTTGAGCGCGGTTGGACCGGGTCGGCGCCGGCGAAAATGTCATAGCGGATGATCGTGTGGACGCCCCAATTGCCATCGACGATTTGGGTCACGCCGAAAGGCGGCCGGATCGGCGCCCGCACGTTATAGAGTACGCCGCGGTTCTCCTCGACCAGGCTGTGGTCGACCACGCCGGAGTGCTCTTTTTCCTTTCGCCTTGCTTCAGCGCTGACGCGTCGACACGTCTGGATGTCGATGGGCCGCTTTATTTCGTCATCGCGCATTCCCCTGTGACAAGTCGAGCACGCAGCCGACGCGACCAATCGGGCGCAAATAACGTGCCAGCTCGTTGGATTGCAGCGAGGGTGGTGGAGCCGAGGGGGATCGAACCCCTGACCTTCGCATTGCGAACGCGACGCTCTCCCAGCTGAGCTACGGCCCCGATCGCGCGTCTCGAGCCCTTAGCGGGCGCGGCCGAACTATGGTCGGCGCGCTGCCGCCTGTCAAGCGTGGCTGCCGCAATACCACCGGTAGGTTGCTTGCGGTGACACGCTGTTAAAGGTACGGTCGCGCGGCGTGGTCGGAAACGGTAAGCAGCATGAACGCTTTGCTATGGCTAATAAGTACCCTGATCCAAATTTATATTTGGCTGCTTATCGCCCAGGCGGTGTTGAGTTGGCTGATCGCCTTTGGCATCGTCAACCGGCACAATCGTATCGTCGGCACGATCGAGGATTTTCTATGGCGCATCACCGAGCCGGCGCTGCGGCCGATTCGGCGGATTCTGCCCAATCTCGGCGGCATCGACATCTCGCCGGTGATCCTGATCCTTCTACTTCTGTTCGTGCAACGCCTGTTGGTTTTTGACATTGCCCCGCTGCTCCTGTGACGCGTGCGTTATCGAGGCACTGGACGGGATTCGGGTGGCGCTCCGGCTGACACCGCGGGCAACAGCGGATCGCATCGTCGCAACTGCCATTGCCGCCGGGGACGGTCTGGCGATCGTCGGCGGCGCCGCGAGCCGACCAAAGACCGTGCATACTTCGGGCGGCCCGCGGCTGCTGCTCGATCGGCCGAGCGCCGTGGTCGCCACCCCGCCGGCTCCGTGAACGCGGGAGCGCCGGCATGAGCCACGCGCTATTGTCGCTGGTCATCGCCGGGATCGCCTTTTGCGGGTCTCACACCCTGCTGTCGAGCACGCGGCTGCGCGGCTCGTTGCGCGACCAGATCGGCGAGCAGGGGTTTCTGCTTATCTATTCGCTGACGGCACTCGTAACCTTCGCCTGGTTTGTCGTCGCTTATTCGCGAGCACCCTTCATCACCGTGTGGACGCCGCCGCCATGGACCGCGTACGTGCCGATATCGGTGATGCCGCTCGCCACGTTGTTTCTGGTCGCCGGGTATTCGACCCCCAACCCGACCGCGGTCGGGATGGAGCGGTCGGCGCGCGCCGACGACCCCGCACCCGGTATCATGCGGGTTACCCGCCATCCGGTCATGTGGGCGGTGGGACTGTGGGCGGTGAGCCACCTCGCCGCCATCGGCGATCTGTGCTCGATCTGGTTTTTTTGCGTCATGGCCGGCTTGGCCTTTGGCGGGACTGTGTTGATCGACCACAAAAAGCAGCTGGCGCTGGGCAGCCATTGGCAGCGCCTGGCAAGCGTCACGTCGAACGTCCCGTTTGCCGCGCTCGTCGCCGGCCGCACCCGGCTGCGCTGGCGCGACATCGGCCTGTTGCGGCCATTGGCGGCATTGCTGCTTTACGCGGTCCTCTTTCTCGGCCATCCGTTCTTTACCGGTGTCGCGGTAATGGTCCCATAGCCGCGGCGGGGCTAAGCTGCGGGGCATCCACCCCACTTTTCCGAATTGGAGGACATCCCATGCTGCTGCCGCTCAGCGGACGACGCCTCTATTACGATCTCGCCGGCCCCGAGAATGGCCCGGTCGTCTGCATCACCCATTCGCTCGCCTCCGACGGCGGCAGTTGGGCCGAGCAGATGCCCGCGCTGCTGCAAGCGGGGTTTCGCGTGCTGCGCCTCGACATGCGCGGGCATGGCGGCAGCGACCCGGTCGCCGGGGACTACACGATGAGCGAACTCGCGGGCGATGTCGCGGCGGTGTTGGACTCGCTCGACATAACACGGGTGCATTACATCGGGCTGTCGATCGGCGGGATGATCGGCCAGGCCTTTGCCCTCGAGCACGGCGACAAGCTGATCTCGGCATTGTGGTGCGACACGTTGCCGGCGAGCCCGGCGGGTGCGTCCGAGATCTGGGGTCCGCGGATCAAGGCGGTGCAGGCGGCGAACTCGCTGGAGCCGATCGCCGAGGCCAGCATGGACCGCTATCTGAGTCCGGCCTTTCGCGCCAGGAACCCCGGCCGATGGAAGCAGTTGCGCGACACCGTTATCGCCACGACGCCGCAGGGCTATCTCGGCTGCTCGGCGGCAATCCTCGATTTCGATTTCGCGCCTTGGCTGCCCTCGGTGAAATTGCCGGTGCTGGTCGTCTGCGGCGAAGAGGACGCAGGCACGCCCGCGAGCGAAAACCGCCGCCTCGCGGGTCTCGTCCCCGGTGCCCGCTACGAGGAGATCGCCGGCATGCGCCATTTCCCCAATGTCGAAGCCCCCGACGCGTTCAACCGCATCATGCTCGCCTGGCTCGATGGACAACGCAGGGCGGAGTAGGCAACTCAGAGACTTGCTCGGACGAACGAGACCCAACGTTCGTGGTGCATTGATGACGGCGGGCGAGTTGCGGAGGTGGTTGGCCAAGCGAGGTTGCACCTTCGAGACTCACACGGGCGGGAGCGGTCATTTGAGCGTGATCCGCGACAGCCGGCGTTCGCAGCCGCGTTGCGCGGCAGCAGCAAAGAATTGGCGGCCAAGCTTCCTCCGTACGGCCCCATCGGCCGATCGCGAATTCACGCCTCCCGTTGGCGGTCGCGTTCTTCGTCCTCGGCGGCGTTGAGGATGCGGCGGGCGTCCTTGAACAGCGATTGGGCCTTGTCCTCGTGACCAAGCGCATGCTCGGCGCGGGCGAGGTCGAGCTCGACATAGGCGAGGGTCGGGTTTTCTCGCCCGGCGCCGCGTTCGAGCAGGTCGATCGCGGTTTGCAGGGCCTTTGCCGCATCGGCGGGGCGGTTCGGGGCTAGATAAATCAAGCCCAGATCGTGAAAATCCTCGGCGATCAGCGGATGCGCGGCGCCGAGATGATCTTGGTCGATCAGCGTCGCTTCCTCGATCAGCGGCAATGCTTCGGCATAGCGCTGTTGCCGCAGATAGGCGTTGCCGAGCCGGGCGAGGCTGCGCGCGGTCGCGAGCTTGTCGCCCTTGGCGCGGTCGAGAGCCAACGCCTGGCGCAGCGCCCGTTCGCCATCCGCATACCTCGCCTCGGCGGTCAGGACGGCGCCCAGCACCCGCAGGCGGTCGCTGTGCGGCGCGCCGCCGTTCTCTTGGTCGATGGCGACCGATTGCTCGGCCCAGCTCTGGGCTTGGCTGTCGTCGCCTCGGGCAACGGCAATCCGGGCCCGGTCGGCGAGCACCGGCGCCAGTTTCGGATCGGATTTCCCGAGCCGGTCGCGCAGCAGGTTGGTGGCGAGGATCGCCAGCGGTTCGGCATCGAGATAGCGGCGCTGCTCGATATAGAGGCGGGCGAGCGCCGCCATCGCCTCGGCGGCGGGCGGCGACGCATTGCCGTAGGCGGCAATCGCGATCTTCAGCGATCGGCGCCGCAGTGCCGTCGCCTCGGCCAACTCGGCCCGCTCAAAGCGCAATTGCGCCAGCGGAGCGAGGATCGGCAACAGCTGCGGCGCGGCGGGTCCCAGGCGCTGTTCGGTCGCCGCCAGCGCGCGGGCGAGCGCCGCACTCGGATCGACCGGTGCCCGGGGCGTCGCCCCGGCGGCCGCACCGGGCGCCGTCAGAGCAAGCAGCGCCGCCGCTGCAACGCCGGCAATGCGGCGCATCGCCAAATCCAAGCCGGCCGGCATTCGGCCCGGCCCAAACAGGGTGTCGCCCGCGGTCGAAAGGGCCGCAATGCGCTTACTGTCAAGCTACCTTGCCGGGGCTCGCGGCGGCCTGTTCCGCAACCAGCCTCCCGTGCAGATCGACCAGCAGCGGCCGGGTCTCGGCGAGACCGGCGCTGATCGCGTCGCCGGCAATCGGGGTCAGGGAAACCGCCTTGTGCTTTTTGATGGTCTCTTCGGCGAAAAAGCCCCAGCGGATCAGATTGGCGACGCGTTCCTTGATCGCGAGATGACCGAGCCGCAACCGGTCCCACATCCGGCTGATGATCTCGTCGATGACCAATGCCGGGGCCCCGGCGCGCTCGCCGCCAAACGCGCTCGCCGACCACAATAGCATGACGATGGCCCAGTACTGGTAGGTAACAAGATGGTCCATCGCGTCTTCGACATGGGCCGGGGTCAGGCCCTTTTTCTTGACCACCTGCTCGCTGATTTCCCGCCATTTGTGGTCGCAGGCGCCGAAAAAACGGTAAATCTCCGAGATCGCGCCATCGTCGCAACCGATCGACCAGCCGCGCCGGTAAATTTCTTCGCCGGCCACCGCGCAGATCTCGCCGATCGTGTCGCGGCAGTGCGCGTCAAAGGCTTCGAACAGCTGACCGGTGGGGCCGATCAAGCATCCGGCGGCAGCGACACATTCCCGGTTCGCCGCATCGAACACCTTGATAAAGCCGTCGCGCTCGCAATCCTTGATCCGTTCGATGCAAGTCCTGATGTCGGTGCCATAGGAACCGTACAGAGTGCGGTGGATCGATCGGCTCGACACGCCGCCCTGATCGCATGCCCTCGCCATAAAAATCACGTGCCAGTGCGCGCGTTTATTCAGCCCTGGAAAATACTTGTCCCAGATGTTGTAGTATTCGAGCAGGAACCGGGCGACCACGCGCTCCGGT
>Ga0210386_10003023_pt1 | contig 14161 bp, 12 predicted proteins | sample IncBWH32OmetaG_FD_160091 | JGI IMG/M metagenome (GOLD analysis project Ga0210386, IMG submission 160091) | Forest soil microbial communities from Barre Woods Harvard Forest LTER site, Petersham, Massachusetts, United States - Inc-BW-H-32-O ... | reverse complement strand
GGTGGCGAGCAATTGCTCCGCCTCGGCGTCGGTCAGCACCGCAGTCGGTTCGTCGAGGATCAGGATTTTGGCGCCGCCGACCAGCACCTTGACGATCTCGACCTGCTGCTGCTGCGCCACCGACAGCGTATTGATGCGGCGGTCGGGATCGAGCGTGAAACCAAGCTCGTCCGATTGTTTTTTGATCGCGGCGCGGATTTCCTTGATGCTGGCGCGATAAGCCGAAGCCCGATTGGCGAGCAGAATATTCTCGGCAACCGTGAACGGCATCACCAGCTTGAAATGCTGGTGCACCATGCCGATGCCGTAAGCGCGCGCCTCGGCGGGGCCGGACAACGCGACCGGCGCGCTGTTGATAAAGATGTAGCCGGCCTCCGGTGCATAGAGGCCGGCCGCTACATTCATCAGCGAGGACTTGCCCGCTCCGTTTTCGCCGAGCAGGGCATGAACCTCCCCGGCCTTGCCGCTGAATTCCGCATCATCGAGAACAACGACCCCGTCAAAGGACTTGCGGATTCCCTTTAGCGCGAGGCTTGTCGTCATAAACGGAATCGGCGGCTGTTACTTTTGCGCGACCACGCCGGGCAGGTACCAATCCATCTTCCACAGGCCCCCGTCAGGCAGCGTCTGGCCGGCGGCGACCACCTCCTTGCCCGATGTATCCTTCAGCGGGCCGGCAAAGATTTGCTTGCCGTCGATGATGGCCTGACGTTCCGCCATGACCTTGTCGACGACATCCTTCGGCACCACGGCGTTGCAGCAGGCGATATCGGTGCCGCCTTCCTTGATGCCGGGGAATGCGCCGTACGGATTGGGCTGCCAATTGCCGGCCTCGATCTTCTTCAGCTCGGGGATCAGGAACTTCTCCCAGGTCCAGATCGACGAGCACAGTGTTGCCTTGGGCGCGAATTCGCGCAGATCGCGATGGTGGCCGGTGCCGTAAACGCCGCGCTCTTGCGCAACCACCTGCGGGGTCGGCGTGTCGACGTGCTGGCCGATGACGTCGATGCCCTGGTCGATCAGCGCAGATGCGGCGGCGCGCTCCTTGACCGGATCGTTCCAGGAGCCGGTGAAGATCACCGTCACCGTGGCGTTGGGTTTCATTTTCTGGGCGCCGAGCTCATAGGCATTGATGGTCCAGTTGACCACGCCGATCGGATGCGCGGCGACAAAGCCGAGCTTGCCGGTCTTCGACATCGCGCCGGCGACCATGCCGCACAGGTATTGGCTCTCATAGGTGCGGCCGTAGAACGATTCGAGGTTCGGGCCGTTAGTGGTACCCGAGGCGTTGAGGAACGCCACTTGCGGATATTTCTCCGATAATTCCTTAAACGTGTCGGAGTAACCGAACGCCGTGCCGACGACGATGTTTGAACCGCGGCTGATGAAGGTTTCCGCCGCCGGTTTGATCTTGCCGGCCACTTCCGGGACGTTCTCGACGAACGGAATCTTCTGGCCGAGCGCCGCTTCCATTTTCGGGCGCGCTTCGTCGAACGCTTGCGTCCAGCCGCCGTCGGTCTTGTCGGCGAAATAGAGCATCGCGATTTTCGGCGGCGCCGACAGCGTGAACCCGGCGGAATAGGCGACACCTGTCCCCACCAGCGCGACGGCCATTACAGATGGAACAACGAGTTTCCAGCGCATATCAGGTTTCCTTTTGCAGGTGCCTTACAGAACCTCTTTGCTGCTCGGTGAGTTGGCAAAGTTCGCCGGCCCGGGTGATAGTTGCAAAGAGTATCCGAATTGGCGCGCACATTGTTTAGTCACCCGTCGAGAAAATATTGGGCAAAAACATCGACCCTGGCAACAAACAACCGCGCCGTCCTGTTCGTTCAACTTCCTCCCACGGTTGTGGATTACGAGCGCCGCGAGAAAATCGCCTTGGCGACGTCGCCGATCGCTTCGACGCTGTCGCCACAATCCGAGAAACAGACGATACGGCACGGACACGCTTCCAACCCCTCGTAGCGCCAGGGAAACGCGCCGATCAGAAAACGCTGGTTCAGCACCTTCCCGACATCGCCGCCGACATTCTCGGCGTGGATCAGCCCTTCCGAGAAGGCGTAACTGTGGAACGGAAAGATGTTCTCGGTGATGTGCCGGCCGGATTTTTTGTGGACGTAGCTGAATTCGCCGAAGAATTCTTCACAGCTTTTGCCGACCTTCTGCTCGAAACGCTTGGCGAGGTCGGGACGCATCAGACGGATCGAGGTGTTCATGGCATGATCGCCGGAGCCGCAATCGATGCCGAACCATTTGATCTTCTTCTTCAGCATCCATTCGAGCAGTTCGACCTTGCCGCCCGGATGCATGCAGAAATAACGCACCAGGTCCTGCTGCGGCTGGCCCTCCCAATAGCGCTGCCAGCCGGTGTGAACGATCAGGATGTCGCCGTCCTTCACCTCGACCGGCGCCGCTTCGATCATGGCCGGGGTAATCACCGCCCAGTCGTCCATATGCCGCGAGACGTCGACCACGGCGCCGGCGCCGACCAGAAAATCCAGCGGATAGGAGGCCATGTCGCCCATGCCGTCGGTGCCATGCATGGCGCCGTCGATATGGGTGCCGACATGCAAGGCGGTGTCGATGCGCTGCGCGACGATCATCTTGGTCTGCAGGTTCTGCGCGTAATACATTTGATTGCCGGCATAACCGACCCAGCCGGGCGTATGCACATTCATCAAATGGCTGAGGTCGACGATTTTCATTGCTACCCTTGCCAGCTGTCCCAAAGAGACTAACTTGCAATTTGAAAAGCTTCAAATATTTTTAATGGGATTAATTTCCCTGGAAGGGCGATCGGGAAGTGCGGCGCGGCTTTTTCGATTTATACTGGCGCGAGGTATCGCCCCATGATCTACCAAAACGGGCATTGTCAGAAGCCCAAAGCAAAGACCGCGACAAACACGCCATGGCTCGGCTAAGCGCGAAAAACGGCCGCAACGGAACCACCGAGGTGCTGCGGGCCGTCGGCAAAAAGCTGCGGCTGCGGCGCGTCGAGCGCGGCTTCACGCTGCAGGCGGTGTCGGAACGGACCGGCGTCAGCGCCGCGATGCTGAGCCTGGTCGAGCGCGGCAAGGCCTCGCCTTCGGTCGGCACACTGGTCGCCATCAATTCGCTGCTCAATCTGCACATTCCCGAACTCCTTGGTAATACCGCCGGCAATCAGGACCTGGTCACGCCGGCTGCCAAGCAGACCGTCGTCAAGCCGTTGCGCGGCGTGGTTCACCGCGTCGTCGCCGACGACCAGGCTCGCGGCTTGCAGATGACGCTCAATCAATATTCGCGCGGCGCCGCCAACAGCCCGGAGCCGATCACCCACGGCGGCTACGAATATGGCTACGTGCTCGACGGCGAGCTTGAGGTCACCGTCGACGGCGAAACGCATCTGCTTCGCGCCGGCGATCTGATCTCCTATTGGTCGTCGAAGCCGCACCGCATCGTCAATCGCGGCCCCAAGAAAGCGCGCGCGCTCTGGATCAACCTGCGTACGTCCTGACGGAATCCGACCCGGTGAAACCTGCGCCGTTTCGTTATCACGCGCCGAGGACTGTCGATGAGGCAGTCGCCCAGCTCGCCGAATTGAGCCCGCACGACGGCCGCGTGCTCGCCGGCGGGCAAAGCCTGGTGCCGATGATGGCGTTTCGCATGGCGCGGCCGGCACACCTGATCGACATCAACAACGCGGTCGGCCTCGATCGTCTCGCCGCCGACGGCAATACGCTGTCGATTGCCGCTTGCGTCCGTCACGCGGCGTTCCATCGCCCGGTGGTTTCCGGACCGACCGGAGCGCTGCTGAGCAACGTCGTCGCCAACATCGCCCATTATCCGATCCGGCTGCGCGGCACGTTTTGCGGCAGCCTGGCGCACGCCGATCCGGCGTCGGAATGGTGCCTGACCGCGGTCACCCTCGGCGCCGACATTGTGGCGCTGAGCTCGCGCGGCCGCCGCGTCATCGCCGCCGACGATTTTTTCGAAGGCATGATGATGACCGCGCTCGCCGAGGACGAGTTGCTGAGCGAGGCGCGGCTGCCGCTTCTGGCGCCGGATACGCGCTTCGGCTTCTACGAATTCAGCCGCCGCGCCGGCGATTATGCAATCGCCATGGCGCTGGCCACCTTTCGCCTGCAGGACGGCGTTATTGCCGAGCCGCGTCTCGGCGTCGGCGGCGCGGAAGGACGCCCGCGCCGGATGGCGCAAGCGGAAGCCGTGCTGGTTGGACAAAAGCCCGGCGACGAGGCCTTCCGCGCGGCGGCGGAAGCGGCCGCCGCCGCGATCGATCCGCTTGAAGACGTGCACGCCGACGCCGAATTCCGTCTCGATCTGGTGCGCGCCGTGACGCGGCGGGCGTTGGAGCGCGCGGCCGCATGAGCGCGCCGACCAAAGGTTCGGGCCTTGCCTGGGTGGGCCGTTCGCTGCGCCGCGTCGAAGACCCGGCGCTCCTGACCGGCCGCGGCCGGTTCACGGCCGACCTTCCAGCCGCGCATCGCGTCCGCTTCGTGCGCAGCGCCATCGCCGCCGGCCGCATCGAGAAGGTCGACATCCCCGCGGGCGCCACCGTGCTCACCGCCGCCGATCTCGCGGCCGTGAAGCCGATCACGCCGGCCTTGCACAAATTCGGCTACGTGCCGATTGCGCAGCCGGTCCTGGCCTCCGGCTTTGTCAGGTTTGTCGGTGAGCCCATCGCTGCCGTCGTCGCCGCGACCGAAGCGGAAGCCGAAGACATCGCCGACGGTGTCGCGGTCGACATTAGCGAACTTCCGCCGGTGATCGATGGGCGCGCGGCGCTCGCCGACGGCGCGCCGCAGGTTCACGGTCAGGCGGCGCGCAATATCGTGGTCGAAGGCAAGATCGAGACGCCAGGCTTCGCGGCCGCGCGAGACTCCGCGGCCCAACTGGTCGCCGTCGACATCCGCTCGCGGCGACAGAACGCGACGCCGCTCGAGGCGCGCGCCGGCCACGCGGTGTTCGATCCGATTTCGGGACGGGTGACGCTGACCTGCGCGACGCAAATGCCGCATCTGCTGCGCACCGGAATTGCCGACCTGATCGGCATGCCGGAAAGCGAACTGCGCGTCATCGCGCCGGATGTCGGCGGCGGCTTCGGCCAGAAAATGTCGCTCGTTCCCGAGTATGTCGTTCTGGTCTGGCTGGCGCGAAAGCTCAAAAGCTCGGTCGCCTGGACCGAAGACCGCCGCGAGAATCTGATGGCGTCGTTTCACAGCCGCGATCAGTATATTCGCCTGCAAGGCGGGTTCGACGCTGAGGCCAAACTCGTTGCATTGTCTGCCGAAGTGACCGCCAATGTCGGCGCCTATTCGTGCTATCCGACCACATGCGCGGTCGAGCCGCTGATGGCGATGGCCGAACTGCCGGGGCCGTACGATCTGCGCGCCTATTCCTGTCTCGCCCGCGGCGTGCTGACCAATACCTGCCCGATGGCGCCCTATCGCGGGGTGTCACGCCCGGTCATCACCACGGCGCTGGAGCGATTGATGGACGCCGCCGCCATGCAATTCGGCCTGGAGCCGGTCGAGATTCGCCGGCGCAATCTGATCGCGAAATTTCCCTACACGTCGGCAACCGGCCTGGTGTACGACGAAGCGAGCTATCGGCAGACGCTCGACATGGCGAGCGACGCGCTCGATGTGCCGGCATTTCGCCAACGCCAAAGGCAGGCGCGCGCGGAGCGGCGCTATCTCGGCATTGGCTTTGCGACCTTCTCCGAGCGTACCGGCTACGGCACGCCGGCCTTCGCTGCGCGCGGCATGGGCATCACGCCCGGCTGGGAGACGGTCGAGTTGACGATGGATCCTTCCGGATATCTGGAACTGCGCATCGGCGCGAGCCCCCATGGTCAGGGGCTGCGCACCACGCTCGCCCAACTGGTCGCGGACGAGCTTGGCGTCTGTCCCGAACGCATCAAGGTCGTGCACGGCGACACCGACCGTACGCCCTATGGCTGGGGCACGTTCGCCAGCCGCTCGCTGGTCATCGCCGGCGGCGCCAGCGTGCTGGCGGCGCGCAAGGTGCATGCGAAGCTGAAAAAAATCGCCAGCCGTCTGCTTGAGGCGGCCGCCGACGATATCGTTCTGGAAAACGGCGCCGCGCGGGTGGCCGGCACCGATCGCGCGATCCCGATCGAGGATCTGGCGCGCGCTGCCTATCATCAGTTCCACTTGTTCAGGGGTGAGTTCGACCCGGGACTTTCGGAGAGCGCCACCTACGATCCGCCCGGCACATTCTCCAATGCCTGCCACGCCGGCATTGTCGAAGTCGACGCTGACACTGGGCGGGTCACGATCGAGCGCTTTGTCGTCGCCGAAGATGCCGGACGGCTGGTCAATCCGATGATCGTCGACGGCCAAGTGCTCGGCGGCGTCGCCCAAGGCATCGGCAATGCGCTTCTGGAAGAGATCGTCTACGACGACTCAGGCAACATGCTGACCGCAACGCTGGCGGATTTCTTGCCGCCGACCTGCCGCGAGATTCCACCGATCGAGCTCCTGCATCTCGAAACCTTCAGCGACGCGACCATCACCAAATCGAAGGGGCTCGGCGAAGGCGGCGCCATCGGCGCGCCGGCAGCGATCCTCAACGCCATCAATGATGCGCTGACGCCCTTCGGCGTGAGTATCAACGAGATACCCGCCACGCCGCAGCGCATCCGCGCGGCGTTGCGGCGGGCCCGAAAGCAATAACATGAGCGAGCGAAGCGACGTCACGCTGACGATCAACGGCAAGGCGCATGCGATCCGCGTCGAGCCGCGGCGCACTCTGGTCGACGCCATCCGTGAGGATTGCGGGCAAACCGGCACGCATATCGGCTGCGAGCACGGCGTCTGCGGCGCCTGCACGGTGCTCGTCGACGGTGCGCCGGTGCGCTCCTGCCTGATGTTCGCGGTGCAGGCGGACGGCAAGCAAATCCGCACCGTCGAAGGTTTGGCGAGCGGCGACGAACTCAACGCCTTGCAACGCGCATTCATGGACCATCACGGCCTGCAATGCGGCTTCTGCACGCCCGGCTTTCTGATGCTCATCACCGGCGTATTGGAACGCGAGCCCGACATCAGCGACGAAGAGCTCCTCGACGTGCTGTCGTCGAACCTTTGCCGCTGCACCGGCTACCAGAACATCGTCAAAGCTGCGCGTGCGGTTGCCGGCGAATTGCGGCAGCGGCGGACGGCGTGAGCGGAGCGTAGCGACCGACCGATGGCGTCCTCAGCCGCAAAGCCAAGAAAACGATATATCGGGCAGTCGCTGACGCGCCTTGAGGACCGGCCGCTCTTGACCGGCCGCGGCCGCTTTGCCGCCGATATTTCGTTTCCGCAGCAGTTGCATATGCGCATCGTCCGTTCGAACTTCGCGCACGGGCGGCTGCGCGCGATCAACGCTGACGCTGCGCTGGCATTGCCCGGCGTGCACGCGGTGTGGACCGCCGCCGACGTCGCCGACATTCCGCCGATCGATTTTCGTTTGAGCCGCATCGAGGGGCTGGAGCCGTATCGACAGCGACTGTTTGCGACCAGCTTCGTCCGCTATGTCGGCGAACCGGTGGCCGCGGTTTTCGCCGACGATCCGTACCTCGCCGAAGATGCAGCCGAGCTTGTGACGCTCGACGTCGAGGAATTGCCCGCCATCCTGCATACCGACGTCGAGCCCGGCGAGTTCGAACCGGGCCGGTCGACCGAACCTGCGATCGTGCGCAAAGGCTATGGCGACGTCGACTCCGCTTTCCGCGCCGCGCACGCTGTGGTCGCGGCGACGCTATCGACCGGGCGGCATTCCGGCGTGCCGCTCGAAACCCGCGGCGCCATTGCGCGCTACGACGCGGCGCGCGACGTGCTCGAGCTTCACGGCGCCGCCAAGGTGCCGCACTGGAACAGGGATCAGATCGCGCGGATGCTGGGACGCCCGGCCGCGTCGGTTCAGCTCTACGAAGGGCACGTCGGCGGCGGCTTTGGTATCCGCGGCGAAATTTATCCGGAGGACGTGCTGGTATGCGCCGCGGCGTTGCGCTTGCAGCGGCCGATAAAGTGGATTGAGGACCGCCGCGAGCATCTGATCGCCGCCAATCATTCGCGTCAGCAGCAGCATCACGTGCGCGCCGCGATCGACAAAGACGGCCGCATCCTCGCGCTCGACGACGAGATGTTCCACGATCAGGGCGCCTATATGCGCACCCATGCGGCCACGGTCCCTGATCTGGCCGCGGCGATGCTGCCGGGCCCTTATCGCATTCCCGCTTATCGCGCCAATGCGCATATCCGCCTGACCAACAAGACGCCATGCGGCACTTACCGCGCGCCGGGCCGGTTCGAGACCACGTTCGTGCGCGAGCGGCTCATGGACGCCATCGCCGCCAAACTCGGCCTCGACCCGATCGAGGTGCGGCGCCGAAATCTGATCGGCAGCGATGAGATGCCATACGAGCGTCCGCTCGACACGCTCGGCACGCACATTGTCCTCGATTCCGGCGACTATGCCGGCCTGCTCGACAAGGCGCTGGCCGCGATCGACTGGGCGCGGCTGCGCCCGACGCTGGCGGCGCGCCGGGCCGCCGGCGAAATGGTCGGCGCCGGCTTCGCGCTGTTCGTCGAGAAAAGCGGACTGGGGCCGTTTGATCTCGTGAAGATCGACGTCGATGCCAACGGCATGGTGGAGGTGGTGTCGGGATCGGCGTCAGTCGGCCAGGGCATGGAGACCGTGATCGCGCAAATCTGCGCCGAAACGCTGGGCGTCGACTACCGCAAGATCCGCGTCACCCATGGGCAGACCGATAAAATCGAAAAAGGCATGGGCGCTTTCGCCTCCCGCGTCACCGTGATGACCGGCGAGGCGACGCGTCTTGCGGCGACCGCGGTCAGGACCAAAGCGATCGAAGTGGCGTCCGAACTGCTGCAGACGCCGGCCGAGCAGCTCGACGTCGTGGACGGCGAAGTGGTGCGCAGCGATGCTATGCCGGGCCCCTCGGTCGATCTCGGCGCCATCGCGCGTGCGCTGGCGCTCAACTCGCCGTTACGCCACGGCCGCACGCCCGGGCTTTCGGCGGAGGGGTGGTTCCACAGCAATCACATGAACTATCCTTACGGCGTGCACATTGCCGTGACCAAAATCGACCAGGACACCGGCGCGGTCGATATCGAGCGCTATCTGGTCGCCTACGACGTCGGCAAAGCGGTTAATCCGATGCTGATCGAGGGGCAGATCGTCGGCGGCTGCGCGCAGGGCATCGGCGGCACCTTGCTGGAAGAATTTCTGTACGACGAACGCGGTGAACCGCTGTCGGTGACGTTCGCCGACTATTTGATGCCAACCGTCCGCGAGATACCGACGGTCGACGTGCTGATCTGCGAGGATGCGCCGAGCCCGCTCAATCCGCTGGGGCTGAAAGGCGCCGGCGAAGGCGGCGCCAATGCGGTCGGCGCCGCGATCTCAGCCGCCATCGATGACGCGCTCGGCACGCCCGGCGCCGTCACCGAGCTGCCGATCACGCCGCAGCGGCTGCGGCGATTGATCCGCCGCGCCATTGCGTGCGATCAGAATACCAGGTGACAGGGAGAGAAGGATGGACCTCAAGCTGCAAGGCAAGACGGCACTCGTGACTGGCGGCAGCGAAGGCATCGGCAAAGGAATAGCGCTGGCGCTGGCCAAGGAAGGCGTCGACCTCGCCATCTGCGCGCGCCGCGAGGAGCCGCTAGAGGCCGCAGCCAAGGAAATCGCCCGCGCCACCAATCGCAAGGTCGTTGCCATCCCCGCCGACTTGCGCAAAGACGCCGACGCCAAGAACTTTATCGAGGAGAGCCACAAAGCGCTCGGCCGCGTCGACATCCTGGTCAACAACGCCGGCTCGGCCGCCGGCGGCGTCATCGAGCATCTGACCGAAGACGATTGGGAGAAGGGCCTGCAGCTCAAATTCATGGGCTATGTGCGGTGCCTGCGCTACGTGCTGCCGATCATGGTCAAGCAGAACGGCGGCCGCGTCGTGAATCTGATCGGCAATGACGGCGTCAAGCCGTCCTACTGGGAAATCTGCCCGGGCGCCGCCAATGCCGCCGGACAAAACCTGACGATGTCGCTCGCCGGCCAATACGGCAAGAACGGCATCAGCTTTGTCGCCGTCAATCCGGGCCCGGTGCGCACCGAGCGCTGGGCCGGCCTGGTCAAGGCGATGTCGCGCGACATGAAGATTTCGTACGAGGAAGCCGACACGCTGGCGCCCGCCTCGATCCCGATGGGCCGCATCGCCGAGGTCGATGAGGTCGCTAACCTCGTGGTGATGCTGGCGTCGCCGCTGATGCAGATGGTCAACGGCACCATGATCGAAATCGACGGCGGCCAGGACAAGCCGTTGATGGATCGTTTCCGCGACAAGAACCGCTAGGCTTTATGCACAAGAAAGCCCGATCCCGCAATCGCGGGATCGGGTTCTTTGCTGCATCGCAGGCGGCGTGAAGACGACTAGGCGATATCGCTCGACTCGATCTTCTTGACGCCGAGCTTGGTCATGTCTTCCCACGCCTTGGCGATCGAGCCGTTGAGATCGATGCCGCGGCACGCGTCGTCGACGACATAGACGCTGAGGCCGGCGTTGCGGGCGTCCATCGCCGTCCAGGCGACACAGAAGTCGGTGGCAAGGCCGGTGACGAACACCGTATCGATCTTGCGCTCCTTCAGATAGCCGGCGAGGCCAGTGCGCGTCTCCTTGTCGGCTTCCAGGAACGCCGAGTAGCTGTCGACGTCGTTGTGATAGCCCTTGCGGATGATCAACACGGCCTGGGGAATATCGATGCCTTTGGCGATGCTGGCGCCCTCGGTGCCCTGCACGCAATGGTCGGGCCACAGCACCTGGTTGCCGTAGGGCAGCTTGACGACCTCGAACGGCTTCTTGCCTTCGTGGCTGGATGCGAACGAGATGTGGTGCGCCGTGTGCCAATCCTGGGTCATCACCACGTTGTCGAAGCTCTTGGCGATGCGGTTGATCACTGGGATCACCTGATCGCCGTCCTTCACCGCCAGGCTGCCGCCAGGCAGGAAGCAGTTCTGCACGTCGACCACGATCAGCGCGCTCGACGCGTTCGGTTTGATCTTGTCGGCGGCAAACGCCATGTTGACACGTCCGAAAACGGCAGGAGCCAGCGCCAGGCCGGCAAGACCGAACATTACTTCGCGCCTTTGCAGGTGTCTCATACTTGCCTCCCTTCGGTGGTCTCTGTAATTGCGGTCAATTGAAGCGCCAATTTACGTCTTTTGGCAATATCTGAGAATTTTTTCGACGGCAGCCCGGCGAGCTTTACCGCATATTAATTCCGATCAGCATCCTCTTATCGGCATGAGCAATATCAATGCCGATCAGCAGCCCGTTATTGGCATGAGCACGACGACCACCGTCAAAGGCCAGCCAACCCCCTGCCCGAAATGTCGGTCCGACATGGTCGACGTCGCCATTACCCCGCATCCGCTGATCCCGCAGATGCGGCGGCATACGTTCGTCTGTTACACCTGTAACCAGACCCGAACGTACATGCTGCCGACGGAGTAGCTGAACTTCGCAAGCGGCTTCGCTTCGCAGCGCTAGCCTCGCCTGGGTCGGCGGACCGCTCTGACCACAGCGCTGTCGCCGCCGCCGCAGAAGAACCGATCGCCGCCATCGGCCTCGAGGCCCGACACGGCTGTTCCAGGCGGCATTTCGAGGCTCTCCAGAACCTCCCCGGTTTGCGGATCGACTCGCCGCACGTCGCTCGCGTCACCTTCCCAGGTGCCGTGCCAGAGCTCGCCATCGCTCCACGTGACCCCGGTGACGAAGCGGTTGGACTCGATGGTGCGGAGAATCGCTCCGGTCTCGGGATCGATTTGATGGATCTTGCGGTCCCGGTATTGCCCGACCCAGAGCGTCCCTTCGGCCCATGCGAGCCCGGAATCACCGCCGCCGCCGGGCGCCGGGATCGTGGCGACCACACGGCCGGTCTTCGAATCAATTTTCTGGATGCGCTCCTCGGCGATCTGATAGAGGTGCCGGCCGTCGAAAGCCGTTCCGGCATGCGCGGCGACGTCGATCGAGCGCACCGCCTTGCCGCTCGCCGGATCGAACGCGTTCAGCTTGTCGCCGGAGGCAAACCAGACGTGCTCATTGTCGTAGGTGACACCACCCACACTGTCGACACCCGCAAAGGGTCCATACTCGCGAAGGATTTCTGCTTTTGATCGTTTCATGATTCTGTCCCGCTCGCTCGGTCATCGGTTCATGCTCCGACCCTAACTGCTCGGCAACGGCGCTGGGAGTAACAAGGTGGTCGTGAATCCCGGCACCGGCGGGGTCATCCAACGACGCGCTCGCCCGCGACCGAACGACTGCACCTTGCCTTGCGCCGAAAGCTCGTCGAGCGCGCGCTGCACGGTGCGCTGGCTCCCTGAAAGCGCCAGCGCGAGCGCCGAACTCGACCACGATTCGCCGTCGGCAAGGAAAGCGAGCAACGCCGCGTGCTCCTCTTCGACCGGCCGCGCCAGCACGACGACCTCGCGCCCGCGGCGCGGCACCAGCGCAAACCCTTGCTTCGTGGCGCTCACGCCGGCCAGCGTCCGCAGCAACGTGCGAAGCCGCCCGATTTCGACGCGCAGCCGGGCGCGATGCGATTCATCGGCGTGCTTGCCGCGGAAGGCGCGGGCGATGAGCGCTGCCCGCGGCAGGTCTGCGGGCCACGCTTCGCCCAGCGCGCGCGCCAGCGCGAACAACACCGGACGCGTCGCGAGCGACACGACCGTGCCGGCGTCACGCACGACATGACGGCAGGCGTCGACGACGAGTGCCTTCGAAGCCAGTAACGCTTCAACATCCTCGAGCAGGAGCGGTCGCTCGTTGCCCCGCGCAATCAGACGTGCCGCGGGGGTGTTCAGTACAACGGATGCGCTTTCGACCTCCGCCATCAGCGCCGGGATGGCTGCCGCGCGCGCGGCGCGATCGGCGCGAGCGAGCGCGGCACGCGCCGTCTTCGTCCGCAGCCGTCGCATCGCGATCCCCGCAACGACAAGCTCGTGGACGGCCCGCAACGCCGGTGGCAGGGGCGCAGAGTCGAGCTCGGCGAGCGTGCGCTCGGCGTGATCGAGGCGCCCGATCAGAAGGAGGCGCCGGACTTCGAGATGGCGCGCATGCGCGGCGTTCACCCGATCGCCATGCGCTTCGAGCGTCGCTCGCGCTGCGTCGAGCGCCTTGGCGGGCCAGCCGAGGTCGCGCGACACCAGCGCGATCTCGGCCTCGGCGACCACGCACCTGGCGCTGGCGACGGCTTCTTTCGGACCGAAGGCGCGCGCCGCCCTTCGCAGCAGCGCCTTGGCCCGAACCAGATCGCCGAGCCGCGCCATCGCGATGCCGCGAAGCGCGAGCGCCGGCGCGTCGTCGCGCAAGGCGACCCGGTTCAATGCGCCGAGCGGATCACCCGCTGCAAGCGCCCGCGCCGCCGCCGTGATCAGCGAGTCCATGGGAATCCCGCCACACTTGTCACTCCCACCTCCGACGGCCGGCGGCTAAATCCATCGCATGAGCACCAAACAAGGATGTCCCGTGGGTAACCAAACAACCGATAAAGGGCGCCCGACGGAGGAGCGTAACGACATACCCGACCAAAGGAGAGCAACGATGATCGACGACAAGAGGGGCGAACTGCCCGTCATGCGCGCGCCGCCGGTAGTGTCGCCGGAGGCCTGGGAGGCAGCGCGCCAGCAGATGCTGGTGAAGGAAAAGGCTCTGATGCGCGCCCGCGACGCCTTGGCCGCTGAACGTCGGCGGATGCCGTGGATGGCCATCGAGAAGGGGTACGAATTCCAAGGGCCCAACGGCAAGGCAAGCCTGCTCGACCTGTTCGAGGGCCGCCGGCAGTTGATCGTCTACCGGGCGTTCTTCGAGCCCGGGGTGTTCGGCTGGCCCGAGCACGCCTGCCGTGGCTGCTCGCTCGGCGCCGATCAGGTCGCCCACCTCGCCCATCTGAACGCCCGTGATACCACGCTGGCTTACGCCTCGCGTGCGTCGCAGGCGGACATCAGGCGCTTGAAGGCGCGGATGGGCTGGGAGATGCCCTGGTACACAATCACCGACCGCTTTGACGCGGACTTCGGCGTGGATGAGTGGCACGGCCATAACGTGTTCTTCCGCGACGGCAAGCGAGTG
>Ga0210386_10003022_pt1 | contig 14161 bp, 11 predicted proteins | sample IncBWH32OmetaG_FD_160091 | JGI IMG/M metagenome (GOLD analysis project Ga0210386, IMG submission 160091) | Forest soil microbial communities from Barre Woods Harvard Forest LTER site, Petersham, Massachusetts, United States - Inc-BW-H-32-O ... | reverse complement strand
CTGGTCTCAGGCTTGGTCCACGACGCGCTCGATCGCGGCGTGATCGACGAGGAGGAGCTTTGCAAACTCTTCCTACTGATCGTCATTGCCGGGAACGAGACCACGCGTCACTTGCTTTCCGGTGCGCTGCAGGCGCTCGTCGAGTGGCCGGACGAGCGCGACCGGTTGATCGCCTCTCCAGAGCTGATCCCAACCGCCGTCGAGGAGGTATTGCGGTATGTCTCCCCGGTGGTGCAGTTTCGCCGCACGGCCCTCGTCGACACCGAGGTCGACGGTCAGGCGGTCCGTGCGGGCGAGAAGGTAGTTCTCTACTACTCCTCGGGTAACTACGACCAGGATGTATTCGATCATCCCACCCGCCTGGACCTCAGGCGCAGTCCCAATCCCCACCTGGCGTTCGGAGTCGGTCCACACTTCTGTCTCGGAGCTGCGCTTGCGCGTCTGGAGGCGGCAGCGATGCTCGAGGCGATGCTCGAGTATCTGGACCGCTTCGAGCTGACCGGTCCGATCGAGCGACTCGCGTCGAATTTCGTCAACGGAATCAAGGTCATGCCGGCCCGCATCCATGGCTGACCGGGGTACGGCGATCGTAACCGGTGCCTCGCGCGGCATCGGCCGCAGCGTGGCGCTCGCGCTCGCGCGTGACGGTTATGACATCGCGGGCTGCTGCACCGCGCCAAGCGAGACGGCGGAGGCTACCGCGAGGGAGATCCGAGCGCTTGGCGCAAGCTGCAGCGTGGCTGCGTGCGACGTACGCGATCTGGCAGCCGTCGAACAGTTCGTCGCCGACGCGCAGAGCCGGCTCGGGCCGCTCGCCGCGCTCGTTAACAACGCCGGGATCGTCCGTGACAACCCGCTCGTGGTGATGCCACCGGAGGACTGGCAGGCAGTGGTCGAGACGAATCTCACAGGTACCTGGAATGTCTGTCGAGCGGTCGCGTTTCAATTCATGAAGCAGAAAAGCGGTGCGGTCGTGAACCTTTCGTCGGTCGCCGGCGTGTACGGGAACGCGACGCAGACGAACTATGCCGCGACGAAGGCCGGTGTCATCGGCCTCAGCCGCTCACTTGCCAAGGAGCTCGCGCCTTACGGTATCCGGGTCAATGTGGTGGCGCCGGGATTCATCGAGACCGAAATGACAGCTTCGCTGGCCGACAAGCAGCGCGAGCTGGCGCTCGCGAAGATACCCCTCGACCGTTTCGGCGATCCCGAGGATGTGGCGGAGCTCGTCGCTTTTCTGCTGGGCGATCGCGCCGCTTACATAACTGGCCAAGTTCTGCAGGTGGACGGTGGGATGGTCTTGTGATGCTGTCGGGAGTGCGCGTGCTGGACCTGGGACGCTACATTGCCGCGCCGTACTGTTCGATGGTGCTGTCAGACCTCGGGGCGGAAGTGATTCGCCTCGAGCGTCCCGGAGGTGAGCAGGACCGCCGACTGGGGCTGTGCGTCCCAGACGGCGAGAGCTTTCTCTTTACGGGGCTGGCTCGCAACAAGAAGGGCGTCACGCTCGACCTGCGGGCAGGTGAGGACGCGCACAATCTCCTACTGGATCTTGTCGCGCATAGCGATGTCTTGCTTCACAACTTCAGTCCGCCGGCCGCCACGATGCTGGGAGTTTCATACGACGAGATTCGCGCCGCCCGCGAGGATGTGATCTATGCGTCGATCTCATCCTACGGCTCCCGAGGCGCGGACGCCGACCGCACGGGCTTTGACCCGATCGCCCAGATGGCCTCAGGTGCGGCAGCGGTGACGGGCTATGAGAATTCCGGACCCATCCGCTGCGGTGTGCCCTGGGTCGACTACAGCACCGGACTCTCGGCCACGGTTGGCATCCTTGCCGCGCTGAGACACAGGGATCTCACAGGGGAAGGTCAGATCGTCGATTGTGCGTTGTTGTGGACCGCTGTCAGCTATACGGCTCCGATGGTCGCCGAGGCGGCGATCGCCGAGCGGCCACGGCCACGGCTCGGCAATCAGGCGGCCTATGTCGGTGTGAGCAACTTGTTTCCGTGCATCGACGGACAGGTGTACATCGTCGCGGTATCAGAGAGCGCTTGGCGGGCGCTGACGCAGCTCGTCGGGGCGCCTGAGTTGGCCGACGACGAGGCTCTGCGCACGCCGGAGCAACGCTACGAGCAGCGCGCCGTGATCGACCGCCCGATCACGGCTTGGACGCGCGGGCAGACCGTCTCCGCGACGTTGGCCCTGTTGAGGCAGGCGCGGATTCCCTGCGGGGCGTGTCGCAGCAGCACCGAAATAGGCGACGACCCCCAGGTGCGGGCCAACGACATGCTGAGCTACGTCGATCTCGAAGCAGACGGCCTGGACCGCGTGCCGGTGAGCTCGACTCCCGTGTGCCTCTCGAGGCTCACTCCGCCCGCGACGATTCGTCCGCCACGGCCAGGCGAGCACAACCAGGAGATCTACGGCGCGCTACTTGGCTACAGCTCCGAGCGCCTCCGCGACCTGGAGCAAGCCGGCGTGATCTGAAACTTGGCGGCACTCAGATTCTTTTGCCGACAGCGCTCCAGTAGGGCGCGCGCAGCCGGCGCTTGGGAATCTTGCCCGAGGCATCTCTGGGTAGCTCCTCGCGCAGCTCGATCATGCGCGGGACCTTGAACGACGCGAGTCGTTTGCGCGCGAATGCTTGAAGATCCTCGGGACCCAGCTTCGCGCTGTCGTGCAATTGCACAAGAGCCATGAGCGTTTCACCGTACTCGTCGTCGGGCACACCGAACACCACGGAGTCGACGACGGCCGGATGCTCGCAGAGGACCGCCTCCGTCTCGACAGGGTAGATGTTCACGCCGCCTGAGATGACCATGTCGCGGGTGCGGTCGCACAGGTACAGGTAGCCATCCTCGTCGAGATAGCCGACATCGCCGCTTGTGACAAAGCCGTCGCGCTCGATCCGCGCTCGCTCGCTGTCGGCGTTGCGGTAGGTGAAGTCGGGCATGGCGCCGAAGCTCGCATAGACCTCACCCTCGCGACCGGGTGCCAGCAGATTCCCTTCGGCATCGTATATGCGTATCTCTCGGCCCGGCCATGCTCGTCCGACCGTGCCCGGTCGAGCAAGCCACTCCTCGCTCGAGCATCGGCAGATCATGCCGGTCTCGGTTGTGCCGTAATGCTCGTAGACGATTGGACCGAGCCAATCGATCAAAGCGCGCTTGATTTGTGGCGGGCATGGCGCGGCGCCGTGGATGACGAACTCGAGTGAGGAGACGTCATAGCGTTTGCGCACCTCGACGGGCAGCTTGACGAGCCGGCTCATCATGATCGGCACCAGCTGCAAATGGGTTAGTCGCTCTGTCTCGATCGTGCGCAGCAAGCCCTCGGCGTCGAATCGCGGCGTGAGGATGACACCGCCCGGCGCCGACACCGCGGCTGTCGTGTAGCTGAGCTGCACGCTGTGGTAGATCGGACCGAGGATCGCCGTCCGCATGCCCGGCCGATTGCCGAACCAGCGCTGACGTAGCTTGGCGTTGGACTGACGCTGCTCGAGGCTCTCCGGCTCGCGGTGCACGCCCTTCGGCCGCCCGGTGGTTCCCGATGTGTACATCATCGTGCCGCCGGGCCTGCGGGAATCATGCGGAAGTGGCTGATGTGCGGATACCCACGCGTCCCACTCCAGGACGCCGGCCGGGGGATCGGCCGACGCGCGGTCGATCCCGTACGCCTGACGGATCTCCGCGGAGACACCTACGCACAGCAGCGTCACGCCATCGACGAGCGAGCCGTCCAAGGCACGCAGCAGGTCGGCGTGGACAACCAGGTGACTGGCCTCGGAGTCGCGAAGGATGTAGTTGATCTCCTCGGCCTTGAAGTGCCAATTCAGAGGCACCGCGTGGACACCGATCAAGCCCGCCGCGAAGACAGTCTCGAGGAATGCGATGTCGTTGCGCATGAGAACGGCGATTGCCCCGCCATGTCTAGCACCGGAGTCGACGAACCCAGCGGCGGCCCGGGCGGCGCGCCGCATGAGCTCAGCTCGGGAAAGCAGGCGGTCGCCGCTGCGGATGAAGCCCTCGTGCGCGTCCATCAGATCCTCTCGATGATCGTCCCGGTCGAGAGGGCGCCGCCACAGCACATCGCGATGAGAGCGGTCGCCGCGTCTCGACGCTCGAGCTCGCGCAGGGCTGTCCCGATGAGCCGCGCACCCGTGGCTCCCATGGGGTGTCCGAGCGCGATAGCTCCGCCGTTGACGTTCACGCGGTCGTGCTCGACGTCGAAGCTGTGCTCCCAGGCGAGTACCACCGAGGCGAAGGCCTCGTTGATCTCGAACAAGTCGATGTCGCCCAACCCCATCTTCGCTCTGGCCAACAGCGCACGGGTGGCGTCTACCGGACCTTCTATGTGGAAATAGGGATCGCTGCCTACGAGAGCCTGCGCGCGGATCCGCGCGCGCGGGGACAGGCCGTGGGCTCGCGCCTTGCGCTCATCCATCCAAAGCACGGCGGCAGCTCCGTCGGATATCTGTGAGGTGTTCCCAGCGGTGTGAATGCCGTCGGCGAGGATCGGTTCGAGTCGAGCGAGGCCATCCGCGGTGCTCGGGCGGATTCCCTCGTCGCCGTCGATCGGGTCCAGTGGCGCGATCTCCGCCTCGAAATATCCGCAAGCAGTGGCTGCGACGGCACGCGTCTGTGAGAGCAGTGCCACATCGTCGACGTCCTTGCGGCTCAGCTTGTGCTTGGCGGCGATGCGCTCGGCGGCGACGAACTGGTGAGGAAGATCGTGGGGGAAGTCCGGCGGCTTGGGCCGGCCCGGTCCGCGAGTGTTCGCTCCGATCTCTACCCGGCTCATGATCTCCACTCCACAGGCGATCCCCACGTCTATGACGTCGGCGGCGATCATGTTGTGCACGACGTGGTTGGCTTGCTGGGAGGAGCCGCACTGACAATCGAGGGTCGATGCCGCCACCTTGTAGGGCAGGCCCGCGTGCAGCCAGGCCATTCGGGTGGCGTTGAAGCTTTGCTCGCCTACTTGCGTGACGCAACCGCCGACCACCTGGCCGACCTCGGATGGCTCGATCCCGGCGCGCTCGATCACCGCCCGCTGGATGTGGCCGAGCACCTCGGCAGGGTGCCGCCCGGACAGCTTCCCGCCGCGCTTGCCGATCGGCGTGCGTGCCGTCTCGACGATGACAGGGACGCTCATGCCATCGACTGCCTTCTCAGCTCGTCGTCGCAGCGACGGACCACGTGGTCCATCACCTCTGACCGATGGTCGGTGAGGTAAAAATGGTGACCGTCGAAGACGCGTATCTCGAAATCCTCGGTGGCCTGCTCCCAGGACGTGGCCTCCTCGATTGTGACCTCCGGGTCCCGGTTGCCCACGAAGGCGGTGATCGGACAGTCGACGCGGGCGTCAGACCGGGGCGCCCATGTCTCGGCGAGCTTGATGTCGTTGCGGATGATCGGAAGGATCATCGGCAGAAGGTGCGGCTGTTGGAAGACCTCATCCTCACAACCACCCAGACGGCGCAGATAAGAGACGAGTCTCTCGTCGTCGGCGAGGTAGCGCTCGCCTGGCTTGTGGCATAGCGGTCCCTTCCTGGCAGATACGAACAACCTCACCGGGTGGAGTCGGTGCTCGTGCGCCAGTCGCTGGGTGGTCTCGAAAGCGATCATCGCTCCCATGCTGTGTCCAAAGAAGGCAAACGGGGGGAGCACATTGCGTGAGAGAACCTCGGCGAGGATGTCGGCCATCGCGCCGGCGTTGTCGACGAGCGGCTCGTCGAATCGGTTCATGCGGCCCGGATACTGGACGGCCAGCACCTCGAGGTCGAGCCCCTGCGAGGCGGCCCAAGCGCGGTAGAAGGCGGCGCTACCGCCCGCGTGCGGGAAGCACACCAGGCGCAAAGAGGCCGTCGGGCTTGGCTCGTATCTCTGTAGCCAAGCGTCGACGTGTCTCCTGACGGTCGAGTCTCGAATGCGCTTTTGCACGTCCCGCTTCATAGTGACCTCCCGTGCAACCCGCTGGCAACATCGTGGTCGAGTGATCGAGGTGCTGTTGCCGCCCGGGATCGTCGCGGTGTCGACGACTGCCGCTGGATCGAGCGCGGGTCTGCTCGGCGCAGAGGCGCGGGCGCTCGGCCGTGCCTCCCCGCGCCGGATTCAGGAGTTCGCGGCTGGTCGTATATGCGCGCGCCGCGCGCTCGCGGAGTTGGGCTTGCCGGTCGTCGCGATCGGACGCGGTCCCAACCGGCAGCCGTTGTGGCCGCGCGGTGTCGTGGGGAGCATCACACACTGCACTGGATACTGCGCGGCCGCTGTGACGCGCAGTGCGGAGATCGCCTCCGTCGGCATAGACGCCGAGGTCCACGACGTGCTGCCGGCAGGGGTGATGCAGCGAATTGCCTTGCCATCCGAGGCGCAGTGGATACGCGATCGGCTGGGCGAGGACAACCGTTGGGCGCGCATTCTCTTCTCGGCAAAGGAGGCCGTCTTCAAGGCTTGGTTTCCGCTAACTCGTCGATGGCTCGGGTTCCACGACGCAGAGGTCGTGTTCGACATCGACGCGGGTACCTTCGAAGCCAACCTGAGCGTCCGTGGTCCTATCCTCGACGGCCGTCCGATCCAGCGCTTCGATGGACGTTTCCTGGTACGCGACGGATTCGTGCTCACCGCGATTGTGCTGGCGGTCGAGGGCTCTGACTAGAGCGCCAGCCAGACGTTCTTGGAGCGCAGGAACTCTCCCAGCCCGGCGCGACCACCCACCCTTCCCTGCCCGCTCTGCTTTGTCCCACCGAACGGCATGGAAGGCGGGACGCCAAAGAAGCCGTTGATCCAAACGTTGCCGACTTCGAGCCTTTGCGCGACGCGGTGCGCCCGCTGGACATCGCTTGTGTGTATGTAAGCCGCCAGGCCATAGCACGTGTGATTGGCCAGGCGCACCGCTTCGTCCTCGGAGCTGAAGCGCATGAACGACAGTACCGGTCCAAAGATCTCTTCCTGCGCCAGGGGACTGTCATTGTCGACATCTCCAAAGATGGTCGGCGCCACGAAGTAGCCGTCGCTCAGCTCGCCGTCGAGGCGTTGACCACCGGCAACGAGCTTGCCGTGGCCCTCGGCCCGCGCGCGTTCGATGGTCGACATGATGCGCTCGCAGGCCTGCTCGGAGATCACCGGACCCATGACAGTTGAGGGGGCGAGTGGGTCGCCTACCGATAGTCGCCGCAGACGCGAGCAGGCAAGCTCGAGAATCTCGTCGTAGACCGTGTCCTCGACTATTATGCGCGTGCCGTTGGCGCAGCCCTGGCCGCTGTGGATCACTAGTCCCGCGAGCGCCTGACGTGCGGCGGCACGCAGGTTGGAATCGGCGAATATCAGCTGGGCGGACTTTCCGCCCAGCTCGAGACCGACGGGTGTCAGGTGCTCCCGCGCCGAGGCGAGGATTCTACGAGCGGTGACACCGCTGCCGGTGAAATGGATCTTGTCGACGCCTGGATGAGTCACGAGGGCCGCGCCACCATCCGGCCCGCCCGGGACGACGTTCAGAACGCCCGGAGGCACGCCTGCCTCGAGGAACAGCTCGCCCACCCGTAGCGAACTGAAAGGTGCGAGCTCCGGTGGCTTGACGACGACCGTGTTACCCGCGGCCAACGCCGCGGCGGCGATCTGCGTGAGCGAGACGAGCGGTGCGTTCCAGGGAACGATCACCGCGACAACGCCGTAGGGCTCGTTGAGTGTGTAGTCCAATGCGCGCATCGGCCAGGTATCGAGAACCTCGCCGCCGAGCTTGTCGGTCCAGCCGGCGTAGTAGGCGAGGAAGTCGGCGGCGGCGGCAGGCATGGCGCGGGCGAACTGGTGTGGCATCGCGCTCTCGAGTGTCTGCAGTCCCGTGAGCCGGTCGGAGTCGGCGAGCAGGAGCTCGCCGACTCGCAACAGCAGCTTGCGTCGCCGGTTGGCGGCGAGGGTCCGCCAGCGAACAGCGGCGGCCCGCGCCGCGCGCACAGCCTCGTCCATCTCCCGTGCTCCAGCGATGGGCACTTTTACTGTTGGTAGTCCCGTCGCCGCGTACACGTGTACGTGCTCGCCGCCGCTGGTCTGATCGCTACGCCGCTCGCCGATCAAGGGTCGCACATCGGATAGCAGCTCCACCGGGGCGTCGATCGGCGGCGTGGCAGTATCACCCTGTGTAACAGATAGTTTCATGTGATCGACGACTGCGTACGCGGATGAGATTGTTCGACTGGCACCCTATGATCGCCCGATGCTGTCACGGGTCAGAGGAGTGAGTCAACTCGTGGAAGCGGCAGCGTCTGAGGCGGAGCATGCCAATCGTGTCAGCCCCGAGGTCTCGCGAGCTCTGCGCGATGCAGGCTGCTTCAAGATGGCGGTGCCGGCCGTCTACGGCGGTGAGGATCTACCGTTGCCGGTTGTTTTGTCGGTAGTGGAAGCGCTTGCTCGAGCGGACGGCGCGGTTGGTTGGGTGGTCGGCCAGGTCGCGCTCTCGCAGATGATGCTCAGCTATCTACCCGAGGCAGCGCTCGAGCAGATCTATGCGGCGGGACCGGATGTGCGCTGCGCGGGAGCGGCCGCACCCAGGGGTCGTGCGGTGCGTGTCGACGGCGGCTGGCGTGTCAACGGCCGGTGGCCTCTGGTCAGCGGCGCGCTCGATGCGTCGTGGATCTTCCTGCAGTGCCTCGTCGTCGAACAAAAGGCCATTCAGATGAAGCAGGGCGTTCCGTCGATGCGCATGACGGTCTTCCCGGCAGACTCTCTCGCGGTCTTGGATACGTGGGACGCCATCGGGCTGTGTGCCACGGGCAGTCATGACGTGGAAGCTCTCCACGTCACGTGCTCCGACGGTTGGAGTGCCGAGCTGGCGACATCCACGCCGCATGGTGTGATCAGCCGCATCCCGCCGTCGGCTCAGGGTGGGCTGTTCGTGGCGGCGGCTGTACTCGGGATCGCCGCCGGCGCGCTCGATGCGCTGAGCGAGCTCGTGGCAGCCGGCAAGCGTCCTGCTTTCAGTACTCGTGCCCTGGCGGATCAGCCATTGTTTCAGAACGAGTTTGGCGAGGCACAGTTGTCGTTGTCCGCCGCCAGGGCGCTGTTGCATTCGGAGTGCGAGCGGGCCGATGCGCAAGCGGCGAGCGGTGATGGGCTCGAGCCACTCGGGATCGCGCGTCTGCGCGCCACCGCCGTCAAGGCAATCGATCTGGCGGTGGGCTTCGTCGATGTCGCATATCGGTTGGCCGGGGCCTCTGCCGTCTATACGAGCTCTCCGCTTCAGCGGCGGCTACGAGACGCCCACACCGCCGCCCAGCACTTCGCCGCGGGCCGCATGTTCTACTCGCCGCTCGGTGCGCTGTTGGCAGGCGAGGCAGTCGAGGCGACGCTTGCTTGAGCGTGGGCAGATGCCGGCGCCTCCCAGGCCGCCATGCCGGCGCTCAGCTCATCCGCCATCGCACGGTTGAGCTCGCTCAGCTCCGGTCGGTGGTGGGCGAAGACGCATCCGTCTAGTTTCTCGGTAAGGCTGAAGAGGAAGAGATACATCGGTGCGTGAAAGCGCCGCGGCGGCGAGCCGATTCGGGTTTGTGGGAAATACGGCACGGGAGCCATCTCGCTATCCAGAGCACGATGGGAGTCACCCAGAGGAGGGGATGGCAGGAAGTTGAGGAACACGTCGCAGGGATTGCGGTCGGTCTTGGCGGCCAGCTGAGGTATATGGCGCCGCAACAGCGCGACCGGAACGTGTTGGGTCCATCCGCTGAAGAAGGCGTTGCGCAGACGGGCGAGGCGTTGCGCTTCATCCTCGCCTGCACTCGGGCGGTCGCGTATGAGCATGAGATCGGCGAATGGCCCGACGGTTGTCGCGAACTTCTTACTGCGGAGATCGGTGACCACACCCATGAGCACGTCCTCGGTGCCGGTCGCTCGCGCGACGGCCGCGGACACGATGGCTGTCAGGAGTGTCAGTGGAGTCGACCGCGTCGCCTTCGCGCCGGCTCGCAACAGCTCGCCCGCGTCGGGTGCACAGATCAACGGCAAGAGCTCGGCCGAGCTGAGTTGGCTTCGGCTGGGACGGCGGTTCAAGAGCAGCTCGGGCACCGCGCCGTCGAGCTGCTTGGCCCAGTACTCCAGCCGGCCCGCAAGCTCCGCGCCAGAGAGCTGCTCGCGCTCGTGCAGTACGAACTCCTCGAATGAGGGGCCGCCGGGGCCGACTTCCTCCCCGAACAGTCCCAGGATGCAATCCTGCGCGACCAGCCAGCCACTGGTTGCATCGCTGATGAGGTGGTGGGAGACGATCGTGAGGATGGTCTTGCCCGTGGCTCGTGCGAAGGCGACGCGCCACAGTGGGCCATGCATGAGATCGAACGGACCGTCGACGAACCTCGACAGAGCGAGATCCAGCTCCGCCTCGCTCTTCCCGCGTAGGTCGAATTGGCGATATGGCGGAGTATCGTTGTCGCAAGGATCGAGGAACGCCTCGCCATCGCGGTAGGTGAGACGCGTGTCGAGAATCGGGTGGCACTCGGCGACTCGTCGAACGACCTCTGGCAGACGTGTCGCATCGAGCTCTGTGGGAAACTCGAGCGCGGCAACCTGGTGTTGCCATGTCGGATCGAAGCCCTCATCCACCAGCACGTCGAGGAAGTATTGCTGCGTAAGGCTCAGGGGAATCGGTCGCGCTGCTCTTGCACCGGTAGTCATCGGCCTACTACAACAGCACCGCGGCAACCACGCAAGACGTCGCGAGCGGATGGCCTCCACGGTCGTACCTCCGGCCGTCAGAGAAGAGCATTAGGCCGTCCATAAAGGCACCTTTGCAAGCGTGGCTGCCGGTTGGCTACGTTTTGCCAGAGATCGATGAAAGCACTGACCGCCTTTGGAACTCGCGCGCCGCGGCGCACGCTGACGGCGGCCCTCATAGTGGGGGTGCTCGCCACGCTCGTCAGCTCGGGTATCGGCAATAGCTTCGTGCCCAGCGAAGACGAATTCTTCAGCCCCGGCACCGAAAGCTACCGGGCGGGACAGATGCTGCACACCGCGGTGGGCGCGAAGGCGTTTCCCAATCTGGCTCTCATCTTGCCGGCACGGCAACTCGCCGGCCTGAGACAAGTACAAATCTTTGGTCACTCTTCGCTCTCTTCTTCGCGAAACAAATCATATATACTCAAAACCTTCCAGAAATTAGCAAGTTTTCTACCGCGTCTGTTCTACTCGCGAAACAGGCAGCTGGTAGCACTCGTGGGCTATTTTCACCACGGGGTCTCGGCCGGACCCAGCGCGGCTTGGCTCGCGCAACGGTTTCGGTCCAGGCCAAACGTGATCGTCGGCGGCAGCGCTCTCGTCGATCAACAATTCATCGAACAGACAAACCGCGATCTCATCAAGGCCGAGCTGATCGCCTTCCCGCTCATTCTCCTGCTCACGTTGATGGTATTCCGCAGTGTTGCAGCCGCGATGCTACCGGTTTTCGCGGGCGGACTCGCATTGAGCGCCACGTTGCTCGGTCTGCGAGCAATCAATATCGTCTACCCGGTCTCCATATTCGCGATTGCCATCGCGACGGGCATCGCCGTCGGACTTTCCCTCGACTACAGTCTGCTGCTGGTCAGTAGATACCGCGAGGAGCTCGCGCGCGGCCTCGATGCGCATCAAGCCGTACTTGCTACTGTGTCGAGCGCGGGACGAACCGTCGCGATAAGCTCGATGACCGTCGCTGCGGCGTTTACGTCGCTCCTGGTCTTTCCGCTCGGCCTTCTGCACTCCTTTGCGATCGGCGGAATTTCGGCCGCCATCTTTGCCGGTCTTGTATCGCTTGCAGTGCTGCCGGCAATTCTCGTGCTCCTGGGCCATCGTGTAAACGCTCTCGCTCCCAGGCGTTGGCGGCGTTCGGCGGAGCGCGCCGCGCGTCCCGCGAAGCGGGGCGTCTGGTACCGACTCGCGCGAATTGTCATGGCCCATCCCGTAGCGGTGGCATTCGCGGTGTCATGCGCCCTTCTGGCGATGGGCGCTCCCGCGCTCGGCGCACGGCTGACCGGCTTCGATGCCATCGCCCTTCCCGCAAGTGCCAGCTCGCACAGATTCGAAGAACGCATGAAGGCAGACTTTGCGCACCCGCTGTACGACGAAGTCGTAGTCGTCGCGCACGGCAGCGAAAGCTTGATCGAGACCATCCTTGCACAGCACATGGAAAAGCTGTCGGATGTGGCGGCCGGCGAACTCGACTACATCAATGGGGACTCGTGGATGTTCAGCATTACGACAAGAAGCGCCCCATTTTCAAATGCATCCACACATCTGGTTCGGGAGATTCGTGCGCTGCCGCACCATCTTGCCGTCACAGGCTCCACCGCCGACTACCTCGATACCGCGGCATCCTTGCGAGCGCACCTACCGGAGGCTATGGCGGTGCTCGTCGCGACGACACTGGTGCTTCTCTTCATCGCGACCGGCTCCGTCATCCTACCGCTCAAGGCGGTGGTGATGAACATGCTCTCGCTCCTGGCCGCTTTTGGTCTGCTCGTTTTTGTCTTTCAGGATGGCCGGCTGCAGGGACTGCTCGAATACCACGGTGTCGGTGCCGTCGTCCTTACTCAACCGATTCTGATCGGTGTGGGTACATTCGGGATCCTGACCGACTACGGTGTATTCCTGCTGCTTAGGATCAAGGAGGGCTGGGACTCCGGCCTATCGAACGACGAGGCAGTGGCCTCGGGCCTCGAGCGCAGCGGGCGGATCATAACCGCGGCAGCACTCCTCTTCTGCGTCGCCGTGGGGGCGTTGATCACGGCGAGACTGGCTTTCGTAAAGGAAGCGGCGTTTGGCATCACGGTGGCCGTAGCGATAGATGCGACGATCATACGGGCTCTTCTCGTACCCAGTCTGATGACACTGCTTGGGCGGTGGAACTGGTGGCGACCGAGGGGGTTGTCGTGGTCCGCGTTGGGAACAAATGGAAGAAGGGGCCATGTTGTAGGTGAGATGGGTGACGGTAGCGCAAGCGAACCAGACCCGTTGTGATAAACTATTCTGGTAGTCAAGATTTGGGGGCATCTGCGCTGACGTAGTGCGCGTGAGATGTCGGTTTGGCTGCGCTATCAGGGTCGGCATACTGGGCTTTCCGGCTATGGACGATTGCTCTCTGGCCGGCCGTATCCAGCCGTGCCTTGGGCTCGATTTGGGGTTCGAGGCTGGGAAAGGTGAAGCTGATGCTAAGGAAGCGTCATACGCTGTTGTTGGCGTTGGTCTCCGTCTGCGCGTTCTGTGCGTTTATGGCGGTATCGGCGTCTGCTGCGGAAACGTTATTAGCCGAATGGTTACTCAATGGAGGGCCGGTCACGGAATTAACGTCTGTTACGGGCGAAGGAAAGGTATTATTGGAAGACGAAAAAGTACCGATTGCTGGGAAAGTGGCAATTGTCTGCGAAGGTACGGTAGATGGCTCAGTCGGTGCCAATGGTGAGGGCGAAATCACCGAAGTATTAAATTTAGCTGGCGAAACAATTAATTCGAGCAAACCGCTTTCATGCGAAAAGGAGATCGCATGTGAAGAAGCCGGAAAGGTTGTGCCAAGTGGCTTGCCGTGGCATGCGTTACTTATATTAGAAGAAACAGGACTATTCAAGCTCCTTATCCAGCAGTCGACGGCTGGGGAGGAAGTCACCTGTAAAATCTTTGGCATTTCCCAAACCGATAAATGTACAGCACTAGGTAACTCGGGCAGTAAGGTGTCGAATGGTGCCGCCGATGTGCTGACCACCGCGGAAACAGTAGCCCCAAATGGTAATTGTAGCCTGGGTGGAAATGGGTCTGGTAAAGAGCAAATAATAGAAGGGTTAGAGGCCACGTTAGGAGGAACATTGAGCGTGTCGGAATAATTGCTTGTTCGTAGCGTAGGTGTAGTTGCCCGGGCGGCCACGTAGTGGTCGCCCGGCGGTGCGCTGTTGTCATGTAACGAACGTCAGAGAGATCGCGCTTGGCGGTGGAGATATCACGGCGTAGCCTTGACTAATTGAGCTGATATGCTAAACTATTCGGGTAGTCTAAATTGATTATGCCTACTCTGTTACGAGTGGGTGCTAGCCAGGCTACGTTATCAGGGTCGGCACACTGGGCTTTCTGGCTATGGACGATTGCCCTCTGGCCGGCCGTATCTAGCCGTGTCTCGGGCTCGGTTTGGGTTCGGGGCTGGGAAAGGTGAA
>Ga0210386_10003021_pt1 | contig 14164 bp, 10 predicted proteins | sample IncBWH32OmetaG_FD_160091 | JGI IMG/M metagenome (GOLD analysis project Ga0210386, IMG submission 160091) | Forest soil microbial communities from Barre Woods Harvard Forest LTER site, Petersham, Massachusetts, United States - Inc-BW-H-32-O ... | reverse complement strand
TTACACCTGGTTCAGCGGCTTTACGAGCCTGCATTTCCACCATGCGCTTCTGCATCATCTGGTTACGTTCTTCCTTTACTTGTGCTGCTGTTTCAAACTTTACAAGTTTAATATCGAAGGTTATAAAACTACCTGGATGTATAAAAGCAGGCAGTTTAGGCTGGTGGAAAGATTTTAAGTAAAGTGAATCTGCACTTACTTTAAATTCAGCACTGTCGCCAATGGTCATTAAAGTGAATCCTTGTTCCAGGCATCCTTTAAATGCATTGCTGATTGGTATTTTAAAAGTACCAAGTGAATCGCCACCTTGTTTTATTGAGTTGAAGAGAACAGAATCCTTATCTGTTTTACCAATCATTTGTACATTAACAAAGTCACCTGTTACAGGTTTAGCGCCTTTATCATCGTGCTTGAAAAAACGATACTGCACACCGGTAGTTTCATCGGTTTGAAAGCTTCCGTTTGATGATCCTTTGCAACCTGCAAGTAACGCAGTAGCGGCAATTGAATAAATACCAATTTTAAAGATGTTAGATTTCATAAGTATAAAAATATTATTTACCGGGGTCGTTTACTTTCAACATTGTAACCTCATATATTACCGAAGTAAATGGAGGTACAATTCCTGTGGAGGACCCATTCTCTCCAAAGGCGAGCTGCGAAGGTATAATAATTTTGGCTTTCTCTCCCTCCCTCATCCTTTTTATACCAATTTCAAGCCCGGTTATTACCTGTGCCGTATCTCCCAGCTTAAATTGCAAAGGGTTTTTAGGTGAAACCGAATCAAAGGTATGGCCATTCAGGAAATAGCCTCTGTAGGCTATGCTTACGGTGCTCTTTTCTTGTACTTCAGGCCCGTTCCCGTCTTTTTCAGGCATAAAGTATACATTGTCTTTTTTTACGCTTTGCGGTATATTATTTATTGTAACATACTGTAAAAGAGATAATTGCTCCTGAATGTCCATGTCTTTTCTATAGTCTCTTATTTTCTGTTCCTTATCGGTAAACTGTTCTGCATCCATAATGGATATTATGCGGGTATTTACCTTCATCATATCGTCTTTATTCAGAAAATAAGGTACTGAAAGATGTAGTATTTGTCTGAAAACATCCTGGGCAGGAACGATAAAATTAATGCTGTCTCCTTCGTTTCCTTTCATCAGCACTTTTTGGTAGCTGCCACCGGCTTTAAGTGTATCGTAAGGTATGTAAATTGCAAAAGGGAAGCCATTATTCCGCGAGTCCCAGAACACCGAGTCATTCATCTTGGAATAACTGATCATTACTTCCATCACGTCTCCTGAGCGGGGTTCTTTATGGCTGTTTCCTAAATCAGTGTACTTATAGTAGTCTCTTCCGTTATTAGTAGAGTAACCCGGGTACTTTGATTCAGTATGACGCGGCTTGCAGCCTAAAACAAAAATGAAAGGAATAAATAATAAATAACGATTCATAAACACAAAGCTATTTATAGCAAGTGAATAACTGATTGAAGATTTATTAACATCTTATCATCTTTGCGTCTTTAGTGCTAACTTTGAGCGTTCTATAAAAAAGATGATACTTAACTAATGGAAAAGGACTTTCTGGCAGACTTAAATGAAGAACAACGTGCAGCAGTAGTGGCTACAGAGGGGCCTGTAATGATTATTGCAGGCGCCGGCTCGGGCAAAACGCGTGTGCTCACATATCGAATTGCGCATATTATAAATCAAGGAGTAGACCCTTATAGTATTTTGTCACTTACGTTTACGAACAAGGCCGCCCGCGAAATGAAAGAACGTATTACGCATTTGGTTGGAACCGGTGCACGCGATATATGGATGGGAACTTTTCACTCCACTTTTGCAAGGTTATTAAGGCGTGAAGCCAGCAAGATAGGCTATCCGGTAAACTTTACCATTTACGATACCGATGATTCAAAGACTCTTTTAAAAAGTATTGTTAAAGAACTGGGACTTAACGATGCTGCTTATAAAGCATCTGCATTGTTGGGTCGAATTTCGACACTTAAAACCATGCTTCTTTCTCCTAAAGAATATTTGGCTGATATAACCTACATGAACGAAGACAGGGCCGCTCGCCGCGAACACTTCGGGCAAATATTTGAGACATACAATAAGCGTTTATTTAAGGCAGGCGCTATGGATTTTGATGACCTGCTTTATCATACCAATCTATTATTACGCGATCATCCGGAAGTATTACTTAAGTACCAGAATATGTTCCGTTATATAATGGTTGATGAGTACCAGGATACTAACTTTTCACAATACATGATATTGCGCCAGCTGGCTGCAAGGCATTTGAATATTTGTGTTGTGGGTGATGATGCACAAAGTATTTATGCATTCCGGGGAGCGAATATTCAGAACATACTTAACTTTCAAAAGCACTACGCCGATACCCAGGTATTTAAACTTGAACAGAATTACAGATCTACTAAGAATATTGTAAGTGCTGCCAACCAGGTTATTGCCAAGAACCGCGATCAGTTACAAAAAACAGTTTGGACCTCGAACGAAGAGGGCGATAAGATAAAGATCACCCGAGCATATAGTGACTCAGAAGAAGGCCGACAAATAGCTCAATCAATATTCGACACCCGAATATCTAAGCAAGCTAAGAATAAGGAATTTGCAATATTATACAGAACGAACGCGCAAAGCCGTCCGCTTGAAGAAGCATTACGTAAGCTCAATATTCCATATCGTATCTATGGCGGTGTTTCCTTCTATCAGCGTAAAGAGATAAAGGATGTTATGGCGTATTTCCGCCTTACTATTAATCATCACGACGAGGAAGCGTTACGCCGTGTTATTAACTATCCCGCGCGCGGAATAGGAGATACCACCTTCGATAAAATGATCATATCGGCCAATGATAATGATGTAAGTATATGGACGGTAATGGAGAATATCAAAGACTTCAACTTACCTGTTCAATCGCGTGCTATTGAAAAAATAGGCGAGTTTGTTACACTTATAAAAAGCTTTGCGGCCATGCTATCTTCGCATAGTGCATTTAAACTAGCTGAATATATTGCCTCGAATAGCGGACTGATGAAAGAATTATACCTTGACAGAACACCTGAAGGTATTAACCGGATGGAGAACGTTCAGGAGTTATTGAATGGTTTGAAGGATTTTACCGAAAAGGCAGACCCTGAAGGACAAATGCCTACGCTTAATATGTTTATGGAAGACATAGCCTTACTTACCAGTGAAGATATTAATGAGGATGAAGAACATAACAGCGATAAGGTTCTTTTAATGACCATACATGCAGCCAAGGGCCTTGAGTTTAACTATGTATATTTAGGTGGATTGGAAGAAAACCTCTTCCCTTCGCAAATGGCGATAAATTCACGTGAAGAACTTGAAGAAGAGAGAAGACTGTTTTATGTTGCACTTACCCGTGCGAAGAAACAAGCTTATTTATCATATTCAATAAGCAGATATAAATATGGCAATGCATTAAGTTGTGAGCCTAGCCGTTTTTTGGAAGAACTGCCTGAAGAATGTGTTGAAAATACGATCTCATATACTGCATCATCTTCTGATTCTGATGATTCTTACCGATCATCATTCCCTAAAACACCTAAGGTATTTAACGTGGCTCCGCCGGTAATGCAAAACCCGTTAACTAAAAAGAAGTTAGTGAGCATAAACAAGGTGCCTTTAGCAGGTGCACCGGTTGATAATAGCCATTTGAAGGGCCTTGCAGTGGGTATGAAGGTAGAACATGACCGCTTTGGGATAGGAGAAGTGATAACAATGGAAGGCCAATATCCGAACAGTAAGGCTACAGTAATGTTTGAGAATGGTGAAAAGAAGCAACTACTGCTTCGCTTTGCGCGCCTTAAAATTTTAGGATAAATAGTTACCTGGAGATCATTATCTTTTTCACGGTAGAAAAAGTACCATCGGTTATTTTAACAAAGTACAAACCGTTTGGTTGGCCAGATAGATCTAGCGAATAATTATTATTTGCAGCCTTGTTTGAATTCCAGATAGCTACTGTTTGCCCCAATACATTCAGTACTTCCATATTAATACGCCTTAAATCCGTAAGGCTAATATTAATAGTAAAAATTCCTGCAGATGGATTAGGGTAAATATTCACCGAAGATGTGAATGTATATTCCTCTATTGAATTAGGCGCCATGCAGGTGGCAGATTTTACAAGTTTTGCTAAAGGTCCATTTATGGTTGCCAGGGCAATGGTGTACTGATCCTGGGTAAATAAATTCATACAACTGTCATTGGTATATTCCATATAGTTTTCAATCATAATACCGGGAGCAGTAGTTGAACAATTATCTACATATGGAAAAGGGGGACAGCCAAAGGTAGGGCCACCACCATCTCCATAACCGTCACTCTTATTATTGCCCTCGGGTGGTGTGTCGGCTGCACCATCATCAACACCTCCGCTTCCCGGGCATAGCCCCCCATCATCTCCCCAGGGGTGGTGTAAGTTTAATAAATGGCCAACTTCGTGTGTAATGGTTCGGCCCAGGTTATAAGCAGGTATCGGTAAATAGCCGGAATCACCCACTGCCTGGTAAAGAATTACCGAGCCAAATGTATTATCAAGTGGGGTAGTAGGGAATTCAGAATAGCCCAATAAACCTCCGCTTAAATTACATATCCATATATTCAGGTATTGATCTGGGTCCCATGCCGTATCGCCTCCAAGGCTTGGGCGTTTTGCTCCATTATTAGTATTGGAAAAGGCCGTTGTACTTGTTTGTTTGTATACAACGCCGGTAGTCAGTTTACCGTTAGGGTCAGTTTGTGCCAGGCAAAAGGTTATGTGAAAATTTTCTGCAACTGGCTGAAAGGCTTTTGGGGTAGCGGTCGTATCACTATTCAAACGGTTGTAGTCATCGTTCATTACTTTCACTTGCCTTTTTATTTGTGCAAGCGATATCTGCTCTTTTGGTGAAGCACTGTTCCAGAGAACATGAAATACCACAGGTATTGTGTATTGAATAACAGAATCTGGTTTGTGATTTAACTTTCTGTTTGCAATCCAATCATTCATCATTTTTACGGCTGCATCACGTCGTGCTTTACGGGTAGGATCTTGCTTTTGCAATTGCAATTCATAATCTTCCATATTAACGCAACGTATAAAATCATGCTTGGGGCTTACCAAAGGAGTTTGAGTAAGTGAATTTTGCGCTGATGCAAAACCTGCAATACATAATAAGATATATAGAAACCCTTTTTTCATGGAATGATCTATTAAAGCAAAGTTAAACAAAAAATCCCGGCTTTTAAGGCCGGGATTCTTATTCTATATCTATCAGAAATTTTACCTGTTCAACATTATCTTTTTGGTAATGGTTGCTTTGTCAGATGTTAACTTAACAAAATACATTCCATTAGCCTGGGCTGACAGATCAATGGTATACGTAGCATTTGATACATTATCCCAATGCGATTGTTGCACCATTTGGCCCAATGCGTTAAATACCTGCACCTGAACGTTACTAGATTGTTCCAGGTTAACTTCAGCCGTAACAGTTCCCTTGGTAGGGTTAGGGTAAAGTTTCACACCTTCTGAAAGGTCTACATCATAGAAACCGGTAGGTGCTTTTCCATCACAAAATACCGGCCATATAGCATTTGAAAGATTATCGCCCCAGAAACTTGCTAAAGGACTCCAACCATTAAAGCCATATTTTGCCGCAACAATATACTGCCATGCAGTAGCCGGTGCTCCCTGGTCATTATTGGTATCCGTTACAATAGCAATTGTATCTGTTTTGTAGGCCGCAGCAATTGTTGTAAAATCAACACCCACGTAATATGGTGTAGTAACCGCAACAGGTGTGGTAAATGTTATTAATGCGGCTCCATTGGCAGGGTTAATAGTGCTAACAGCTACTGCTTTGGTTGCCAGTATTTTACCCGGCGCACCGCCTGTTCCGGTGTTATCCCATACATTCACATTTACGGTTCTTCCTTTTGTTGTAGAACTTGCTTTGTAGAAATAAACATAAGCTGAACCCATTGTAAAGCCTGAGCTAGGTGGATATTGGAAGTATTCAGCTACTTGCTGAACTGTATCGCCATAGCAACCATCAAGCCAGCCGCTGGTCGGGCTACCGTATACTTCTAAGGTGGCGCTATCAGGCAAATTACTTAGGGTATCACAACCCTGACCGCTAACAACAGTAATGTACGATGTTTTTGTCATGGTGTTGTTACCTGCAGCGTTCGTTACCTTTAATGTAACCTGGTAGGTACCGGCTGTATTATACACAATACCGGTTGGGTTTTCTGCTGTAGATGAAGTAGTTGCTGCACCGGTGAATGTCCAGGCCCATGAAGTCGGGAATTGTACTGAAAGATCATAAAAATTAACTGATCCTCCAACAGGTATTGTGGTAACATTAGCTGTAAAGTCAGCAAGAGGTGTTTGTGGAGGAGGCTGAATTCCTATCAGAGCTCCAAGGTTAGTTGTGAAATCATCTGGCTGTCCTGTAGGTGCAAGGTTACTAAGTGCATACCAGCCATTGCTGGTTCCGCTCCATCCCCAGTTCATGTGGAACTGGTTGCTTGAATTGTATCCATCGCATACCCATGTGTGTCCTCCGTTTTTCGGGTCAGTTCCGTAGTATTGTACAGGCCTGTTTTTATTCAGGTCATTTTCAATAGTATCCTGCCAGGTGGTTGCATTACTGTTAGCTCTCAGGCCATCTATAATCTTGCTGTTGTAGCCAAAGTATTTAGGATATGAAATCTGAGCGCAATTATTAGGGTCATCCAATGTAACAACGAAAGATCCGCTACCGGTAGGGCTGTAATCCATTTGCACACTAACACCACAGTCGTACATTAAACGTGCAATATCAGTATCTCCGGTATTAACTGAAGCAGTTCCGGCAGGAGTTAATGGCATAGCCGACCAATTGTAATTGGTGGTTGCATAATCAGCTGAAAGAGTGCCATATTGTTTTGTAAACCCACTTGCAGTACAGTCGCAATAGCTGCTTGATCCTATTCCCTTAGGCGGGTAAGACCAGTACCTCATAATTTGGGCCATAGTTGTTGCAACGCAACCGGTAACCGAATTACCTGATATAGCTCCTTTCGTTCCCGGAGGGCAGAAATAATTGTAAGGATATGGCTGATATTGTTGATCCCATGTTGATTTTACAAGATAAGCAGTGCTTGAAGGGAATTGACTTGCAAGTGCCTTATGGGCCGCCTGGTTTTTCTTAACGCTTTGCGGTATTGTGTTGTTAACATAAGAATGCCACTCATCATTTACTTCAGCATCGGCTTGTATATTAGCGATACGCATTTGGGTAATTTCTGCATTACGTTTCTTCATCCAGAAATCAAGTTCGTTATTTGTTCCGGTAGGAATACCGTATTTTCCGGTATTTGAACATCCTATAATAGGATGCCCCGCATCTTCTGCTGAAACAATTACGAACCCGCCATTGTCATTTACATTAAATACATAATATGCTACTGTTCCATTGGCATCGGGTTCAGAATAAGCCAGGGAAATAGAATTAACTGATACTGCGAAATTTTGAGTGTAAAAATTAGTGGCAACTGTTTGGGCAGTACTTTGTGGTACCACACCCGCATTACTTGTTCCTATGCAGACCATAATTGCAAGTAAGAAAGCTGTAAGTTTTTTCATAATAAAGAGATGTTTTAATTTTCTTTTAAACGAATATTATTTGCTATAAGATGAAAACTATTTTTTCTGATCTTGTGTTACCGGGCGTAAATGTGCACCTGAAGGAAGTTTTTTAACAGAATTTACCTTCGCCGTTTTAGGAGATAATTTAGTTGCACTTTTTGAGCCTGTAGTTTTTGAGGCATCTTGTGCGGTTACTGTAAATTGCAGTAATAACAAGCAACATGCCATGGGAAGCACTTTGTTTTTCATAGAGATTGATTAATAAATTTAATATTTTTGTCAGGGATCACAATATCAAAGATGGAAAATATTTCTGTGATTTCCAAATATCAAGCGGTTTAATTTATGCTATGTAATTATGCCTGAATCGATACTTTTAATTGAAGATGAGAAAAATCTTCTATCCGTTATTAAGTTGAACCTTGAAATGGATGGTTATTCGGTAACGGCATTTGATAACGGAGAAACGGCATGGCAAAAATTCAAAGGTGCGCAGTACTCGCTTATTATTTTAGATGTAATGCTGCCAGGCATGGACGGGTTTGAATTATGCAGGAATATCCGTAAAATAGATAAACATACACCTATATTATTTTTAACCGCCCGCGGCGATGCTGAGGACAGGATACAAGGATTGAAATTAGGTGCAGATGATTACCTTTCAAAACCATTTCATTTAGAGGAACTTTTATTGCGTGTTAAGTCATTAATAAAAAGAAGCTCACCGGGCTCACACTCTAATGGGGCTGAAAAATTTTCGTTTGCGGGAAACACGATTAATTTTTTAAGTTTTGAGATTACCACAGCCAATGGCGTGAAACAGCAAATAACTAAAAGAGAAATAGAATTGCTCAGGCTTTTAATTGACCATAAGGATGAGGTTGTACCGCGTGATATGATACTTGAGAAAGTGTGGGGCTATGAAACAATTCCTTCTACCCGTACAGTAGATAATTATATTGTAAGTTTTCGTAAATATTTTGAACCTGATCCGAAAACCCCATTACATTTTCATTCGGTAAGAGGAGTGGGGTATAAGTTTACAGCGTAACTATACCAATTTCCGGGCAATCATAAGTCCATCTCGTATAGGTACAAGCACATTTTCAACACGTGCATCATGGGTTACTTTATCATTATATTCCATAATGCTTTTTGTGTCTGTATCTATTTTGGTTTTGTTTTCAACCACTTTACCACTCCACAGTACGTTATCTGCAATTATATATCCTCCTTTACGGACTTTATTAAATACAAGATCATAATAGTTTGAATAATTCTTCTTGTCGGCATCAATAAAAACCATATCAAAAACATAATTTATTTCCGGAATAATTTGCAACGCATTACCGGTATATGTTTTTACTTTTTTATCTGCACCAGATTCAGCTAAATATTTTTTCACCATTCCAAGCAGTTCTTCGTTTATATCTATAGTATGAAGTGTTCCGCCTTCATTTAATCCTTCAGTTATACAAATGGCCGAATATCCTGTAAAAGTGCCTATTTCAAGCACCTGTGCCGGTTTTATCATTCCTGTTAGCATGGCCAGAAATCGCCCTTGAAGATGACCTGATACCATTTGAGGCATAAGCACCTTTGCATGCGTTTCACGATTTAATTTTTGCAGAATTTCTGGTTCATCGCTGGTATGTTGTTCAATATAATTTTCAAGTATTTCAGGTAGGAAATTCATGGTTTTTTTTGATCATAAATATAGGCTTTTCAACGATGGGGTGTTAAGAACATGAAATTGGGGGCAGTTAGCAGAGGCTCGGAATCACTGAAATTAGCATACTAATTATGAGGAAGATATTCCTGTTCTGTATGTTTCTTTTGTGTAATGGCCTTCTGCTGGAAGCCCAGAAGGACCAACTGACCGGCAAAGCAAAAAAAGAAGCTACGCTATATACAGAAGATGCAGATTTTCTTTTCTCAGAAGGCAACTACTACGCTGCATTACCGCTTTATCTGAAACTAATTAAACTTGATTCCACGGAAGAGTATTATCGTTTTCAAGCTGGTATCTGCTACATTTATACAGATGAAAAAGAAAAATCAATTGATTATTTGGAAAGGGTATATGATGAAGACCCCGACCTGAAAGATATTACTTACTACCTGGGAAGGGCGTACCACATTAATTACAGGTTCGACACTGCGATTACGCTGTTTAAAAAATACCTTACCAAGGGGCCTACAGAAGAATTAAGGAAAAGTGCATTGAATTATATAAGCTATTGTAAGAACGCAAAAGTTTTTGTAGCGCATCCTGAAAAAGTTGAAATTACTAACCTTGGCCCTGTAATAAATACAGGCGCTTCTGAATATGCACCGGTTATTACTGCTGATGAATCTGAAATAATATATACCTATCGCGGACCACAAAGTACAGGCGGCTTAATGAATGCAAGAATGAAACCTGACACCAATGGTGAGTATTATGAAGATGTTTTTATATCACATAAGCTAGGTGATAACTGGTTGCCGCCGCAAGGAATAAGTGAAATAAATACAAAAGCAAATGATGCCAGTATAGCTTTATCAACTGATGGTCAAACCCTGTTTACATTCAAAAGCTCGCTGCAGGATGGTGGCGATATTTTTGTAAGTACTTTGAATGGAAATAAGTGGAGTAAACCTGAAAGATTAGGCCCTACTATAAATACACCTTTCTGGGAGGGAAGCTGTTCTTTATCGTCAGATGGAAAGACTCTGTTCTTTGCCAGCGAGCGTCCGGGTGGTTTTGGCGGACGAGATATTTACATGTCTTCTAAACAGCCTAACGGAAGTTGGGGAACGGCTAGGAACTTAGGTAAGAATATCAATACAACTTTGGATGAAGATGCACCATTTATGCATCCTGATGGAGTAACTTTATTCTTTAGCTCTGAAGGGTGGAATAGTATGGGTGCAAGCGATATTTTTTATTCTACACTGAATCTTTCTGATAGTACATGGAGTAAGCCGATCAATTTGGGCTACCCCATCAATTCACCTGGTGATGACAGGTATTATGTTCTGAATGCTGATGGAACGAGAGGATATTTTTCTTCTAACCGCAAAGGCGGGTTTGGCCAACAGGACTTATATAGCGTAACGCCCGGTGTACGTGGCCCTAAACCGATACTTGCTCTTACAATTGGTATAGTATCTAACGACGAAAAACCAACTGATGCTGATATACAGGTTTCAGACAGAATTACAAATAAAGTTGAAGCTAATTATCATTCCAATTCAGAAACCGGCAAATATGTTATTGCCCTCACCCCAGGCAATAAATACAAAATAGCTGTGCAAACAGGAGGTGCAAACGCACATATTGAATATTTAGATGTTGACTCTCTGGCAACCTTTGTAAAGGTTCAGGAAGACATTCACTTATATACTCCGGAGTACCGCAAGGCAAATAATATTACTGTGTCTGATACTTCCACTGTTTTGCAGCATAATATCGATCAGCAGGTTGCAGAATATAAAAGCAACCAGCGAATTGATGTATATGAAACCAAAGTATATCAGCGTATATTGAATGATTACGGCACTGTAGATTCAAACGGTATTACATATAACGTTGAACTTGGCTCGTATGCAAATCCTGCTTCATTTGACTCAACTAAGTTCAGAGGCATGGGACAAATTCAGAGCAAAACAGATGCATACGGAAATACTCTTTTCTATGTTTCAGGTATTCATACAATGCTCGATGCGGAAATATTAAAAGATAAAGTGATCACTTCAGATACTTCTCTCAAGAAGACAGTTAAGGTAACAGTTGATAACAATGGAAAACGTGAACTGGTGAGCCAGTTTTATATAAATGAATTCAGAAAGGATAAGGAAAACTTTTTGCCCGATACAGTTGAGAAGGCACCTGTTGCGCCTATTGTAAGTTTAAATACCCAGGACAGAACCCAGGGACAGGGCAATGGAGAAATTGATACGAATAAAATTCAGAAAGATTACGGAACAGTTAAGGTAGATGGGCTTTCATACAAACTTGAACTGGGCAGTTATACTGATACTACGCAGTTTAAACTTGGATACCTGAATAAGTATGGGCCAATATCAAAGGAAACCATGGCAGATGGCAGCACACATTATTATATTGGAAATTTCCAGAGTTTGTCCGAAGCACAAAAATTCAAATCAACAATTGGCCAGAAAGATTCTGCTGCAGCAAATGCATTGGTAATGGTGTTTTACTTTACTGATAAACCTAAACCTGTTAAGGAGTTTTTTGCTCCTCCTTGTGACCCGGGGCCACCGCAAGATTTCTCTGCATTTGCTGATAAGGACCTGAATGACCCTGCTATATATGCTAAACTGATTGAAACTGCCGGAAACATATGTATAGATGGACTTATTTTCAGAGTACAGATTGGTGCATACCGCCATCCGGAGAACTATCATTACAGGAACCTGTTATCGTTTGTACCACCATTACCAATTGTAAAGAAATATGATGATGGTATTACCCGTTTTACAATGGGTGAGTTTAAAAGCATTAAACTGGCTGAGATATTCCGTCAACGAATAATTGGCAGAGGGACGAAAGATGCCTGGGTAACGGCTGAATATAATGGTAAGAGAATGTTATTACAGGAACTTATCAAGACCAATTTTTACACCCACCCGATAAACTAAGGCAGCCTATTTCTTTGGCTTATAGCCTGATTTACGAAGTATTTTATCGGCATCAGTTTCGTCCATTAATTGTGCCAATGTAACCTTACTGTTTTTAGCCATATAGCTGCGCACAATTTGCCAGCCATACCAGTTCCCAATACGTGAAGGGCATTCATGACTTATTTCGGCAATAAAAGGCCCGTCTTCCGTATACTTTGTAATACTTGTCTGGTCAGTAGAGTATAATAGGTTCTTTTCAACCATTTTAGCCCACACATTAAATTCGTATTCTTTACAATAGGCCATTTGATTTTTAGTGTACCACATTTTAATGGTATCATTAACATCCGGTAACAAGGCATCTTCCAGGTATCGTATCTTCCCTTCGTGAATTATTGCAGAAAGCATATCGTTCTTTTCTTCATTGGGTTTAAAAATACTTTGCAGCCATCCGTAAATAGCGTCGCTTAGCATATAATCTTTACTCAGGTGCATTACCTTATAATCGGGCCAGCGAAGCATTATATAGTATGGTGATTTTGTTCCCATATACCAATCGAGTGATATTTCGAGTGTGCTGTCGAAATAAGCCAGTTCGTTATTAAAACCACTTATTGCGGTAATTACTTTAGGTAATGGCCTGTCAGGGAAGTAGTATTTAAAATGTTTGAAAGCATCTGTAAGCCCGGCTTCAAGAAATTTCAGATCAGGGTATATTCTTTCGCAGGTATCATATACATGCCTCAGATCATTATCTGTAATAAACCTTCTCAGGCTGGCAGCATAGCTTGAATCCATAACGCCACCACCACCAAATACAATGTCAATTACAAAACGGGCATAGAACTTGCCATATTTTTTTTCGAGCCTTGGACTGCATTGATAAATGCTATCAGCAGGCATGGAGAACATATCCTTTTCAAGCCTTTCAACTTTAACAGTCGGAATAGTGATGTTAGACACATCTATTTTTAACCTGTTACTGTTGCACGAAGCAAGCAAAACAATGCAAAGGCCTATTATAGTATACCTGTTGATATTCTTAATCATGCGAACAAATGTAATATGTTTAGGAAAGGCCCTATCAACTGTATTTCGATTTATGGCTAACTTTATAACATATTTTAACAAAACCGTGCGTCTGTTGGTTCCGTATATCATTGTAAACGCACACAAAATGAATTACAGAATAATAACAACCCTATTGATAGCAGTCTCTCTCCAGGCATGCTCTCAGCAAACCCCGGTTCATTCAACAAATAAAACCATAACCAAAATGGACAGCACAAAATCAAATAAAGAAAGCCACTACAGAAAACTTACACCTGCTGAAGAAAGGGTAATTGTTGATAAGGGAACTGAAGCACCTTATACAGGAGAATATGAACATACAACTGCAAAGGGAACTTATGTGTGTAAACGTTGTGGCGCACCCTTATATAAGTCGAGCGATAAGTTCGATGCCAATTGCGGCTGGCCTGCCTTCGATGCTGAAATACCCGGAGCTGTGAAAAGAATACCTGACCCTGACGGGTACAGAACTGAGATAGAATGTGCCAATTGCGGCGCTCACCTGGGGCACGTGTTTACGGGTGAAGGTTTTACAAAAACCAATACACGGCATTGCGTGAATTCAATATCATTGCTTTTTGTGCCAGATAGCAGTAAGAAATAACTAAGCTATTGTGCTTAGTTCAGCCGATACTTCTTCCCAGTATTTGAACTTCTCTTCGAGTTGAGTTTTGAGTGACTGGTACTGAGCTAAGACAGAATTCGAATCGGGCTTGGTATAAAAATCAGGCTGGCCGATTGTTTTATCAGCTTCCGATATTTTCTTTTCCAGGTCGGCTATATCACTCTC
>Ga0210386_10003020_pt1 | contig 14165 bp, 13 predicted proteins | sample IncBWH32OmetaG_FD_160091 | JGI IMG/M metagenome (GOLD analysis project Ga0210386, IMG submission 160091) | Forest soil microbial communities from Barre Woods Harvard Forest LTER site, Petersham, Massachusetts, United States - Inc-BW-H-32-O ... | reverse complement strand
CAGACCGTGAGCGGCGTGTCGGGCGCCCGCCCTGCGATGGTCGAGGCCTCCATGTCCACGCCGAACAGGCTCTCGACGCCGTCGGCCGTGAGGATCGCCATCGCATGACGATGCCGGATCAGCGCCTGGGTCGGCACAACGAAGCCGGTGAGATATCCAAAATTCTCAGGCGAGCTGGTGACGACGACTTCCAGCCTCAGCTGCGCCATCATGTTTCGAAGCTTCTTAACGATTGCCTTGCGCATGCCGTGACCTCTAAGCCTTCACCTTGTAGCGTTCGACCTTGGCCTCATTGACGGCGATGCCCATGCCGGGCGCCGTCGGGACGCGAATCCCGCCATCGACGAATTGCATCGGCTCGGCGAGGAAATCGTCGGCGTAATAGATGCCGCCGATGCGGCCGTTCTGATGCTCCGCCGCCATTGAAACGGGAATGACGTTGGAGAGCGTCGCCGCCGGCGCGGCTGCGGCCAGGTGCACATTAGCGAGATTGCCGATTCCGGTTTCCACCGAGCCGTTAACGTTGCAGACGATACCGGCGGCCTCGCACACTGCGGAGACCTGCATCGCCTTGTAGAGCCCTCCCGGCTTGGTCGTGTAGATCGAAACGATCTGCGCGGCCTTCTGTTCGACGATCTGGATCACGTCGTGCGCGTTCCAGGCGGACTCGTCTGCCATCACCGGCGCATCGATGGCTTGGGCGACGCGCGCGATGCGTTCGATCCCCATCACGGGCTGTTCGACGTAGATCAGGCCGACCGATTCCATCTCGCGGATGGTTTGAATCGCCTGTCCCGGCGTCTTGTAGCCTTCGTTGGCATCGACACAGAGTTTGATTTGCGGTCCTGCCGCTTCGCGGATGGCCTTGACGATCGCGACGTCGCGGGCAGGATCGACGCCGATCTTGATCTTGATGGTGCGGATGCCGTCCTGCACCACCTTGCGTACCTCGGACACGGCCTCGTCGATCTCCAGAAGGCCGATGGAATGCGTCACGGCGACGTTCTCGCGCAGCAATCCGCCGAGCAGCACATGCACCGGCAGGCCGAGGGCCTTGCCCGTCAGGTCGTAATAGGCGAAGTCGATGGCTGCCTTCGCGTAAGGATAGCCCTTCACCGCCGCGTCCATCCTGTGGTGCAGCTCCGCCGGACGGGCGACGCCGAGATCTGCGACCGCGGGCGCCAGATAGCGCTGGATCATCAAATCGACGACCGCGGTGCTCTCGCCGAAATAACGGCCGAACTCGCCGCCCCAGTCCTTCAGCGCCGGCGCCTCGCCCCATCCGACGGTGCCATCAGTGCCGGTCATTTTGACCAGCAGGTATTGGCCGATGGGCTCAGTCAGGCCGGTCCATTTGTGCGTGCGGCGAGTCGGCAACCGAACGAGAATGGTCTCGATCTTGGCGATGGCGGTCATTAATAAACACCCTCTTGCGTCATGTGATTTCTTAGTGTGATCACAGAATTCGATTGTCAAGCGGTGCTTGGAGGGAACTACGCAGACATTATGGAAATTCGCGCGCACCCCCTAGCCCGTTGCCCCGCGCGAAACTATCATCACACCGTGTGATCACAATATGCCCGGAGCCACCATGCGAATTAGAGACATTATCCCCGTCCGATCTCCAAAAGTAATCGCGGGTATGAAGGCGCAACGGCAGAAATGGGCGCGCGCCGATGTCGAGATCGAAGTGGTGCCAATCGAGCGCGGACCGTTTTCGATGGAGTTCGCCACCGAGGAAGTGATCGCCGGTCCCTACGTCCTCCAGGCCGTGCGCCAGGCGGAGAACGACGGCGTCGATGCGGTGGTGCTCGACTGCATGGTCGATCCGGTGCTCCGCGCCGCGCGCGAGACCGTCAATATCCCAGTGCTCGCGCCGGGCCAGTCGGGCCTCACAGTGGCGAGCCTGCTCGGCACGCGCATCGCAGTAATCGGCATGAAGAACGGCCAGCAGGTGCTGGAGGAGCACATCCGAGCCTATGGCTTTTCGCATCGCGTCTGCTCGATGCATGTCGTAGATGCGCCGCCGGCCGATCTGATCGAAAGCCAACCCTACTGTCTCGATATCATCAACCGCGAGATCGACGCAGCGATCGCGCAGCATCGCGCCGAGGTCATCCTGTTCGGCTGCACGGCGATGTCGGGCTATATCGACGATCTAAAGGCGAAATACGGGCTGCCGATCGTCGAGCCGATGGCCTGCGCGATCAACATGGCAATCACGCTCGTGAACATGGGCCTTTCGCACAGCAAATTCTGTTACGAGAGCCTGCCGCGGCGCGGCACCTCGCCGGGCAGCATCGATATCGTCTAGCCCACTTCTGGTCCGCGTCGCAGCTCACTGTTCGATGACGCTCACCGGTCGATCGAAGAGGGACCGCTCAGACTCTCAAGGAGCGAGGAGATCATTCGTGTAAAACTCCGAGGAGGGTTTGGGAACGCCGATATCCTCGACGCTCGCGATCAGCTTGAGCGCCCCGTTGACGGCTTTCTCCTCGATCCATCCCGCAGGCTTTCCCGCCTCGACAGGAATTGACGCGGTCGTGTTTACAATTTGTGTTCTTATGATCGAGTCGGACGGACCGTTAGGCCATGCGGATTTCAGGGCAAGAGTTGTGCCTTCCGGATCCGCCCGCGTCATACCGATGGCCGAAGCAGTCGCGGTCAGGAACTTTTTGAAGACCGTCTTTTTTGTCTTCAGGCCCGCATCGCTTGCAACTACCGCCATGCCTGGAACCGCCAGGCCAAACTTGACCTGATCGAGGACCGTAAACTTTTTGCCTACTCGCTCTTCCAAAATCGGAAGGTCATTCGTCGAATATCCACCAATGACATCAATCCGATTAGCCAGGAATTGCGCCACCCGGGATTGAACGTCGATTTGAATTTTTTTTATCTTGCTGCAGTCGACCTTGTTCATTTCGCAAAACACGCCCAAATACGTCGTGCCAGTCTCGCCTACCGGAGTGGCAAGCGTTTTCCCTTCCAGGTCCTTCGGAGTTGGAACCGGATTTTCCGAATGGGAGATGAGAACCGCGGGCGCCGCAGGCTGGTACAGCGCGATTATCTTGACAGGCATGCCCTTTTGGACCGCTGAGATCGCGAAGATTGCCGGTATCACGACTAGATCGTCCTGACCTTGCAGAAGTCCACCAAGGGCGGCTTGCGAACCCGCGCCTTCCCCGAACTTAACTGTAAGGCCGACGTTGGAATAAGCTCCTTTTGCCTGCCCCATGAAAAAGAAACCGTACTCCCCCTTCAGCTTGTAACTGAAGCGAACGCTGAGGTTGTCCGCAGCAGCCCCGGGGCTCACAAGGCAAGAGGCGAGCATCAACGATCCAACGACGAAGAAGAGACGTTTCAACGTGCAGGCTTTTTGTCTCGACATTGATCCTTCCGCTCGTTCCTAAGACTCCGATCTCATTACGTGATCACGATGCGTGGCTGTCAAGGTGAATTGAGGGCAGGAAATGTGCAATAGTGATGCATGCTTGACGGTCCTGGCGTTATGATCATAATGTGTGATCACATCTGCGAGGGTGGTGAGTGAACGATGACATGGGAAAATACGACAATTGCAATCGTTGCCGGCGACGCTCGTGAGCAGGAAATCGCACGCTGCGCGGTAACGGCTCGCGCCAAGGTGCGGGCTTATGGTTTCCCTTGGCCGGACGCAGGTATCGACGGCGTTTATCACGCGAAAGATCCGGCTGACGCGCTAAAGGATGCCGACTTCGCGTTGTTTCCGATCCCCGGCATTTCGGCGGAAGGCGCTCTCTTTGCGCCAAAGAACCCCGATAAAATTATCCCCACGTGCGAGATGCTGGCCGGTATGCGACGCCCTGGCCACATTATCCTCGGCTGGGCTGATGCAAATCTCAAGCGTCTATGCAAAGAGCTGGGGATCACTCTCCACGAATATGAGTGGGATACCGACTTGATGCTGCTGCGCGGGCCGGCAATTGTCGAGGGTGTGCTCAAGGTTATCATCGAAAACACGAACATTACGATCCACAAGTCAAATATCTGCTTGGTGGGGCAGGGCACGATCGGCTCGCTCCTGACGAATACGCTGATCGCTCTCGGGGCAAACGTGTGCGTTGCTGCACGTAATCCAGTACAGCGCGCCGCCGCATACGCAGCGGGCGCCGAGCCTCTGCCGCTCGAGGAGCTGCCGAAGATCCTGCCAAAGATGGATATCGTGATCGGCAGTGTACCGAAGCGGCTCATTGAGCAGGAGTTGCTGAGCTTGCTGCCCAAGCACGCATTGCTGGTTGATGTTGCGGCCCCGCCAGGCACGATCGACCGGGATGCAGCAGCCGAACTCGGATTGAAAGCGGTGTGGGCCCGCGGCATGGGATCGCGCGCGCCCATCACGGTGGGGCGAAGCCAATGGATCGGAATTAACCGGCGTATCGACGAAATTCTAAGGCGCAAGGAAGATGTCTGATGCCGTTTGTAATCGTAGAAATGTGGGAAGGCCGGAGCGTCGAACAAAAGCGAAATCTGGTCAAGGCAATCACCAAGGCCATGGTCGAGGAAGCCGCATGCAAGCCGGATCACTTGCATGTGGTAATTCACGAAACGCCAAAGGATAGCTGGGGCCGCGCGGGCACGTTAGGAATTGATATGGCTGAAGAAAAGAAGTGAGCCCCGGTTATATATTTATTCGCAACGCTGTATGATTTTCCTCTGCCGTTCGCGGGTGATCTGCGTTTGACTGTTCAGGTTTCGCTCGGATTGCCGAGGTAATTATTGCTTGTGGGGTCAGAAATAGTCACAAGACCGATGCACGCCGCCGAACATTACGATTTGACTCACAGTCAACAAAGTCCGGTCGAAGCATGCACGTCAGGGGACCGGTGATGAAGAAGATTCGCAGTAAAACTAAAGAGACGAAGTCTGCCGTCAAGCCACAGCGCGGTCATGTCCACGAGCACGTGCTGCGATACATGTGCCGGGGCTTGATGGTGGGAGCGTTTCTTCCCGGCCAAGTCATGAGTTTGCGAAAATTGGCGGCCGGTCTCGGCACAAGTCCAATGCCGGTGCGTGAGGTCTTGAGCCGCCTTGTCGCCGCGAAAGCGCTTGAGGAGACAAGCGGTGGTTCTGTGAGGGTGCCCCGACTTAATCCCGAGAAGCTGACTGATCTGTTTTCAGTGCGAGAAATGCTGGAAGGTGAAGCCGCTGAGCGCGCGGCTAAAAGGGCGACGCCGGCGTTAATTTCCGAACTTGCAGCCATCAACAAGAGCCTTCTTCAGGCCATAGCCAAGCGCGATATCTTGAACTGTCTGTCGTGCAATCAAAATTTTCACTTTACGCTGTACAAAAGCTCAGAATCTGAAGTTCTGATTCCCCTGATCGAGACGCTGTGGCTGCAGTTCGGTCCCACCATGTACATGTCGCTCTTGATTCCTTCGATGCCTTGGAATGCGTCTGCTCACGAGAGCATCTTGGACGCTTTGAAAACGAAGAATGCCCCAGCCGTCAAACGGGGCATTGTCAATGACATTCGAGGCACCTGCCGTGCCCTGCTCAGCATTAAATCCGCGCAGAGCATCGAACTTCCCTTCGCGCACGGTCCCGAACTGCATTTCAACTATTGACCCGACATCCGGCGAACCACGAACTGAGAGGACGCTAAATGAACCTTGCTGAAAAGAACTTGATGCGCTTGGGAATTACTCTGCCCCCGACACCGTCGCCATCAGCAAACTACGTTCCCGCGCGCCGGCAAGGCAATCAAATTTACATCTCCGGACAGGTGCCCAGCGAAGGCGGCAAGGATAAATTCACGGGAAAACTTGGGTCCACCTTCACCGTCGAGGAAGGGCAGGCTGCCGCCAGACTATGCGCCATCAATATCCTTGCGCAGTTGAAACAAGCGCTGAATGGCGATCTTGGTCAGGTTGTGGGCGTGATCAGACTCGGCGGGTTCGTAAATGCCGAACCTGACTTTGTGGACCATCCAAAAGTGATCAATGGCGCGTCTGACCTCATGGTGGAAGTGTTCGGAGAGGCCGGTCGTCATGCGCGCGCTGCGGTCGGCGTATACTCACTGCCGCGAAATGTCCCAGTCGAAATCGATGCGATCGTCGAAGTAAGATAGTCACCACGGCAGGGCCGTGTTGGCGAACATCCCTCGCGGCCTCGCAGCAACCACGAGGCCTGTGTACCAAGCGACCAGGTGGCAGATCGAATTCGTGCCTGAAGGCCACGCCAGCGGTGGCTGGCGCTTGACAAGGCACAAATGTGATCACATGATGAGATCAAAGATGCTGTGGGCGAATGCTCTTTGCGCAATAAACAACAAAGCAAAAAGATAGGTGGCGGAAAGCGTGGATTCCGCGCCGGCGGCTGGGTTGAACGATACGTCGCGGCCGGTTTTGCATTGGCGGTGCTGGGCCTCTGGCAGGCAATTGTTCCACTGGCGGGATTGTCGGAGTTCGTGTTGCCGACGCCGTTTTCAATTGCCAGCCGAATGGTTCGCGAACGCTGGCTCCTCAGCCAGCATGCTTATTTCACGCTCATCGAGGTTGTCGCGGGTTTTTCGGTAGGCGTCCTGATCGGAATCCCTTTGGCCCTGGCGATCTTCTATTCGAGAGTGTTCGAGCGGGCCATCTATCCGATCCTTGTCGCTCTCCAAACCGTGCCAAAAGTCGCTCTCGCGCCTCTTCTGGTACTGTATCTCGGATATGGCTGGGCGCCGAAGGTAAGTCTGGCATTTCTTATATCGTTCTTCCCAATCGTAATATCGACGGTGGTCGGGCTGAACTCGCTCGACAGAAACCTCGTGCATCTGGTTCGTTCGATGGGAGCCAACGAATGGCAAACGTTTTTCAAGGTGAGATTGCCGGCGGCGCTTCCCAATATTTTCGGTGGCTTCAAGGTGGCGATTTCACTTGCGGTTATCGGCGCGATCATCGGCGAATATGTAGCCGCAGAGCGGGGGCTTGGCTATTTGCAACTTCAGGCCAATTCGCAGTTTGATACCACGTTGAATTTTGCGACCGTCATCACGATCTCGCTGCTCGGCGTTCTGCTCTATTACGTTATCGACATAACGGAATCTCGAGTTGTCCATAAGCTCGAAACCTCAAAATGATTGCGACAGAAGGGTCCGGCGGCAAAGTTGATATGATAGAGCGAACCGATAGCATGAACTCAATTGAACGCTCGAAAAACGGTGCGACAGTCGAGATCTCCCAGGTTTCGAAGATCTATCAGACCCGCGAGGGTGATGAAGTTGTCGCGCTCGACAACATCGACTTCAAAATCGGAGCTGGAAGCTTCGTGGCCGTGGTGGGGCCCAGCGGATGCGGCAAGAGTACGCTTCTGTCGATGTTGGCCGGTTTGACGCCGGCGTCAACCGGCCAAATATCCATCAACGGAGAGAAGATCAGTAAGCCCCATCGGAAAACGGGCGTCGTGTTCCAATCGGATCTACTGCTCTATTGGCGTACAATTCTCGACAACATCCTGCTCCCCATCGAGATTAAAAAACTTGATGTCGATGCGTGCCGTCCACGTGCGGAAGCACTTCTGAAGCAGGTCGGTTTGGATGGCTTTGGCAACAAGTATCCATCCGAGCTTTCAGGCGGCATGAGGCAGCGGGTCGCAATTTGCCGGGCAATGATACAGGATCCCGGCCTACTTCTGATGGATGAACCGTTCGGCGCGCTAGACGCACTGACTCGCGAGCAGATGATCATGGACCTTCAGGCTGTCTGGTTACGCATCCAAAACACGGTTCTGTTCATCACCCACGGCATCGAAGAGGCGGTATTTCTCGGAGACCGCGTGCTCGTGATGTCGCCTCGTCCAGGCCGGGTCGACCTCGACCTGAAGATTGAGATCCCGCGTCCGCGGAAGTGGAGGCTGGCGCACGAGGATAAGGACTTCCAGGGCTACGTCCGGCAAATTCGGGATATTTTCGAAGCCAAGGGCGTCTTGGTGGCCCATTAGGCGGTGACAAACGCCGGATTTGCAAGATTCGGGAAATAAGAAGCAGGAGCGATCGATGGCTGTTGTAGAAAACCTGGTAGGGCCGGAACCGCGGACTCTCTGCTTCGGGCATATCCTGTTAATGGTCGAAAATCTGGATAACTCCGTAGCGTTTTATACGACCAAGCTTGGCTTCACGATCCGGCCGGCAAAGCCGCTCGCCGACGGCCGTCATTTTATCGCATTCGAGCAGGGGATCGCTTTGGTTTCGGGACGCGAAGCCGGACATCGTCAGGTGGACCACGTCGCTTTCGAGGTGGATGACGTGAGGACGATCCGCGACCGCCTTAAAACCGATCAGGTATATTTCTTCAGGGATCTTCACGATGGCCCCTACGGGCTGACAATCTATGTCGCGGATCCTGACGGGCTGAAGGTGGAGCTCTATCAGACCGAGCTTACCGCAGCGCAAGTCGGGGAAATTGCGAACTAAAAGCGCCTTGCTGTCGATCATTCAACCGATGAATTGAGTTCTGGTCCGTGAAACTTCCTCCTTTGGCATACCATCGAGCTGAAAGCGTGGAGCATGCGATTGCTCTACTCGGGCAATATCAGGGTGAAGCCAGGATCATCGCGGGCGGACAAAGTTTGATTCCGATGCTGGCGTACCGTCTCGCTGCGCCGGCGGCTTTGATCGATATCGGACGACTCGCGGACCTCGCAACGATCAGGCTCGATGATCAGGGATTATCGATCGGTTCGCTCACGCGGTGGTGCGACATCCAGTGCAGTACCGAGATTCGCAAAAACCATCCCTTGCTGCACGATGCGATCGGGCATGTGGCGCACTATCAAATTCGTAACCGCGGAACCATTGGCGGCAGTCTCGCGCATTGCGATCCTGCCGCGGAATGTCCTGCAGTCGTGCTGGCTTGCCAAGGTGAAATTATTGTTCAGGGATCGAATGGCACGCGATCGGTTCGAGCCGAGGATTTCTTTCAAGGCCTTCTCTCGACCGACCTGCAGGATGATGAAGTAATCACTGCGATTAAACTGCCCCCCTGGAATCCGAAGCGCTTATGGGCGTTCAATGAATTTTCCCGACGTACCGGCGATTTCGCTCTTGCGGGCGTCGCAATACACTTTGAAATGGTCAGTGATTGTATCTCTGTGCCCAGCATTGTCGGTTTTGGAGTTGGGGATCGTGCTCTCGTTCTCAGGGCAACCCAGGACGCCCTGGAATTCAACGCGCCGGAGCCCGAGACCATCGCGCGGGCCATTAGCATTGCCCGGGAAGAAATTGATCCCCCTGTTGACCCTCATGCGCCCCCTGACTACCGCCGGGCGTTATTCGGGGTGCTTTTGAAGCGGGCGCTGAAAGAAGCGCTTGGTCGCAACCGAGGGCTCATGTCGTGAATTTGCAGGATGTTAGCTTCAGCGTAAACGGAGAATTGCTCAAGGTTCAAGTCGAACCGCGACGGACTTTGGCGGATTGCTTGCGTCACGATCTCCGATTAACCGGGACGCACGTTGGTTGCGAACACGGTGTCTGCGGTGCTTGCACCGTGATTGTAAATGATGCCGCCGTGCGCTCCTGTTTGCTTTTGGCGGTTCAAGTTGACGGCTGGGCTATTCGAACCGTGGAAAGCTTGGCTTCGGGCGAACAGCTTTCCCCGCTGCAACAGGCGTTTCAGGACAATCACGCACTTCAATGCGGTTTCTGCACACCGGGCATCCTCATGACGGCCCAGGCGCTTTTGGAAAGCGAGCCAGACGCGAATAACGAAAGGATTGTTGAAGTTCTGTCAGGACACATCTGTCGATGTACGGGATATCTGCCGATCATAAAGGCGATTGCTCAAGCGCGTGATGTCATCAACTCCGGCAGGCAGATAACCCGATGACTGTCTCGCACAACAATTACGTGGGCCGGCCGATACCACGAACGGAAGACCCGCGACTGTTACGCGGCAACGGATGTTTCGTGGACGACATGCATCGTCTCGGTACATTGCATGCGGTGATCGTTCGCAGCCAGATAGCGCATGGCCATCTGCGGTCTATTGATGCGTCGCGGGCTTTGTTGATACCGGGTGTTTGTGCCGTCCTGACAGCGGCGGATATAAAGAGCGAAATAGGCGTATTACCTTTCCGCATTGCTCCTCTGGAGGGCGCGGAGCCGTTTCGTCAGCCAGTAATAGCATCAAAGCGGGTGCGATATGTGGGCGAGCCTGTTGCGATCGTGATCGCTGAAAGCCGCGCTATTGCTGAAGATGCAGCAGAAGTAGTCGATGTTTCAATCGAGCAAATAGAGCCTGTTCCCGACGTAACGGCGGCTCGCTCAGGTCAATCATATCTCTTTGAGGAGCAACGGACCAATGTCGCCTCCCGCTATCAGATCGGGCGCGGCAAGGCGCAAGCGGCGTTTGAAAAGGCTGCCTATACGCGACGGGAACAATTTTCCGTTCAGCGCCACACAGCCATGCCCATGGAAATGCGCGGTCTTCTTGCAGAGTGGAATTCCCAAACTGAGCACATGACTGTTTGGGGCGCGGCAAAAGTGCCTTTCTTCAATCGAAAGGTGCTTGCGGGAATGCTCGGGCTTCCTAACGAGAAAGTCGATCTCATCGAACTCGACGTGGGAGGGGCTTTCGGAGTTCGCGGCGAATTCTACCCCGAGGACTTTCTTGTACCGTTTGCGTCGAGGCACCTTGGTCGCCCGGTAAAATGGCAGGAAGATCGACGCGAACACATGATGGCGACCAATCACTCGCGGGAGATTTATTGCGATGTCGAGATCGCATGTTCAAGCGACGGGCTGATACTCGCGTTGCGCGCTCAGGTCATCGCCGACCTGGGTGCCTATGTCGGCACCTCGGGGGGAATTCTTGCCTCTCGAGCGGGGCAATTCCTTGCAGGTCCCTACCGAATTCCAGATATCGACCTCGACATTCTGTCGATCGTAACAAACAAGACCCCTGCCGGAAGCTACCGCGGTCCTGGACGATTTGAGTCGAGTTTCTTCCGTGAACGCCTGTTCGATATGGTTGCCCGGGACTTCGGTATCGACGGACTTGAGTTTCGTCGCCGAAACCTCATTTCGCAATCCGAGCTTCCTTATGACATCGGCCAGTTGGTTCCCTACGAAGGGCCTACCAGCTACGAGTGCGGCGATTATCTGGGGGTACTTCAAGATTGCGCGAAGGCGATCGGGTGGACTGAGAAAGCGTCAATTCGCGGTCGCAGGATTGATGGAAAGTATCATGGTCTCGGGTTCGGATGTTTTGTCGACAGCAGCGGTGCCGGTCCGAAAGAGAATGCAACCCTGAGGATAGAAAAAAGCGGGTCTGTGTCGGTGTCTGTGGGTTCAAGCGCCCTTGGACAGGGAATAGAAACGGCACATGCTCAGATCTGTGCAGACCAGCTGCGTATTCCCATGGACAGAATATCGATCTCCCACGGGTCGACCACGTTGCTGTCCGAGGGTTTTGGCTCATTTCATTCCCGTTCGATGATAATGGGTGGAAACGCGATCGTCGCCGCCTCGGTTAACATGATTGAGACCCTAAAAGCTCGCGCCGCCAAGTATTGGGGTATTCCGCTGTCGGACGTTACCTATGAAGATGGGCATCTTCGGACGTCTGGCCGTCGCTTGCTCTCGCTTGCTGAGTTAGCCTGCACAGTCGATGGACCGCTAGAGGCTTTCGGAAGTTTCGGGACCAAGATGAAGCCGTTCGGCTACGGGAGCCACGCCGCTCATGTCGCCGTTGACGTGGATACCGGACACGTTGAGGTGGTTGACTACGTAGCCTTTGAAGACGTTGGACGAATGATCAATCCAATGATTGTCCATGGCCAGAAAATAGGGGCGATCGTTCAAGGCTTGGGAGGCGTGTTTCTTGAACACTTGATGTACGACGATCGCGCGCAACTTCTTACCGGCTCGCTCGCCGACTATCTGTTGCCTATCGCAACGGATTTCCTGAATATTCGCGCGGTCGCTCTGGATCTCACACGAACGACACGCAATCCGCTCGGCGTAAAGGGAGCGGGCGAAGATGCGATCGCGCCGGTAGCTGGAGTCATTGGCAATGCCATAGCGGACGCACTGACGTCGTTTGGTGTTGAACCTCGTAATCTTCCGATTACCCCGCCGACGCTTTGGAGGCTGATCCATCAATCGCGGGGCGGCGCTGTCGCTTGATGCGCTTGTGTTCGCCGCATGCTGTTCCGGCCTGCCGTTGAAGTTCGGCAGCCTGCCGCCAGCGGAGAGTCCAGGCGATTCGACTTCAGAACTTTCCGCCATCGGGACGGCTGTAATCATGCGGCTACAACCACCTCCCATCGCGGCGTGCCGAGCGATTTCCGGTTGTAATTTGCAGGCCGGTGATTGCCAAATGACCCTGACGTGGCCGCGGCGGGTCCGCAGCGCCATCCGATTGCCACGTAAGCGGTCAAATGTTCGTCGCGATCCGGAAAGTGGCGGAAGATTCGTCGTCGGCTCTAGACCAGACCGTCGTGGGCTTACTCGTGATCGACCGCTTTGCGCCAATATCGGCCCTTCGACGAATTGCCATGTGCTTGTCGTCCGTGTCGACACAGGTCGCGACCGAACGATGTCGATCCAGCCGCGCTCATACAATCGCCGATAACCTTCGTCCACAACCTCGGCAGCCGCCTCCGGTGCGTGAAATGTGCTGAGGTCGGTATCCATCCGGGCTGATGGCGTTCGACCAGCCGTGGAGAACACGGGGTGGTCGGCCATGGGCGCTCGACGGGCTGCGATCAGGTTGTTAAGCCCGCCCCGGCAGAGAGACTTTGAGTCGAGACATGACCGTTGCGATCGAGATGGGACACACGACGGCAGGCGCACCGGCGACTCTAGACCTTGAGGAACTGCTGGCGACCCGCCTGCTGGTGCAAGGCAATTCAGGCTCCGGCAAATCCCATCTGCTGCGCCGGCTGCTGGAACAGAGTGCCCCCTGGGTGCAGCAGACCATCATCGACCCCGAAGGCGACTTCGTGGCGCTTGCCGACCGTTTTGGCCACCTCCTGATCGAAGCCGAGGACCATACCGAGCGGAGCCTGCAGGTCGCCGGCGAGCGAGCGCGCATCCATCGCGTCTCCACGGTGCTCAATCTCGAGGGGCTCGACGCCGAGAACCAGATGCGGCGCGCCGCCGCCTTCCTCGGCGGCCTTTTCGAAGTCGCCCGCGACCACTGGTACCCGATGCTGGTGGTGGTGGATGAGGCGCAGCTCTTCGCGCCGGCAGTCGCCGGCGAGGTTTCGGACGAGGCGCGCAAACTCTCGCTCGGCGCCATGACGAACCTGATGTGCCGTGGCCGTAAACGCGGGCTTGCGGGGGTCATCGCCACCCAGCGACTGGCGAAGCTCGCCAAGAACGTCGCGGCCGAGGCGTCCAATTTCCTCATGGGCCGAACCTTTCTGGATATCGACATGGCGCGCGCCGCCGACCTTCTGGGCATGGAGCGGCGACAAGCAGAGGCCTTCCGGGATCTGGAGCGCGGGCAATTCATGGCGCTGGGACCTGCCCTCTCCCGCCGTCCGCTGGGGCTGCGCATTGGTCCGACGGATACCACGCCGCGCAACGCGACCCCGCGCCTCATGCCTCTCCCGGAAGCGACACAGGACGCACGCGCCATTATCCTGGCAGCCCCGCCGCCCGAGAATAATCGGCCCCAGCGCCGGTCGTCGCCAGACCTTCTCGGCCAGCTCATGGCGGCGAGAACCGCGGCGCTGGAGATCCGTCCCGAAGCGGTGGAGCAGCCACTCAGCGCTGAGGAACTGGCGGAGCGGCGTATGCGAGTGGACCGTATTCTGCGCGCCGTCATGGCGGAACCCGATGCGGGATTCCGTGCCATCGGCGTCCTCTATCAGGAGTTCGTGGTCCGCTGCCGAATAGAGGGCCTCGGTTCGACCGTGCCGGACCTGGGTGACTTCCGTCGCATGCTGACGCGCGCCCGCGCCGGGCTCGGCTCCGATATGGCAGAGGATGACGGGTGGCAGGATGTCTCGGTCCGCGCCTCACTTCTGCCGGAGGATATGCAGGGCGTCTTCATGATGATCGCCCGCGCCGCGAAGGAAAGTTGGCCCTGCCCGAGCGATGCAGCGATTGCCCGCGCCTATGGCTCACATTCGTTGCGCCGTGCACGGCGTCTGCTGACCTACATCGAGGAGCAGGGCCACATCGTTTGCCAGCTTGA